>ENA-UOOA01002183-UOOA01002183.1-human-gut-metagenome-genome-assembly--contig:-P61old-NODE-2183-length-28708-cov-8.057760_pt1 | contig 28708 bp, 32 predicted proteins | sample MGYA00242467_ERZ724014 | MGnify/ENA metagenome assembly ERZ724014 | reverse complement strand
CTGCTCAACAGTATTCCGATTTATTTCTGGCGACGAGGTCTCCGCGGTATATTTATTTGCCTCTATTGAAAAAGCTGTTCCAGACATCACATCACCTCCGTATTGGCATATCGTTCGCATATACGGCGACTGATCGTTGTAATGCATGTGTCATCTGAAGATAGAAAATATGATTCAACCAATTTTCGTCTATCAATGGTCTTGTTTTGCTGCTTTTGCTCAAAAAAGGCTTTTATCGCCAATTCAGTTACCGTGGAAACGGCAAGATTTCCATTCTTGTCAAAATCAGCCAATTTTTTTGTTAAAGCAAATAAGAGAGGCTCACCACCAACAGTTACTCCATCTGGAGCTTCAAATGCACAAGAGAAAACTGTTGAAAGTTTTTCCGGTAAGGAATCTGTAACATAAACTCCCACACAAAGTAAAGATATTATTTTTTCGGCAAGAACCGTGGCTATGGCTTTGCGAATATCGTCATTCGTTCCTCCAATTTTATGTAGCAAGCACTCACGACGGATCTTGTCTGTTTGTGCTCTCAGTTGATCAGCAATTGAGGACAATGACTGGGCAAGATCTTCTGGTTTCTTTTTGTTTCGGACAATACTCGAATACCACAACAATGAGTTGAGTAACTTAAATATAAAGACATCAATGTCTGCAGGTAATAGTGCTTTTATTTGATGGACGAGAAGCGCTTGATCCATCCCTCCTTCTTTGATGGCCTTTTCTCTGATGGTCTCATCAGAAACCTGTTTATTATCCACCACATCAATTTTTACCGAGACGGGGGTGTACATCCCTTCCTTATGACATAATGCCACTCCTGGCTTTTGGGTTCCAAAATAGATAGAATCTTCAGGCTTGACTCCAATTGTGTTTGCCATAAAATCCTGGTCATCTTTTGAGACAAGACGGTGAATAATTTTATTTGATGAGTTTTTGATAACATCAGGAGAAATCTTCGAGGGAATTTGTTCTGCGATAATTACTCCTTGTCCGTAGGAACGCATTTCTGCTAACATGTTAGTAAAATGTTCCACCGCTTTCCCCTTTGGATTCCCAATGTTTTCACTTGCTCGTTCCGTTGAAACATTCTTCAGAAGGCGATGCGCTTCCTCTATTACAAGAATATGTTTCAAGCCATCGGCAGAACCTCGTTGATATTGCCTGTATTCGTTGATAAAAATAATAAGCAGCCCAACGGAAAAAGCCTTATCCGAATCATCAGATAAACCTTCAAGTTCAAGAACAGTATTCCTGGAAAGAAGCTGATTCATATCCGCAGGAACACTGTTGTTAAACATATATCCCTTTGCGCCAGCGCACAATCCATCCAATCTGGCGATCATGGCACTTTTTATATTTCCGGACACCTCGCTGTCATAGCTTAACTCTGTTTCAATATAGACTTTTACTTCATCTAAAAGGTCCTGCATTGTTGGGAACAAAAATCGGTGCTCAAAAATTCCATACTTCTTCCTTATGAATTCAGCATTATATCTATCCCATATTGAATCCGCATTTACCAACAGAGGATGATCTCCTGTGGTTGTGTTCCATCCCTTTTTGACATATATCCTTTGGAGACATGATTCCAATATGTATGTCATCGGACCATAGAATGAGAAGGATGCATTGAAAAGATCCTTGAGATAATCAATATGAGTCTGCAAAGAGACTCCCGGCTGAATATAAAAAGGATTAAATTGCGGACTATGAATTTCAGGATGCCCCGGTGTGTAAACCGTCAAGTCACCTGATTTGACATCCATATTCCGATATTCCTTTTTTGCACACTCCAGGACCAAAAATGGGACCTGGGCAACCTGAAGGATCTTTTTTACAGAATTCGTTTTTCCGCAACCAGTAATTCCGCAAATAAAAGTATGTTTGTTGATGTCCTTTCTGTTAAACGAAAAATCCGCATTCGGAACAATACGTTCTCCATCACAAATGTTTCCAATTCGACACTCATCCGATCCATTTGAATCTGCAGAAAGAGAATAGAACTTTCCTTCTCTTAATTCGAATCCTGGTGCTGAACTTTCGGGAAATGAGAACAGCATGCCAAGTTCATCAGAATTTAATGGGGCTGAAATTTTGTTTTCACGATAATCTTTGCTCCAAAAACCTTTTGGGAACAAAAGTTCGCATTTGCCCGTGTCTTTTGATTCTCCAAATATTTCGCTTTTCAATGTGGTTTCGGATAGAGCCTGTATTCGAGCTGGCAATTTTTTCTTGTCCGGTTTTGCGATGTCACTGAATATATAGCCCTGGATCAAATCGAGAGTTTGAGCATCCTTGGCAGAATATGTTACCAAAGTATCCCATCCACCAATTGCCAAGGCCGTTTTCAAACGAGACACGGCATCGTCGGCATATTCCAAGAGTTCCTTTGCAAAATAATTTTGTATATCAAAACTCATAGACTTATTCTCGGAAATCGTTTTTGATATACTTGTCGAAAGGGAGTCTGAGTGGCTTTTGCTCATGTTAAAATTAAAGCCTGCACCGATAGTTGCGCCAACAAGCGCCCCAGGCAGTGCACCGACTCCACCGGCACCACTTCCAAGCCATGCTCCTAAAGCTGCTCCGATAGGAGCTCCGCTTGCACTAAAGCCATATGTTTTGGTATCCGTCGAAGTTTGAGTAGTTCCTTTGGTGTCTGATTCGCCAGATTGTAAGGAAATATTTCGCTTTAACATTTGTGAACAATCAGTTTCAACATTCAAAAGGGTGGCGATTTTTTCTTGAATGACTGAAACAGGAATCGGACGTGCGATGATAAAGAAATTAAATTCACGTCCATTAAGACTCCTAAGGAGCCCCGTATAATCAATTTTTTGTTTTTCATCTTCAATTTTTACAGAGGGAATGGCCTCCATCATTCCCCACCAAGAGGGGGTTATCATAGACGGAATCTTATAATTATCAAGCATAATTCCCGGTAAGATGCCCTGCGCTATGTCTTTTACGCTTTGAGAATTACTGCTTCTTTGGCATGGATCTATTCCCAATATCAAGGTAATCTGCTCTTTGCGGCCTATAAAGCCAAAGCATACTTTATTAGCCGATGAATATGCGGCAGAAAGCAGTTTTCTCATCTTGCCGTGAAAGAATTCAGCGACATCATCTGTCTTTTCGATTGTGCAACTCGCCACCCTGAAAAATATCATATTTTCAAGGATCTGTTTGCTGTTCTCCTCAATATTATTTAGCGCATAATTGTTGTTGACATCATAAGCCGGATAAGCTGCCGACAGAAAACCTTGAGTACAGTCAAATATCCTCTTTCTATCGGCAAGGATTAGTTGCTGGAGTTCTTCGGGGGACATTTTTTTCCCCAGTGCGAGTTCCGTAGTCATTTTCAATTCTCCATATTTTCAATTTTTTCAACTTCACGTTTGAAATATGCTTCCACCGCAAGGAGCCATTCCATGAGCTGCCTTTTTAAATCAGCGAGGCACTCGTCTATGATGTGGGCTCTCGATTGAGAGTTTTTGTTCTCAATATATTTTTTTAGATAAACAAATACAACAGCTGCCGCGACAATTGCGACTGGAACGATAATTGCTGAGCCTAATGCAAGCGCTAATGTTCCTCCCAATACGAATACGCCAGAGGCTGCTACAACAGGAATCGTCATAGAAGACTGCTGGGCGATTATTTCTTTTTGCGAGTATGAGAAATTATATCGCGATAAAATATCCTGAGCCAAATTTCGTTCCCAAAAGGCATTTTTTTTCTTTGCCGAAGCAAAAGAGGGACGTTTCAAACATTCGTTTTTAAGGAAAGTGATTTCAGAATTTAAAAGCATCTTGCTTTCCGAAGAAATACGTCCGGCTAATTGTTCTCGAAGAATTGCCCGACTTTCAGGAGAAGCTGAGAATAATTCCTCAAATTGAGATTTTATTTCCGGTAGCAGAGCATCAATTTGATGTCCTAAAAATTCATTCAGAGATGCCATCTTTCACCTCCTTGTGTAATAACTCCAGAGTTCCTTGTGCACCATTTATTTTCTCTTGTATCTTTTTGTAAATTTCGAGGGCTTTCTGGAGTTCTTCAACTGTAAATTTCTCTTCCTCTTTATCGGAAAGTCGTTTTTTCTCCTGCTTAATGCTTTCGCCAAGTTTGGTATGGTATTTTGCAAAGATAGTCTGTATAAAAACTATAAGTTCAGCTTGAGCAGCGGAGGCAATGTTTTCAAGACGTGTCTGAATACTTGCAATTACGGCGTTTGTATATTTGTTCCGATTTAATGATTTGTTCGTTTCCTTAAATGTTATTCCAGAGGTCGTTTTATCATACACATAGTCTTTTTTGGCTTCTTCCTCTTTGATGGATTGCACCTCTTCCTTAGGAAAGTCGGGAACAAGCACATCAGAAACCCAAGTCTCAAAATCTTTATCCTGACATTTCACACGCAGTGCCTGATTGCACTCGGAAATGGCATCTAACGCTGTTGATTCTTTGAAACTTTTAAGAGGGTCTGTTATACTGGTGATCTTTGTTTCCAACTCATCTATGTTTGTTGCAACAAGAGCGTTTCGGACGTTTGCCATTATTTCTGATTTTTTTTTAGAAATCACTCCACCTTCACCGGTATATTTTTCCTCCAATTCAGAAATTACTTCGTGTAATTCATTCAACAGGATATCAAGATTATCCTGTATTTCTTGAATTTCAAATGCCAGTTGTTCTGGAGACAACGTGATTTTTTTCTCGTCCAGAGTTATTTCGTGGACCAAATTGCCATTAAGACGAGCGTAAGCCTTGTTCAGTTCCGTCAGGAGTTCATAAAGCGCGATTCGCTGTGCTTGTCTTGCATATAACTCAAAATTCTTGTCGATCTCTTGGAATCCCGCCATTGCGATCATGTCACTGAAAAAGCTGTCAACAGAACGTTTCCACTGCCATGTATCACTGACCCAAGGGAAACCTATTTTTGCTTGTGCTTCCGATCTCAAAATTTCGTAAATTTCTGACTCGGTTTTTCCATACATGCGGTTGTAATAACGCTGCACAAGACTGTCTATGGGAATAATTTTATTCGGTTGAATATTGTTGCCATACATCAGCCGCGCCTCGGATACGAGTTTATCCAAATCACTCGGTTTGTGGTCGCTCGCACGACTCAAAAGAACAAATAACGAATCTTTATGTCGGTTTGCATTTTTTGTTCCCAAGAAAGATTTGAATGATTTTGTTTCAAGTGCCTGACCCGTCAAGCATTTAATAAAGACAACGGCATTGGCCTTTTCAATATAGTCCTCAGTAATCTCACCAACTTGTCCCAGGGCATTAACTCCGGGGCTGTCAATAATGCTTATATCTTTCAGGGCTGGATCGAATGGGTAGGAAATAACAATACGGACAACAATTTTTTCCCATGTCTTGCTGCGCATATTAATGTATTGGCGGATTGATTTTGCAAATTCTTCGATAGGAAGGTTGTAGATGTTGTCATCTTTAAGCGTTGCAACCATTTCATTTATTTCAGATGGAGGAACATGGCCTTTTCTATTAACTATGATTTGGTCAATGGATGCGATCGGTATCTTCTTGTATTCATCACTTAAAGCAGCATTATTCAGAAGGAAATCTTTGATGTCGTTTTCTGCCGACAAGGAAAAACTATTTCCACCGGCGGTGTAGTATGTCAAAAGCTTCTTTTCAGAGTAGGAGATTTCAATAATCGCGCTTGTGCATTGCGTTACAGACATGGGGAGAAGATCTGTTTTCAAATATGCATTAATAAAGGTAGACTTCCCACTTTTTGCTTCGCCGACCACCATCAATGTAAATTTATTTTTGCGAATATTTTCTACCTTTGCTCTGAGTGCATTAAGATTGATATTCCGCATCAGTTCAGCCGGTAGCCCCTTTGCTACAGAGATAAATTCTTCATATTTGTCAAGGGTTTTCTTTTTTTGCTCTTCGTATGTTTGTCCAGTCATCTTTATTCTCCTGTCCTTAAAAAGAGGCGACATCCCGAAACATTCCAATCAGAGGCACGCCAGCGCCCGAAAAAAGCATGCTTGCAGGATGCGCCTCAAATGTCCAAAGGTGCACCAATACAGCACGGCTTTTTTCATTCAGAGCTGGCGTTTTCTGATCGGAAGCCTGCAAGAAATATGTTCTTGAAATATTTATATCAGATGTCGTTTCATTTTCTCCAGTTTGCAGCGTGTAAACACCACGCTCACACGCGCGTACCTGAAAAAAAGCACATCTATTATTACTTTTCAAGTTGCAAAACTCTATTTTATGCATTTTTACTTTTCTTCGGGACTGGATGCCCCTGATTGGAATGTTTCAATTGTTACAAAATTACTTTTTTATCCATTTCAGTTTCAACTCATTTATGCGTTTTTCCACAAAGGCAGTCATACGCATATTGTGATCCATGGGAGCCATGCTCCCACCCTCAAATTCGGACGGTTTTTCCTGTTCTTTTTTCAAGTCTTCCTCCCAGCGTTGTTCGTCTTTTTGAAATTCTACTTCAATGCTTTCGTAATTCTCCTGATTCCAAATAGTGTAGCGTACATGGTACAGTTCCATTTGGGCAAGATGGAGTTGAAATTCCGACAAGGTGGTCATTTCGCTTTGTGTCATTGCCTCATTCACCAGGTAATGATTCAACTTGTTTCTGGCGTCACGCAGTTCTCCCTGGACACCAAGATTACGGTTACCGTAAGCATAACCGCTGCACAACCCGGCAATCAAAAGTGCTGCGCCACAGACGATTTCTGCGATAAATCTTTTTTTGTTCATATATGTTCCTTTCTGAAAGTGTGAGTTAATATATTTCCTGCAGTATGCCACGGAATGTCATAGCAAATGTCACTTGGCATAATTTATACTTAAAATCCGTACTTCACAATCAGCGCCGGATGGTCATACGCAGAGCAACACCATGATCTGCCCGAATGGAAGCGGACATAGTAAAAGCCCTTTCCGCCATTGCCGTAACAGGCGCGGTCGAACCAGACAAAAATATTCCCGGCTGGAATGGGCGGCATGGCATCCGGGGCATGCTTCGTCATTCGATATTCCAGGATGGCGTCCTGTTCCTGACGGATCAGTTCATCAACCTGATTCCGGGCAACCGCCGCCGGAGTCATCTGAGCCTGAAGTTTTTCTGGTACAAGCATTACTGTACACATTGCAATTATTCCTTTCTGTATTTTCCAACTTCTGCAATTTCTAGGTGCAGAAGTCGGATATGCAGTTTTCGTTAAAGAACTGTTACTTTCTCAAAAGAAATTGTTAATATTGAACCAGAATTCTTCCTGAAATCTGATCTGTCTGCTGTTGTGCCACGCTTCATGCCGAGTCCTGCCTTCCGGATCATCCTTGTATCCGTCATGCGCCTCCCAGTCCGCTTTGAGCGCCTCCCAGTCCTGTTCGCGGAAGGCGGTCACATCAACAAGAATACGGTCATAATATCCCGCACGACCCACTTCAAGAGACTGCCAGACCTTCCCATGCCGGATTCCGCAATAGCGCTCCCCCTCGGGACGTGCAAATGTCAGTTCTTCCCAGATGCGTTTCTGGATAAAGACGTTTTCAATGGACACGCCTCTGAAGCGGTGATCGGGGTTGATCTCCGGATCGAATTCCAGAACCACTGTCGCATCTTCGATTTCATATCCCCAGCCGCCTTTGATCAGCAGTTCATTGGCAGTGTTCGGAAAGTGTTCCCGCAAAATCTGACGGGGCGGCGGATAATCCGCCGGAAGACGAAATGGATTTGAATTCATCGTGCCTCCTCCCCGGCTTTCTTCCAGTCTTTTTTCCTGGCTTCACGTTCACCGGCAAGGAACTCCTGCCGAAGTTCGTCCTCGTTCATCGTCATATCGGATTCAAAATAGGCTTTCGCCGCCTTGCCGACTCCATAGGTGACCGCCGCCGCAATCGGAACTTTCAGGATCGGCAGGAAACTGGCTCCGACCTTTCCCGCAATGGAACCACCGGCGCAGCCGAGCAGCATGGTGATGACCGTATTGTCCGCCGCAATGCCGTAGATCCCCGCGAGCTTGTAGAGCATATACACCTCGTTGGCAATCAGCGGTGCGACATCGGCAAGCGGCAGGGGAACGAGCGCAATCGCCGCAGCACGTCCCGCCGCCCAGTTGATGTAACTGTCCGCTTCTCCGCTGACGCTCTCCGTCCAGGCGCGGCGCATGTTGGAATAGTAATTGTCCCAGCGGTTGCGGAAGGCTTCCTGTTCCTCCGAGGCGCGCCCCATCGCCGCCGCGCTCATGGTTTCGGTTTTGGCAATCAACTGTTTCAGGCCGGTCCGGTTTTCGGAGGAAACCAGTACGATCCGGTCGCGGTCGATCAGATCAAGCAGAGTGTTCATCACGGATTCCACCTGCTCCTTCCGCATGAGTTCGCATTTTGTCACGACCAGGATCACTTTGTCGCTGAATGTTTTGATGAGTTTGGCGTCCGTATCCTGAATCCGTGCTCCGGAGCCGTCGATGCAATACCAGATGTTGTGAATCAGTCGGTCTTCATCATCGGCATCAAGTCGCTGCAGGAGTTCATCCAGAATGAAATCGGCATATTCGTCCACCGTCTGTCTGCCGGGATTCATCCCCTCGGAATCGATGAAATTGGCGGCTTCGGTTTCATAGACCTGAAAGCCGACAGTGATCGGTTTGCCGTCGCCGATGGCGCTGTCCGGCACTACGCCGCGATGAGTGACCGCCTGAATCAGTGATGTTTTTCCAACGCCGGTTTTTCCGCAGACAAGAATATTCGGTTTCATTTTCATTCCCTTTTTGTATGTTCTGTGAAATTGTTTGAAGAGTTCAAGCTCAAAGCCGAGCGACGGCAGCGGAGTCTCCTTGATTTTCGCCAGCACATGAGCTTCAAAACTGTTCCGAAGATACGTCCCGAGCGATTCCATCAGCATTTCGGCGGAAGCGGAATCAATGGTTTCGGAAGATTCACGCCACGGAAACAGTTCCGGCACTGCCGCGGCAACGGATTTGACAAAAGTCGCGGCATCCGTATGAACCTGCCGATCCCGCAAACCATAGAGCGATGCAAGTTTCGCCGCCATCGCAATACCGACTGGCAGCAGCAGACAGTTTTCCGACAGGGTGATCGGAATTTCTGCAACTTTTCCGGCCTCGGACACTGCACCCCGGACAATCGCGCGAGCTGTGTCGGATTTTTCCGCAATCCGAAGCGCTCTCGCCTCCCGGTCAATCTGCTGTGCCGCCAGAAAAGCATCGCGGTAGGCGTCGGGAAGCATCCGGCGGCTCAACGCCACCAGTTCCCGACAGCCGATCGCTCCGCCTTCCGTATCGGAAACTTCCACGATATGCTCTTTGGAGATGCCTGCGTCGGTGAGTGTCTTGCGGATCGCTTCAGCCTGTTCCGCTTTAGTGATGTCGTTTTTGCTGAGCAAAACGATTACATTGTCGGGTGAGAAGATCTCTTTCAGGAGAGCCAGATCACAATCCGTCACCCGCGCACCGTTGCCCTGAATCAGATACCAGACCAGATGAATGTGATCTTCCACTTTGGGTTCGATCTGACGTTCCGCAATGAACTCCCTCATCTTTTCCCGGAAATCTTTTTCCCGGTCCCCGAGTTCGAGCCCGCGGGAATCCCACAGCCGGATGTCCTCGTTTTCGTAACAGTCGAATTCGATCCGGCACGGACGGGAGTTGCCGATCCCCTCGGCAGGAACCAGTTCACTGCCAAGAATTGTCCGGATCAGTGAGGTTTTGCCGCTGCCGGTATAACCGGCGACCAGAATGTTCGGACGCTTGCAAACCTGTTCCGCTTCGCTGAAGTTCCGCTCAAACTCTGTTTTGAAATTGATGTTTTCCATAATCTTTCTCCATGAGTTTCCGGCTTTCGCCGATTTTTCATTAATCTTGCAACCATTTTCTTCCAGCAGACGGTTGACGATCCGTTCCAATTCTTCACACTGAGCGTTACGCCGTTCCAGATTTTCAATGAAACCGCCATTGCCCGGAGGGAACACTTCAATCCGCCCGGAGTACACCCGCCGCAATTCCGTTACGACTTCCGCCAGCAATTCCCGGTGCTGACGATCCAGCTTCCTGAGTTCAGGCTTTTGTGTTTCGGACGACGCTTCCGTTGACATCATGTCAAGAAGCAGTTCCGAGATACGGATGAAAATCCGGTCTGCCTCTTCCAGTCGATCGTGCAGTTCGAACAGCATCGCTTGATATAATTCCGAAATCCGGTTATTCATATTGTCTGAAATCTCCTTTTTGCCATTTATTATACCACACCACCCATGCCATGAAGTGTCATAGCAGCTGCACTTCTGCCATTTTTTCAATAAAAAACAGTGAGTGTCTGATCACAGTTGTAGAAACCGCGCAGCTTGCATATTGCTTCCTCCGGGGAATGAGCTGAAACCACTCCGTCACAGCATATGCAGTTACCGGTACCGCCCCATCTATATTTTTTTTCTTTTGAAAAAAGTTTCGAGATATTCATGAACAGGTTTTCTTTTTTCTGTTTCCTCTGTTGTTCCAATTTCTGCTGTTCTGTCTGAATGAAATTCAACTGTTCCTGTGTCAAATGCGTTTTTTCAAAACAGACCCCGCATAAGCAAGGACAAGGGGGCGTTTCGTCCTTTATGACGATATCAAAACATCCGTTTACTTCACGAATCATACAGACCAGCTTCCAGTCTTCTGATCTCCGGCATTTCTCAAACTTTTTCTGCGTCTGTTCCGGAGTTTGAAGAGGGCGTATTTTAATTTCTTGTATAGTTTTTACTGTTCCGTCATTCTCGTCAACATCGTTAATATCAAACAATACTTCAATGTCGCCAAACTGGATTATGTCCGAGTTTTTCAATACCTGTTCCCCGGTTGTCATGACATTGTTGACACGGGTTCCATTGAGACTGTTACTATCCCGCAGCACATAGACAGTTTTTCCGTCAACCTCGCGGCGAAAAATATCCGCATGGTGATCGCTCACGCTCGAATCATCAATGCAAATGTCATTGTCCTTATGGCTTCCGATACTCATTTCAGCCTTGCTGATTTCAAATGTTCTGCCCCGCAGATTTTCTGATAGAACCGCGATTTTAGGATATTTTTCCATATTTACCTCCTGCCTATTTGCTTTTTGTTATACATGATTCGGATATTCGAATATTTTACTGAGAGAGAGCCGGTTTTCGTATTTCCGAAAATATCCTTCCTTCTGCCATTCATTATACCACACCACCTATGCCACGAAATGTCATAGCAGTGTTTCTCCATCCCAAATTTACCCGATCTGCTGAAGCTCAATGAGATTCCGCATCCGCATTCCCACGCCGCTTTCAATGCGGTGACCTGGTCGTTGTGCAGTTTCACCGGAGCGAAACAATGACAATAACGGAGTGTTTCATCAAATGCTGTACTTTGAATGATGGCATGAATCCAGAACACGCCATCCTCTCTGCTGGCACGCATTCCTGATCTCCACAAACGATCAAAACGTTTGATCGCATCCTCCTTTGACTCATTCAAAGCACACCGTATTTTCCATTGTCTACATTCGTTTTGCCGACGTACCATATCCGCTGTTACAATACTGCACATAATACACTTCCTGCTGTCCGAGGATTCCATGTAATTCCGTATCCATGTTGCCCAATGACATAGAAACCATATCCCGTTGCATTTATCAATAAAAAACAGTGATTCCCGTATTCCAATGGCGCTCTCCCAACCGTAATCTGCGTTCCGCTTCTTCCGGAGATTGGGCTGTGATGTTTCCATCCTTGCATCTCCTCATTAGTGGATCTTCTTGACAAATAATGCCCCATTGGTAGGTATTCTCCGATTGTTTTTCCGGAGGAACTTCTTTTTTCTCTTGTTCCAGTTTCTGCAGTTCTTCCTGAATGGATTGCAATTGTTCCGGTGTCAAATACGATTTCTTCCAGCCTTGACCGTAGAGACAGCGACAATTGATATCTTCTTCATCCCGGATAACAATATCGAAGTAATCATCGGATTCATAAATCATGCAGACCATACCCCATTCTTTTGACTTGTGAAAACGCTCGAATGCCTCCTGCATTTCCTTCCGTTCTTCTTCTGCCAATTTTTTCTTAAGTGCAATCCATTCCAAATCAAAATTTGATGACATGATTTTCTCCCTGCTTTTTTGTTTTTAATGTGACGTTCATTTTTTCCATACTTATACCACACCACCCATGCCATGAAATGTCATACCAATCCATTAGGATAAAAAATAATGAATTTTTATTTTTGTGCATCCCGTTGCATTTGTGCTCATAAAACACTATATTGCATCGTAATAAAAATGTCTTACCACTACAGAAAGGATTGCAGTCATGAGTGTCCAGGCTCGTCAAGCGTTGCGTCTGATGAAGTTCGTTGCCGAGATGAAAAAGAACAGTTATCCCAATGCGGGCAGTTTCGCCAAACTGTTACGTGAAATGGATGTCAATGAGAATATGGACTGTGCGTGCAGCCCTCGAACCGTGCTGCGGGATATCGAAATTCTCCAAAAGGAATATCATGCCCCCATTGCCTATGATGCGGTCCGTCGCGGCTATTATCTCAAAAACCGTGATTGGGAGTTCTCTGTTCCGATCATGGGGGATGAGCTCCTGAGTATGACGTTGCTGGGAACCCGGCTGGCTTCCGATCTTCTGCCTGAACCGATCAAAACCGATGTCACTACGGCGGTCGAAAAAGCCTTGACCGGTAACAGTTCGGAATTCTTTGATGAAGCTATGATCGAATCCCTGTTATGTGCGGCTGGAATCAAAGCTGCGGTCGATCCGGCGATCTTCAAGACTATTTTTGAAGGCTGGCGGTGTCATCAGGTATTGGCGCTGACCTACAGGAAACCGAACGGCGAGGAACAGGAGCGCAAAGTCGAGCCTCACATCATCGCATTTCATCACGGAATCTGGTATATCAAGGGATACGAATACGGTACAAAGGATGCCAAGACCTATGCGATTCAGAGGATAACCTCGGTCGCATTCGGTGTTGATACGTTTGAAACGGATAAGAACCTGCTGGACAGAACGAAACGCAATGGTTTGTTTGAATACCAGCCAATCGAAGGTATCCGTCTTCACTGTGATGCCTCTATTGCGTTTTACCTTTATGAGCACCAGAAAGTGAAGAAGTTCAAGATAGAGCGTCAAGACGATGGTTCGCTTATTATCACGTTGAAACCGGCTTTCGAGCACGAGGTGATCCGCTGGATACTGGGTGAAGCCGGGCGCATTGAAGTCCTTTATCCTCCGAAGCTGCGTCAGAAAGTTGCAGCGGCTGGACAAAGAATCTGCGAACGAAACTCCTGATTTATGTGTAGAAGTTATGACATCATCTGACGATTTATTTGATTCCCTCTTCAGGAACGAGTCTTATGTCTCCTGGCACAGCGTTGTCAGAACTCTTTTCTGAGGGCGGAGAGGATCAGTTTCCAGAGCTGTCCGCCCAGTCTTTCCGAGTGGCGGATCTTAACGGCCACGACACGCCCCGCGGCTATGTCTGGCGGGGCGGTGAATTCCAGTTCGATCCGGTACAGCGGAAGAACTGAAGTGTAGTTCTGTTCACCGCCGTCGACGAAGTAAACCGGGATCGGTCCGCCGTAGTGCTGAAGCAGCGGAGTATCCTTCAGCTGCGCCGCGATCCGGTTCACGACGGTAATCCGGGCAGGCAGGGCGGCAAGCGAATCTCGCACCAGAAAGATGTTTGAAATCAAAAAGATCCCCCGCATGATAGATCCTCATTGCCGCAGCCATTTTTCACCTCTTGAAATTACGCACAATCAACGAATTCTGTTTCAATCATATGTTAAAATTGAATGAGTCTCTCTGCTAAAAGCGGTAACAACATTTCACGAATCCTCCATCATTTCGGAGAAAATTGATCCGCCAATATACGAAATATCATCCAGATGAATGATCACCCCGGTATCCAAAGTTATGATTCGATCTGGAAGAGATATATTCTTTATTGATCCCGTAGTCGTTTGATATTCTCCGCCGGGTTTTCGCACGTCCGGAACGAAGTGTACTATATCCACCTCGGAGGAACCTTTCAACCTGCTTATCAGGAAATCGAATCTCCTGTTAAGTTCGTTCTGTTCCTGTTCACTTAGTTCCCGGCGTTCCGTCGTGAGCCGTCCGGTTTCAGCAATACTGTCATCATATCCCGTCAGCGCGGCAAATGGCGCGAACTGTGCGGCTCTGTCGAGCATCGGCATCTGCGGATGGTTCTGCGAGACGTGGTGCGGCAAGTGGATGATGTCGGCATAAGGACTGTTCATTTCCGATGTCCTCCGATCTGCTCGTTCCGCGCTTTGCCGGTCGCGCCTTCTTCCAAATTCATGCCTTTGAGGATGGCATTCGCCCCCATGCGCTTTTTGATGTTGAGAACCGCCTGCTGCAGACGTTTCTCCTTGTCCAGCTCCGCCTGTTCCGCCGCTTTCTGTTTTTCCAGAGCCTCGTAATCCGTAAAGAGATCGGGCTGTTCCTCCGGGGCGGCGGGGACATCCTTCTCGTTGAGAACGTGAGCCGCCACGACGGTGATGCGCCGGACCAGCAGATTCGGGTCGACGCAGCGGTCGAACAGTTTCATCATGGCTTCCGTAATGATCCGACCGGACGAGGTGTGCCGGTCCAGATTGATCGAACCGTGCGCCTCCTTCGGGACCGGGCGGCCGTAATGGTCGATCCGCACCGGTCCGGCGTATCTCATGCGGCGGTCCGAATCGGTCAGATTGGAGGCGTCATATCCCACGGTCAGGACCAGCTGATCGGTTACGAGATGTTTTTCCACGAGATCGAGCACCAGCTGGTCGGTCATCTCGCGGGCGACCAGTTTTCCTTTGACAAATTCATACGGCTCCTGCAGAACCTGACCGGAACTGATGCTGTTGCTCTCCGGTTTGTATGCCTTGATCTCCGCGATGGTGACCGGCTCCCAGCCCCAAGCGTGATCGATGAGCAGTTCAGCGTTGATGCCGAACATCCGGTAAAGCAGATCTTCATTTTTGACCGACATCCGGGCGACATCGCCCATAGTGTACATCCCTGCGGCTTCCAGTTTGCTGGCATATCCTTTGCCGACTCTCCAAAAGTCTGTAAGCGGTCGGTGTGACCACATCTTTTCCCGGTAGGACTGCTCGTCCAGTTCGGCGATTCGGACACCGTCTTTATCTGCTTGAATGTGTTTTGCCTCAATATCCATAGCTATTTTACAGAGGTACATATTGGGACCGATACCTGCGGTAGCTGTGATGCCGGTCGTCTGAAGCACATCCCGAATCATCTTCATGGCAAACTCACGGGCTGTCAACTTGTAGAGTTTTAAATAACTGGTAGCGTCAATGAAAACCTCGTCAATGGAGTAAACGTGGATATCGTCCGGCGACACATATTTCAGGTACACGGAATAAATCTTTGCACTCACTTCCATATACCGAGCCATCCGGGGAACAGCAACCACATAGCCCAATTCCAACGCTGGATTTGCTTGGAGATCGGGAGCATTGGCAGACTTGCCCGAAAATTGCCCTCTGGGGGCTCTGTGGCGGCGTTCAGCGTTGACTGCCCGTACTCGTTGGATGACCTCAAACAAACGCGCTCTGCCGGGGATTCCGTGGAATTTCAGCGAGGGGGAAACGGCAAGGCAGATCGTCTTTTCTGTCCGGCTCTCATCGGCAACAACAAGATTGGTGGTCATGGGATCAAGATTGCGATCCATGCACTCCACGGAGGCATAAAAGGACTTCAGGTCAATAGCTATGTATGTGCGGTCAGGCATCAGTCCTCATCTTTGCGATTTGCAGCGTTGATGATGCTTAAATTATAACTGTTACTGGTGCTTCTCATAACTTCGTTGCAAGGGAATCTATGTTCTCTTTCACGCAGTTCTGTGCTGTGAAGCTGATCAAGAAAGATATGGAGATGCCACGCTGAATAGTCTTGCAACCCATAAAAATCAACAAACTTATTAAATTGTTTTACATAAGGGGTATAACGCTTTCCCCAGTAAAATTTTTCTCCTTGCAAAAAATGATCCAATCTTTCATACTCCCATAATGCAGGCTCAATCCAATGGGCAGGCAGATAGTGTTGCGGATAATGGAACGCACAATAAAATCGGGCAACGGAATCGTATTTATCATGTTTGGAACGAGACGAATCAGTTATTTTATCAACAATGTTTTTGACACCTCGTTGTAATTTTTTATCAAAATCCTTTTCAGAAAGAATTTTTTTAACAACACGGTCTTGGTTGACCCATTTGGAATTACCCATATAATCCAAGAGTGTTCCCACTTTCATGTTGATAATTTCTTTGGTTTTGTTTTCCGGGAAATGCTTAAACATTTCAAACAAAAACTTCTCATTCTCTGAACGTTTAGATTCAGAATAACTACGCACTCGGGTTATAATTTCTTCATGGGTAGGTGTTGGATAGAAAAATCTATTCCATTCATCTGTTCCAGGCTTTAATCTTGCAGGTACTATCATAAAACACCTCCGTGCTGATCCTTAAAGTTTTTCATCTTCTCACTCTGTTCTGTGGATGGCTGCGACTTCCCGTGTTCCCATTCAGAGACCTTTCTGGCAGTAACGCCGAAGATTTCTCCAAACTTCACCTGCGTGAGTTTCATCGCTTTACGCAGAGCGGCGATGTCTTCGGCACAAAGGGGCTTTTTATGCTCGCTGACGGGCTTTGCTGGCAGTTCCGGGAAAGTGTCCCCCGGTCGGGCTTTCGCCCGTGGAGAGCCGTTTACAAGCGTTGCGGCAACATCACGGATCGCAGTCATTTGCCGGGGATAAAGTTCAATTTTTCGTTGCACAAGACCGGCGATTTCTTTACGGACCAGAATCTGCTGTTCTGCATCAAGTTTGCTTCCGGCAAAGGCGCAGTCGGCAAGCTCCTGCCGCCCGGTAACATGGATGTTCCAAGCAATCATTCCCATTTGCCAGACAATACTCCGTCCGGTAAGATCCGGACCTCTGGAGTCATCAATATATTCCGGCAAGACAGGTTCGCAAAGCTTTTCTAAAGCAATGGATAAGCGTTCCGTCAGCGACTGCTGATTATGGATCGCCTGCTGTTTTTTTGCCTTGAGCTTCGCTTTCCGTTTCTGTTCTTTTGTCGGCTTTGCCATATTACCTGTTCTCCTCTCCGATGCCCATCTTCTCAATCAGGCAGTTCAGGCTTTTGTCATGTTGTGCCTGAGAAATCGCTCCGGTGGAAAGAAAAGTATCCAGCAACTCCTTCTGACGGCGAAAAGCTCCAGCTTCTTTTCAGCAGGGGATAATGATGACCATTTGTCTGAAATTGATGCGTTGCTTTTCTCGTTCATAGGAGACTCGCTATATCTTCCGGCAGTTGCCACATTCCGACATTGCCCCGGCAAGGGATCGATTCTTGTAGCATTTGGATATTGGTCAAATGCCACCACACAGAATACCCCTCGTTCCAAATTGGCGGTCCGGGCGTAAGGGATGCCTCGTAATCGCAGACTGCAATCAGATTCCCGCGCCAGCCGGAGACCTGTTCCCACAGCGGCAAGGCAGAGAACACTTCTGCGGGAAATACCTTGTTTGCCCATCCGATGAAATTGCCATACTCGGCAGCCGATGAAGATTTGGAGACTGTCATGCCGCATATGCCACGAGTCGGCGTTGGCATCGCGCTACGGTTTTCCCATTGCTTGATGCCTATCGCAATCATAACTGCCAAAGGAAGGCGTGTTGTAAAGGCAAGACGGATCATTTTCTCCTCTTCCATCGCCAGTCCTGCACCGAGATCGTGCTTTCAAGCTGTTCCTGTTTCGGTTGCGGCACGATGGAGAAGAAGTTCAGCCCGGTCGCCGCTTCCACGGCATCCACGGTCACGGCGAAATCCTGCAGCGGACGGTTGCTTCCGTCATTCGGCAGGATGAATGCAATCATCTTCTCCGGCGGAGTTCGATCATACACGATCTTGTAATAGTGTGTCGGCACGGTCACTTTGTTTCCGCCGATGGTGACGGTCTTTGTCTTGGGCAGGATCGGTCCGGTGACGATGTAGACATCGTGTTCAGTGATGGCGAAGTCCCGCACCTGCGCTTCAAGGTCTTTCCAGACACCGCGGTTGAATTTCGGACGCTGGGGACTCATGTTGCTCATGAAAAAACTGTCGGACATCGTGCGAACGGAGAAAGCCATATCGGCAGCCGGCGCTAGATGCCCCCGGTCGTAGCCGGATCGGCGATAGTCTGCAAGCGTTGCGCTGCCGGTGGGGATTTCCGGGTCTTCACGGAAATCATCACTGCGCTTCACCGCTTTCGTAACTGCTTCTTCTTTGGTAAAATGGTAGACTACCCACGCTGGCTGTTCGTGGTATTCGATGTAGCCGAGCGCATAGCCGGGGCGGTCGATGATAGTGTCAGCCTTGCCGGGAACACCGAGTTTAAGATGGTCATACTGCGTTTGAACGGTGATGACCGGCTGCTGAGCCGTGGTCGAGCCGGGAACGGTGACAATCGGTTCCGGCGGGATCATCGTTGACGGCGTAACGGAGGGTTCCGGCTGCGGTTCCCGAGGAGGATTTTGCCGGGCCGGTCTGACCTTCTCCACAATGACGGCAACCCACTGCCGAGCCGTGGTGGGGTATTTCCAAATACCGAACCCGACTCCCAGAATAAGGAGAATCAGGATGAATAGCAGTTTCAACCAGAAATGCGAACTGCCTTTTTTGCGAGATGTGCTTTTTTTACGATGCGCCATGATTCACCTGAACTTCGCCTCAATACGTTATCTGGATCAGCAGTTCCTCGGCAGGTTCGGGCTGGGCGACATCCTCAATATCCTCGGCGATGGCCTCCATCATCTTCAGATACGCAAGTTCACGCCGTCCCGTCCAGACAAAGTCCGGCTTCACGGGGAAGAGCTGTTCCTGCATCTTTTCCTTCCAGTTCTCCGAATCCAGGGCGGCGACGCAGTTCTCGTGCAGGAAAACGAGCGCAAGGTAATCCAGGGGGCGCTCATTGCAATCCAGTGTCCCGTTGTAGATTTTCTCCTTGAACCATTCAGCCAGCGGCCCGAATTTGTGCCAGTGAATGAGGCATTCCTTGCCGGATGCGGTCTTTCTGCTGATGTAGATATCGAGGCCCATTATCATGCTCCATGTTCTTTTATTTTGCCCGGCAGCGCATTGAGGAATCCTTCTTTTTTTAGCTCGCATTCCCAGACCACAATTAGATTCCAGCCGAGATTCTTCAACTCAATTTCGATTCTTTTATCTCTCGCAACATTGCCCTGAAATTTTTTTGACCAAAAATCAATGTTTGAATGAGGGATTCTCGCATTTTTACAATCTTGATGATGATGCCAAAAACAGCCACGAATCTCAACAACGGTTTTGTATTTGGGTAGAACAATGTCCGGATGCCCAGGGAGATTTTTTTGATGCAAGCGATACCGAAAACCACAGCGATGCAGAAAGGAACGAACTATCATTTCCGGACGTGTGTCCTTCGAACCCACCATCGCCATAATTTGGCTTCGCCGTTTTTTGCTTATCGTATCCAAAACAAGACTTTCTGAATAATTATTCCCCCCAAAAGAACACCTTGGCGGGGATGACTGAAAGAGAGCGCTCAAGTAATTTTTTGTCTGTTGCAGGGATTTTCACATGCCTTGCAAATAAAGACAAGGCAATATGAATTGTATTACCTTGAATCTGTCCAAAAGGTTTACTGGCGACATAAAGCAAAGCTTTTCGCAACGCAGTTTCCCATTTCAAATAGGTTCCCTCTGCAACCACGACATATGTCGGGTTATTATGTGATTTCATAAGATGAATCTCTTTGCTCTTTTCAACATCTTCAAGATCTTCAACACCAAAACAAATACGACACATTGCCAAAAGATCGCGGGGGCGTTCAATACGTTTCTTGTCTTTGGAATAACGATTTAATATGGCGTCTTTAATATAGGTTCGAATTTCCGAACGTTGTATGAATCCAGCAAGGACACCTCCAACGGAAGGCATGGCAACAAGACGCGCAAAAAACTGACCGTTATCTGTTCGCGTGCGAGCTAAATAGTTATACTTGTCAGCTTCTTGATAGACAATTTCTCTTATCTTCTTTGCCTGTGCTTCAGGGACCCGGTTACTCATGATTGCAACTCCTCAATGTCTGGGAATGTTAGATGTTCAGCATCGTCCGTGTCTTGCAGACTGGCAACATCAGCCAGCCATGCCTGAATAAATGATTCTGCTTTTTTGTTACTGAAAGTCACCACTCCATCGCGCAAGAAAACGGTCTCAACGCCATCTTTAGCCTTACCTGTTTTGGCCTCATTATCAATGTCCTGAACTGCCGCAATACGCCTTATATCTGTTACAAAATCCAAAACAACCACTCTCGTTTTCCCCTTGGAAATCCGGAGTCCTCTCCCAAGTTGCTGCACAAATATACGACGAGAATGTGTTGCCCGTAGAAAGACAAGAATATTGACGTCAGGGACATCAATTCCTTCATTAAGCACATCAACTGCAGTTACCGCTGTAAATTTTCCAGATGAAAAAGCGAGTAATCTTTCACGACGGGCAATCTTATCCTTGACGGAAAGATTCGCTGCACGGATGCCTGCGGAACAGAGCTGGGCTGCAAATCTTTCTGCATGCATTACCGATGGGGAGAAAATAGCGATCCGGGGATTGGGAATGGTTGTCATTGTCTCCAATAATTGCTTAATCACAGCATCGTCACGTTGTGGGATAAAAAGTCTTTTATTTAAATCCCTTATAGACAGCTGCTTTTTTGCAAGTTTTGGAATTTGACCCCAATTGATGTTGTCGCACATGAGATGATATTCTACCTTGGCTAAGAATCCCATTCGCATACCATCCACAAGTGAAACGGAATCCAACGCTTCGCCAAAGATACTTTCTATTGATGCCCCATCACCACGCCAGGGTGTCGCGGTCATCCCGACAAGAAACTTGGGACGTAAATATTCGATGCATGATGAGAATGCGTTTGCAAGAGCATGGTGCGCTTCGTCAACAATTATTAAATCAAATTCATCTGGGGATATGCCACCCAAATATCCAAACAGCGTCTGATATAGACCGAAATTAACACCTTCAATGGGAATGGGGGGTTCCCCATCCATAAAGGTGCGTGTCGGGATATATTTGCTTAACTGCGGCCACGATGACTGTTGTAGTTGAAGCGCCAAATCAACCGAATGGCAGAGTACAAGAATCTTTTTCACGCCAGAGAAAAAAAGCTGATTGGCAATTGCTGTTGCAATAACAGTTTTCCCCAATCCCGTGGCGACGACAAAAAAGGCTTTCTTTTTTTTATTCTTATATGCAGATATAACGGTTTCGATAATCCTTGTTTGGTAGCCTCTAAGTTCCTTTTGTGCTACAGAATATTCTCCGCAGCGCTCCCAGAGCTTGTTCAGAAAGACACCATTCCAAAGGCGAACATTATAACCTTCTTTTTGCAGTTCATCTTTTTTTTGAATTGCAGATTTTGTGAAATCGCCATTTGTTACAACTACGACGATATTGGTGTGATAAATAGCCTGTCCTTGGAGCGCTTGTGTAATAGCAGGAACCCCAACATAGCCGCTTGACTGTACGGATTTTGACTGAAAAAGATATGATTCACTGCGACCGGTCGTGGGATTTGTTTTCACGGCCAACACATCGGCTCCCTTGTCTCCGCTGCCCCCAACATACTGTATATCTCTCCAGCCGCAGTGGGAAATTATCCGTGCAATGGCAAGTTCAAGCCCCTTCCAGTCCTGCCCTTGCATTATCGCAGGTGTCAAAAAACCTTGTCCGGACATCATGACACCATAAGCCCTTCCAGGAGCGTCAAGGTGTTAGAGAATCTTATGAGTTCATTCTTTGAAGGATTACGAGTCCCTTGGCGCATCGCAATCACATCTGATATGTACGCAACGACTTTTTCAACAGAATTTTGTCGAACACGGCTTAACATTTGCTCTGAGATTCCCTTGATTGACGCATATGGCTGGTCAAAAATATGGCCATCCAAAAATTCCTCTGGCATTGCCGAAATTAAACGCCGGATGGTGGCATCAGGGACGTATTCAAGTGCTTTGTGAGCGTTTTCGTCCCCCGACTGATAGTGTTCCAGCAGATCTTGTGCCTCTTGTAGTAAATCGACAAGCAGTTGCTCTTCTTCCGGCTCCACTTGCTGGATAATCTCCTTGGCCTTCGTGAATCGATGCCCCAAAATCGACGGCAGCTTATCACGAATCCCTTGAAGAATTGCTGCGGCGCGTTCTTGCAATGCTTGATAATTAATTCTTTCATCAGCAAGATTATTGTCCAACAATCCGAGGTAGACAGTTTGTAGTGAGACGCTATCTCTCACGGTAAATTTTTCCGCAAGGGCCAGCAAAAGAAGTTGCTTGGCAGTAATCGGATATTCCGCTATGATGGGATGTGTTGGATCGTAAAAGAAGTCTATATCAATTCCGTCCTGAAAAACGATATAGGGGACGCGCTCACCATTGGACTTGATTTTATCCGTGGTTTTCCACGCAATAACCTCCATGCCTGGTGAGGTCGATGAATAAATGTATTTGCCGGAGATGGTTTCAACTTTTGCAGAAGATGAAATTAAATCATCCCGTGTTGAGGTATGCGGCGCAACCGCAGGACGATGATCAGTTTCATGAGATCCTGCTCCCGCAACGGGCTTCTCTTTCGGCGGGGTATCCGCAGATGAAGGCAAATACGATTCCACATCATCCGATGGTGCATCACCACTATTTACCGGTGTGTATGATTTCCCGTCTTCTGCTGCGCGATCGACCTCTTGAGCAACCTTATACCATTTCTCGTCTGACTCATATTCTGGGTTTCTCGCTTCAAAAAATTTAGCAAATTCTTTTGCTTGAGCATTCGGAATCGCAAGGTTTTTCGTTCCAGCATCAGGGCGGCGATATGCATTTATGAGCTTCCCGATGGGAGAAGTGTTTTCACCGTCATACCCGGCAGACGCTCTGTTCTTGGGGAGAACGGGGCCTGCTCCTCGCAGTGCCTCTCTTGTCAATCTCCACGCTTTATCAGTTGTGTCGAACCCATTTTTTTGGTAGGTAGGTATCAAATAATCAACGTGGATTTCCCCGACAATTCTCCCGCCGTATGTCGAACCGAGTTCAATGGGATATTCTTGAATAATTGTCCCTGTATCCGGATTTTCATACTCAAATAAAGACTTGTCCGAAACCAGGATTTTTCGACCATTTCGGATAAAGTCGATTCCAAAATTAGTCGTGTCAGCATAGCGCTGTATTCCGACCCAGCCCTTCAGCCTTCTCGCTCTTCGAACAACGTGGGATGGCAAATGTTCCGGATCAATCGTGGAAATTTCATCATCAGAGAGGTATCTATTGCGTTGCATATCGAACAGCCCATCTCCCAAATCTCTATCTATGTGGATGACGGCCGGAATTTGTTCGCCCTTGCGAGTTACGAAGCGGGAGTCCCCCCAAACGCAGTGCGGCATTGGGATGAGCTGTTTGCCCTGAACATAAATTGAAACTTTTCCCTTTCCCAAGATGGGGGTGTAGATTTTTTGTAATTGTCGTCGAATAAGCGTTTCTTTTTTTCTAAGTCCTGCGAATATTCCATCCTTTAGTTGGCGAATGCAAATTCTTGTCCCAGATTCTTCCGGTGTTTTCTTGTCCAATGTTATAACAGGCGCAGAGAATGTCTGTTGTTTAATAAGGTCAGAAAAACTGATTTTTATCCCGACCCATTTCGAGCTATCCTTTGTGGCGGAAAGAAAAATTGTTTCATCCCCCAAGCGTGCTGTTGAAATATTAAATCCCATTCCAAACAACCCCAAATTATGAATTGGATCGTTGCTTGAATATCCCGCCTTCGCAGCATTTTGCAAGACATCAAGGGGCATGCCCACGCCATTGTCTTCGATAACGATCTCTCTGTCGGCTGGAGAGACAGCTTCGCTTGACCAATATATATCAATTTGCGGAGTTGAAATGGAAATGCCGCGGTTTTCTGCATCGGAAAACGCATCCAGACTATTGTCCATCAATTCAGCGAGGCACTGCCAAGGCGCAAAAGGTATATCTCCAAGAGTTCTCAGAATTCTTGGTGTGGGAGTGATGTCAACAGAATTCGGCGTGTTCATTTTAACCCTTTCATGAATCTGTGGATGGATTGCGCAACAAGATTTCCCAACACGGGAGGCACGGCGTTTCCTATCTGCATAATATTCGTTGTGGCAGAATGAGGAAATATGAAACTGTCGGGGAAAGACTGGATTCTCGCACACTCACGAACCGTTAAGCGCCTGGGTAAACGATAGTGGAATTGCACGCGAGATTTCGCATTAGCTCTAATGGTATATGCTGGCGCATCGGCTGGGGTAATTTCGTCACCCTGTCCATTGCCTTTTTTTGCTTTTGATGCTCTAAAATATTGCCCCTGGTTGGGAATGGAATTGTCGGTGACGCCCTCCAAATCTTCAATAGCCCATCTTGCTGTGTTGTAATTGTTCTGCGAATGAAGGCGTTGGGGCTCATCTGGGAAACCGGGAATATCGTCACGAACAGCTACAATTATGAGTCTTGTGCGACGTTGAGGGATACCATAGTCAGGAGCAAATAATGTCCACACTTTCACATGGTAGCCCTCATGCTCAAGGTCAGATTTAATTGTTTCGAGAATATCCCCATCATCAATATTTGCTAATCCTGGCACATTCTCGCCAACAACGACCTTGGGGCTATGGCAGCGCATGTATTTCAACATCGCTTGGTATAGCCTGCCCCTATCAGAGGTCAAGCCCCGCCGCGGGCCGCATGTGGCAAAATCTTGGCAAGGAAACCCGCCAATAAGCAAATCTGCTTTAGGCATCTCGGCTGGATCAAAATCCCTCAAATCCTTAACTTCTGCGTGTTCAGATATGTTCTTTTTATAAGTCTCAATGCATTTCTCATTATTGTCATATGCTTTGAGGATTGTGAAGGGAAGTTTTTTTATGTCACTCCCTTTGTATGTGAAACCTCCAATCAATCCTAAATCAAGTCCTCCGCAACCACAGAAGAAAGACACAACAGGAATCTTTTTATTCATAAGGCAAGTCCTCAAAATCATTTTTATGATTTGCTGTCGGGAAGAATGTCCATGATGTCTCCAACATTGCATTCCAAGGCCGCACAGATTTTTTTGAGAACATCCATTGAAACGTTCTCATCGCGCCCCAATTTTGCCAGCGCTGTTGTGCTAATATGCGCACGATTACGCAAGTCGCTCTTCCTCATTTTTCTATCAATGAGAGTTTTCCAGAGCTTGTTGTAACTTACTTTCACAATCTGCCTCAACGTTTTTGAAACTGAACGCCCGTCCATATAATATATCACCGAACTGTTCAATGTCAAATATCAAATGCAGGTTTGTGCATTTTTTTTGCGAAAATGCAATGATTTCGTAGGGGGACAGTGTCTTGAAAGAATGCACATTCCTCAGCTGATCCGGTTTGAGAGATGTCCGGGGAGCCATCCGACTACGACTTGATTGCTCTCCTCATCCCAGAAGAAGTAAATCCGCATGCAGTAGCGCGGTTCACGTGAGTTACCTCGCTCAATGTGAAACTGAAGCATTCTGCGATTGTTGCTTCCCGGTGGATAATTGACGAAATAGGCATCGCCCTCCTGACCGGCTCTGGCTTTATCGATGGAACCAGAAAAATCCATGCCGTATTTTGACAACGCAGCTTGAAAGGCCTCATCGCTTCCAATCCCCATGCGACTGTTGCGGTATTCATTGGCGAGGATAAGAAGAGCCCGGTATACCATCTCCGGCTCGACATATTCCGCTTTCCCGACAGCCCGCTCTGCGCGTGGATGGAGAATCAGACGTCCTGCGAGATGCTGGCGAACCCAGTCCGGCATGGCATCATATCCCCGGGGAATCGGCACGTCCGTATCAAGCTCTTTGTCACCTCTTTGACGTTTCAAATGGTTGCGCAGAACATCAATCTGCCGACGCAGGGAAATATTTTCATTCCGGTAGAATTCCGCGATTTCCTGGACTTGTTCCAATTCAGCCAGCCAATCCGCATTTTCTTCTTCCGCCGCATCCAATTTCCGCTGGAGAGCGGCGACATGATGGTTCAATGCTGCTTCGCGCGCAGGTGCATTGGCAAGGTGCGTGGAGTGAGCCAATTCCAATTCCGCAGCAAGAATCCGTGCATCGGGAACGAAATACAACCCGCGCCAGTCCGTCCGGTTGGTGGATGCTGTTTGATGGACGGTATGGATCAGGAAGGATGTGTAAGCATTCGGTCCGCGATCTCCGTCATATACCCAATACCAGATTTTATCTTTTCTGTTGCCCGGATGGCCTGCGGGAATCCCTTTCTCAATATTGACATTTTGAAAATAGGTCCGGCATGCTCCGTCGTAAACCGCCCAGGGTTTCCCGACACGCTTTGTCCATGCAAACGCCGCCTGAAAGGAAAGCCGGACGATGTGTGCATATCCGGCAACCTGTCTGGCGAGATAATCATCGTTGACCAGAAAACCTGGAGGATTCGGTGTGAGCGTCCAATGATTCCAGTTTACTTGAGAAATCACAATAACCGGCAAGTTGCGATACGGAGAAGTGATAAGAGCATAAAGATCTTCAATTTCGGCTGGATCATTAATTTTCCATGAAGAAGCCGAGAGCGGTCTGAACTGGGCCAGGCTGATTCTGGAAAGCAACTCCGTCACAAGAGGCAGTTGCGCTTGCGCTTCCTCCAGCGGGATTTCTGTGGAAATCTCAATTTTAATACCGAACAACAACCTGCCGTTCTCTTCAATCATGGCGACATCATAGAACCAGCAGAGGTTATTCTTTGTCGTAAAACGGAACCGGGCAGTCCAGAGGCGGCGTTCTTCAACCGATACGCATTCACATCGTCCTCTTTCACTATCAAGTTCAAAACTGCGATATTCCGTTGCTTCTGATGGCAGTTTTGCATACAGATACTTTGCAATGTAACTCAGCACCAGATCCGCAACCGCATGCAAGGCATTATCCAGATCGCCCGATGCATTCACGGTGGCCCGGAGCTGATAGACGGTTAGCCGCCGGTGGCGGAAATTTGTGTTTGCATAAGAAAACGGCATGAACAGCTCCTGCATTAGAATATGTAATATACCATGAAAAGAGTCTCATGGCAACTTGTTCTTCCGCCCTTTCCCGGAGGGAGTGGACGGCCGTTATCCGTGCATCCACCAGCGATAGGTTCGCACCAGACAGAAAGCGACGAAACACAGTAGCGTAAGAAGAAAAAATCCCAGCCCGAGCGGAACAGCGATGTAAAGGAGTCCGAATCCGGCAAGGAGAGAAGCAAACAGCGCAAACAGGACGATCCCTTCGGCCAGCTTGATCTGTTTTGAGGTCAGTTCAACAAGGAGAGTCTTTCCCATGGTTTACCTCTCTTTCCAGTCACCGGAGGGGATGAGTTCTGCCTGCTCCGGCAGATGGTTCATGGTGTAGATCCATGCCTGAACCGTCGAACCGTCCGGCAGGCGGAAATCCGTCAGAACACGATCATAGAGGCGGGGATATCCTTCCAGACGGTCGACATCCGCCCAATCCCGGATCGGAATCTCAATCAGCTCAACCGTGACCGGGGTATCGCCTTTCGGCACGAAAGTCGGGAATCCCCATCCCGTGTCATAGAGCGTTCCGGAAATCGTTGCGCTTCTGCGGGAAATTGCATTCCGGCAGAAACGTTCATTGCATTCGCCGGAACGGAGTGTGCCGTATGCGGCGATCAGGACAGTTTCTTTTTTCATTTGCGCCTCCTTTTTCTGATAAAATGATTTTTGATTCTGTGAAGATTCGCCCCCTCACGGCAGATCTTCCGATACTCTTCCGGATAGGGGAATCCGTTGCGGAATTCCTTGGTTTTCGGAGTCATTTCGTAAATCAGCGCGGGCAGTTCCGTGCCGTCGTTGAGGATCACATCCACGGTATAACGGCGGTAAATCTGCGGATATCCCTCGTAGCGGTCAAGACGCGCCACGTCATGCGCCCGGAGAAGATATACAAAACCGTGAACCTGTTCTCCCGGTGCATAGTCGACATCGGCATAAAGCCGTTCGGTCAGACGGTAGTTCGGCAGAATCGCCGGAGCATATGGAACCGCAGTCGGGCAGCGCTGCAACAACCTCTCCGGCAGCAGGTTGCTTCCGTATGCGAAATAGGCGTATACCCCGTTCATTTCAGTTCCTTTCCTGCGATTTTTCCCATGGACGTATATTTGCATGACTTTTCGGAATATCCAGTTCATTCTGCGATTTTTCCCGGAAGAAAGCGAGATTTTCCAATGAAAATCGCCGGGAGTGGAAGCCCCCGGCTTTCCGATGTTCAGCATCCGCGCTTGCGTAAGAGATCGAGCATGGCCTCTGCTCTCGCCGCCTCGATGCTTTCCGGACTCAAATCCGGGATAAAAGCGCATCCGAAGGCGGGCGGCGGGAGCGGCGTCTTTTCCAGGTCGAGGAATTTGATGTTGCGTTCGATCAGAATTCTTGGAGCTTTTGCATCGGTGAAGTCGTCGTTCTTGTCCACACAGACCAGCAGAGCATTCCCGGCGATTCCTTCGGATCCGGGCCACCGGAATCCGACCTTCCAGTTCC
>ENA-UOOA01002174-UOOA01002174.1-human-gut-metagenome-genome-assembly--contig:-P61old-NODE-2174-length-28797-cov-6.763552_pt1 | contig 28797 bp, 19 predicted proteins | sample MGYA00242467_ERZ724014 | MGnify/ENA metagenome assembly ERZ724014 | reverse complement strand
ATACGCCACACCGACGAAATGCGCAGCATTTTGGAGGTTAGCTCTGAACAGTTACGATAAAATATTATATGGTTCGTATATTAGGAATAAGAAAATGAAGAATATCAAAACAATTCCGTCAGCAGATGGCTATCATATGCCGGCAGAATATGCCTGTCACAAGGGATGTATCCTGATATGGCCGCAGCGTCCGGGTTCCTGGAAAAAGAATCCTGAAGCGGCAGAAAAGGCTTTTTGCGCTGTGATGCAGGCAATTGCTGAAAGTGAGGCTGTGTATCTGGCGTGCGGGAAGGCGGCGCTTCCCAGGGCAAAGGCCTTTGCTGATGAACATAACAGACAATTTCAGAGGGAAATTTCAGAAAAGAAGCATTTCCCGGTAGTTGTATTTGAGGTGGAAACCGATGATGCCTGGGCAAGAGACATAGGGCCTACTTTTGTTGTCAAAAATGACACAGTGCGTGGCATCAGCTGGACATTTAATGCCTGGGGCGGTGAGGAAGACGGCTTGTATGCCTCATGGCAGAAAGATGATGCTTTTGCGTCAGCATTTGCAAAAAGAGAAGGCTATGTCTGTTATGATGCCTCTCCCTTTGTACTGGAAGGTGGATCGATTCACAGTGACGGTGAAGGGACAGTGATGGTGACTGAGTCATGCCTGCTGAGCCGGGGAAGGAATCCTCAGCTTTCAAAAGCGGAGATAGAGGAAAAGCTGCAGCAGTTTCTGGGGGCTGAAAAGGTTCTCTGGCTTCCAAGAGGCATTTATAATGATGAAACAAATGAACATGTGGACAATGTCTGTGCTTTTATCAGACCGGGAGAAGTGGTTCTGGCCTGGACAGATCGGGAAGATGATCCGCAGTATCCGCTTTCGCTGGCATGTCTTCGCTATCTGGAATCCCAGACAGATGCCAGAGGAAGAAGGATTAAAGTGCATAAGCTTCCGATACCGGATGTGCCGGTGTGTGTGACAAAAGAGGATTTGGAAGGTTATGCTTTTGAAGATGGTGAAGATACGAGAGAGGAAGGAGAACGTCTGGCGGCTTCCTATGTGAATTTCTACTTTTCAAATGGTGCAGTGGTAATGCCGGCTTTTGGCGGAGAAAATATCAAAAGTGATCAGAGAGCAGCAGAAATCATGGAAAAACTTTGCCCGGAACGGAAAGTGATTACTGTTGATGCCAGGGATATTTTGACAGGCGGAGGCAATATTCATTGTATTACACAGCAGATTCCATTTGGAAAAGCAGAACAGGGAGAATAATTATTAATGAGAAATGTTAAGATAGCAGCTATTCAGATGCAGTGCAGTACGAATCTGCAGACCAACCTTGAAAAGGCCGAGAAAATGGTACGGCAGGCAGCGGGAGATGGTGCACAGATCATTTTGCTGCCGGAACTTTTTGAACGGGAATATTTTTGCCAGCAGCGCAGATATGATTTTTATCATCTGGCAAAGCCTGTGGAAGAAAACGATGCGGTGCAGATGGGCATGCGGCTGGCAAAGGAACTCAACGTCGTATTGCCGATCAGCTTTTATGAACAGGATATAAACACATTATATAATTCCATTGCCTGCATTGACGCGGACGGCACATTGTCGGGGGTGTATCGTAAGACACATATTCCGGATGATCATTATTATCAGGAAAAGTTTTATTTTACACCGGGGAATACCGGCTTCAAAGTATTTGATACCCGTTACGGCAAGATAGGGATTGGTATATGCTGGGATCAATGGTTTCCGGAAACGGCCAGATGTATGGCCCTTATGGGAGCAGAGATACTGCTTTATCCGACGGCGATTGGCTCCGAACCGATTCTTGAATGTGACAGTATGCCACATTGGAGACGCTGCATGCAGGGACATGCGGCTGCCAATCTCATGCCTGTGATTGCTGCCAATCGGATAGGCCGGGAAGAAGTGACCCCATCTCCTGAAAATGGCGGACAGAGGTCAGCCCTTGTTTTCTATGGCTCTTCTTATATGACAGATGAAACAGGTGGATTGAAAGCCTGCGCGTCCAGAGATCAGGAAGAGATTTTAACCGGTGTGTATGATCTGGATGATCTGGCTGATAAACGTCTTGAATGGGGACTTTTCCGAGATCGGAGACCGGAGATGTATATAAAAATAACACAATAAAATTTTTTAAAAGAACTGCTTGTTTGATTTTCGATTTGTTCCTGAGTATGGTATACTGGTACTATCTATCAAAAAGGGCTGGGCCTGGTTTTATGCTAAAAGGAAGAATTGTATGATAGAGATCTATATAAGCAGTTCTTTTTTTATGAGAAAAAGAAATCAGAAAGTGAGGAAGTATAATGAACGAATTGTACGAAGCGATTGAGAAGAAGATTAAGGCATCCGGATATCCTCGGGCTATTTCAGGAGCCGATGTGTATGATGATATTTGTGACCAGATTGAAGGTAAAGAAAACGGAGAATATATATTATTATCAAAATTTGACGAAGATGTCGTCTTTGAATATCATATCACCATTCAGGATGAGAACTTTAATCTGGGCATTTTGACGATGAAGACACCTGAAGGTGTATTTAAGGCAGATTTTGATGCAGAATAGAAACCGGATGGAAAATATATTTTATGATGGAGAGAAAAGATGAAAACTAAAAGAAAACGGATCGGTATGCTGGCATTCATTGTGATGATTGCTGTATTGATGATTGTGACGATGCAGACGCCGGGAACAATTGCAGATTCTGAGAATTATCAATGCCAGACATATGCAACAGTTTTTGCACTATTGCCGCCGGTGATCGCTATTGGATTGGCTTTGATCACCAAGGAAGTCTATACATCACTTTTGGCCGGAATCATTGCCGGCGGCCTGTTATATTCCAATTTTAACCTGGAGCTGATGCTGAACACGATTTTTTATCAGGGAGAAGGCGGCATGGTCATGAAGCTGTCGGATTCCTGGAATGTGGGTATTCTTGTATTCCTTGTGATGCTTGGCATTTTGGTCGCACTGCTCAATAAAGCCGGCGGCTCTGCTGCTTTCGGCGAATGGACCACGAAGCATATCAAGACAAGAGTCGGTGCTCAGATTGCGGTGATTGCCCTTGGTGTAATGATCTTTGTGGATGACTACTTCAATTGTCTGACAGTGGGAAGTGTGATGCGTCCGGTGACGGACCGACATCAGGTTTCAAGAGCCAAGCTGGCTTATATCATTGATGCGACGGCAGCGCCGGTCTGCATTATTGCACCGATCAGTTCCTGGGCTGCGGCTGTTACATCTTCTGTGCCGGAGGAGGCCGGTATTAACGGATTTTCTGTATTTATTCAGACAATTCCATACAACTTATATGCAATTCTGACATTATGTATGCTTTTGGCAGTGACCATTTTAAAAGTTGATTTCGGTCCGATGAAAAAGCACGAAATGAATGCCTTTAAAGGCGATTTATTTACAACACCGGGAAGACCGTATGAAAGTGATGAGGAAGCAATAAGCAATGATAAAGCCCATGTGATGGACCTTGTTTTGCCGGTTGCAGTGTTGATCGTCAGCTGTATTGTGGCAATGATCTATACCGGCGGATTTTTTGACGGTGCTTCCTTTGTGGATGCCTTTGCGGATTCAGATGCATCGGTCGGCCTTGTTCTGGGTGGTTCCGTGGCACTTGTATTTACGTTTATTTATTTCATGATGCGTGATATTTTATCTTTCAAGGAGTTTACAGACTGTATTCCAGAAGGTTTCAAAGCCATGGTTGCACCAATTCTGATATTGTCCATGGCATGGACTTTGTCAGGCATGACAAATCTTCTGGGAGCCAAGATTTTTGTGGCAGAGTTGGTGGCCGGTTCCGCTTTATCTATGCAGGGATTTCTTCCGATGATCATCTTCCTTGTGGCAGCTTTTCTGGCTTTTGCAACAGGTACATCATGGGGCACATTCAGTATTCTCATTCCGATTGTTATCGGCGTCTTCCCGGAAGGACAGATGATGGTAATTTCTATCGCGTCTTGTCTGGCCGGTGCCGTATGCGGTGACCATTGTTCACCAATTTCAGACACAACGATCATGGCGTCAGCCGGTGCACATTGTGAGCATGTGAATCATGTTGCAACACAGCTGCCGTATGTGCTGCTGGTTGCTGCCGTATGTATGGTGGGATATTTTCTGATTGGTGTTTTCCGTGCAGTTGGGCTGGCTTCTATTGCCTGGCTTGCACTGCCAATCTGCATAATTATCCTTTTAGCCATTTTATTGATTATCCGTGCTAAAGGGACGAAGGAGGCGGCTTGATCATGAGGATTGTTGTCAGTGCCTGTCTTCTGGGGGAGAACTGCAAATACAGCGGCGGCAATAACGAGAATAAAGCGGTGCTGAATTTTGTAAAAGACCATGAACTTATACCGGTCTGTCCGGAAGTACTGGGCGGACTGCCTGTGCCGAGAATGCCGGCAGAGATCGTGAATGGTGTTGTCAGATGCAGGGACGGACGATCCGTGGATGACGCATTCAGGAGCGGGGCTGCCAAGGCGTTGACGATTGCTTTGAAGGAAAAAGCAGATCTGGCCATTCTTCAATCCAGGAGTCCTTCCTGCGGCGTCAAGGCCGTTTATGATGGTACTTTCAGTGGAAAGATTATTCCGGGAGAAGGTGTTTTTGCAGAGCTTCTTCGGGAAAACGGCATCAGAGCCATAGATGCTGCGGATATTGATGCATGAAAAAAGGATACATGGATAATTTTACCTGTGATAAATAAAGGAGAGGATTGGAATGGCCTTTGATTTCAACGAACAATTTGAGAAGATGATGCGGGAGTATGATGTGACAGAAGTTGTACTGCTTGGACATATGAATCCGGATGGGGATGCAGCAGGTTCCGTCATGGGACTGGCACATTATATCAAGGTGAATTATCCCCAGTATACAGCATGGCCTTTTTTGTCAGATAAACTGGATAAAGGCCCGAAGAAACAGGTCATGGAGGATGAGATTTTTGCTCCTTTTGAGCGTCCGAAGTTGGCGTCTGAAAGGTATGCGGTGATTGTCTGTGACACAGCAACTCTTAAAAGGCTCATCGGCATGAAATATTACCAGCGGGCAGTGGTTTCGATGATCATTGACCATCATGCCTCTAACGAAGGATATGGAATAATCAATGACATAAAAGTTTCGGAGTCCTGTGCCTATAACGTTTTCGAAATATTAGATAAAGAAATGCTCAAAAAGGCGGCTTCGGCACCACACCCGAATGGGGCAGATTATCTGTATATGGGCATTCTTCATGACACAAGCCGATTTTCAAGATCGGATGCCAAAATTGAGGCAGCGGGTTCAAAATTGCTGGCAATGGGGGCTGATCATCGCTATGTGATGCGGACGATGCAGGATAAGACATTGGATGATCTGATCAGACAGGGAGAGATCCTTCGCAGAGTGAAGCGCGTGATGGAGGGCAAAGTGGCATATGTTTATATGTCCTATCAGGAAGCGAAGAAACTGCATATCAGCTATGAAGATATTCATCCTATCAGCGGAATGCTCAGAGATTGTGAAGATATCGAGATGGGGTTTTCTATGTATGAGGAAGCACCGAATATTTGGCGATGTTCTTTCAGATCGGATGGACAATGGATAAATGTGAATGAGATGATGAAATCATTTGGCGGCGGCGGACATGCGGCGGCAGCCGGGCTTCGGCGTAAGACTCATGAACCGGAAAAATTACTGGAATTAATCCTGGAAGAGATTCGAAAAAGAGTGAACAATGTCATCGTCCTGGATGAATATAGCCGCTAAGATTAAGAAAAAATAAATATCTGACAAAAAGATTAAGATTTGCAAATTGCCTGTATTTTCCAGCTTCCATATGTTATACTTAAAAAAAGAAATGATGATAGTACGTAATTCTTATAGGAGGGTGAGTGTATGAAGAAGAGATGGATGGTACAGGCTTTTGCATTGGCGTTGACCGGTGTACTGGTTTTTGGAACAGGCACAGTGACCTACGCAGATGAGAAGAAACCAGTGGTAATCGGTGAGATGGTCGGGCAGGATACTTCGGACAAGGATAACGCTAAGAATACGAAGGAAGGCAAGGATGATTCCGGCAAAGAGTGTGATCAGTGTCAGGATCCTGTTTATACATGGACACCTACAGATTCAGGCTATACATGTAAGGCGGTAAGAGAATGCAAGGATCCTGAGAATGGCAAGAAGCATTACAGAGAAGAAACTGCCAAGGTGGAAGCGAAGACAACGAAGCAGGCGACTTGTGAAGAGGAGGGTGAAATCGTTTATACAGCAACCTTTGAGAACAAGACAGAGACTGATAAGAAAGATGATGCGAAAGCTGAGGATACCAAGAAGGCTGACAGTAAAGCTGAGGATACCAAGAAGGCTGATGCCAAAGCAGCTGAAAGTGGTCTTTTTAAGACACAGACACGGGCTGTGAAGATTAATGCTCTTGGACACAAGTACGGTGAAGTTACTTATACATGGAATCAGACAGACAATGGCTACACCTGCACGGCATCCCGTGTTTGTGAGAATGACAGCAGCCATGGTGAGACAGAGACGGTAGAGGCATCAATGGAAGTCACAAAGGCTCCGACTTGTGAAGAAGAGGGTGAAGAAGTTTATACAGCAGTATTTACCAATGAAGCTTTTGAGACACAGACACAGACTGTGAAGACAGGTGCCCTGGGTCATCATTTTGGTGATGTTTCCTATGAATGGACGAAGACAGATAAGGGCTATACATGTACTGCTTCAGCAGTTTGTGATGTCGATTCTTATACAGCAACAGAGACAGTAGAAGCTGCTGTAGAGGTGACAAAGGCTCCGACTTGTGAAGAGAAGGGTGAAGAGACTTATACAGCCGTATTCACAAATCCGGCTTTTGAGACACAGACACAGACGGTCGAGATTGGTGCCCTTGGTCATTTATATGGAGAAACATCTTACAAGTGGACGAAGACAGATAAGGGTTATACGTGCACAGCGACAAGAATTTGTCAGAACGACAATACACATGTTGATAAGGAAGCAGTTGCTGCTACAGTGGAAGTGACAAAGGCAGCCACATGTGAGGAAAAGGGTGAAGAAGTTTATACAGCAGTATTTACAAATCCGGCTTTTGAGACCCAGACACAGAAGGTCGAGATTGGTGCCCTTGGTCATTTATATGGAGAAACATCTTACAAGTGGACGAAGACAGATAAGGGTTATACGTGCACAGCGACAAGAATTTGTCAGAACGACAATACACATGTTGATAAGGAAGCAGTTGCTGCTACAGTGGAAGTGACAAAGGCAGCCACATGTGAGGAAAAGGGTGAAGAAGTTTATACAGCAGTATTTACAAATCCGGCTTTTGAGACCCAGACACAGAAGGTCGAGATTGGTGCCCTTGGCCATTTATATGGAGAAGTATCTTACAAATGGACAAAGGAAGATAAAGGATATAGCTGTACAGCATCAAGAGTTTGTGAGAATGATAAGAATCATGTAGAAAAGGAAACTGTTACAGCAGCGTACAAAGTGATAACAAAGGCAACTTCAGATAAAGCAGGTGAAGGTTTATATACAGCTGCATTTAAGAATGCAGCCTTTGAAGAGCAGTCCAAAAAAGTAAAGCTTGTTGCTGCAGACAAGAAAGACAATACAAAGAAGAAAACAACAACGAAGAAGAACACAGCTAATAAAACTACAACCAAGAAAACCGCAGCAAAGACAACAGCTAAGAAGTCTACAGCGGTTAAGACGGGTGATGAGAATAAGCCTGTTGTTATGGGTATCGTAGCAATTGGTGCGCTGGCAGTGATCGTTGTAGCCGGCAGACAGCTGCGCAAGAAACATGAATAAAAATATGCAGCAGCGTATTACATGAAGATGAAAGGCGGAAGGTATCTTCCGCCTGATATATCAGAATCATGCAGAGAGCATGATTCTGATATTTTTTTAATGTAAATCGAATATTTCTGTGAGCTTTTATATTATTATTTCTTTTATATCGTTATTTCATTTTTTTCATGGTAAGATACCAGTCGAGAGGTTTAATGGTATTGTCTGAACTTTCAAGACGTTCCTGAGCTTCTTCAATTGTCAATGGGGCACCCATGACTACATCATCTCCGGGCTGCCAGTTTGCCGGTGTGGAATAATGCGTTTTGTCATTTAACTGCAATGACTGCAGAATACGTATAATTTCAGGAATATTTCGTCCGGTGGACATAGGATAGTACAAGATGGTACGGATTATACCCTCTGGATCAATAATAAACACTGCACGAACGGTTTGTGTATTTGCAACAGTCTGGAGCATACCATATTTTTTTGCAACATTCATACTAATGTCTGCAATAATTGGGAAAGGAATCTTCACTTTTCCTTCGTTATTGAAATTCAATGCTTCGATACTTTTGATCCAGCCAAGATGAGAGTGAAGTGAATCAATGGAAAGGCCAATTAATTTGGTGTTAAGTGATTCAAAGGTTTCATTCATCCTGGAAAGGGCAATAAATTCTGTTGTACAAACCGGTGTAAAGTCAGCTGGATGTGAAAAAAGGACAACCCAACTTCCTTTATAATCGGCTGGAAAATCAATTTTCCCCTGAGTTGTCATTGCATGAAATTCTGGTGCATGGTCACCAATGAGCGGCATTTTGTTTCCTTCCATAGGTCATATTAACTGCATACAGGTTGCAGTTCCTCCTTTCTAAAAATAAAATCCACAATAATCAATTTTATTTTATCGTAACTGTTCAGAGCTAACCTCCAAAATGCTACGCATTTCGTCGGTGTGGCGTATCCGCCAAATAAAATTTCAAAAACAGCCTTAAAAATGCAAGCATTTTATACCTGCTTTTTGAAATTTTGCTTGGCTCTGAACAGTTACATTTTATCATATTTTAATAAAAGTGCAGCAATAATTTGAGAGAAAATTTCTTATTATGTATCAAATTTATAGGAAAATTAAGTTATTGTTTATTTTGCGTATATCCTTGACGCAAAGTAGTAAAAAGCATATACTGTTGTTTAAAATTAGTTAAGACTAATGAATGAAGGGGTTACTTATTATGGGATTTTTAACAGTTAAAAGGAGCAGTACATGAAGTTTTTTCATTTATCAGATTTGCATATTGGATTAAAACTGATGAACAGGGATCTGCGGGAAGAACAGATAGATATTTTACGGCAGATTACGGAATTGGCCAAGGCAGAGAAACCGGATGCGGTTGTGATTGCAGGGGATATTTATGATAAGGCAGTGCCGGCGGCGGAAGCGGTGGAAATATTTGACGGTTTTATGACAGAACTTAAGAAAGCAGTGCCGAAGGCGGAGATTATGCTCATCAGCGGCAATCATGACAGCGGTCTGCGTCTGAATTGTTTCAGAGAGATTCTGGATGAACAGAAAGTACATATGATCGGATTGCCGCCGAGAACGGAGAATGAATATATCGAGAAAGTGACGCTTACGGACGAATTTGGAACGTTGAACTTTTATCTGCTGCCTTTTGTTAAGCCATCCATGGTGAAACAGATTGTGGGGGTGGATGAAAATGGCAATAATCTATCATATGATGCGGCTTTACACCGGCTTATTGAACGGGAGAAGGTGAATACGACTGAACGGAATGTGCTGGTCAGTCATCAGTTTTATCTGCCTGTGGGCGGCGATGCAGAAAAGGTTGATCGAATGGATTCGGAGATTCGTACAGTGGGCAATATTGATGCTGTGTCAGCGGATGTGTTGGAGCTTTTTGATTATGCCGCTTTGGGGCATATCCATAAGCCTATGAAAGTGGGAAGTGAAGCTTACCGTTACTGCGGAACACCTTTGGCCTGTTCTGTCAGCGAGGCAGGACAGCAGAAAGGTATTATTATGGTAGAAATGGGATCAAAAAACTCAGTGAAGACAACGATACTGCCTCTGAAACCGCTGCGTGAAGTCAGGATCATCAAAGGTAGTCTTGAAGATGTTCTTGCGCAGGCCTGCGAGGATTTTGTAACAGTGATTTTGACGGACAAAGTTGATTTGGATATTATGGATATGCAGGACAGAATCCGTATGGCTTTTCCGTACTTATTGGAAATCCGGCGGGAAGTACTGCGGAAAGCGGATTATAGTGATCAGATGATGGCGGAGAAGGAACAGGATCCTTTTAAGCTGTGTTGTTCTTTTTTGAAAGATCTGGACGATGAGGAGAAAGCAGTTCTTCAGGATGTCATTCATACTGTACAGGGGGTGAAGTAGATGAAACCGATTCAGCTGACAATGCAGGCTTTTGGGTCATATGGCAAGAAAACTGTGATTGATTTTACAAAACCGGATCAGAACTTGTTTCTGATTACAGGGGATACAGGTGCAGGCAAGTCAACGATTTTTGATGCCATTGTCTTCGCACTTTATGGCGAAGCAAGTTCCGTGGTGAATAAGAAGAATGGCACTGAACTACAGAGCCAGTTCTCAGAGAATTCAGTGGAACCCTTTGTGGAATTGGTTTTTTCGGAGCGTGAAGGCAGCGAGGATGTGCATTATACAGTTAGGCGTGTGCCGAAGCATATTCGTCCGCTGAAAAGGGGCACCGGATTTAAGGAAGAGAGCGGCAGTGTGTCTCTTATTATGCCTGATGGAATGGAATATCCGTCGAAGGAGACAGATAAGAAGCTGGAGGAAATTGTAGGACTGACAAAGGGCCAGTTTATGCAGGTGGCCATGATCGCGCAAGGGGAATTTATGGCTTTGCTTCGGGCAAAATCCGATGAAAAAAAGGTTATTTTCAGAAGACTTTTTAATACGGAACTGTATCAGGACATTGTGGATGAGCTGGCAAAGCGGCGCAAGGATAAGCAGGGGAAGATCGCACAGATTAAGACGGCCTGCCAGACGGAAGTGGGTCATATCATTGTGCCGGAGACCGAGATATCAGAGAAAACAGAAACGGGTGCTGCTGAAAAAGCTGATGATGCTGCCGAAACAGATGATAGCTGCAGCAGAAAGATTCATCTGAAGGATCTTAAAGATAGAATTTTAAAATCAGAACGCTTGTCGCTGGCAGATATGGAGGCATTGCTGCAGGAACTTCAAAGGACTTGTGAACAGTTGAAGGAGAAAGTAAAGCATTCAGAGGAACGAAGAAATCAGTTGAATCAGGATTATCTTGAGAGGAGAGATGCTTCAGCGAAGGCTGAACAATTGCAGGAGCGTTTCAAAGAATTAGATTTGGCAGAAAGAGAGCTGGCTGAGTGTGAGAAAGAGAAAAATCTGGTGGGAAAATGGCAGCTCCTGACCGGACAGATTGAAGCAGCCTGGGATGTGCAGGCAGTTTGGCAGCGCTATCAGGATGTGAAGCAGCAGCTTGAAGCGACAGAGAAAGCATTAAAGAGTCATGAGCAGGCATTGCCGGAGGCGGAAGAAAACTATGGACAGTCGAAGAAGGCTTTGCAGCAGGCAAAAGCAGCACAGGAACAGGCCTTGACAGAATATTCCAAGATATTGGAGCGCGTTGAGAAAGATTTGAAGTCCTTTGCTAAAATTGCCGCTTCAAAGCAAGCTGCGGCGGAGGCCGGGAAGATGGCAGAGGCTGCCAGCCGGCAGGAGAAGGAAGCAGCAGACAGTCTGAATTTGCTTGAGGAACAGGAGAAGCAGTGGCAGCAGCAGGCGGAGAAATTGTCGGATACGGATAGTCGAGCAGCCATTTTGCTTGGACAGCAGCGGGAAATCAGGGATATGGCTGAAAATCTAAAAAACTGGCAGAGAGAAGAAGAAAACTGTTACAGGCAGAGGCAGACAGCGGAAAATGCACAGACAGCCTATATACAGGCACAGGATATATACATCAGAGAAAACGAAGTCTATACGCAGGCGAGCAGTGCGTTTTTTGATGCACAGGCGGGTATTCTTGCAAAGAAATTGCAGCCGGGACAGCCCTGCCCGGTCTGCGGTTCAGTGGAGCATCCTCATCCGCATCAGATGGAGAGAGCATCTCTGACAAAGGAGGAACTGGATGTTCTGGCACAAAAGCTCCAGAAACTTCAGAAACAGCGGGAAAAAAAGTCAAATCAGGCAGGAGCAGCGGCCGCCGCTTTGGAGGCAAGTGAAAGATCTTGTCATCAAATGGGAGAACAGCTTTACCGTAAAGCACAAGCCTATGATAATGGCGGCAAGAACTGTGAGACTGTTGATGCCAATGATGCTTTTGATAGTCAATGGCTTGCAAAACAGTTGAAGAGATGGCAGCGGGAGTGGCAGGATAGAGACAGTCAGCTTCAGAATGACAGGAAAAACTTATTGCAGCTGAAGCAATTGATGGAAGATGCTGTATCCAAAAAGAAAGAACTGTCAGAAAAAAAGGAGAAGGCTGGTCAGCAGCTGTCTCAGATTAAAGTGCGGCTTGCGGCAGCAGAGGCTGCTTTGGAGAATATGGAGACATCCACTTATTATGAATCTGAAACAACTGCCAGAGAGATATTGACAAAAGCATCAGAAAAGAAATCGGACAGCGATAGAAATTATAAATGCTGCGAAAAGGCAGAGCAGGAGGCTGGAAATCGTAAGGAGAGGACAGAAGAGAGGATTCATCAGTTCCGTCAGAGTCTGCCGTCGCAGCAGGAAGCATGCAGCGAAAGAAAAACAGCCTATGAACAGATAATGGAGAACAGACAGCTGACTGAAACACAATGGCAGTCACTGACAAAGCATTATACAAAAGAAGACAGACAGCGCCTTGCAGAGCAGATTAATCGATGGCAGGAAAAGAAAATTGCAGCAGAAAGGCTGAAAGAGGCATCAGAAGCGGCAATTGGAGATTGTATGAAGCCCGATATGGAGCAGCTTCTTTTGCAGCAGAACGAGGCAGAAGCAGCATGGAAAAAGGAACAGGAAGTTTATGACAGATATACAGAAATATATAAGACAAATCTCAAGGTTTATGAGGCGCTGATGCCGAAGATGAATGAGCGAAGCAGGATCATGGAAGAACACAGAAGGCTGGATGATCTTTATAATCTTCTGGCGGGCAAGGTGACAGGATCGCGTATGGATATTGAAACTTATGTGCAGCGTTACTATCTTGAAAGGATTCTTTATGCGGCAAATCGCAGATTTCTTGAAATGTCAGTCGGCCAGTTTGAATTGCGGATGTGTGATATCACAAAGGCCGGTGAGGGTAGAAACAGGGGCCTTGATCTGATGGTTTATTCCAATGTCACCGGCAAGGAGCGGGAAGTTCGTACTCTTTCAGGCGGCGAATCATTTATGGCTGCGCTGTCACTGGCATTGGGGATGGCGGACCAGATCCAGCAGAGCTCATCGGCGATTCATCTGGATATGATGTTTATTGATGAGGGATTTGGATCACTGGACAGTCATTCGAGAGATCAGGCGGTTCGGGTACTTCAGCAGATGGCAGGGGGCTCGAAGCTGATCGGCATAATTTCCCATGTATCGGAATTGAAGCAGGAGATAGAGGATCAGCTTATTGTCAGTAAGAATGAAGATGGAAGTTCAGTCAGATGGCAGATTAGCTGAGTGACTTTACGACCTTTTTCGGATAAAATGCTGCAATTTTATTTTGATAACAATTTTGAAAAACAGAACATGAAATTATGGAGCCGGTATAGTCAATCATACTTTTTTGCGTTATAATGGAAAAGAAACGCGTCTGAACAGCAGATCGGACACTAAGCACAGAAAGAATTCTCAACAGAGATTTAGATAGGATACAGGGAGAAAGAGTATGGATGCATGTAATAAAATGACAAAAGAACAGGCATTAAAGGAAATGGAGCTTTTTAAGGCAGTATTTGACGGGGGACGTCTGATTGACGCACATGCTCTGAAGATGATGGAGAAGGGACTTGGTGCCTATTCCCAATCGGAAGTTGGCCAAGTCTTTGATTTCTGGGAGAAGGAGCATCCATGTGAGAATGATAGCTGTGTTGTGCTGCAGGCGTTCAGGGACAGGACTGTCCATACAAAACTTGAATATATTGAATCAGTCCTTTATGAAGTGACAGCCAGATATATGGAACTGGATGATGAACCGTATGTGATGGAACTGGTCAAGAAAATGGACGAGAATTACATGATCGATGAGACACAGAAGGAGAGATTACTGCGTCATTTCGGCGGATATCATGATCAGCTTTACAAGGATGTACTGACAGGTGCGTACAACAGACGCTATTTTGAAGAGAAGATCCGAAAGTCTACGACACCGGCCGGTATTGCCATGATCGATCTGGATGATTTCAAATTATACAACGATTCCTTTGGCCATGATACCGGTGATGTGGTGTTGATCACATTTGTGAACATTATCAAGAGCTGTACCAGAAAGACAGATATGCTTGTTCGATACGGCGGTGATGAATTCCTTTTGCTGATGCCGGGAATTAAAGAAGATAATTTCAAGAATAAACTGATGCAGATCCAGGAGGAGATCAGGAAAGCGGATGTTCCGGGATATGGCGGCCTGCGTTTATCGGCCAGCATTGGCGGTGTGATGACCAATGGGGGCGCGATTGAGGATGCCGTCGGAAGAGCCGATAAAATGATGTATCAGGCCAAAAACCGCAAGAATATGGTCGTCACTGAGGATAATCTGGTGGCTGATGACATTAAGAAAGGAATGCTTCATGACTGGGAGAAGATCAGACAGCTGATCCTGATTGTTGATGATTCGGAATTGAACAGAGCCCTTCTTTCTGAGATGCTCAAGGATGATTTCAGAATACTTGAGGCGGCGAATGGCAAGGAATGCCTGGAAGCACTTGAACAGTATGGAACAGGTATTTCCCTTGTATTGCTGGATATCAATATGCCGGAATTGAATGGTTTTGAAGTGCTGGTACAGATGAACAGGAATCATCTCATCGAAGATATTCCGGTTATCATGATTTCCAGTGATGACACGGAAGTGAATATCAAGAGAGCGTATGATATGGGTGTCTCGGATTATATTCGCAGACCATTTGATGCACAGGTTGTCTTTCGCCGTGTCTTCAATACCATTAAACTTTATGCGAAGCAAAGAAGGTTGGTCACCCTTGTGACAGATCAGATCGATGAGAAAGAAAAGAATAATCAGATGATGATCCGGATTCTTAGTCAGATTGTTGAATTCCGTAATGGTGAAAGTGGTCTCCACGTACAGCATATCAATGTACTGACAGGGTTGCTGCTGGAGCGGCTTGTTCAGAAAACAGAATGTTACAACCTGGCATGGTCAGAACAGTATGTGATCACATTGGCATCCGCCCTGCATGATATCGGTAAGATCGGTATTGATGATAAGATATTGAATAAGCCGGGCAAACTGACCAAAGAAGAATTTGAGATTATGAAGACACATACACTCATCGGCGCATCGATACTTGAAAATCTTGGATTGTATCAGGAAGAGCCTTTGATCAAGACTGCTTATCAGATTTGCAGATGGCATCATGAGCGGTATGACGGCAATGGATATCCGGATGGCTTAAAGGGTGAAGAGATACCGATCGCAGCACAGGTTGTCTCTGTAGCAGATGTGTACGATGCACTTGTCAGTGAACGTGTATACAAGAAAGCCATTCCCCATAAGAAAGCTGTTCAGATGATCCTGAATGGCGAGTGCGGTGTATTTAACCCGATTCTGCTGGAATGTCTGGTGGATATCGAGGGGGAGATCCACCGGGAAATGGAAAAAGAATAGCAGAGCAGGTGCTGCATACCTGAGAGAGAATTTTGAACAAGTTATATTTAATGTCATAGGAAATTCCGATAGAATTTCCTATGACATTAAAAGGCACTAACGCGCCTGTGATGCGCACTCGCGCGAAGATGTAGATTGTTTGTCGCAAGCGACCACGCTCGGTGCGAGAATGTGCTTTGAAACATTCTTTTTTAACAGGAGGACCGATAACGCAATGAATATTCTGTTGATAGGAGGCACCAGCAGTCTGATCAATCATTTGATTTTGAAACTGAGAAAAGAGGGCCACAGAGTTTTTTTGCTGACGGGAAGTAAATATAAAAAAAATAAATACGAAAAAGTATTCGAAAGATATGATTTCCCTTATGAAGGAGATTATCTTCGGGAGATATTTGACAGTGTCAGCCCGGATATCACCGTTTTTATGGGAGCCTTTGACAGCAACTATCGGTGGCAGGAGGAAGGCAGAGAAGCAGTTCGATTTGCTTCCAACCTGATGAATATGTTAGTGGCCTGTTCGGAGATAAAAAAGGGAAGAGTGATCTTTCTGTCATCGGATGCTGTTTTTGAAGGCGATTATGAAGAAGCAATTTGCGAAGATGAGACGCCTTCAGGAAAAACTTTTCGTGGAACAACATTGGCACAGGCGGAGCAGATCTGTGCCAATGTTCGTAAAAATTGGGAGATGGATGTGACAGTTTTGCGTCTGGCACATTTATATCATATACCGAAGAGCCTGGAGGATGCGGACAATCTTCCGGCAGGAATGTGTATTGAAGCACTGCGTGATGGGGCAGTCAGAGCAGATGAAAGCCATGAATTTTCACTTTTGCATGAGAATGATGCGGTAGAGTATATTTATCGGGCAATCCATAAGCAGGAACATCAGTATGATATCTATCATCTGTCATCGGCCAATGCGGTCAGTGAAGTAAAATTAGCAGGACTGATCAGGCAGAGCATGAACAAGAATATAGGTATTTCGGCTTTTTCAGGTGTTGGAGGATGCCATATACTGGATGGCAGCCGGTTTGCGGCAGAGTATGGCGTTCAGGAGTTCTGCAGCCCGGAAAAATACATTCAGCAGATGGTTGTTTATATGCAGAAACACAAAGCCGTTTTCCTTGAGAATAAAAAAGAAAAGACGCCATTTTTTGAAAGAGTGTTGAAAAAATGGGGATGGGCTGTACGGGCTTTGGTACCGTTTATTGAGAATCTGATCTGTTTTATTCCATTTTTTATGCTCAACAACAGGACAGCAGAGAGCCAGTATTTTGCCAATCTGGACTTTTATCTTTTGTATGTCCTGCTTTTTGCGGTTATTTATGGTCAGCAGCAGGCCTCGTTTTCAGCTGTTTGTGCAGTGGCAGGCTACATTTTCAGACAGATGTATCATCGGTCGGGATTTGAAGTTGTATTGGATTACAATACCTATGTATGGATCGCCCAGCTGTTTATCGTGGGTCTGATTGTAGGTTATCTGAGAGATCAGATCCGTGCTATGAAGATGGAAAGCAAAGAGATGGAGGAGTATCTATCCGGGCAGATTCAGGATATTAAAGATATTAATTCCACCAATGTACGTGTAAAAGAAGTAATGGAGCAGCAGCTCATTGATCAGAAGGACAGTATCGGCAAGATTTACAGTATTACATCTGAGCTGGACCGTACAATGCCAGATGAAGTATTGTTTGATGCCGTAGAGATGATGGAACGACTGATGGGAACAGAGGATGTTGCCATTTATAACGTAGTGAACGGTGATTATGCCAGAATGTTTTCCGCCAGCTCCAAAAAAGCCAGAGAACTTGGCAATTCCATTCGTTACAAAGAAATGTCGGTCATGTATGATGCATTGAAGGAACATAGAGTTTTTATCAATAAATCCCTGGATCCGCAGTATCCGCTCATGGCAAACGCCATCTTTGAAAATGAAGAGATGCAGATGATTGTGATGCTTTGGGGACTCAGCTGGGAGCGGATGACATTGGGACAGGCCAATATGCTGGTTGTTGTCAGTGCTTTGATTCAGAATGCAGTTCTGAGCGCAAGAAGATATCTGCAGGCTCTGGAGGAAAAGCGATATATTGAAGGATCCCGTATCCTTGATCAGGAAGCATTCAGTTCACTGGTGACTGCTTATTATCATGCAAAGGAACGCAATCTTGTAGAGTGTGTGCTGCTGCAGCTTCAGCTGCCGAAGAATACTTACAAAACCCAGGGAGACAAAGTAAGCTGTCTTGTGAGAAATTCGGATTATCTGGGAATATTGGATGGCGGCCTGTATATTCTCTTAACAAACACCGATTGCACAGAAGCAGATTTTGTCAAGAGAAGATTACAGGAACATGAAGTACAGAGTGAGATTATGGAGTATATGCCGGTATGAGTCGGGAATGGTGGCTTTTATTAATTTTATTGATCCTTAATTTATCGATCGTTATTATTTATCTGGTTTGGAATCTTCTGATCTGGTGCAGGGAGAATAAGCCTGCTGTGATCATGAAAGCGGCAGTTATGCTGCTGTGTCCGGTGATCGGCCCCCTTTTCCTGATGCTTGGTTTTTTGTTCTATAAATTATTTATGGGGCAGGCAATGGATCTTGAAGATGTCATCTTCAATAAAGAGAAAGTAGAAACATTTATGCATCCGGATGAAGATATGGAGAGAAATATGGTTTCTATTGAAGAAGCGCTGGCTGTAACGGACAAGGGCAATCTCCGGACATTGATGATGAATGTGATACGTGGTGATTACAGTCAATCACTGTCTGGGTTTTTGATGGCCCTGAACAGTGATGATTCGGAAACTGCCCATTATGCGGCATCTGTACTTCAGGAAGTCTTAAATGGATTCAGAGTGAATGTTCAGCGAATGTATAAGGCTGCGCTGGAGGAAGATGAAGGGCAGAAACAAAGATGTGTGGAATTGATCGAGTACATGAATCCTATTCTGGAACAGCATGTGCTGACAGAAATCGAACAGAGATCCATGACGGAGCGTATGGATGAAACAGGAGATTTGCTTTTTTCATTGGATCAATATGGAATAGGCAGTCACATTTATGAAATCCTTTCCATGAGAAACCTTGAAGCCGGACAGACGATCAATTGTCAGAAGTGGTGTGACAGGGGAGCGGCAGCCTATCCGGATACATTGGTAAGCTATAAATGCAGATTGAAATTATACTTCGAAACGAAGAACAGGACGGCTTTTTTTGCTGTGCTGAATGATTTGAAGCAGTCTGAGATTATGATAGACAGTGAAACCCTTGAAATGGTTCGAATCTTTATGTAATCAGCAAGGGGACGTCAATATATCAATCAGGGCTTTTGGGGATTTTGTCATTGATGATGGAGATGTTCAGACGACGGATCAAGAAATGGAGAAATAGCGAATGGTTTCCAAAAGAAATTTTTTCAATATTATGATCATGATGGCAACGCTGTTGTTTTTGTTTCAGTTTTCAATGGTCATCAGAGCACAGAGCAGCAGTTATGACCATAACAATGCGGTTTCTGAGAATCCGCTGAGCGGACAGGATGCATGGCAGCAGGCGAAGATGAAGTTATCGGCATTGACAGAGGAAGATGATCCCTATGTGCTTTTTGTCGGTGATGCTGCCGGCGGTATGGGTCAGGCTGTCAGCAGTTGGTGTACATATCGTAAAAAAAATATCATTGTTACAAAGTCAATGACAGAATTGACAGATTATGTGAAATTAATGCCTGAGATGATTGTGTTGGAGTCAGAATCCTATGCGTTGGAAGGGGCATCTCTGAAAAAACTGGAGAAGCTGGAGAAAGAAGGCGTCATCATCGTATTTGGTTCCCTTGAAGATGTGGATGCGATCCGGAATAACAGTGAATTAATGGACTTTCTCGGAATTCAGAGCATAGCGGCAAAGGAAAAGCAGCTGACCGGAGCGAAATTGTTTGAAGGTTTTCTGCTTGGAGGAGAAGAATGGTACCAGACATCAAAAAACGATAAATATGCTGAAGAAAAACAGGATTTGGATCTGACAGTACCCTGGTATCAGATCGGCAGTGGAACAAAAGCATATATGGTTGGTTTGATTAAAGAGAAAACCGGAGAAAAAGAGGCCATTCGAAATGAAGATGTGCCGTCACTGATATGGAGAAATGGTATTGACAACGGCAGTGTATTTGCAGTGTGCGGTGATTATATGAAAGACAGTACAGCCATCGGTATCCTTGATGGCATGATGGCAGAAGCCAATACTTATTATATTTACCCGGTTGTCAATGCACAGAATCTGGCGGTTGTTAATTTTCCGGAATTGTCAGATGTCAATAATGATGAGATGCAGAATTTATACAGCCGTTCATCAATGGGGCTGCAGAGAGATGTTTTATGGCCGGCTTTAATATCAGCCATGGATTTGAGCCATTTGCGGGTGACAGCATTTCTTCATAAAGAAGATACGAAGAATAATGATTCAGATACCGATACGCTGCGCTTTTACTTGAGACAATTAAAAGAGCAGAACGGAGAAGCGGGCATTTTGCTGGATCAGACGAATACAGCGTCGTTGCAGTCGTATCTTGCATCATCGGGAAGCCAGTATCAGTATGGGGCTTTTTATTCAGAAGATCCGTCAATGGCTTTTTATGAAGAACAAAAGGATCAGCCTGTATTTGAAAATATACGGACGCTGATGTGTCCGTATTCAGGAGCCCATCCGGTATTGTCTTATTATAATGATGATGTAACGCTGCAGGAAGCAACCAGTGACGGTGTTCACTATACATTTAGTGATGATATACGGATGAGAAGTATTCAAAGTGCCCTTGGCTATACAGGAATTGTGTTGGATCTGAGCGATGTATTCTGGCCAAATGGAACATCCGACGGTTGGGAAGTCCTTCAGGAGCGTTTGACAAGTAATCTGCGGACTTACTGGAAAAAGTTTTCGTGTTTTGACAGCACAACACTTTCAGAGAGTGACCAGAGAGTTCGTAAATTTCTGAATATGAACTATGAGGCAACATATTTCAATAAAGAAATAGTATTAAAAACAACGCAGCAGGACAGCTGGTTTGTTCTGAGGACACATGATGCCCCGATTCAAAAGATATCAGGCGGTACCTGGTCGGAAATTGAGAAAGATGCATATCTGATTCACTGTGAAGATGATACAGTGGTCATTGAGTTAAAAGGTGATGCGTCACTATATCCTTCAAAAGATTAAGAAAACAAATGAAAAGAGGTGATAAAATGAAGGTCTGTATCGTGGCAGAAGGATGTTATCCATACATGGTCGGCGGTGTATCCGGTTGGATCAATAGTATGATACAATCTTTCCCGAACATTGAATTTATCGTACTTGCAATTGTCGCTAATCGCTCTATGAGAGGAAAGTTCAAATATGAGCTTCCTGATAATCTGACGGAAGTTTATGAAGTCTATCTGGAAGACTATGAATGGAAAACAGGAGTCAGATATCGGGATGTACATCTGAATCAGGAAGAATACCGTCAAATGAGAAATATGATTTTGAATCAGGATACGGACTGGAATGTCATTTTTGACCTTTTTCATGATAAGATTCGTTCTGTCAATGATTTTTTGATGGGAAAAGATTTCTTTCACATTGTTCGGGAATGCTATGAGATGAAGTATGCCAATATTATCTTTTCGGATTTTCTCTGGACCATGCGTTCGATTTATCTGCCTCTGATGCTTGTATTAAAAATGGATGTACCGGAGGCTGATCTTTATCATTGTGTGGCAACGGGTTATGCCGGTGTACTGGGCAGCATGGCAAAACATTTTCATGGAAGTTCACTGCTGATTTCTGAACACGGTATTTACACCCGTGAAAGAGAAGAGGAGATCATCAAGGCAGAATGGGTCAGAGGAATCTACAAGAATATGTGGATCGAACAGTTCAAGAAGATGTCACTGCTGGCTTATCGTCAGGCAGATATGGTGACATCCCTTTATGAGCATGCGAAGAAACTGCAGATTGAGCTTGGGTGTCCTCCGGAAAAGATACAGGTGACGCCAAATGGCATTAATACAGAACGCCTGGCAGATATTCCCCAGAAAACAGAGGATGAGCAGCAATGGGTCAATGCGGGGGCGGTACTTCGTGTTACACCGATCAAAGATGTGAAAACGATGATACAGGCTTTTGCCTTTGCAAAGAAGCAGGTGCCGCAGTTGAAACTTTGGATCATGGGTCCGACGGATGAAGATCAGACCTATGCAGATGAGTGTTTTGAACTGGTGAAAACACTGGAGCTTGATGATGTTGTATTTACAGGCAGAATCGATGTGAAGGATTATCTTGGCAAAATGGATTTTACACTGCTTACCAGTATCAGTGAAGGACAGCCGTTGACGATTCTCGAAAGCTTTGCGGCTCACAGACCGGTTATTGCAACAGATGTTGGTAATTGCCGTGAATTGATTTATGGTAATCAGGATGAATTTGGAGAGGCTGGCATCCTGACTCATATTATGAATCTGGAGGAAATTGCCGGAGCGATGGTTGAACTGGCGATGAATGATGCAGTGAGAATGGCAATGGGAGAGGCAGGCTATCGAAGAGTCATGGCCTTTTACAGAATTGAACAGATGAAAGACGTTTACAAAAAAATTTACCGGAAATTTTCGGATCAGCATCAGAAAGCATGGACAGAGGAACCATTTAGGATTTAGGACAGGGAGATGAGATAAGATGGCCGGAATTGGTGTCAGGTTAAATAAAATCTATGGAAAAAATACATTGACAACAGATCTTGTCGGTGTAGGATATAGTACAGTTGTAACAATCGCACCGATGCTGGTTGTTATTGGTGCCATTGTGGCGATGGAATATTTTCTTGGATTTTCCAGAATCGGGTATAGGGAGAGAGAACTTTTTTCTAGTACGATACTTTATATTTTTATCTTTTCACTTTTGACAGCAGCACCGTTCAACTCGGTGTTGTCCCGTTATATGTCAGATGTCATTTACAATGAAACCTATGAGGATATTTTGCCCTGCTATTATCTGGGACTTTTGATGAATGTCGTTTTCAGTGCTTTGCCGGGAATTCTTTTCTGCGTCCATGAGCATTTTGTCGGCGGCGTCAATGTGATCTATGTATTTACCGGATATTGCGGTTATATGGCGCTTGTATTTGTTTTCTATTCCATGCTGTATTTGTCTATTTGTAAAGACTATAAGAAAATTTCATTTTTCTTTATGATCGGAATGATTCTGACTGTGCTGATATCACTCTTTTTTGTCAAAGTAATCGGGTGGCCGGTGACCTACAGTATGCTGCTGTCGATCACAATCGGTTTCTGGATGATCGCAGCACTGGAATTTTCTGTTGTCAGAAGCTATTTCAGGGTCAACAGCGGAAAGTACAAAGAGGTGTTGGAATATTTCAGAAAATACTGGCAGCTTGTAATAACTAACTTCTTATATATCCTTGGCTTATACGTGCATAATTTTGTTTTTTGGACAACGGATCTGAGAATGGTGGTGGCAAAGAGTTTTGTCAGTGTGACAACTTATGACATGGCCACATGTCTTGCCATGTTTACCAATATATCTGCCAGTGTTATTTTTATCAGCCGTGTGGAGATGCATTTTCATGAAAGATACAAAGTGTATTCAGAGGCTGTAACCGGCGGACGAGGTGTAGATATCCGAGTAGCCAAGAAGCGAATGTTCAGGATGTTGTCGGAAGAACTGGTAAGTCTTGCCAGAGTGCAGTTTATTATTTCACTGATCATTTTCCTTCTGGCAATGGTTCTTCTTCCGAAATTCGGATTTGGCGGTTTAACACTGCGTATTTATCCATGCCTTGCAGCTGGTTATTTCATATTATTTTTGATGTATGCAGAGATTATTTTTTTGTATTATTTCAATGATCTGTCGGGAGCAGTACTGACCGGGGTTGCCTTTTGCTTATCTGTGTTGGTCGGAAGTATCATTTCCACACAATTTCAGGATATATGGTATGGTGCAGGACAGATGGCAGGCAGCTTTGTCGGATGGACTGCGGGATACTTAAGGCTGCGTTGGCTTGAAAGGAATCTGGATGAACATATTTTCTGTAAAGGAATGCTTATGAAGAGCAGACATTTACCAAAACCTTCTTCAAAGGTTTACAGCAGATATACAATACAGAAGGGAGTGGATGATTAATGACGATGGCAATAGCTTTGAGAATTGTATTGATTCTTTTGGGATGTTATCTTCTTGTGATGACGTTGTTGTCACTGGCACGAAGAAAAATGTCTGAACAATTTTGCCTTGTATGGGCATTGATGTCAGTGCTGATGGTTTTGACCGGTTTTTTATTAAAACCTTCTTCCATAGAACGTTTTATCAGTGCCAGAGGCTTTATTCTGATTATAATCGCACTTTTTGGTGTTTTGTGGGGACTTTGGTTTATCAGTACGCAGGTATCCATTCTGATCAGAAAGAATCAGGAACTGGCAATTCAGATTTCACTTTTAAATCAGGATATCGAACGATTGTCGACAGAAATCGAGGAATATAAAAAGACCTTGCAATCACGGTTCCAGAGGAATAAAATAGAAACAAATAACAGGTAAGACCTGTAAATTCTGAGGGATACCTATGAAAAAAGTATTATTTGTGATCAATACACTGGGGCAGGCGGGGGCTGAAAAAGCACTGTTGGAATTGATGAAGCACTTTTCGCCTGATGAGTATGAGGTGTCATTATATGTATTGCTTGGGCAGGGAGAGCTGATTCATGATCTGCCTCGCTATGTCAAAGTTCTGAATAAAGATTATTCGGATGCTTCCGTGCTATCAGGAAAAGGCAAGAAAATTCTCAAACAGCGAGTTTTCAGAAGATTATTTCAGAAGGGCGCTTTGCTGAAGAATTTCCCCGGGATATTATGTGCATTAGCAGATGGTTTGAGAAGAAAGAAACTTGGAATAGATAAGCTTCTGTGGCGGGTGATGTCTGACAGTGCCTGGTATCCGGATGAGCATTATGATCTGGCGGTTGCTTATATTGAAGGCGGCGCCACCTATTATGTACATGATCATGTCCGGGCAGACAAAAAGATGACATTTTTGCATGTGGATTATAGACAGGCGGGTTATACGAGACAGTTAGATCAGGATTGTTACATTGATTATGATAAGATTTTTACAGTATCTTCGGAGGTCAGCAGGAGTTTTTTGTCTGTTTATCCGGAATGTAAAGGAAAAACCGAAGTGTTTCATAATCTGATTGATCAGGAAGAAATCAGGAGGAAGGCAATGCTGCCCGGAGGATTTTCAGATATTTATGATGGCTTTCGGATACTGACGGTGGGACGCCTGACATCTCAGAAAGCTTATGAGATTGCGGTGGATGCCATGTATAAAGTGAAAAATGCAGGTGTCAGGGCCAGATGGTATGTGTTGGGTGAGGGGGAACTAAGAAACAGTCTGCAGGCTCAGATTGATGGTCTCGGGCTGCAGGATGATTTTATTTTGTTGGGAACGGCTGCAAATCCGTATCCGTACTACAGACAGTGTGACCTGTATGTACATGCCACCCGCTTTGAGGGAAAAAGCCTTGCTATTCAGGAAGCCAAGACCCTTGGATGTGCTGTTCTTGTCTCGAATTGCAGCGGCAACAGAGAGCAGGTAACAGATGGTGTCGATGGTGCTATGTGTGCATTATCCGCAGAGGCAGTGAGCCAAAAAATCATTGATCTTTTGAGTGACAATGAAAAGCGGCATCAATATGGAGAAAGGGCAGCTGTCAGTCGCATCAACAATGATGTAGATATTAGAAAAGTTTTTGAATTACAATCCGAAAAGGGATGATAATAGATGAAAGTCAAAAAAGAAGTATTGATTATTATACCAGCCTATAATGAGGAGAAAACGATCCCGCAGCTTCTTCAGCAGCTTGAGCAGGCGAAGATCACGGATTATGCGGATGTACTGGTGATGAATGATGCATCTGCGGATGCCACAAGCTGGGTGACAAAACAGCAAAAGTGTACGACGGTGGTCAGTCATGTGTTTAATCTCGGATATGGCAGTGGCCTGCAGCTTGGATACAAATATGCTATACGGCGTGGATATCAGTATGTGATACAGATGGATGCTGACGGACAGCATGATGTCTGCAATATCTCGGCCTTGTATCAGGCATTGAAAACACCGGATGCAGATGGAGAACTTCCGGACATTGTTTTGGGCGCCAGATTTATGAAAGGCAGTCCGGAATTTGACGTATCTCTGGCAAAGAAGATAGCTTTTGTTCTTTTCAGAAACATGATACGGATTGGAACAGGTGTACATATCAATGATCCTACGACGGGGCTTCAGGGACTGAATTGGAAAACCGTCCTGTTTTATTCGAAATTTGAACATTTTGATGACAAATATCCGGATGCCAATATGATCATGCAGATGCTGCTGTTGGGATTTAAGATCCGGGAGATACCGGCTGTTATGCATCAGCGTACAGAAGGTGTCAGTATGCATTCGGGGTTGAAGCCCTTTGTTTATATGTTTCGAATGACTTTCTCAATTATTGCAGTCTGGATTCGGGAAAAAATATTAAAAATAGATGTTGGTGATATTGATGAGCTTCGGTTTTATCCAAGAAAGAACAGCTGATAATTGGTATTTTCATCAGGCAGAGCAATCATGTGATGGAAAGACCAGGCCAAATCCCATGCGCGGCTGGTACAGTATCTATACATTTCAGGCAGAGCAGAAACCGGATTTTGAAGATTTGAAGTGGTGCCTGCAGGAGAATGAAAGTATGGCCCTTGTCATTTTTGATATCGGTTATTTTAAAAATAAGGCATTAAGCAAGGATGCCCTTTTATATTTAGCACAAATTCTGGAATTTTTTTCTGAACATGAAAGGGATGTGATCCTGAGGCCGGTATATGATAGGGTAGGTAAAGGGCGACAGCATGAGCCGGAAACCTTTGAACAGGTGATGATGCATTTGCAGCAGATGGGGGAAGCCCTTCAGCAAAATGCCTTCAGTGTTGTTATCTTTCAGGGACTGCTCGTCGGATCCTGGGGTGAGATGCATGATTCATCTTATTTATCACAGGAACATTTGGAAAAGCTGAGCCAGTGTATACTTCCTTATCTGGAAAAAGAGATTTATCTGGCAGTTCGAACACCGGCACAGTGGCGTCAGCTTGTTGATGAGAAAACTTTTAATAACAGCATGTGTCGGATCACCCTGTTTGATGACGGCATTTTCGGATCGGATTCACATCTTGGAACCTTTGGAATGTATACAAAAGAAGCGGCAGGCTGGCAAAATGCCTGGATGAGAGAAGAAGAACTTATTTTTGAGGAAAAGCTTTGCTTAAAGGTGCCCTGCGGTGGAGAAGTTCTGGCATCCTGTGACGGAAAAAAACGTCATCCGGAGGATATGTATCAGGAGATACGCAAGATGCATTTATCTTACCTGAATAGCAAGCATGATATAAAACGACTTGATGAGTGGCGGGAAATGACCTGGCAGGGGCAAAGCTTTTATGACTATGTTTCGGAACATTTGGGGTATTGTTTTTCGGTGTCATCCATCAAATTTCAAATAAAGCATGGATTACGAAAGAAGCTGCAGTTATTGCTTGAGATAAAAAATGAGGGATTTGGTGTCTGTTTTCAGGAAACAGAGGCGGAACTTATCATAGAGTCAAATTCAGAGAAGCAGGTTATAATGGTGCCGATTGATTTTCGGCAGTGGAGGCCGGATGAGAAGAGACAGGTTGTAGTGAATCTGCCTTTTATAAAAGGTGAAATTTATTTGGCTGTCAGAAGAAAGAGAGACAAAAGGCCGATTTTTTTTAAGGGTCAGAAGAATGAAGCAGTGGCACTCGGTTCTTTAACACAACGATGACAGATGAGGCGGAGATAAATCCGGGAGGACATAAAATGGAACGGATAAGCAGAACAGAACATTCTGTCAGAAATACAACAATTGCATTTGCGGCACAAAGTGCTGCTATTTTGATGGGATTCGTAACGAGAGTTGTTTTTACAAGAACGTTAAGCGAAGGCTATGTGGGTATTAACGGCCTGTTTACGGACATACTGAATATTCTGTCTTTATCGGAACTGGGGGTTGGAACAGCCATTACCTATGCACTTTACGGGCCGATTGCCAAAAAAGATATTCAAAAGCAGCAGGTACTCATGCGGCTGTTTAAGAATTTCTACAGGCTGACAGCGGCTGTGGTATTGATCGTTGGTTTGATGCTTATTCCGTTTCTGGATGTTCTGATGAAAGACCGTCCTGATGTGGATCATTTGATATTGATCTATCTTTTATATTTGCTGAATTCAGTGGTTTCGTATCTGCTGATCTACAAGAGAACCCTGATAGATGCCTGTCAGTTGAATTACCTGACGGTGCTCTACCATAAAGGCTTTCTGATTCTTCAGGATATCTGTCAGATTATTATCTTGCTGGTGACGGGCAATTTCATCTTATTCCTTTGTGCGGCTATTTTGTGTACATTTATGGGCAATGTGATGATGTCCAGAAAGGCAGATCAGCTGTTCCCGTTTTTACGTGAAAAGTGTACAGCAAAATTATGTGATACAGAGAAAAAGGAAATCGGCAATAATGTCAAGGCGATGCTGATGCATAAAATCGGCAATGTAGCTGTGAATAATACCGATAATCTTTTGATTTCCAGTTTGGTAGGTGTTATCAGTGCAGGCATTTATTCTAACTATTATCTGGTGATCGGTTCGATCAGACAGATTCTGGATCAGGCTTTTCAGGGAATAGCAGCCAGTGTGGGAAATCTGGGGGTCACCGAGAACAGTGAGAAAAAGAACAGAATTTTTTTACAGACATTTTTTATTGGTCAGTGGATGTATGGGATTGCAGGTATATGTCTGCTGGAAATGCTGAATCCTTTTATAGAGATGGCTTTTGGAAGAAAATACCTTTTCCCTGAAAAAATTGTTCTGATATTATGTATTAATTTCTTTATAACAGGAACAAGAAAAGCCGTACTGATTTTTAAGGAATCCATGGGGCTGTTCTGGCATGACCGTTATAAGGCCATTGTGGAAGCTGTATTGAATCTTGTGATATCCATTGTTTTGGCTATGAAGCTGGGA
>ENA-UOOA01002173-UOOA01002173.1-human-gut-metagenome-genome-assembly--contig:-P61old-NODE-2173-length-28804-cov-100.420745_pt1 | contig 28804 bp, 29 predicted proteins | sample MGYA00242467_ERZ724014 | MGnify/ENA metagenome assembly ERZ724014 | reverse complement strand
TGTATATCGACGGCTATCTGCACGACGTTCACGAGGCGGAGGAGCTGATGCTGGATGTTTTCGCCTATCTGTTCACGAAAAAGCCCCGCATCCGGGACGGCGGCTTCAAGGCGTATCTATATAAGGCGGCGCGGCACATGGCGCTGCGCCATAAGAGTAAACGAAAGCCCCTGTTCAGCCTCGATACGCTGACCGGCGAGCTGGACGGGCGGCTGCTGGCGGAGGAGGTCATCCGGACAGAGGAGCGAAACCGCATCCTGCACTTCTGCATGGATGAAATGAACCCGGACTATCGGGAAGTCCTCTATCTCACCTATTTTGAGGATATGAGCTACGCGCAGGCGGCGGAGGTCACGGGAAAAACGGTGAAGCAGATCACCAACATGGTGTATCGCGGAAAGGAAAGCCTGCGAAGGCTCTTAGAACGGGAGGGAATCACAAATGCGGAGTCATGAGGAACGGGTCGCTGAGACGAAGCGGCGCATCGCCAAAATGGAACGAGAGAAACGGCTGCGGCGCAATACGATCACCATGGCTTCTGCCGTGGCGGCGTGTCTTGTGCTGCTCATAGGAGCGTCCCTCGCCATGCCCGGCATTGCCGCAAACATCCAGACAGGCGACTACTCCGGCTTTGAAACGGCGGCCAGTATGTACGGCGGCGGCGCTGCCTTGGGATACATCGTCATCGGGCTGCTGGCGTTTTTACTCGGCGTGTGCGTGACCGTTCTGTGCTTCCGGCTGCGGCAGATGAGCCGTGAGGACGGGCAGAACGAGGAAAGCGAGGATGCGCATGGAGCTGATTGAGAACCTGCTGCAACTGCTGGTCACGTTCGTGGGTGCGCTGCTTTCGGGTATCTCCTACCGGAAAAGCCGCAGGCAGGCGTATTTTCTGCTGCTGTGCTTCTATGGCTGCTTTGCCCTCGGCGCGCTCTACTGGACGCTGTATCTGCTGCTGTTCGATACCACGCCGCGGGTTTTCTATGTCTCGGAGTTCGGCTGGGTGGCCAGCGTCATTTTCCTGCGCATTTTGCAAGCCACGCTCGCCAGTCAGGACGAGCGCAGCTTCCGCTGCCGCAGGGCATGGCTCGCGCCTGCGTTCGGCGTGCCGCTGCTGGCGTTCTACTGCATCTTCGGGGATATTCTCTCCAACCTGATCTGGTGCGGCATGATGATATGGCTCTCCTTCTGCGCCATTCGTGGACTGGTCTACGCCAATGGGCAGACGGGCGCGGCGCGGAATATGCGGTATTTCCACATCGGCGTGCTGTGCTTTGCGTTCGCGGAGTATCTGCTCTGGACGGTGGGCTGCTTCTGGCCGGATACCTCACCGGCAAGCCCCACCTTCTGGTGCGATATGCTGCTGACGCTTGCGATTCTGGGGCTGCTGCCCGCCACGAGAAAGGCGGTGGACGCATGACCTACATCGAAAACATCTTCCTCTGCATGGTATCTCCCCTGCTGGTGGCCGCTTTGTGCATGGGCAGGCGGCAGCTCCGCTTCTTCCTGTTCTGCATTGCCGGGATGGGGGTGTGCCTGCTTTCGGCCTATATCAACACCTTCCTCGCGGCGGTGTGTCAGGCGGACGCCCTTGCCGCCACGGCGGAGATCGCGCCGGTGGTGGAGGAAATGATGAAGCTGCTGCCGCTGGTGTTCTATCTTCTGGTGTTCGAGCCGGAGGGGGATAAAATCAAGGCTTCGGCAATAACGGTCGCTCTCGCCTTCGCCACCTTTGAAAACGTGTGCTATCTCATTCAGAACGGCGCAGACCGCTTTTCCTTCATCTTCTTCCGTGGCTTCGGCACGGGAGCCATGCACGTCCTCTGCGGTTTGATCGTAGGCGGCGGGCTTGCCTATGCGTGGCGGCGGACGTGGCTTAAAATTGCCGGCACGTGCGGGCTGCTGGGCGCGGCCATCACCCTCCACGCCATCTATAATCTGCTCATCGCCCACGGCGGCGCGGCGCAGTACATCGCCTACGCCCTGCCGGTGCTGCTGGTGGCGGCGGGAAAGCTGTCCGCTTTCCGCCTCGGGCAGAGGAAATAACCGAATAGCCACTCCCTGAGAGCTGCTTTTTGGCGGCTCTCAAATTTTTTTGAAAAATTTTGCGTTTTGGGTGAGAGTTTTTTCGATTTTTTGTACCTATATAAGTGAAGGGGTTTTTAAGCCGCATTTCAAAAAATCCAGAGAGGAGGTTCAAACGAAATGTACGATACCGCAAGACGAGTTGCACTCGTCAAGCAGCGTGTGCGTGAAATGGCCGCCAAAGACGGCGACGAGAGGTCGGAGGCCTATCCGCTGTGTGTCTGCTGTTGTTTGCGGCACTGATGCAGGCGGTGGGAACGCTCATCGGGCAGGGGCAGACCGCCGCCCAGGGCGTGTTCGGCGCGATGCTGCTGCGGGAGGATGCGGGCGGCTATGTGCTGGTAGCCGTCGTCTCCTTTGCAGCGGCGGCAGCGATCACCGCGCTGTGCTTCCGGCTCAGAAACAGAGAAAACCAGAAAAAGGGCGGGACAGACAAACCGAACCGACACAAACAGGAGGAGAAAAGCCAATGAAGAAACGAATCCTCAGCATCATGCTGCTGTGCTGCATGGTGCTGACCATGCTTCCGACAACAGTATTGGCAGCGGACGGGCCGATGGATACCATACCAAAGTACGACGTGAGCATTGACGTGTACAACCGGACATCGGACATATCCATTAAGGACAGTAGGAGCTACTATATCTACTCGTCCGTTCCCGATAAACTCAGGGACACATGGGCATGGGATAAGAAGATATTCATCAAGGGAGATAAAACCGCGCCGCACGTATTTATTGACGGCGTAAATATTAAAATGAGCCCCAGCTCCCTGGGGCCGGCCATAGAGTTGAACAAAAAGGCTTCGGCATATATCTATTTCATCGGCAAGAACAGCTCCCTGCAAGGCGCCGACGGCCGCGCGGCAATACAGAAAAACCGCAGCGAGGGTCAGCTTTATGTTCTGGCGCGCACAGGCACCACGGTGACCTGCAAGGGCGGCGACAAAGCGGCGGGCATAGGAGGAAGCTACGCGACCCGCAATATTTCCAACGGTTATTACAACGGAGATATGTACGGCCACGGCGTGAATATGCACTTTGGCTCTCGGAGCAATCCTGACTACTGGGGCGGCACGATTGTGGCCGACGGCGGCAATGGCGGCGCAGGCATCGGCGGCGGCCAGGGAGGTGCCGGTGAAAAGCTGTATTTCTACTCCGGTACGATACAAGCCACCAGCGACAGATTTGCTTCCGGTATTGGCGGCAGCTATGAGGGTCGCGGCAGTGAGATCTATATTTATGGTGGCACAGTCAGCGCTCAAGGCGGTGAGGGAGGCGCTGGTATCGGCGGTGGCTGCTGGAAAACGGAGCAGGATATGAATGGCATCAACGCCGCCCACGACATTTACATCTCTGGCGGCACGGTCACGGCCAAAGGCGGCTACAACGGCGCGGGTATCGGCGGTGGGCAGTATGTCCCCGCCCGTAATATCACGGTGACGGGCGGCGTTGTGACGGCGACGGGACACTACGGAGCGGCGATAGGCGGCGGCCGCTGGTGCCGCGGAATGGACATAACCCTTACCGATGCTACCCTGAATCTGTCGACCAATTACCGCAGCAACGGCTCGGACGCGGCGGCTGTCGGCTACGGCGACATTGTTTACAAACCGGAGCAGCTCGTGGCGGATCCGTCGATCGCGACGAACGACCGGATAAAGGTCGGCTCAAAGGATGGAAAGATCGTCATGCTGACGGCTAACGGTCACGCGCTCAGAACGGATGGGAAACCGAGCTACTTCATGCATCTCACTGATTTCCTGATTCCGGACAGCGACGGAATGATTGACCTGTCGCTGCTGACTCTGCCATACACGCAGAACTACGGATGGGCGATCACTGATCTTGATGTGAAAATGATGGAGACCTCCTGCGAGGGAAACCATACCTACGGCTGGAAAAACCGGAATGGCTGTCATGTCTGGGGATGCACACGCTGCCCGGCCCGGAATCCGCTAGAGCGTGGACCTGTACCGGACGGTGAGCATATTCCCGGAGAGTGGGAAAACCAGGAAAAGAAGTGCACTGTGTGCGGGCATAAGCTGATGAAGGACACGACCCCGCCGGTGATCGAGGGAATTACGAATGGAATGGAGTATACCGCCGAAGACACCGATGACGGGCAGCCAGGCACGATCAGCTTCACAGTCAGCGACCCGGTGAGAGACAAGGAGGTGTCCTCCGGCGTCAAGTCTGTGACGATCAACGGTGAGGAGCAGACCGCGCAGACCGGACAGGCTTATCAGCTGACCGCGCCGGACGGCGGCAACAATGATGAGGGATTTGTGTATGAGGTCGTTGCTACGGATAATGCGGGCAACAGCACCACGACAACGATAAGGCTGTACAGAAGACACCGGGTTCTGATCCTGAGTGACAGAAACGACCCGAGCAGCACGATCTTCCACCTTGGCGTGCCGCACGGGTCTGAACTGGAACTGCCGTTCGATCATCTGCCGAAGGAAGCCTATTTTGTCGACTGGGATAACGAGGACATCAAAATAAGCCGCGGAGAGAATAATGACTATAACTTCGGCATCATCAACTCGAACCGGATGTTCCTTCAGGTGATTCCGGAGACTGAACTGCCAACGCTGGAGTTAGGGCTCAGAAGCAGGCGCTTCTGGGGCTATCACGCAGACTCGGAGAGCGATTTCTGCTACGCGGATATGCCGTCAAAGACTGAGGAAGGCTATCTTATGGATATCCGCGTCACATCAAACAAAATCGGCTACTACTTCGGATCGCCGGTACGCTACACGCAGGAGCAGCTGAAAGCACTGGATGCAGAGGGCAAAATCAAGTGGACGCAGTTCGACACGACCTCGCTCCTGACATTCGATGTGATTCCCTATGAGGAATATAACGGAAGCTGGTACTACTATGCGAAAGCGACAAACGAGGTGGGGACAAGATACGTTTCAACGCCGAACATCATCATAGACGCCGACCCGGCGGTGGCGCTGGAATATCCCTCCGGCAAGGAACTTACCGGCAAGTATGGGCAAACCGAGAGCGGTACATACTGGGGCGATCTGCAATTCACCGTGGTTGATGAATCGGAGTTCACCGTAAAGGACGGGAGTACGCCTCTGGAGCCGGATGAGAATGGCGTCTATACGATAAAAGCGGACATGGACGAGGGCATAAAGCACGAGATCGTTATCATGGACGCCGGCAACAATAGAACTGCGTATATCAACGAGATACGTATGAACACGCTTGACCGCAGGGATAATCCCTCTGCCCTGAATCTACCGAACGGCGCGAATCTGGAGGAAAGTCTCCCGAAGACGGTTCGGATTCTCACGGCAAGAGACAGCTCTATGTTTACCAATATCCCTGTGATATGGGAAATACCAGAGACGTATGAGCAGGCGTCAAAGCGGGAGCAGAGCTTTACCGTGAACGGAACGCTTGACCTGTCTGGTACGGATATCGTGCTGCATCCGGATAAGACGGAGCTTGGAAAAGCCCAGATATCCGTGACGATTGCGGGCGCGCCGCGCTACACGCTGACGATAGCGGATAGCGCAAACGGCAGTATAACGGTGGTAAATGCCACAGAAACCGCCGAGGACGGCAAGCCGCTGTTCTTTAAGGACGAGCTTGTTATGCTCTCCATCGCCCCCGACGAGGGCTATATGCTCAGCACGCTGTCCGTTAACGGTATCCCCGCCACCGTTGCGGTTGGAGACGATACCTATACCTTCGCCCAGCCGGAGGAAAACGTCACCATAACCGCAACGTTTGAAAAGCGCAACGAGCATACCGTCACGTTTGACGCGAACGGCGGCTCCGAGCCTGAGGATCTGCCCGAGGAGGTCACCACCGCAATGCCCGCCAAGAAGGTATTGCACGGCAGCGAGTATTATCTGCCGGAGTGCGAGTTTGTTGCGCCCGAAGGAAAGCAGTTCAAGGCGTGGCAGATAGACGGTACGGAGTATCCGGTGAACGCCCCCGTGACCGTCACCGCTGACATCACAGTCAAGGCGCTGTGGAAGGACGCGCCTCCCGCCCCTACTGAGTACATCGTTACCGTCACCAATGACGGAAACGGCATCGGCACCGCAACCCCTTCCACCGCTGCGGCCGGTACGGAGATTACCCTGACCGCAATGCCCAGCGAGGAATACCACTTTAAGAAGTGGCAGGTCGAATCTCCGGCAGGGCTTGTAATCACCAACAACAAGTTCACCATGCCGGAGGGCAACGTGGAGGTCAAGGCCATCTTCGAGGAGGACGCACCGCCTGTGCCCACCGAGTTCACCATCACCGTGACCAGCGGCGGCAACGGTACGGCTTCCGCTTCTCATGCAAAAGCCGTGGCCGGCACGGAGATTCGCCTGACCGCTACGCCCAAAACCGGCTATCACTTCAAGGAGTGGGAGGTCATCAGCGGCGGCGTGACCATCAAGGACGACAAGTTCCTCATGCCGAACGACAACGTGGAGGTCAAGGCTATCTTCGAGAAGGACGCACCTCCTGCGCCTACCGATCCCGCCAAACCCAGCATCAGCGTCATCGGAACCTATACTTACAATGGCTCCGAGCATACCGCGACCGTGATTGGTTATGATTCTGCCACAATGGACATCACAGGCAACACCGCCACGGATGCGGGCGATTACACCGTTAGCGTCACATCCCAAACGGGCAAATGGGCGGACGGCAGCACCGACGCCGTGACCGCAGCGTGGAGCATCGGCAAAGCCACGCAGGAAGCGCCTACCGGCTTGATCGGTGTCGCGCCCACCACCGTGGGCGGCAGCGACGGCAAAATCAGCGGCGTGACTGATAAGATGGAATACCGTATGGCAGGCGAAAGAAGCTATACGGCGTGCAGCGGCACGGAGATTGATAACTTGTCCGCTGGCAATTACTTCGTCCGCTATGCGGAGGATAACAACCACTTTGCCAGCTCCGATGCGGCGGTCACGGTGGGAGAGGGCGCGTCGCTTGCGGATTGCACAATCACCTTCAACGGCAACGGCGGAAGCGGCAACGTGGATTCCGTGACCGTCAAAGCAGGGACAAATTACATCCTGCCCGCCTGCGGCTTCACCGCTCCCACCGATCAGGAGTTCAAGGTCTGGGAGATTGGCGGCACGGAGTACAAGGTAGGAGATTCCTACACAGTGAATGGGGATACCGAGATCAAGGCGCTGTGGGAAAACAGCGTTATTACCCCCACCACCTACACCGTCACCGTCGGTAATGACGGAAACGGCACTGGTACCGCAACTCCTTCCACCGCTGCGGCCGGCACGGAGATTCGCCTGTCCGCTACGCCCAAAACCGGCTATCACTTCAAGGAGTGGGAGGTCATCAGCGGCGGCGTGACCATCAAGGACGACAAGTTCCTCATGCCGAACGACAACGTGGAGGTCAAGGCCATCTTCGAGGAGGACGCACCGCCTGTGCCCACCGAGTTCACCATCACCGTGAAAACGGACGGAAACGGAACGGCTTCCGCATCTCTTGCAAAGGCTGCGGCTGGTACGGAGATCACCCTGACCGCCACGCCTAAAGAGGGCTACCACTTCAAGGAGTGGGAGGTCATGAGCGGCGGCGTGACCATCAAGGACAATAAGTTCATCATGCCGAGCGCCAACGTGGAGGTCAAAGCAATCTTTGAGAAGGACGCACCTCCTGCGTCCACCGAGTTCATCGTCACCTTTGACGGCAACGGCGGTACGCCCTCTGTCAGCAGCATGACCACCACCAATCAGAAGCTGAGTTCTCTGCCCAGCGCCTCCCGGAGCAAGCACAGCTTCGACGGCTGGTACACCGAAGAGAGCGGCGGCACAAAAATTACGACCGATACCGAGTTTCCCGCAGATACCACCGTGTATGCCCATTGGACTTACACGGGCGGCGGAGGCAGCAGCGGCTACAGCTACTACACCATCAAGGCAACTGCCGGGGCTGGCGGCTCCATTTCTCCCTCCGGCAATGTCAGCGTCCGCGAGGGCCGGGATCAGACCTTCACCATCACCCCGGATAAGGGCTATGCTGTCGCCAACGTCAAGATCGACGGCAAGAGCATCGGCGCGGTGAAGTCCTACACCTTTGAGAATGTCAGCAGACCCCATACCATCGAGGTCATCTTTATGAAGGCCAACGGCAACCCCCAGACCGGCGTGTTTGTGGATGTAGCCACCGGCAGCTATTATGAGGATGCTGTGGATTGGGCAGTGGAGAACGGCATTACCAAGGGAACCGATGATACCCATTTCTCCCCGGATGGCATCTGCACTCGTGCGCAGGCCGTGACCTTCCTGTGGCGCGCCGCTGGCAGTCCCGAACCCGAAACCCGCGCCATGCCCTTCAACGACGTCCCCGTGGGCAGCTATTATTACGACGCTGTGCTATGGGCGGTAGAAAACGGCATCACCAAGGGCACCAGCGACACCACGTTCAGCCCCAACATGACCTGCACCCGCGCCCAGATCGTCGCGTTCCTGTGGCGTTCCGAGAAGTCCCCGGCAGCGGGTACAGCCAATCCCTTTGCCGATGTGAAGTCCACCGCCTACTATGCTGATGCGGTACTGTGGGCGGTCAAGGAGAACATCACCAAGGGAACCACCAGCACGACATTCAGCCCCAATGCGGATTGCACCAGAGCGCAGATCGTGACCTTCCTCTGGCGCTGCAAGAAGTGACCGGCTGACATACGGCTAAACATCAAAGCCGCTGGCATGACCCCATAAGCGAACATCGGACAGCGCAGCGGACGGGCATCTCGCCCTGAAGCTGCGCTGTTCTCTTTTCGCTACAAGAAACAAATCAATGACATTTTGAGCTGCGCCGCTATCCCAGCGCGGCAAGGAGACAGCATTATGAAAAGAATCACAAGAATCATTCGTCCGATCATCTGCATGGCCGTCCTTCTCTTTGCTATGACCACGGCAGTCATGGGCTGCTATCAGAAAGAGACGGAGCCTATCGACATTCCCGGCAGAACGCCTTCCGGCACATCTGCGCCTCAGCCATCAGCGACTCCCGCAGGCGAAGTTATCCCCTCGGTGGACAGGCAGGCAGAGTTGGCGGAAGCCAGAGCGAAGAATCCCGACACCGTGGCATGGCTGTATATCCCCGGTGCGGAGGTGGACGACCCTGTGATGCAGGCGGAGGACAACGGCTATTACCTAAAGCTGGATGAAAACGGTGAGTACGCCATGTGGGGCTGCTATTATGCCCATTGTGAAAACAAAATCGGCGGCAGGGATAAGCTGGACAAAAACACCACCATTTTCGGCCACTCCGCCAGCAACTGCGACCCGGACGGTGTGCGGTTCACCAAGCTCTACCGCTATATGGACGCAGACTTCGTAAAGGAGAATCCCTACATCTACCTCTCCGTGGACGGAGACGACCTGATCTTCCAGATCACCGCCCTGTTCATCACGGATATTGAATTTGACTATATCAATCCCAATCCCATAGGCGGCGAGCTTACCGACTTCTTCCAGACCGTGGAGAGGAAAAACTGGCTTGACTTTGATGGCGTGACCTTCTCCGAGGAAGATACCGTTCTGACCCTCTCCACCTGCTGCCGAAAGTATGACAAGGCCAACAGCGGCAATCAGCGGCTGGTGGTCATGGCAAAGCTGCTGCCGGAGGGGGCGACCGCGCAGGAGTTCAGCGTATCCCTTGTGGATAGTCCTGAAATGCCCTAAAAGAAATCAGAATACGACGATAACAGGACACCCATCCTTGCGGTACTGAAAAGCAGCGTATGGTATAGGGAAAACGGCGGCTGCTCTGTACGGGGCGGCCGTTGTTTTTGCTGTCCCAACATTTTTCAGATGAAAGGGACCTATGCGTATGACAGGAGAGCACAGGAGGTGCCGCTAATGCTGCGGCAACAAGCCGCGCCGGGAGCATAGCCGGACGATACCCAGACACAGTAGGATACCTATGCCCTCCGGCAGCTACCGACAATTTCCATACTGAACCGCACCGATGCGCCCATACAGGCTTTTATGCCTGTGTGGGCGCTTTTTGTCGTTCCCGGCACTTTTTCGCCGTGGGCTGCCGCTCCCCGCCGCCCTTCGTTCTGGAAGGAACATCCACCCGAACAGAACGAAAGGAGCGCAGCATGAGCCGCGAAAAAAATATTTTTGAGAAATTTCCGAAAAAATGGCCAAAAGGGGTGTTTGCAAGACGAGTAGGGGGTGAAAGGGGAAACATCGACCTGCCTTCCGGCGCGAAGGGAGGTGAGAAAATGGACCTCGACCGTCACGACGAACACAAGCAGCATACCTTTGACAGCTTTTGCAAAAAGGTGATACGGTGCGAAGCCTACAACGCCTACCGCGCAATCGGGCGCCGGCAGGATCTTGAGATCCCGTTCAGCCAGTTGCCGGAGGAGGCGATGGAGGCACTTGCGGCCTGGGACGTCTACCCCTGGGAATACACATCCTTCCCCGTGGACGGCGACGTGATCCTCATTAAGGATGACCGGCTGGCCGACGCGCTGACCGCCTTGCCTCAGAGATTCCGGGATATCCTTCTGATGTACTGGTTCCTGGAGCTGGCAGACCGGGAGATCGGCGAGAGGCTGAGCCTGTCCCGGAGAACGGTCAACAACCGCAGGCAGCAGGCCTATGAGCTGCTGAAAAAGCTGATGGGAGGTGACGCGAATGAGTAAGCACAAGCTGATTCCGTATCCGGTAATCGCCGCCGCCGTGCGGGGCGACCCGGAAGCCGTGAACCGTGTGCTGGATCACTATTCCGGCTACATAGCGGCTCTGTCCATGCGCAGAGGGTATGACCAGAACGGAAATCCCTGCCTTGCAGTGGACGAGGAGATCCGCCGCCGGATCGAGACGAAGCTGATCGTCGCCATCCTGAGTTTCGACCTGAACTGAACCCAGGCGGGTCTTAACCGCGCGCACCCCTTTCCGTGCGGCTGAACCCTTTGCTCCTTGACAAAGAAAGCCCGGCAAATCCCGGCGCAGCATAGAGCAGACGGATACATTCCCGTCTGTGCGGAGCCATACGGCCGGCGCGCCATGACCCTCCAACGAGGCGAGCGATATCCACCAGGCCGCAAAGCGGGCAAGGCAGCCCGCGGGCCACGATGCACAGACAGGGCGATACTCCCTTGCAGTCACAGTCCGGGCGTGCAGCCGTATTCAGGCGGTGAGGCGTCGCAGGCAATGAGCAGGGCCGCGCGAGAACCGCGCGGGGGTGGGATTCCCGTGGAGCTGAAAAGCCATTCAGCCGTCCGTTTCTGCTGTTCTTTGTAAGCTATCAAAAAATGATTTGTTTTCAGACGATTAGAAAGGGGCTAACTATGCAAACGACCGTTTCATCTGAAAAGAAATACGCCCCGCCGAGGCGGAGCGAAAAACAGATCGGCAACACAACCTTTATCGTCAATTCCTTCTTTCGGGAAAAGGGCGATGAGGGTATTGCCGTAAAGCTGGAACGTCTGATGAAAGCGGACGTTCAGAAAGAAGCTACAACTTAATTCTCCCAAACAGGCAGACAGGGACAAAAAGACGCGGTATAATGAAGGTGACTTCAAAACCGTGTTTGACTGCCGGATGGGAGGTTACTATGTATCATCAGTCAAACACCGCTGCCGCGCTTCAATTCCCTTACAACGCTATGAGCGTCGAAGCTGTTACCGCTTTGTACTGCCGTTTGTCGCGTGACGATGAATTGCAGGGCGACAGCAACAGTATCATCAACCAAAAAAAGATCCTTCAACGCTACGCACTTGACCACGGCTACAAAAACTATCGCTTTTATATTGATGACGGCATTTCGGGTACGACGTTCAACCGACCTGGTTTCCAGCAAATGATTGCGGATATCGAAGCCGGCCTTGTCAAGCGGGTCATTATCAAGGATATGTCACGCCTGGGCCGTGATTATCTGCAAGTGGGCATGTATACCGAGATCATGTTCCCGGAGCATGACATTCACTTTATTGCTGTCAACGATGGTGTGGACAGCACCCAGGGTGATAATGAGTTCACTCCTTTTCGGAACATCATCAATGAGTGGTATGCGAAGGACACCAGCAAGAAGATCCGTGCCGTGATGAAGGTCAAGGGCAACGCCGGCGAGCATCTGACGACCCTGCCGCCCTATGGCTACATGAAGTCTCCTGACAACAAAAAGCTGTGGGTCAGGGACGAGGAAGCCGCAACGGTGGTCTATGAGATCGGCCTATATGTGATGGACGGTTTCGGACCGTCCCAGATTGCAAGGAAGCTGACAGAGCGAAGGATCTTGACCCCGGCCGCCTATTATGCCAGCAGGGGCCGGAAAGCAAGCAATATCAAGCGGGGCTTGCCTTACGCATGGGATGCCTCCACCGTAGCGGATATCATGGACCGCTGGCGGGAGTACCTGGGGCACACGGTCAATTTCAAGACGAGGAAGAAGTCCTACAAGAGCAAAAAGGTCATCCATAATCCGGAAAGTGAGTGGCTGATCTTTGAAAACACCCATGACCCGATCTGGACGGAGGCAATCGCGGACGCCGCGAGAGCAGCAAGGCAGACGCGCCGTCGTCCTACAAAAATGGGAGAAATGGGGATGTTCTCCGGCATGATGTTCTGCGCGGACTGCGGATCTGTCATGTATCAATGCAGAGCCACCAACTTCCGGCGCGAACAGGAATACTACCTGTGCGCCGGCTACCGAAAGAGCCGTGACTTCTGTGGTCAGACCCATTCCATCCGCACGGTGATCTTGGAGGAATTGATTCTGGAAAACCTGCGGGAGATCGTTTCCTTCGCCTCCCGCAGTAAGGACGAATTTGTGAGGCTGGTCATGGACAGCGACCTGCGGCAGCGCAACCGGGATCTTGCAAAGCGGAAACGGCAGCTTGCCGATTCCGAAAAGCGGATCACAGAGCTGGATGCTATCTTCAAGCGGCTCTATGAGGACAACATTTCGGGCAAGCTCTCCGATGAACGCTTTCAGAAGCTCTCTGCGGACTACGAGAAGGAAGAACAGGATCTCAAGGTGCTGACGAGTTCCCTTCGGAAAGAAGTGGAGCTGGAGGAAAGCAAATCGGCGGATGTTGATCGTTTTCTCTCCGTTGTGGAGAGGTACACGGATATCCCGGAGCTCACGCCCTGCATCCTCCATGAGTTCGTGGAGAAAATCATCGTCCATGCGGCCAGCGACCCGAAGGGCAAGAACCGGACGCAGGAGATCGATATTTACTACAAGGGCATCGGAGCCTTGGAAATGTCAAAAGTCACGGCATCAATGGAAAAATGAGAAAACGGTACAGCCGAAGCTATACCGTTCTCTCTTTCCTCACGATGTTTTCTTATCGGGAGCAGCCTTTCGGGTGCTCCCTTTTTATTCAACAGTGACAGATTTCGCAAGATTGCGAGGCTTATCAATATCACACCCGCGCTGGAGCGCGATATAATACGCCAACAGCTGCAGCGGCACGACACCGAGCGACGGCAGCAGCATTTGCGCCGTATCGGGGATGGTGATGACGTTTTCGACAGTCTTTGCCATCTCGCCGCGGTGGCTCTCGGTCGCAAGCGCGAGAACGTCCGCGCCGCGGGCCTTGACCTCGACCACGTTGCTCATGGCCTTGTCGAAAAGCGGGGCGTAGGTGCCGAGCGCGATAACGAGCGTGCCGTCCTCGATGAGCGAGATCGTGCCGTGCTTGAGCTCGCCGGAGGCGTAGGCCTCGGAATGGATGTAGCTGATCTCCTTGAGCTTGAGCGAGCCCTCGAGTCCGAGCGCATAGTCGAGGTTGCGGCCGATGAAGAAGACAGAATTGTGGTTGAAATACTGGGAAGCGTACTTGGGGATGGCCTCGCAGCTCTCGCTCGCGAGGAACTGCTCCATCTTCTCCGGCAGCTTCTGAAGCTCTGCGACCGCCTCGTCGTACTCCTCCTTTTTCACCGTGCCGAGCGCCTCGCCAAACGCAAGGCCGATCATGTCGAGCACCGCGAGCTGCGTGGAGTAGGCCTTTGTCGTCGCGACGGCGATCTCGGGGCCCGCCCAGGTGTAGAGCACGTCATCCGACTCACGCGCGATGGACGAGCCGACCACGTTGACGATGGAGAGGATGTAGCCGCCGCGCTTTTTCGCCTCGCGAAGCGCGGCCATGGTATCGAGCGTTTCGCCCGACTGGGAGATCACGATGACGAGCGACTTATCGTCCACGATGGGGTCGCTGTAGCGGAATTCGGACGCGAGCACGACCTCGACATTGCGGCGCAGCAGATGCTCGAGATTGTACTTGCCGATCATGCCGACGTGGTACGAAGAGCCGCAGGCCACGATGAAAATGCGGGTGAATTCACGCATCTTCTCAACGGGGAGCTTGAGATCGTCGAAGATGACCCTGCCGTCCTTGATGCGCGGGGAGATCGCGCGGCGCAGCGCCTCGGGCTGCTCCATGATCTCCTTGAGCATGAAGTGCTGGTAGCCGCCCTTTTCCGCGGCGGAGACCTCCCAGTCGATGGTAAAGTGCTTCTTTTCGACCTTCTGCTCCAGCGCGTCGTAGACCTCGATGCCCTCGCGCGTCAGCACGGCGACCTCGCCGTCTTCCATGTAGGCGACGTCGCGCGTGTGCTTGATGATGGCCGTCACGTCGGAGGCGAGGAAGTTGCAGCCCTTGCCGTAGCCGAGCAGCAGCGGCGCGTCCTTGCGCGCGGCGATGATGCGGTCCGGGCAGTCGGCGCAGAGCATGCCGAGCGCGTAGGCACCCTCGATGCGGCGCAGCACGCGGCCCACGGCCTCTAAAAAGTCGTGACACTCGTTGTAGTAGAATTCCAGCAGCTGCGCCACGACCTCAGTATCGGTCTCGGACTTGAACCGGATGCCCTGACCGATCAGAAATTCCTTGATCTCGACGTAGTTTTCGATGATGCCGTTGTGGATGACGGCGAACTTGCCGTTTTCGCTCACGTGGGGGTGAGAGTTGATGATGTTCGGCGCGCCGTGCGTCGCCCAGCGGGTGTGACCAAGGCCGATGCAGCCCTCGAGGTCCGCGCCGCCGTGGATCTGTTCGCTGAGGACCTTGAGCCGGCCCACCGCTTTTTCGACCTGCAGCTTTCCCTGCGCCGAGATGACGGCCACGCCCGCGGAGTCATACCCGCGGTATTCCAGATGCGCGAGCCCGTCCAGCAGGATGGGGGCCGCCTGTTCCTGACCAATGAATCCAACGATTCCGCACATATGATAACATTCTCCTTTTGATGATTTTTGAAAAATGGGCGAAAATACCCCTTTACGGCGCAAAGCCGCTTCTTCAAAAGGACAAATGCGCAGTCATTTGTCGCTTTTCCCGTGGTCACAGCCCCTTTGTTCTGCGGTCGCCCGCATGTTTGTCAGCTGTGTGCGCGCCCACGGGCACGGGGAAGCATCCGCCGAAATTTCGATCCTCTTCCCACCTCGTCGTCCCGCCAAAGGCGGGCGCTGGCGCTTATGATGGAGAAACTCCATAGCTCCTTTCACTTCTGCGTTTTTTTAATATATTTCAAACCGGACTTCTCCGGATGAAAGCGGTTATTTCGCCCCTCCGCGGGGCAAACTCCCAAAAAGGGAGGATGACTATGGCTACTGCTTTTATCCGCACGATCGTGCTCTATTTTCTCATCATGGTCGGGCTGCGCCTTCTCGGCAAGCGGCAGATCGGCGAGCTCGAGCCCATCGAGCTCGTGCTCACGCTGCTCATTTCGGACCTTGCCGCCGTGCCGATGCAGGATTTCGGCATCCCGCTTTTAAACGGCGTCATCCCGATCGTGACACTCTTGCTGCTCTCGATGCTGCTCTCGTGGGGGAGCGTGCGCTCCATCCGCCTGCGGCGGCTGATCTGCGGCAGCCCGACGGCGCTCATTTTAGATGGCAAGGTGCAGCAGGACGCAATGCGCCACAACCGCTTCACGCTCGACGAGCTCATCGAGGAACTCCGCTCTCAGGGCGTGACGGACCTCACAAGCGTCAAATACGCAGTGCTCGAAACCGACGGGCAGCTCTCTGTCCTCCTCTATCCCGACGAGCAGCCCGCAACGCCTAAACAGCTGGGAAAGCCCGTCAAGGACGACACCTTCCTCCCGCACATCTTCATCAACGACGGGCGGGTGATGGGCGAAAACCTTTCGCTCGCGGGTCTGGATGCCGCGTGGCTCGACAAAACCGTGCGCGCGCAGGGCTACCACGCCCCGTCGGAGATTTTTCTGCTCTCGCTCGACGGCGCGGGCAAAATTCTGTGCATCGGAAAGGACAGTGCCAAATGAAGCGATTTTTCTGGATCCCGTTCTGCCTGCTGCTCGCGCTCTTTGGCGCGGCGCTCTTGAATGCCGCCGTCGCCGACGGTCTTGTCACAGACTGGTGCGCAGCGCTCGACAAATTGCAGGACACCGCGCAGGCGGAGAACTGGGACAGCGTGCGCGATGATCTCTCCGCGCTTCACGAAAGCTGGGACGCGCACGCGACGTATTTCCACATCATTTTGCAGCACGACGAGCTCAACGAGGTCGAATCCCTGCTTGCCCGCGCGGACAGCTTCGCCTTCGAGCAGGACGAGGGCGAATTTCGCGCGTGTGTCGCGGAGCTCAAATCGCAGCTTTTGGTGCTGTCGGAAATGCAGGAAATTTCGATTCAGAACATTTTATAGCTCACTTGCCCTCGAGCAGCTTGTTGAGTTCCTTCATAAACGTGTCGATGTCCTTGAACTGGCGGTAGACCGAGGCAAAGCGCACGTAGGCCACCTCGTCCACGGCGCGCAGCTTGTCCATGACGAGCTCGCCGATGTACTCGGTGCTGACTTCGCGCTCGAGAGAGTTCTGCAGCGTCTGCTCGATCTCGTCCGCCTTCTGCTCGAGCACCTCAAAGGGAACGGGGCGCTTTTCGCACGCGCGGATCATGCCGTTCAAGACCTTGCGCTTGTCAAAGCTCTGGCGGCTGCCGTCCTTTTTGATGACGACCATCGGCAGGCTCTCCACCGTTTCATAGGTGGTGAAGCGCTTGGCGCACGAGAGGCACTCGCGCCGGCGGCGGATGCTGCTGCCCTCTTCGGCAGGGCGGGAATCAATGACCTTGCTCTCTTTGTATCCGCAATAGGGACATTTCATCGTGCAGAACCTCTTTTCTCATCTTAGTCAGAGAGAGTATAGCATACTTTCTTTCGGGATGGTAGACATAATTTGCATTTTTTCACAGGATGGGCGAATTTTTCTCATTCACGCGATAGATCACACACTTTCTCCCGTCAACCGTTCCGATGCGGGCAAGGCAGAAAAGCTCCGGCAGCGGGAACGGCGCGCTCTCGCTGTACGGCAGCGCCAACAGCTTTCCGCTTTTCTCCTCGCGTACCATCGCGCCGGATAACAGTGAGAGTGCACAGTCGAGCCGCGCCGAACGGAAAAACGAGCCGCGCGGCAATGCTTTCCAGTCCCCCACCGCTCTCCCCTCCTGTCGGCACAAAATAAAGAGCCTGTGCTATTTCTATGCACAAGCTCTTTTCTTTATGTAGGGATTTTACTGCACGCTGTAATTGCCGCGTACGAGCAGCTTTGTGCTGTTCGCGCTCGCCTGCACGCCGCGGCTGTCGACCGTCGCCATGTAAAGGTGATTCTTCTGCAAACCGAGGCCGCCTGCAAGCGCCGCGCCCGACGTCTCGTCGATGAGGCCCGGGGTGCTCGCCGCTACGCACACGCCGCTGCCGGTGCGCAGCATCGCCTCGCAGCCGACGCCCATGTACAGGATCTGCCCCTGATTCAGCGTCACGACCGTAAAACTCGCCGCCGTGCCGCCGGAGGCGTTTCCGCTTGACGCGCCGTACTTCTGCTCGAAGGCCTGCGTCTCGCTTTTCACCTGCTCGGTGAGCTTACTCGAGAGCGTCTGCTCGCGCGAGGCGGTCTTCTTGTCCACCTCGGAGAGGATCTGCGGCAGGAATTTTTCGTTTAAGTAGCTCAGCGTCACGAGCGGGTCGCTGCTCGTGCCCGCGCCGCCGGTCGCAGCGACGGTCAGCGTCAGCACCGTTGCGCTCACCAGAAGCAGTCCCACCAGACGGGCAAAGGCGTTGTTTCTCTTTTTCATGCTGTATTCCTCATTTTCTCCCCGGCGCGCACTCTTTCCGTACGCGCCGGAGGGGTTAGACCAATTGTGTGTTCTGTAAGCCGAAGCTCACGGCGATGGCTGCGTCGATGCGCTCCATCAGCTCGCCGTCCACGCGCCCCATGCGCTCGCGCAGACGCCGCTTGTCGAGCGTGCGGATCTGCTCGAGCAGCACCACGCTGTCGCGCGGCAGGCCGTAGTCCGGCGCGGAGAGCGCGATATGCGTCGGCAGCTTCGCCTTGTTCGTCTGCGAGGTGATGGCCGCCGCGATCACCGTGGGGCTGTAGCGGTTGCCGGTGTCGTTCTGCACGATGAGCACCGGACGCACGCCGCCCTGTTCGCTTCCGACCACGGGCGAGAGATCGGCGTAATAAATATCGCCGCGTTTCACATTGATATCCACTTAGCTATTCACACTCCGAGCGGAAGAAGTACCCTTGCCTTTGTCAGGGGCCAATTTCATTCTCCCACGCGGGGGCGGAATTTATACGGGGGCTCGCAACTTTCCCCGTCTTTCTGCCCCCAGTCCATCGTATGCTGAGGACAGATGCCGCGTGCTTTTCTTAAAGCGGCTGCAAATTCTTGTCGACGGGTACGCCGTTCAAGCGGTAAACGCGCGGCACACGCTTGCTGACCGCGCACATCAGCTCATAGGGGATGGTATCGCAGAGCGCAGCATCGTCCGCGCAGAGGATGTGCTCGCCGAAGATCTCGACCTCGTCGCCGGACTTCACCTGCGGGAGGTCGGTCACGTCGATCATGCACATATCCATGCAGATGCGCCCGACCTGCTTGGCGCGGCCATAGGGCGTGAGCACTTCGATCTGATTCGAGAGCGCGCGGTGCAGGCCGTCGGCGTAGCCGATGGGCAGGACCGCAATGCGGCTGGGCCGCTGCGTAAAGTATGTGCGCCCGTAGCTGATGGGCTCGCCCGCAGCGAAGTCCTTGATCGTCGCCACGCGCGTTTTGAGCGACATGACGGGCTGCATGCCCATCTTTTCGGCCAAGTCTCCCGAGCCGTAGAGGATGATGCCGCAGCGAACCATATCCCACGCCCATTCAGGGTAGCTTGCAATGCCGCCGGCATTGCAGCAGTGGTGGAGCTGGAAGCGGAAGCCGCTTTGCGTCTCCACCTTTTCGATCATGCGCGCGAAGCGCTCATGCTGCAATTTCGTAAATTCGACGCTCTCCGTCGTGTCCTCGTCCGACACGCTGAAGTGCGTGAACACTCCCTCGATGTCGAGTCCCGGCAGTTCGAGCACACGCAGAATGTCGCGCAGGCTCGCGTCAAAGTGCGCCTCGTCGCACGAAAAGCCGAGGCGGCCCATGCCGGTGTCGAGCTTGACGTGCACGGTCATCTTCCCGCCCAGCGCGATGGCGCGGTCGGAAAATTCCTTTGCGATATCGTAGCTCTGCACCGCCTGCGTCATGTGCAGCTGCAAAATGCGTGCCGTCTGATCCGCGGGCGTGAAGCCCAGCATTAAGATCGGCAGCGTCACGCCGCTGTCGCGCAGCTCCTCGCATTCGTCGATGTTCGACACGGCGAGGTATCCCGCGCCGAGCTGCTCGAGCCGCTTGGCGATCTCCACCGCGCCGTGGCCATAGCCGTCTGCCTTGACGACGCCGAGCAGCTTCACCTTATCGCCGACGCGGCGGCGGATGACCTCGAAATTATGGGTCAGATGGTCAAGGTCGATCTCCGCCCAGGTCCTCTTGAGCGTGCTTTCCATAGACGCTTCCACCCTTTTGCTTTCAGTTTCGACGCGCGCTATTGCGCTGCGTCCGGCGATAGTATATCACCAAAAATAAAATTCGTAAACTCCGCCGCGGCAATAATTTTGTCATTTTCCGCGATCTCGGCGTACACCGGCGCGCCGGAGGCGTCGAGCCAGAGCGAGCAGGCGAGCGTTTCGCCGCTGAGCGTCAGCGAATAATCGGCACGCAGCGTATCGACGTCCCCGAGTGTTTCCGCACCCGAGCTGTCGAGATACACTTTCGGGAAGTTTTGCAGCACGAGCGGCACGCAGGAAAGCGCCGAAACGCGCGGCGAGAGCGTGCCCACGTCCAGCACCAGATCGTCGAACGTCAGCGTCAGCTTGTCGCCCTCAAGCACCGCGCCGACGCCCGTGAGCTCCTCCGGCGCGAGCACCGCCGCCCGCGTCTCCCCATTTGAATGTTCGAGCGAGAGCGTATAGTGCAGCGTCTCGTCCTCGCGCGGCACGGCGGTCTCCACGATCGCCTCATAGCCCTGCATCTGCGCATAGCGCGCCTGCAAGTCCTCCGCGCTCTTCTGTGTCTTTTCCCCGCAGCCCACGAGCAGCAGCGCAAGCGCCGCGAGCAGCAAGCATCCCTTTTTCCTCATGCCCCGTCCCCCTTTTCTCCCCTATGAGTATGCGGCGCGCGGCGCGCGCATACCGGAAAGCGCGGACGGGAAAACGCCCGCCACCGCACCCATCGGAGGTGCAATGGCGGGCGTTTGCGGTTTTCATGCGTTTACTGCGCTGCTTCTCCGTCCATCAGGACGTCGTTTTCCATGAGGAACGGAGGCGTCGTATCCTGTCCCCAGCCGGTGTCGTACTTTGCCATGAGATAGCTTTTGAGCGCGGCGCGGCTTTCAAACTTCGTCAGGCGGTACGGCTCCTGAAAGGCGACCTTTTCGACAAAATAAAGCCCATCGTCCCCGGCGGGAAGGAGCACGCCGACGTGTCCGATGAAGAGCGTATTCTCCGTTTCGGAAAAACGGTCGTGGAAGACGACGGAGATCATGCTGCACCCGCCGTCTGAGAAGGTGACGCCGCGCGCCGCCCAGCCCTTGCGCAGGGTCTCCGCCTGCACGGAAGAGTCCGTTGAGTCCGCCGCCTCCACCGGCGCGAACAGGGCGCAGAAGTCTGCCGTGCTCTTTCCGCAGAGCGCGTCCGGGTCGCGCTTGAGCGTTTCAAGGTCCATGAAGAGCCAGTCTTCCCCGTTGGTGTCCGGCTGATCTTCGCCGGCGGTGATGCGATCTCCCATGAGCTCATACGCCGTGATGCGGCAGTTGTAGCCGGGGAAGTCCCCCTGCCGCTCCATCCACATTTCCTGCATCTCATAGGGGTCGTACTTTGTCTCCGTGGGGGCTGCCGTTTCAAAGCCGTCCGTCAGCCATTCCGCTTTGACGCTGCCGTTGAACTGGTCAAGGCAGGCAAAGAATTTGTCCGCCCGCTCCGCTGCGATCCCCGCGTCCGCGAAAAGCTCTGAAAGCAGCTCCTTAGACGCTTCGTCTCTGAGGTTGCTGTACGCCGCCGTCTGCGCCGTCTGCTCGGGCGCGTCGGGCGCGTCCTTTTTGCCGCAGCCGCTCAGTACGAGGGCGGCAAGCAGAAGCGCGAGCGCGCAGCGTCTCCGTCCCGTCATCATCACGTTCATTCTTATCCGCCTTTCCTTTTGGGTGCACGGCCGGTCAGTTTGAATCGAGGGCGCTCTTTTCGTATTCCTCAAGCGCGAGCAAATATGCGACATAGGCGGCCGTCAGGGAGTCGTATTTTTCTCCCGCCTTCAAGACCGACTTGTACTGCTGGTCGTTGTAGAGGTGCTTTGAGACCGCAATATACTTGCCGTCCTTGTTTTCCCGCTCTCCGGTCGTGGTGTGGGAAACATAGTATTTCCCGTCACCGGTCTGAATAATCACGGGGATTTTCACGCCGCCGCCGACTTCATTCGTGTTGAGAGAGGTCCAGAAGAGATAGCGCTCGCTTTCCCGACCGTCATAGGGATTTCCCAGAAATGCCCAGGTGCAGTTTTCCTGCTGCAAGAGGCTGTTGTTCAGCTTCTCAAGCTCCTTCTCAAGAGAGGGGATGTATTTTGAGCCCGGGCAGCGGGAATCAAACTCAAAATTAGTGGTCTTGAGGCTGCCGTCCTTCCAGAAATCGGTATTGTAGAGCAGCGAAAAATAGTCCTTCACACTGGTGTCAAACGGATATTGGGGCTTGGCAGCCGCTTCGCCGCTCCATGTGAGCACCACGCCGACGTCTTCCTCGTAGGAAACGACGCAGTTTCCGCCCGGCGACGCAACGCCTTTCCAGTTGTTCGTGTCGTCCGCACCCTTGTAGTGGATGATCCCGCGGATGTTCACAGGGTCCATCGACTGCCAATCCGCCTGCTTCTGCTTCAGATCGACCGTAACGGTGGCTGTCTTATTCCCCATCAGCGCCTCCGCGGAAACGTGGTCGAATGCCGAGCGCACGCCGGAAATGTCCGCCGCCTCCCAGCTTTTCTCGATCAGAGTTGAGAATACCGGGTATGCGCCCACACTCAGTATGGCGATGACCGCGATCACGATCAGCACGTTCACCAGCGTAAAGCCTGCGTTGTTTTGTTTCATAAGCATTTTGTTGGACTTCATTCGTTTTACTCTCCGTTTTGGTGGGAATCTTCTTCGCTCAGCGCGGCGGCGGTCACGGGAAAAAGAGGGAGGAGCAGGTTTCCCTGCTCCTCTCTCAATAAGCTCGGAATTGCTGCGGTTTCGGTTTACTTGAAGTATCTTTCAAGCAGGCCCTTGAGGGCACGGCCGTGACGGGCCTCGTCGCGGGCCATCTCGTGCACGGTGTCGTGGATGGCGTCGAGGCCGTTCTTCTTCGCGCACAGGGCGAGGTCAAACTTGCCGCTCGTGGCGCCGAACTCGCAGTCGACGCGCCACTTGAGGTTGTCCTTCGTGCTTGCCTTCATGTTGGGCTCGAGGTCGGAGCCGAGCATCTCGGCGAACTTCGCGGCGTGCTCCGCCTCTTCATAGGCGGCCTTCTCCCAATACAGGCCGATCTCGGGATAGCCCTCGCGGTGCGCAACGCGCGCCATGCAGAGGTACATGCCGACTTCGCTGCACTCGCCGTTGAAGTTGGCCATCAGCTGGTCAAAGATATACTTCTTGTCCTCTTCGGAGATGTCGGGGTTGTTCTTCACGGTCTTGCCGTAAACGCCGAACTCGTGCTCGGCAGCGAGCTTGAGCTCACCCTTGACCTCTTCGAACATGTTGCTCTTGGCGTGGCACACGGGGCACTCCGCAGGAGCCTCGGGGCCTTCATAGATATAACCGCAAACCTTGCAAAGCCACTTTTTCATAATTGCTACCTCCATAAAGTTTATCTTGAAATGTGAATTGTTTTGCTTGCCTTTCACTGGCGTTAGTCTACCACATTTTACCGGCTTTATAGAAGTTGCAAATGCAACATTTTGATGAATTTTTTATGAATTGCGCTCCATGGCCTTCAGGATGCGAGGCGCGAGGATCACGCTCACGACGATCTTGAGGCAGTCGCCGGGAAGATAGGGCAGCATGTAGGCCGTGGCGAGCGTCATCCCGCTCACGTTGCCGCCCTTGTAAACGTTGACGATCAACGCGATATAGGGAAGACCCACGAGGTACAGCACCGCGAGACCTGCAAAGCACGCGAGCAGAAGCCGCGGCACAGAGCGGTCCTTTTCGGCGATCTTGCCGATGACCCACGCCGTGGGGATCAGGCCCAGCAGGAAGCCGAACGTAGGGTTGAAGACATAGCCAAAGCCGCCGCCCGCCGCGAAGATGGGCACACCGACAAGGCCGAGTACCACGTAGAGAAGCTGCGACAGCGCGCCGAGCTTTGCGCCCAGAAGCAATCCTGCCATCGCCGTGAAGAAGAATTGCAGCGTGATCGTCGCCTGGAAAAGCTGGAAGTGCAGGAACGCGCCGATAGCCGTCAGCGCGGCGAACAGTGCGCAGTAGATCAGGTCTCTTGTTTTGATGTTTTTCATGGTGATCCTCCCTTTTCTCAAAAAAACTGGGCTCATCATAACATGACGCCCGCCTATTGTCAACCTATAAATTTCATAAAGGTTTACAAGTTTGCAATTTTTCTTGCACAAGATCAAAATCGCAGCGCTACGGCGCTGCACGAATGAAGGGGGGATATTCTCTTTCCGAGAAAGAGAATATCCCCCTTTGCCGCGTCCCCACACGCTGTGGGGACAGAAGCAGCCCCCCGCGCTGCCTTCAATACTTCTTATTGTAGTACCAATAAGTCCCACAAAAAATAAGTGACTGCGCGCAGGTCACAAGACACAGCACCTGCCCGATGATTGGCTGCTTGAACACTAAAAGCGCCAGCAGTCCCGCCGCGAGCTGGGCATAGACACAGATGAAAAACGTCAAGCTGCGCGCCTTGTTCGCAACATACATCGTGCGCTCGTCCTTGAGCATCGCGTCATAATCCGCCGCCTTTTCCGGGTCGCGGCTCAGGCGGTAAACACGCAGCAGCCGCACCGCGCCGCAGGCAAAGAGGCCGCAGCCAAGGCCGCTGTAAAAATCGCCCATGTGCGCATCACCGAGCAGAAATCCGATGGCGAACATCACAAGCCCGATGACGGTCACCAGAATGCCGCACTTTTTCTGCTCCTGTAAATTCATACCCTTCATGCCTCTTCCTCCTCAAAAATGAAAATGTCCTCGATCCGCTCGCCAAAGAGCCGCGCGATGCTGTGCGCCAGCAGGATGGACGGGTTGTACTTCCCGTTCTCGAGCGAAATGATCGTCTGGCGCGAGACGCCGAGTTCCGACGCCAACTGCTGCTGCGTCATGCCGCGCGCCTTTCTTCTCTCTTCAATGTGGTTTTTCATCGCTTCTCTCCGTTTTTCAAAGTCAAGTTCGCTTTACATCTGTGAGGATAACACTGCGCGAGTGAAATGTCAAGTGTCTTTTACATTTTTTTGCATTGCTTTTGTTCCTGCGCTTTGCTACAATAAAAATAAGAAAATTTTCGCAGGAGGATTCTTATCATGTCCGTCAAGATCGCACCGTCCATCCTCTCCGCCGACTTTGCCGAGCTCGGCACCGGCGTCGAGGCCATTGCCACCGCCGACTACGTCCACTTTGACGTGATGGACGGCTGCTTCGTCCCCAATATCAGCATCGGTATCCCTGTGCTCCAGTCCATCCGCAAGCGCACGGCGCTGCCCATCGACGTGCACCTGATGATCGTGCAGCCTGAGCGCTATGTCGACCAGTTCTGCGACGCGGGCGCGGACCTCGTCACCTGTCATGTCGAGGCCGACACGCCGGAGAAGATCCACCTCGCGCTCGACAAAATTCACGCCAAGGGCAAAAAGGCCGGCGTCGTCTTGAAGCCCAACACCCGCGCTGAGGCCGTGCTGCCGTTTCTTGACAAGTGCGACATCGTGCTCGTGATGACCGTCGAGCCCGGCTTTGGCGGGCAGAAGTTCATGGCCGATATGATGCCGAAAGTTTCCGCCATCCGCCGCTACATCGACGAGAGAAACCTTGACTGCGAGCTCGAGGTCGACGGCGGCGTCGACGCCGTGACGTGCAAAACCTGCATCGAGGCGGGCGCAAACGTGCTCGTCGCGGGCTCCGCCGTCTACAAGGCCGCGGATATCCCCGCCAAGATCAAAGAGCTGAGAGGTTAAGACCATGGAATACTTTCCCGCGGCGCTCGAAAAGCTCGTTGAGCAGTTCGCGCGCCTGCCCGGCATCGGCAGCAAGAGCGCACAGCGGCTCGCGTTTTTCGTGCTGAGCCTGCCCGAAGAGGAGGCCAAGGCCTTTGCCGATGCCATCGTCGACGCCAAGCGCACCGTCACGTTCTGCCCCGTCTGCCGCAATCTGACGGACGGCGGCCTCTGCCCCATCTGCTCGTCGCCGAAGCGTGATGAACATGTCATCTGCGTCGTCGCCGACCCGCGCGACGTCGTCGCCATCGAGCGCGCGCGCGAATACAACGGCCGCTACCACGTGCTGCACGGCGTCATCTCACCGATGAACCATGTGGGGCCCGACGATTTGGAGATTAAGCCGCTGCTCGACCGCGTGGCGCAGGGGAACATCGAAGAGGTCATCATGGCCACGAATCCTGACACCGAGGGCGAGGCGACGGCGATGTACCTCGCCCGCCTGCTGCGGCCGTTCGGCGTGCGCGTCACGCGCCTTGCCTACGGCATCCCCGTCGGCGGCCACCTCGAATTCGCCGACGACGCGACGCTGATGCGGGCTTTAGAAGGACGTCGCGACATATAAAAAGCAAAAAAGGAAGGCGAGTCCAAATGGACTCGCCTTCCTTTTGATTTCTTTACATCATTTTCACCGTGTAGTACACCGCGAGGAGGAATGTGCCAATCGCCAGCACCCAGAGGCCGTAGTAGGCGATGCTTCTGACGGCGAGCGCCGCCACGATGGCCAGTGCGCACACGGCGAGCACAGCGTAAATGAGCTTGTAGTCGCCGTCCTGCGACACGATACGAAGATCGCCGAGCTTTTTAAGCTTGCCGTCGTTCTTGCCCGCTTTGAAAACAGCGACACCAAGCACCGCGACCACGCAGATCGCGAGGATGCTGCATCCGGTGACGATGCCGCCCCACGTGTCGCTCCCGCTGCCGCGGTGGATGAGGTACATCGCCATCAGCGACGCTGTCAGGCCCACGGCCTGCACGGAAAACTCACGCGGATAGAGCAGGAACACGATGCCGATGAGCATCACGACCGGCACGATCACGCACATCATCGTCGTGCCCTGCGGGTAGACCTTGAGCATCAGGATCGACGACACGGCGAAGAAAAAGCCGATACATAAGAGCCACGGCGCGGCGGGCGCGAAGCGCGTCCACTTTTTGCGCATCAGCCAGACGACAAGGCCCGCGCCGAACAGCGCACAGCCGATGTAATCAATGACCTGAAGCACAGTCATCATCGTCAGCACCTGACCGACGCCGCCTTTGACATAGTAGTTGTTCACCATCAAAAGATAAAATTCAGCAATGACGCCGGCCATGAGCACCGTGATCGCACGATTGACGTTGCGATTGCTTCTGGCCATGCGTTCTGCCCGCTTATCGTTGTTTTTTGCCATCTATCCGAGCCTCCAAAAAAGGTTGTCGTTTTGTAAGCGCCTGCATCAGGCGGAAACATTACATCATAGTATAATAGCAGAACTCCCCCTGTTTGGCAAGGGAAAATTCTTATTCTTATGCCAGATCCTCCCTTTTTGCACCGCGCTTGCTTTTCTTTTGCGCAGGCTTTATAATGTTTCGCATGCAAAAAAGAGGAGGATCTTCCCCATGTCCAACGTTTCGATCAAGCTGCTGCGCGAGGGCGCCAAGCTCCCTGCGCGCGGCTCCGCTTTCGCCGCCGGCTACGACCTTTACGCGTGTCTGGATGGCGACAAAGAGCTCATCATCCCGCCGCACGCGACGGCTATGCTGCCGACCGGTCTTTCCTTTGCCCTGCCGGAGGGCACGTTCGGCGCAGTTGTCGCCAGAAGCGGCTTAGCTTCCAAGCAAGGCCTCCGTCCGGCAAACTGCCTCGGCGTCATCGACAGTGACTACCGCGGCGAATGCTTCGTCGCCCTGCACAACGACAGCAACGAAGAGCGCACCGTGCGCCACGGTGACCGCGTCGCCCAGCTCGTGCTGCTGCCGTTTCTGCCGATGGAATTTGAGCAGGTCGACACCCTTCCCGAGACCGTGCGCGGCGAGGGGGGCTTTGGCAGCACAGGGCGCTGACTCAGAGCACGAACGCCCCGTCCACCGCGAGCACCTGGCCCGTGACGAACGACGCCTTGTCAGACGCGAGATACGCGACCGCCGCGGCGATGTCCTCGGGCTTGCCGAGGCGGCCGAGCGGCGTTTGCTCGGCAAGGTCCTTGAGCGTTTCCTCGCCCAGTACCTTGACCATATCGGTCTCGATGACGCCGGGGGCAACGCAGTTGACGCGGATGCCGCTCGGCGCCAGCTCCATCGCGAGCGAGCGCGTCAGGCCGATGAGCGCGTGCTTCGTGCAGGAATACGTCACCTCGCACGACGCGCCGTGCTGGCCCCAGATCGACGAAATGTTCACGATGCAGCCGCTCTTTTCGTGCAGCATGTTCGGCAGCACCGCCTGAATGGTGTTGCGCGCACCGTTTAAGTTCACGCCGAAGTAGCGCTCCCACATTTCGTCCGTCACATCCTGAAAGAGCGCCTGACCGGCGACGCCTGCGTTGTTCACGAGCAGCGTGATCTTACCGAGCTCGCGCTCGCACTGCGCGACCATGGCGTTCACCTCGCTGCGCTTTGACACGTCCGCCTGCACGGCGATGGCCTCGCGGCCTTCGGCGCGCAGCAGCGCGACAAGCTCGTCGGCCTTGTCCTTTCGTTCATAGTAATTGATGCACACGGCATAGCCGTCCCGCGCGAGCTCCGCCGCGACCGCGCGGCCGATGCCGCGGGACGAGCCGGTGACCAATGCGACCTTTTTCATGTGTTTGCCTCCGTCTGTTGTCAATGATCTGTTTCATTATAATTTACATAACGCAAAAATGCAAGCACCGCCGCCTTTTTGGTCAGCGGTGCTTTTTTCCATGCGCTCAGAGAAGCGGCGCGATGTAATTTGTCCATAGGGCGCTCAGCGGCATCACGAGCACCATCGCCGGGATCATGTCCGCCACGGGGAAGTCCTGCATCTTGGCGATGCGGCAGCCCGTTGCGATGAGCAGAAAGCCGCCGCAGGCCTTGAAGTCGCCGATCATCGTCGGCGTCGTGAGCGGATAGATCGCCTTGGCGGCGAAAAACAGCGCAAAAAACACCGCCGCCTGCGGCACCGCCACGAGCGATGTCACCGCGGGCATGTTCTGCATCAGCGGCACTGAGCTGATACCCATGCCGATGGC
>ENA-UOOA01002160-UOOA01002160.1-human-gut-metagenome-genome-assembly--contig:-P61old-NODE-2160-length-28907-cov-5.516290_pt1 | contig 28907 bp, 18 predicted proteins | sample MGYA00242467_ERZ724014 | MGnify/ENA metagenome assembly ERZ724014 | reverse complement strand
ACGACGATAAAATAACGTTTACATTCAATTATAAGGACGGCACAAAAACGGTTTTTCTGTCGGAAGTAAATTGTACGCCGTCCGGTTCGGATTTGAAATGCCAAGGTGCACCAAGTTGCAGCCGATAGCACTCTGCTATCGGCTGTATTTTCTTATATTTTTAATCTTTTCCGTAATTCTTTTTTCGTCTTTTCCAAATCGCTGCAAGATAATACGGGTATCAACGCGTTGATTTCTTCGATACTCAAATTCCACCATTCGAATTTTTGCAATAAGTCAATCAGTTCATCGTCGAAACGCTTTCTTATCGTGCGCGCGGGATTTCCCGCCACAATCGTATACGGCGGCACGTCGCTTCCCACAACGCTGTTCATTCCGATAATCGCGCCGTTGCCGATATGCACGCCCGGCAGAATCGTAACATTCTGCCCGATCCACACGTCATTCCCTACCACCGTATCGCCTTTCATCGGCAATTCTTCAAGCGGCGGTGTGCTTTGCTTCCACCCGCCGAAAATATAAAACGGGTATGTAGACGCGGCGTTCATCTGATGATTCGCCCCGTTCATCACGAAATTCACCCCCGCCGCAATCTGACAAAACTTGCCGATAATCAGTTTATCGCCGTAAAACGGGTAAAAATGCGTAACGTGTTTTTCGAAATCTTCGTCGCCGAAATACGTAAAATCACCCACGGAAATGTTCGGGTTTTTAATCGTCGGCTTCACGTAAATCAACTCGCGAAGTCCTTCTATCGGATGCACCCGCGCGGGGTCGGGCAATAAGCAGTCCTGCAACTTTTTTTCTTCCATTCATGCACCATCCCTTCAACGCAACTCAGCCGCCGGGAAATTTTTCCCGACGGCTTTCATTTTATTCATTCACAACTCAGAATCGTACCACAAAGCTCAATTAAAACGTTCTTTCGCTTCGTACGTGGTATGCAACAGCTCGTGCGCCTTATGCGAATTCGGCTCGCCGAGATACTCTTTATACAGCTCGATAATCTGCGGGTTGCGGTGCGAGAAACGATACGTTTTTCCCTCGTCCTCCCGATACAACGCCGCCGCGCGTTTCCCCTTGTACGTATCGAGAATATCCGTTCCTTCGTTCGGCAAAAAGCAGGGGCGCACATACGGCTGACCGCCGCCCGCCACGCATCCGCCGGGGCAACCCATAATCTCGATAAACTGATACTTGCTCTTGCCCGCGCGGATCTCGTCGAGCAGAACTTTCGCGTTCTTCATTCCGTGCGCCACGGCGATATTCACTTTCACGCCGTTTAAGTCGTATTCCGCCTCGCGCACCCCTTCGAAACCGCGCACTTCGGTAAGCTCGGCTTTCGCTGGTTCTTTGCCCGTCACGGTGTAAATCGCCGTACGCAGCGCCGCTTCCATCACGCCGCCCGTAACGCCGAAAATCACGCCCGCGCCCGTGTATTCGCCCACGATGTCGTTGTCGAAGCGTTCTTCGGGCAGCTTATCGAAACGAATCCCCGAACGCTTGATCAGCTTGCCAAGCTCGCGCGTGGTAAGCACCGCGTCCACGTCCTTAATGCCGTCTTTCTGCAACTGCGGACGATCTTTTTCGTACTTCTTCGCCGTGCAGGGCATAATCGACACCACAAACATATCCTGCGGATCGATCCCCGCCTTTTCGCAATAGTAGCTCTTTAAAATCGCGCCGAACATCTCGTGGGGCGATTTGCACGAAGAAAGATGCGGCAACAAATCACCGTAGTAATATTCGCAATAATTCACCCACCCGGGCGAGCAGGAAGTAATCATCGGCAGCGTTCCGCCCGACTTCATGCGGTGCAGAAGCTCGGTAGCTTCTTCCATAATCGTAAGATCTGCCGCAAAGTTGGTATCGAACACTTTCTTGAATCCGAGGCGGCGCAGCGCAGCCACCATCTTGCCGGTAACGAGCGTTCCTACGGGCATGCCGAATTCTTCGCCGAGCGCGGCGCGCACCGCGGGAGCCGTCTGCACCACCACGTATTTGCCCGCTTTCATCGCCTCGTCCACCTTTTCGATCTCCGAAACTTCCATCAACGCGCCCGTGGGGCATACGCTCACGCACTGACCGCACAGAATGCACGGCGAATCTTTGAACGAACGGTTTTCCGCCGGCGCAACGATCGTTTTAAAGCCGCGCTTTTCAAAGCCGAGCACCGAAAGACCGTGCGCGTTTTTGCACCGCTCGATACATCTTCCGCAAAGCACGCATTTCGAAGTATCGCGCTTGATCGAAGGCGTCAGCCTATCCACCGTCGTTTCCGTTTTCGCGCCCGAATACGCGTTGTCGCGCGCGCCGGTCAGCCGCGCCACGTGCAAAAGCTCGCATTTCTCGTTTTTATCGCATTCCTGACAATCTCTGTTGTGGTTAGAAAGCAGAAGTTCCACCGAAGTTCTGCGCGCTTCCACGGCTTTGGGGGAAGAAATCGTGATTTCCATGCCCTCCGCCACGGGGTACACGCACGAAGCCACAAGTCCTCTCGCACCCGTCGCCTCCACAAGACACACGCGGCACGACCCGCGCGAACATTCGCCGTGATTAAAGGCGCAAAGGCTCGGAATTTCATAGCCGCACTCTCTCGCCGCTTCGAGGATCGTCAACCCCTCTTCCACTTCGTAGGGCATTCCCTCGATTTTAATATTGATTTTAGCCATTTTTCTTTTACCCCCTTACTTCTTCTCAATCGCCTTGAATTTGCAGGAAGCCATACACATGCCGCACTTGATGCACTTTTCCTGATCCACGATCCGCGCGGGCAGCTTCTTGCCGGGCGCAACGTAATCCGTTTTGGAAATCGCGCCCACGGGGCATTGTCTTTCGCAAAGACCGCAGCCGAAGCATTTGTCTTTGATCACTTCGTACTTCATCAGGTGCTTGCACACGTGCGCGGGGCATTTCTTGTCCACGATATGCGCAACGTACTCGTCGCGGAATCTCGAAAGCGTAGAAAGCACGGGGTTCGGGGCAGTCTGTCCCAAGCCGCAAAGCGAGTTGGTTTTCACGTTATGCGCCAGATCTTCCAGCGCGGCAAGATCGTCCATCGTGGCTTTCCCGTCCGTGATCTTCGTCAGAATTTCAAGCATGCGCTTCGTGCCGATACGGCAAGGCGTGCATTTTCCGCACGATTCGTCGCAGATAAATTCCATGTAGAATTTCGCCACGTCCACCATGCAGTTATCCTCGTCCATCACGATCGCGCCGCCCGAACCCATCATCGAACCTTTCGCAATCAGGTTGTCATAATCGATTTCCGCGTCGAGATCGGCTTCCGTAAGGCAGCCGCCCGAAGGACCGCCCGTCTGAATTGCTTTGAATTTTTTGCCGTTGGGAATCCCGCCGCCGATATCGTAAATCAGCTCGCGCAAAGTCGTTCCCATCGGCACTTCCACAAGACCTACGTTATTGATCTTGCCGCCGAGCGCAAACACCTTCGTCCCTTTCGAGCGATCCGTACCGTAAGAAGCGAATTTTTCCGCCCCTTCGCGCAGAATATAAGGTACGCACGCCAGCGTTTCCACGTTGTTGATAATCGAAGGCTTCTGCCACAAACCTTTCACCGCGGGGAACGGCGGACGGGGGCGCGGCATACCGCGCTGTCCTTCGATCGAGTTTAAAAGCGCCGTTTCTTCGCCGCAGACAAACGCGCCCGCGCCGAGACGGATATGTACGCGGAAGCAAAAATCCGTGCCTAAAATGTTGTCGCCGATCAGCCCCGCTTCTTCCGCTTCTTTAATGGCGATTTTCAGGCGGTTTACGGCAATCGGATATTCCGCGCGCACGTAGAAATAGCCGTTCTGCGCGCCGATCGCATAGCCCGCGATCATCATCCCCTCGATCACGGCAAGCGGATTGCCTTCGAGAATGGAACGATCCATAAACGCGCCGGGATCGCCCTCGTCGCCGTTGCACACCACGTACTTTTCGCCCTCCGGCTGATTGTAGGCAAACTGCCACTTTCTTCCCGTGGGGAAGCCGCCGCCTCCGCGCCCGCGAAGACCGGAAGCAAGTACTTCGTTAATCACGTCCTGCCGGGACATCCGCAACGCTTTCGCCAAGCCCTTGAACGCGCCCGCGCCGAGCGCTTCTTTGAAGTTTTCGGGATCGATGCTGCCGCACGCATGCAGCGCAACGCGCACCTGCTTTTTATAGAAATTAATGTCGTCCTGTTTCGAAACTTTCTCTTTCGTAGCGGGATCTACGTATAAGAGTCGTTCCACGATGTCGCCGCCGATCAGATCGTTTTCCACAATGTCCGTCACGTCGTCGAGTTTCACCATGCGGTACAGCGTATCTTCGGGATAAATTTTCACAAAAGGCCCTTGCGAGCAGAACCCGAAGCACCCCACCTGATTCACCGTAACTCTGTCCGAAAGTCCTTTTTCGGCGATCTGTTTTTCGAATTCTTCTTTAATCTCGTGCGAATGAGAGGAAAGGCAGCCCGTACCGCCGCAAAGCACCACGTGGCGTTTTCCGTCCGCGCCCGAGAATTTGGCGTCCAGGCACGCCGAACAATTTTCGCTTGTAGCGTTTAATTCTTCGAAATTCTTAATCATACGTTCGCCTCCGCGTTTTTATATTCCTCGATAATGGCGGGAACGGCATTCACCGAAAGCTTCGGGTACACCTTGCCGTTGATCGATACGGCGGGCGCGATGCCGCACGCACCGATGCAGCGCAATGCGTCCAGCGTAAATAAACCGTCTTTCGTGGTTTCGCCGGGTTTGATGCCGAGAATTTCCGAAAATTTATCGATCACCTGCTGCGCGCCTTTCACGTAGCAGGCAGTACCAAGGCAACACCCGATCACATATTTCCCTTTCGGGCAGAGCGAGAAGAACGAATAAAACGTCACCACGCCGTAAATCTCCGCCACCGAAATGCCCGTCCTCTCGGAAACGAGTTCCTGCACCTCGAGCGGTATGTACCCGTACTCTTTCTGAACGTCGCTTAAAATCATCATCAAGGGCGTTCTTTCTTCAGCGTATCTGTCGCAGATCTCGTTGATCTTTACGGCAGCCGCTTCGCTTAAATGAGCCATTTTAGCCTCCTTACACAAGTAATAAATAATGTATTTTTATCATAGCCTCGCGCCCGATAAGCGCGCGAAAGCAATCATAACGAATTTTTCCCGGCTTCCCCGGTTTTTCCTCTTTTTCCTTTTCGCTTCCCGATTTATATCTCCGATGCCGATCGCGCCGTTACCGTCCGCCGCCCGCAATGCCGCCGTGCTCCGGATCTCTCGTCGCGCCAAAAACCTACTTTTATTATATGTTTTTATATATACGCATATATGAAAACAGATATATTTATTATATCCTATCGCAACCGAAGTGTCAACAAAAAAAGAGCAAAAAAGCCTTGGAAAATTATGTTTTTCGCCTTATTTTTACAAAATTTTTCCGTGTGACCGATCCGGCAATCGGTTAGTCAAAGCTAACCGCCTACACGGCAACAAACAAACGCAACCCCCGGAGGGAAATTCACCCGCCGGAGGTGTAATAAAGATTAACTTCGCCCGGATTCGCGATCGTTTTTACGTTGCTTAGCGGTATTGTTTCCCGTTCGTTTTTACGTTGCTTAGCGTATGGTTTCGCGATCGATTTTACGTTGCTTAGCGTATGGATTCCCGTTCGATTTCGCGCAAAAGCAGATCCGAAAATCGCAAAAACGTTTTTTCGTCGTGCGGATATTGCGAAAACCCGTCGAACCCGAATTTTTTTAAAATTTTCAATACGTACGCCCTGCCCTTTGCGGTTTCAAGCGTTTTCAGCGCGCGATAATCTCGCAAACCGTCGGCGAACGCCTTTTCGCGCAACGAAGAAAACGCGCCGCACGCCGTTTTATCGGGATAAATCAGATAGCAATCACCCGAGGGCATAATGCCGCCGCCGTCCGAGCAAAGCACCGGATCGATATATTCCAGCGTAGATAAATTCAGCCAATAGTTATACGCCCAATGCAAAAAGCCTTTCGCGCCGTTCAAATACAGCTGCACGCCGATCACGCGCGTTCTTAAAAGCGGAAAATTAAAAAATCTGTTCGATAAATACCCGCCGCTCTGATCGCAGCAATAATACGCCCAGAAATCCCGATTTTCAAACGCCTTCGCTCGATTAGTGGCTGCTACGGGATACGTGAGAAAATCCGCGTTTGCAAAGCATGCGTCGCTCACCGCGTCAATCAAGTTCGCTTCCGGCAGTATTTCGCGCATAAATTTCCCGATTTTCATGTATTTTTCCGCCGAAACTTTCTGCGGCTCGTCCGAAATATGAAAAAACGCGCGATCTGCTATTCCTTTTTTTTGCAGAATACGGTACACCCCCGAAAACGCGCCGCGAAGAAACCGCAGATACCTCTCGTCCGTCGCCGGAACGCCGCAATCGAACAGCGCGCACATTTCTCCGTTTTTTTCGCCGACGATTTTCGGGCAATGATCCGCGCCCTGTTGCGAAGCCACGTGCGAAAATTCGAAATACGTATACCCGCAGCGGATCGCCGTATCGAGGAATTTTTCCAGCCGCGAAAAATCATATCCGAACGTGCCGTTCTCTTCCCGCACTCCCAAAAGCTGCACGGTTTCGGGAGTTTTCCCTCGCACGTCCCTTTGCGGATGCGAAAAAAGCGGCACGAACACCGTGTTAATCCCGTTTTTCGTCGCATGACGGAAATAATTTTTCAAAATTTTGTAATACCTTGCCGAAAACAACGTTTTTCCATGCGCTTTCGCTATCGAATCATAGTAGATCCAGCACGAAACGGGAATATCGCACGGCACAAGCGCAGCTTCGCTCACCGAAAAGCAAAACGTTTCCTCGGCAAGCACGTCGCGATACTCGTAATCGCCCATTCTGAATTTTATATAATGCCCGCCCGCCGGCAATCCCGCTTTCACCGTAACGAACAACGTACTCCAATACCCGCGCACCACTTTGAGCGCACGCCCCGCAGTCTGCAATAAATCGGGGTAATACGTACTCGTGCGCTCGGTGAAAATGCGATAATCGTCCGGATCTTCGTAATCCGCCACCAGAGAAGGCACGTATTTTACCTCTTCGATTTCGAGAAAATCCGCCGCGTCGGAAGTCGTTTCCACGTACAGTCTGCCTGTAACCGTCGTCGTCACGCACACCTGAAAACACAGCGTCTCGCCCGCATACGCCCGAGTGCAAAATTCCGTCTGCTTCGGCTCGGTATCGCGGAATACTTTTTCCGTCGGGGAAATAAATTTTACTTTCAGCATAATTTCACCGCCCGCCTTTTTTACGGTATCCTTTGATTTTCAGCAGCCCGAACGGAGCGAAATAATAATGTCGCTCGTCGTATCGGCTTGCCGCGTACTCGCCCGTGCCGCCCGCAAACAAATCGGGCGATACCAGATGATCTTCCGCCGCCAGATGAAACGGACCGTAAAAATTCCTGTTTCCGCTGTAAATTCTCACGGAAATCGTGTTTTTCCCTTCGCGCAGCCGCACCGCAGCCGAACGCTCGCACACAAGATCGGCGTATTCCGCGCCGTTCACCGAAATTTCCGCCGTGACAAACCTGCCGCACAATTTTATCTCGTATTCGCCCGCCCCAAAGTTCGCCTCAACTTCCGCCGTATAATCCAGAGTCCCGCGATAAAACGGCAACCCGTTCGGCGGCGTGTTCCCGGTGTTCGGAAATTTTCCCGCCTTTTCAAGTATAAATCCTTTCGCCCGGTAAAGTCCTTCCGCGCGCATGATTTTTTTCGCCGACACGGCAAACCTCCCTTTCAGCGTAAGTTCGGTAAGTTCGGTATCGTACCTGAGGCAGTTTAAAAGCGACTCCGTGGTATCCGCGCCGAAAAGCACTTCGTACACCTCGGCGCGCTGAAAAAATTCCGATACGATCACAATCTCGTTTTTCCCCGAACGTAACAGCTTGCCTATTTCCGCAATATACGCTTCGCCGTCGCGATAAACGCGCGCCGTCTCGCCGTTTACAAGCAGCTTTTCCGGGCGGTATTCCACGCTCGCAAGCACGCTTTCGGACAGCCGGGCCGTCTCGATCGTGTGGCGGAGATATACCTTACCGTTCGCGCGCCGCCGCAAAAGCTCGCGCTGAATTTTCAAAACATTCTCTTTCTTTTTATACCGCACCCCGTCCAACGACCATTCCGCTTCGTCTGCAATCAGATAATTTTCTTCGGGAAAAGCATACTTCGGCACGACTTCGAACGCAAGAAACTTATCTTCGCTTTCCGCCCCGCACACATTTTTCTCGCCGTCCGTTTCTCGCGCACCGGCTTCGCGGGGATTCACAAGCAGCACTTCGCCGCCCGCCGCAGGCACGGTAAAATACACCGTTTCGCCAAATACGCTCATCGGCCGCCTCCGCAATGTAAGCACGTCGAGAAGTTCCGCCGATACCATGCCCCTGATCCTTACGCCCGCCTTATGCGGCAAATATTTATCGAGATTCGCGATAAACAAAAACTCCTCGCCGTCCGCCGTCCTTCTCAGCGTAGATACAAGCTGCTCCGCCGGCTGCGTAAAGCTTACTTCGCTTCTTCCGATCAGTTCTCCAAAACTCACGTTCGATTGAAAAATCACGGTGCGCTCCGATCCGTTTACCCGCACGGACGAAGGATATTGCGCCAGCACCTTGCCGCCTTTTTGAATAAATTCCGTTATCAAAGCGGCGGTTTCTTCGTTCATCGCCGTGCAGTAGGGCAATATCAGCGCGTCGTAACGGCATCGCCCCGCAAAGAGTTTCCCGTTTTCGGCTTTTCCTTCCCGCTTCAATAAAGATTCGTCTACTACGTCAAACGGCACGCCGCTTGAAAACAATGTTTTCAGCGTCTCGTCCATGCCTTCTTCTTCGTTCGCGATCGAATCGTATTTTTCCGCGATATTCCAATGCAGGTACGCGCTTTTCACCGTGTGCAGCACCGCGATTTTCGTCCGTTCCGTCCCCAAGGAAAGCAACGCGCACATTCTCGCGCAGTACTCGTTGAACGCGCCGAATTTTTCCCACCACGGATCCACGCGCGAAAACATGCACGGATGATCATACCGCGTGCCTCGCGCGAACGCATACGGGTACAAATGCGGACAAATAAAATTCGCCCCGCCCGCAAGTTGCGGCTGCAACGTCCATTTCAATTCCTCAAACGTTACGTCCCAGCCCGTCATCGCGAAAATCTCGGTGAGCACGCGTTTGCGCCCCGTCTGTTTCGCCACGGAATACACCTGTTTCGCAATGCGCGCCCCACATGAAAACCTGCCGAGAAAATCCATTCCCGGCTGCTGCATATACTCGTAAAAAGGCATCACGTTTCCGCTGCAGATCATCTGCCCCGTATACGAGCGCTCGTCGATCGCATGCCCGGTAAGCTCGCAGCCGTGCGTCTCGCACCAATCGTAAATTTTCTTGAAATAATTATCTCGGATCATCTCGTTGAGCGCCGAATAATAGCGGAAACGAAACTCTTCGAAGCCATCCGTCTCGTAAAATAAAAGCGGCAGTTTTTCCATCACGTCTTCCCCGTATTTTTCTTTGAAATACGGCACGAGCATGGAAGAATACGGCGTATCTCCGCGAAACCATTGCGGCTCGTCGGTGAAAAATCCTTTGATCGTCTTTCCGAAATGCGCCGAAAAACGCGCGTAGTATCTTTCGTGCGTTTTTTCGATAAATTGCTTTGTCACTTCGCCGTTGCAAAGATCCACGTAAGAATGATTTTTATATGTATACACGTACACATACGCATGCGCGCCCGTTTCGGGCCGAAAAACCCGCTTGAACGCGCCGTTTTCAAAGAGAAACGCGGCGGTAGCGGATGAATCCCATTCCGCCGCTTCGCGATGTTTCACGCCCGATACGAGAAATTCTTCGTTCGCAAGCAGCGCGCCGCCCGCAAAGCCGCTCGGCCAGCCGTTTTCGTCGTACAGCCACACGTACATGCCTCGCCTTTCCGCTTCGTTTACGCACGCTTCCACGCAGTCAAACCATTCATCGCCCATATACGGAGTATTCAGCCCCGCCCGCGCGTGAATTACAAACCCGCCGAAACCTTTTTCCCGTAAATCGCCGATCTGGCGAAGTAATTCTCTTTTTTCGAGCTTTCCGTTCCAACTCCAGAACGGCGCGGGACGGTATTCGTTCGGTACGTTTTTCAGTTTCTCGATGATCTTACACATATTTTTCTTGCCGCTTCAACTATGCTGTTTTAAACTGTTTGTTGCTGTTTGCGCCCTTGACGGGCGCAAACAGCTACTCAACCGTAAATCACCACTCGCCCGTAAACTTTACGAACGGCAATTCGTTCTCGTCCTGCTTCACGTCCGGGTCACCGCTTTCCGTAAGAATATTTTTGCCGTTTAATAAAACAATTTCAAACCGCGTTTTTTCGTATTCTTTTTTCATTGATTCCACCTCCGCCGTTTATGCAAAATACGCGTTCGCCGCCGCATTGTAGAAGTACAACGCTTTCGCCACCGTCTTCAATTCCGCCGCCGCGTCCTCGGATAAAATTGCCGTGCGCACGTAGGAAAGCGCGGAATATCTCACCGTGTAGTTTTCGCCGACGGTAATCGTGTAGAAATCGTCTAACTTCTGCGCCGATATATCGCCGATTTCGATATAGTACACCGCCGCGCCGCCGTCCGTTTTATCCACGGCTTCCACCGCTTCGCCATTCACCGTGCAGGCCGTGTTGCCGTCCGCCGCCGTAAAATACAAGCGGATCGCCGTTCCCGATTCCAACACCAGTCTCGTCCCCAGCACTTTCACGCCGCCGGGTAATTCGCCGTTCTTTTCATGCGCATACGCCGCAAGCGCTTCTTCCGTCACTTCGTCGAGCTGCACCCCGTAGGTTGTGCCGAGAAAATAATTCGAAGCCGCCGCGCAGTAGTTTTTCGCCGCCCGCACAAGCGCTTTCAATTCCGCGGAATAACCGCCGCTTTCATCGCCCAGCACCGCTTCCATATACTCGCTTACGCTGAAACTCTTGCTCACTCCGTTTTCGTTTTCGCTCGTAACGCAAATCTCTATCGGCTTTTTATAATCTTTCGCGGCCACGCCTACGCTGAATTTATATTCGTTCGCCTGCGTTCCCGCACCCGCTTCCGAGAAAAGCACTTCTTTCAGGATCGCGCCGTCCGCTTTCAACTCGGCTTTATCCCCCGCTTTCGCCGCGCCGGGCAAAAGCACGTAGTAGTTAAGCCCGATTGTACCGTCCAGGGAAATCGATGCTTTCGTCACCTGACCGTAACGCGCCGCCGCAGTAAGCACGATGTCTTTTTCGGGAATCATCGTATCGCCCGCAACGTACTCGTTGCCGTCGCCGTCTTTCCAGCAATCGAATGTGTAGCCCGCCGCTTCGATCTGCGGCGCGATCGCCGAAAGATCAATCGCTTTCCCGTTTTCCACGCGCGCCTTCTTCAATTCTTCCGCGCCGTTTTTAAACGTAATCACGCTGTATTTATTTAGCGACTGCGCTTTCGCTTCGTATGCCACCCGCTCGCCGTTCCACAAAATCCCGAAATTAAATGTGTATTCGCCCGCGTTTTCGGGAATAAATACATACTTCCCGTCCGCATTCTTCGCAATCGTTCCCGTGTCTTCGCCGCACGCATACGCGATCTCGCCGTCGATTTCCGCTTCCGCGCCGAACAAACCGAAGAATATCGGCGCAAGCTCGTTTTCGTCGCCCGTTCCCATCGTATCCAATACCGCTTTCGTAGGCGCAGACTTTTTATAGCCTGTTTCGTTCTCGCAGGAAAGCGCGGCGTTCGCCGAATTTTTAAACGTTACGTATGCCGTAGAAACTTCGTTTGTACCGGCAACGGATGAGCCGCCTACGCCGATGACTTCATCCCAGCGATTATATTTCGCCACCGCGCCTACGCCCTTGAAGCCGTCGCGGCAGACGTCGGTAAAGCGGAAATTCACATAGTAACCGTTCGCAAAGTCTGCGGCGGAAAGGCTTGCGCAAAGATCCGCAGGCACGTTCGTGCCGCTGTTTCCGGCAAGATCGCGGATCAGCACGTCCGCCCCGTTCAGAACGCCGTACACTTTCATATTTTCCGCGTCGAATTTCACGGCGATTTCGTTGCTCGCCGCATACGTACCCATAAAGCCGGAAAGTTTCGATTGCATATTCGCGTTAAACGTGCCTGCCGCGGAAGCCCCGTCCCAACAATCGATCCCCGTTGCCAAACCGTAGCCGTATTCGAAATCCGCGTTCATAATCCGATCGCCGGGTATATGCACACGCGCCGTAGGATACTTCGCTATTGTCCAATACCCGCTCGAAGCGCGTACATAAAGCGTAAATTTTTTCGAAGAATCGGAGGCCGATACAAAATCGAAAGCAACTTCTTTCACGTCGAGCGCGGGAATCGATGCGTCGTTATTCCATCCCATGCCGCCGTACATTTTCGGCACGTTGTTCACGCTTGCGATTTCTTTGAAGCCTTGCGTGTCTTTATCATCCGAGCGCACGATAAAGCTTTCCGAAAACGCGCCCGTCTGTTTTTCTTTCCACGAAATTTTCGCGTCTTCCGCCTGCACGCCCGTAGCTTTCGCCTTGTATTCCGTGCTTTCCGAAATCGCCGAGCCGTCCGCCCAGGTATCGCCCGCCAATGCCGAAGAAATCTTTTCCGCCGTGAAACCGGAATCCTTTTTCAGATCCTGCCCGTTCAGCGAATAAATTATCATTTTCGCATGGCGATTGTACGTTACGTTGTTTCCGTCCGCATCCTGCACGTTCGTTGTTTTTGCATAATCGTGATACGAACTTCCGCTTCCGCGCGCAAGCGTTTGCAAAACCGTATCATTAGCCGTTACGTCGGTAAACGCCACGGAAACATAGTAGCCGCCCGAAAACGCGGAATTATCCGTCAGCCGTTTAACGCTTGTATAATCGTAAGCGCCTGCGTCGTTAATCACTACGGGGTAATTTTTCAAATCGCGGATCAGCACTTTGCTCTGCGCCACGGAAGAACCCGTTTTCGCCAGAGTCACCACATTCCGCACGCCGTACACGCACATGTTTTCCACGTCGAATTCCAGCGTGGTATAAGTATCGTAACCCGTTTCGCTCGCATTTACAAAAGAAGAGCCTTCGAGTATCGTATTTGTGGGATAATCCCAGGAAAGTTTCCCGTCGTTTGCCGCCAAACCGTAGCCGAGCAAACCTTTATCGCCGTTTTCAATCGTTTCGCCGTTCACCCACACGCGTGCGTTCGGTTTTGTAAGACCGTACAAACTCGATCCGCGCACGTAAATCGTAAACGCTTCACCCGTCGTGGCGGAAGAAATCGTGATACCCACTTCTTTCGCGTCGAGAAACGTATTGTAGTAGTCGGGGCGCACGTCGTTGTTTTTCGCACTGCCTGTCGCCGTGCCGTAGTAAGATTTTTCGGAAAACACGCGGAAATCCATGGAAAAATTGCCTTCCGTCGGACTGATAAAATCCACCCCCGCGCCTTCGGCTTCCGTACCGCTCTGCACCGATTCGATCAGTAACCCGCGCTTGCCGTTATCGAGATTAGCCGTCTGCCCCAGATCTGTTAGTATCGGCTGATTATTATCGTTGTTTTTCGATACGTTCTGCGTTCCGAAATACGGCGTATAATCCCCGTTCCAACTTCCTCCCGTCAGCGTAGTGGAAAACGGCACAACGGCGGCATAATCTTCCGTAACGTTCACCCGGCTCGCGTCATAGCGTACAAATCCGCCCGCTTCGCGCAAGTCCTCCGCAGTTGCCCGCTTTCCGCCCGCGCCGCCAAGGCACGCAATGACGCCCGTAAGCGCGGCGGCGCAGCAGGCCGCAGCCGAAAACAATGCTTTTTTGTTACTCTTAGTTCTCATAATCATTCCTCCTGTCATGATTTTTTCATTTTAATTCATCATGTTAAAATATTTAAAACCCAACAAACGGCAACTCATTTTCGCCCGTCGGCAATTCGCCCTCTTCTCCGCCCGAAGCGAAACAGATCGGCGATACATAAAACTTCGTGTCTTCCGAAATCGTATCTTTCCAGTCTTTCAGATTCAGCTGAATACGGCAACCGATCAGCCCCGCCGTGGTGGCGGGAATCGTAATTTTCGTCCACGCGCCTTTCGTAAGCGCTTTGCGCGTTTTCGTTTTCGCATACAGAGAAGCCTCGTAATCTTCCTGACTTCCCTCTACCCACACGTAGAAGTACGCGTCCGAAGTTTTTTCGATCAGCGGCACGTTCAGAATAATGCGCAGCTCGTAGGGTTTCGTGCCTTTCGTAGGCGTACACAGCAGCGAGCCGACGTTATAGCCGTATTTCCTTTCCGCGGAAAATTCCGCCACGCCCGTGGCTACTTCGATCTGTTGCACACCCGCCGGAGTATTGAAAGCGTAGCACACGCCGCCGAGCCGTTTGTCTTTGGGCAAAATCAATTCGCCGTAGCGGCGCAAAAACGCAGAATACCCCGCACATTCCGCCCGTTCTTTTTCGTTCAGTCCGCGATACGTGGTAAAGAGTTTTTTCGCCTAAACCGAACCTACAAGCTTATCGTCCGCGATTTTTTCCGTCTGATTTACCATCGCGCCCACATAGCGGCGGATAAACGCCGAATAGCCGTCGGCGCACTCGCTTTTGCCCGCGTCGTCAAGCGCGTTATAGTCCGCAAAAATTCTGTCTACCAGCGGGGAATCCACCAATTTTTCTTCGGAACAGCCGTTCGCCTTTTCTATTCTGCCGTTTAAAAGCCCGGCGGAAAGCACAGGATCGGCGTACATATTCGAGAAGTAGAAAGAAGCCGTATCGCCGCCCGAAATATTATAGTTAAAGGCAAAATCCAATCCGTTGATGTTCTCTTCGGTGATATACTTACTGTAATAATCGTTGCGCGAATTTGCGTCGCGGATTTCCGACGTATTGATATACACCTCGTTCCACTTTCCGGGCGCAAGCGTGTGCCGCGTTTTCCAATTCACCCACAAATCTCGCGCCGCCCCGCTGTCGTTGAAAATATAAAAGTAAATCGCGCGATAACCCGATACGTTAGTAAAACGGAAATTCGTCATTTGAAACGTCTGCGAAAAATAATCGCCGCCGCTCACCGTAAGCTTTGTAGAGCCTCGCTCGTCGCCGATCGCCCTTTCTTCGGTAAATTCCGGCGCATTGAAGCCGAATACCCGCGTGAAATGGTTTACGCCCGAGGGCTCGTCGAAAACCGCCGCCGTCAGCAGTCTGTCATCGTTTTCTTCCGCCGCATAGTAGCGCACGGCGGTTTCGCCCTTGTTGCCGTAGCCGTCCGTCACCCGCACCGTCAGCGAATATTCGCCCGTTTCTTCGGGAACAAACGATTTCGCCGCCGCGTCGAACGGATAGCTTTCGCCGTCTTTTTCAAGCGCATATTCCGCGCTCGTCGCGCCCGAAGCGTTCTTCGCCGTAACCGCAGGGAAGGCTACCGGCGCGCCGCGAAGAACGTATCTTTCGGCGTATTCCGCGGCCACGGAAAGCGTTTTTTGTCCGATCACGCGGATTTCATAGGTTTTCCCGTTCGCCGTAAAAGTGTAGCCGCCCCGATCTGTCGCCGCAAATGCGCCGCCGTTTACTAAAACATCGTTCCCCGCGGAATCTTTCACCTCGCCCGGAAAAGGCAAAGTAAAATACTCGCCGAGGTACACCGAAAACCCGGTTTCATTCACTGCCTTTTCTTCCGTTTTGCAGGCGGAAAACGAAAAGCTCACGCCCGTAAGCGCGGCAAGAACGATCGCCGCAATCGATTTCTTAATTCTCATTTTCCGCACCCTCCGCCGTAAGGTTTTTAAAATAAATATTGCCCGCGCGGAAATTATCGTAGCTCGAAGCCGTAATCGAAATTTCTTTCACGTTCTCGCCGAACGGATTTTCCACGCGCAGTTTCGTCCAGCCGGTTACGGGCAATTCCGCTTCCGCGCTTTTCGTCGTTTCGCCGTCGCTCAAAGAAATCGTCACCTTTTTCTTAAAAGGCATCGCGTTATACGCCTCGATCGAGCAGTACTTCATCGCCGAAAAATCACCCCCCGCGATTGCCCCGCCCGAAAGCGTAAAGCCGTACAACCGGCCGTCTTTCCAATAGCTCACGGAATTTTCCCCGCCTCCGTAACTTTCGTGTACTAAAGAAACCACCGTACGCGATCCGTCCTCGGGATCGCTTGCAAGCGCGGCGTGAAACGCGGGAAAATGCGTTTTCGTAAACACATTCAAAGCGCGCAATTCTTCCGCCGAGGAAAGCGCGGAAATCACGTTGCCCGAATAATGCGCCGAAATCGGCGCGCTCTGCCCCGCGTGTGATACGAAATTATCGAAATAATACACCGTGTTTTCGTTGGTATCGGCTACGGACACATAAATTTCGGTGATTTTTTCGGAAACGAACGCCTGATTTACGGGAAAAGAAAGCTTGTTCCACTCGTTCGCACGCGCCGCGCCGTAAGCGCTGTAAATCACCTCGCCGCCCACATTTTTCGCAAAGAGATACACGCCGGAATCGTAAGCGTTTGCGTTAAATACGTCCATCGTAAACGCCGCCGTTGCCGCAAGATCCGTTTCTCCGATCGGCAGCGAGAAAATCGGCGTAAGAAAATCTTTCCGCTCGCTGTATCTGTGATAAATGTAAGTGGCGGGTTTTGCCACGGAAAGTTTCATCGAAGCCTTCCCTTCGGTAAACATACCCTCGCCCGTGCCGAGCGAAAGTTTTCCTTGAAAATTTTTCGTTTTCACGCCGTGCAGCTCTTCGAACGTATCGAAAGAAAACGTCGCTTTTACCTGCGCGCCCTGCGCTTCGTCTTTTTCCGCGCACGCCGTAAAGCCGCCGAGCGCGGCAAGCATGCCGAGCGATAAAGAAATCGCCGCAAAACGCCTTTTATTCCGTTCTGTTTTCATTTTTATCCCCCTTATGCCTTAACATTCGTGTACGAAACGCTTTTCAAAATCACTTTTCTTTCGGCCACCACTTCGCCGTTTTCTACGTTGGGGAAAATCATCCGCAGCTTTTCCGGCTTGCTGTTTCTGTGCGCGTAATGCAGCGGTATTCCCGTGATTTTAATCTCGTTTACGCCCGGTTTCAGCGTGTATTTTTCCAAAGTGACGTTCGTACCGTCTTTGAGCGGCATCACGATCTGCACGGCATACGCCGCGCTTTCCGCATTTTCCACAACCATCGTAATGCTTTGCAGCTTTGCCGCGCTGCCCCCGAATACGCCCTGATCCACGTAAAATCCCGGCTTGAAGCTGTTAATTTCCAGCGTAGTGCCGCCCTTGCCTCGAATGGTAAGCTCCAATTGCCCGTCCGAAAGTTTCGCTTCCGAGCCGTCGCTCATTTGCAGCGCGCTTTCCGTAAGCGCGGCATATTTCGTATTTTCCGCACCCGGAATTTTTAACGTTGCCGTTTCGCCGTTTTTCACGGCTTTCACTTCCGCTTCCGTATCGCTTTCAAACGTCGCCCTCACGTAGCTCCCGTTGTCCGTCGCCGCGATTTTTGCGCCGTTCACGCTGATTTCGCTGCCCGATTTCGCAAAAATTTCTATCTTCTTGCCGCCGCCCGCACGATACGCCGCAAGCCCCGCCGCAGAAACAAGCGCTTCGCTCTTATCGAGAAGCGACGTGCGCGCTTTTAAAAACGCCTCGTCGTCCGGGTTGTAAATCGCACCCGCAAACACCGCTTCGTACTCGCCCGCAAATACTTCGTTCGCGTCTGCCACGCCTCCGTACATCGCGCCGAATTTTTCTTTGTACATGCGCAGAAGATCGTAATCTTCCTGACCGTCGCGAAGAGATACGAGTCTCAGCGAAGGAAACGGCGATGAGCTGCCGTATTTCACGCCCGGGTACGTCATAAATCCGTCTCCGTTAAACGGCGCGCCGCCGCTATTGAAAAAGTGTGAGGGATCGTTGTAATTATCCGAAGTTTCCGTGTAGTAAGAAATATTCCAGTACAAATACCCTTCAAGATCGTATGCCGACTGCATCCACCGCATCGAACGCGAACCGATCAGATAATCGTCGATATGGTGCGAAGGATACGGGTACAGCGGATTCATCGCCGTGTAAAACCACGTTTCGCCGCTGTGCCGGCTTTCGTGATCTTTATAAAGCTCGCGCAAATATTCCGTGGCGAAATATTCCACGGTGGGGCAGTAAGTATCCACCTGATCGCCGAATTCCTCTATGCCGTCCGTAGTGATCACGCAGGGCAGATTGCGCAGCGTTTCCGCCATGTTTTCTGCAAATTCGCCGTGTTTTCCGCCGTACTCGTCGAAAAACCCCGTTTTATCGAGGCGATCGATAATCACCCGATCCAGCGCGTCGCGCGTTTCGCGTACCTCGTTCATCAGCCGCCGTTTCGTGGCGTTGTGCGGCTCGTCCGCCATCAGCGGATATACATAAGCCTTTTCGAAATACATCTTTTCGGGCGTGCAGATCTTCGCGATCTCGTACACGAAATCGTTAAACGCCGCTGCGTCGAACGAAACCGAACCGAACGTGGGTATGCCGAACGAAGTAAATCCCGGCTCGTCGTAGTACTTTTTCACCGAAGCGGCGAATTTATCAAGCTCCAACGCGTTCGGCACGTGCATCAGGCACACTTTGTATTCTTTCAGCAGCCACGAATAATACGTTTCGTACATCTCGTCGGAAGAATCCAGCTCTCCGTTCATCAGCAAATTCTGATACAACCCGAACGAATTTTTGCCGTAAGAATGTTCCACCGTCACGTTTCTCACGTTCACGGAAACAGGAATTTCCGTCGCCGCGCCGTTGATCGTAAGCGTGAATACGCCCGTGTAATTTCCGCTTTTCGTGCCGACGGGCGCGGTAAATTCCACAAACAGTCCCTGATTATCGCCCGCCCCCGAGCTGTTTTCGCCGTACTCTTCCGCCGTATCCATCGGCAGCAGCATATCCGGAATAAACCCGGCGGGATATTTGTCGTTTTTCTGCTGACTTGTCTTTAATTTCACGTCCAGATACTTCTGCACGTAAATTTTCACGTTTCCGGCAGGAAAAATTTCGTCGCCGCATTTCAATTCGCCCGCCTTCAAAGAAAAGCTTTCCGCGTCCTTTTCGGGCGTAAACACAATCTGCGCGCCTTCCGTTTCGCCGATCGCCATGTCCACGCCGATCTTCGCCTCTCCTTTCGGATAATCGTAAATATTCCGTTCCGTTTTCAGCGTGTTGTACGCAGACCAGATTTCCGCCTTTCCCGCGTCGCTTTCGTTATCGCATGCGCCGAAAGAAGGCGCGATGAGAGCGGCAATCAGTGCAAGCGCCGCCGTTTTGATACCCGTCTTTTTCATCGTCGTTTTCCCCTCGTTACTGCTGCAACCCGGCAACCGCCATAAAATTATTCCAGCGCGATTTCACATACTCGTATTCGAAATTGAAATACGCTTCCGCGTTCATATAGTCCGCGGGATTGCTCGCCGAAAAATACGTTTCGAATTTTCCCTTGTTCCCGTACATTTTCAAGCCGCCCACGCAGAAAATTCTGTCCGTATTCGCAAACCGCCCCATCGGAATGCCTTCCTTCTGAATTTTATAGGAATTTTTCATGAAATTTCCCATATTCGCGCTTGTTTCCGCGTCTGCAAAATAGTCGAACTCATACGGCTGCGCGCACCCGCCCGTGGCTTTATTGAATACGCGTATCGCCTCGTCCGAAGCCATGTATAAAAGGAAATCTTTTGCAAGATCCACCTTCTTCGAATACGCCGGCACCCAACCCGTATGCCCTAAAAACGTGGAATACACCCCGCGCGCCTCTTTCACTTTATCGAAGTCTTTCTGCGCCACCTCGTACCCTTCGCCCGAAAGCGCGATTTCCCCGCGATCGATCGCCGCGATCAAAACCGAAAGCTCTTTGTCGTTTTCAATCGACGGGCATTTTTCGATGATCGAGCTTACCACGGGCGTCTTGATAAATTCGATGTCCACCTCTTCGGGCGAGTAATTCGCGCTCATTTCCCGCTGAATCCAGTCGCCGTTCGGAATCATCGCGATTTGATTTTCCGTTTCGAGAAAACGCGTCTGCACCGAGGTGAAATCCGCCGTTTTTGCCATCGGATCCATATACCCGTTTTCGTTCTTTAAAAGCTCGTCCGTCACTTCGTAGGCTTTCAGCAAGCCGCCCGTAAGCATAATTTCTGGCGTATACCGCTCACCGTTCTCGTCGTAGCCGTCCCAGAACGCGTTCATCCCCGCCACGCCCTGATACTGCGCCACCCACGTTTCGCACGGGAAATACCAATACGAATCCTGCAAACAGTACGTCATCGGTATGCAGCCGTCCGCCTTGATCGTATCGCACAGCGTAATCAGCTCTTTCGTGGTGTTTGGTATTTTCCAGCTGTCTTTCCACACTTTTTTGTTGCGAATAATGCCGCCCGTCACGCTTACCCACGGCATCTCGTAGTATTTCACGTCGCCGTTTTCATCCTCCACTCCGCAATTTTTAATCGCCGAAGCGTTGATTTTCTCTTTCACCGTAACGTTTTCGCCCGGAATCACCGAATCGTACACGCTCGTGAGATCGGCTATCAGACTATCGTACACTTCCCCGTTCACCACCGTTTTCGAAAGCATGTATTTTCTCATGCTTTCCCGCCCGAAATACAAGTCGGTTGCCGATGTGCCGGAAGAAAGTGCGGTGAGAAATCCCGCGTCATACGAAGTCGTCTGACGGATTTCCACCTTTTTTTCGGGGTATTTCGTCTTATACGCGTCCACGAGATCATACACCCATTGCACGCCGTAGCCGCCGTCGAACGCCTCGATCACAAGCGTGTCCGTTTTCGAAGTTTTTCCGCACGCCGCGCCGCAAATCATCAGTCCCGCCGCCGTGGCGCATGCCACCGCTTTTTTGAATTTTCTCATCTTGTTTTCTCCTTCCGTCGATTAAATTTTTTCCGCCCGCGCCTGTGCGGACGAATTGTTTCGTTTTTTTGTTTCGTTATTATTTGCCGCGCGGCTTTTCCGCAAACACCGTTTTCCGCTCAGCCTTTCAGCCCGCCCATGTATACCTTCGTCATAATCGTGTTCTGCATCACGAGGAACACGGCGAAAAGCGGAATCATCGCCGTCAGCGCGCCCGCGAAATACACGGGTTGATTCGCCTGATACTGCATCTGCCTTTCGTATTGCCAGAGTCCCGTGGCAAGCGTGGGCATATTCGGAAAATACAAAAGCGGCGTACTCCAATCATTCCACGAACCCATAAACCCCACCACGAACACCGCCGTAACGGAGGGAAACGCCATCGGCAGCATGATTTTGAAGAACACGTAAAAATGCCCGGCGCCGTCGATGAAAGCCGCCTCGGAATAGCTCCACGGCAAAGCTTTGAAAAACGAATAAATCAGAAGAAAATTCGTGCCGAACGCCCAGGGCGCGCAGATCAGGAAGAGCGGCGAATCGGTAGCGCCGAGTTTCGTAAGAAGCCGGTATTTTGCCGCCGTCGTGCCGTAAATCGGCATCATCATCACAAGCAGCGCCGTGGCATATAAAAGCTCTCTGCCGCGGAATTTGTATTTCGCCACCACGTAAGCCATCATCGCCGAAGAAAGAATGGTCAGCGCGGTAGAGCCGAACGCCCACCAGACGGAATTGATAAACATTCCGAAAAAGGAAGTTTCGCGTACTTTCAGCTGTGTAAACGCCTTCGGGTAGTTTGAAAAATACAGCTTTTCGGGAAGTGCCATCGGGTTTTTTACATACGCGCGCCCGTTTTCGAGAAGCGAAGCGGTAAATGCGAAAAACACGGGATAGATCAGCGCGATCGCATACAACAAAAACAGTACGAACACAATCGCAAAAACGATTTTTTCGGTTTTCGAACGTTTCGAAAAGTTTTTAATTTTCTGCGTTTTTCCATTATCTCATTCCCCCACGTAACCTTTTAAAAGCAGCTTTCTCAGCCCGAATACGATCGGCGCGGTGGCAAGCGTAAGCAGAATTCCGAGTGCCGAAGAATAGTAGTAATTCTGACTGTAGTACACCAGCTCGTAAAGCCAGAACGAAAACGTAGAAGTTTTGTACGCGCCCTGCGTGAAGAGCATCACCGGACCGGACGCGCCGAATATCCCCACGAACTTGAATAAAATCATGGTGGAAAGCGTAGGCCAGATCAGGGGAATCACCAGCCGCACAAGCTCGGTCGTCATCGTAGTGCCGTCGATTTTTCCCGCCTCGATGATTTCCGAATCGATGTTCGACATCGCTCCCGTGAAATAGATAAGGTTGCCCGCAAGATTGATGTACACGTAATACGCCCAGATCGTGGCGGTAGCGTAGCGGCTGTCCGTCAAAAACGGAATCGTTTCGCCCGTAAGCCGCAGCGAAAGCGCGCCGATCGCGCCGCCCGGGGCAAGAATCTGCTTGAAAATCACCGAATACACCGTAGCGATCACAATGGCGGGAAGATTAAATACAAACCGGAAAACTTTATACCCCGCAATTCGTTTGTACAAAAAGTAGCAAAGCAAAAGGCACAGGGGCAACATCAGAAAAAGATCGGTGCAAAAATACAGCGCCGTGTTTTTCAGATTGATCCATATCGAGCTGTCCGTTTTACTCATCTCTTCGAACAACAGTTTAAAGTTGTTCATCGTCCACACGTCTTTTCCCTTCGCGCTGTCCCATTTCTGAAACGCCATCAGCAAGGTATCGATGTTCGTATACGCCCAGAACATCAGAAAGTTACTGATGGGAATGATCAGCATCGCAATAATGAAAAACCGCTCTTTTCCCGCGCCGATTTTAGCTCTTGTTTTCTGCCCGTTCATTATTTTCCTCGTGATTATCTTTTTTTCTTGACTTTTCGATTTTTTGCGTTTATAATCTATATAGCAAAATGTAAAGCGTTTTTTCGTTTTTTTCGCCGATCGCCGCGAAAAACGCAACTTAGAAACACACTCTCCCTTTGAGACATTTTGATTATAACACATTTCGTTATTTTGTTTCATAACATTTTTTATTGAAAAGTTATGATTTTTTACACTTTTCACGGAGGCGCATTATGGAAATTTACACCGAGAAAACAATCGATCCTTTCGTCTACACCAATCTCATTCATTCCACGCCGCAAAATTATCACACGCACACATTCTGGGAATTTGCCCTGATCATCACGGGCAAGGCGGCAAACGTGATGCTCGGCGCGCCCCGCGTAGAACTCACGCGCGGCGACGTGATGATTTTTCGCCCGCGCGATTGCCACTATATCCGCCCTCTCACGCATCAGCTTTCGTACACCCACCGCGACGTATACGTATCCGACGAAAGCATGCGAAAAATCTGCGATGCGCTCGGCGCAAATTTATACGAAACTCTTCGCGATGCGCCTTTGTCTCCTCGTTTTCGGCTCGACGAAATCGAGCTGATCAACTTAAACAATCATTTCAATTATTTTTTAAACGTGGGCGGGCGCAATCCCGCGGCGGACGCAATTCATTCCGCACTTACGGGCTACATGCTCGGATTGTATTTAAAAAGCACGTCTTTATCCGAAAAAACGATGCCGCAATGGCTTTCGAATTTCCTGTTCGAGCTGCACGATCCGAAAGTTTTCCAGCTGCAAATCCCGGAAATCATCGAAAAGTCGAATTATTCGCACAGCTACGTATGCTCGCGTTTCAAATATTATCTGCATAAAACGCTGAACGAATACGTTCTCGATCTTCGCATGAACTACGCCGCATCACTGCTTATTTCGCCCAATTTCAGCGTACTTGAAGTAGCGATGCTTCTGAAATACACTTCGCCCGGAAACTTTATTGCCGCATTTAAAAAACGCTTTAACGTCACTCCGAAACAATGGCAGAAAAATCAAACGAAAAACACCGTATAATCGCACGTTCTTTCTCTTGCGTTTTCATTTTGCCTCGCGCCCGCATTTTTATCCGCGCGTTTTCGCCCGGAAAATCGCAATTCCGCATACCGAACGCTTCCGCAAAATCCAATAAAAACCACTCAAAAAGCGACCGAAAAACCTTCCGATCGCTTTCTTTTTTATATTCGTTTTACAATTTTACTCAATTGTTCGCCTGCGATTTTTCTCGCAAATCACAATCACACAATGCCCTGCGCCATCATTGCTTCCGCAACTTTTTCAAAGCCCGCGATATTCGCGCCCGCCACGTAATCTCCCGCTTTGCCGTACTTTTTCGCCGCCGCGTCGATGTGTTCGTAAATGCCTTCCATAATGCCTTTCAGCGTTTCGTCCACCTTTTCCGCCGACCAGTACAGCCGCCCCGAAGACTGCGCCATTTCCAGCGCGCTCGTAGCCACGCCGCCCGCGTTCGCCGCCTTTGCGGGCAAAAACAATATGCCGGACTTTCGAAAGATCTCGATCGCCGCAAGCGTACTCGGCATATTCGCGCCTTCCGCCACGTACTTCACGCCGTTTTTCGCCAACGTTTTTGCGGCATCCTCGTCGATTTCGTTCTGCGTTGCGCACGGAAACGCCGCGTCGCATTTCACGTTCCACACGCCCTTGCTGCCCTCGTGATATTCCGCGCCCGCCGCTTTTTCGGCGTACTCTTTCATCCGCCCGCGCCGCACTTCTTTAATCTCTTTCACCAAAGCGAGATTTATTCCCGCCGGATCGTAAATATACCCGTTCGAATCGCTCATCGTAAGCACTTTCGCGCCCATCGCCTGCGCTTTTTCGCAAGCGTAAATCGCCACGTTGCCGCTGCCCGAAATCACCGCGGTTTTCCCCGCGAGAGAATCCCCCCGATCTTTCAGCGCGCGCTGCGTCATGTAAATCAACCCGTACCCCGTAGCTTCCGTGCGGATCAGCGAGCCGCCGTACGAAAGACCGCGCCCCGTCAGCACGCCCGTGTGGGCGTTGCGTATGCGTTTATATTGCCCGAAAAGATACCCGATCTCTCTGCCGCCCACGCCGATATCGCCCGCAGGCACGTCGGTGTCCTCGCCGATATGGCGATATAATTCCGTCATAAAGCTTTGGCAAAAACGCATGATTTCGCCGTCGCTCTTGCCTTTCGGATCGAAATCCGCGCCTCCCTTTCCCCCTCCGATCGGAAGTCCCGTCAGCGAGTTTTTCAGAATTTGTTCCAACCCGAGAAATTTAATCACGGATAAATTCACCGTGGGGTGAAAGCGCAGTCCGCCCTTGTACGGACCGATCGCGCTGTTAAACTGCACGCGATACCCCTTGTTCACACGCACCGCACCGTTGTCGTCCACCCAGGCAACTCGGAAAGAAACCGTACGTTCCGGCTCGGTAAACCGCTCTAAAAGCGCGGCTTTTTCATATTCCGGATGTCTTTCGAAAACGGGCGCGATCGAAGTTAGAATCTCCGTCGCCGCCTGATGAAATTCTTTTTCTCCGGGATTTTTTGCAATCAATTCGTTCAGTACTCTCTCCACATAACCCATACTTCTTCTTCCTTTTCCGCCGGATATACGGAATTTTAATCGATTTTTTGAAATATCCTTAAATATATTATCATTTTTTTGAATTAAAATCAACTAATTGAACGGCAAAATTTTAAATTATTTCAAAATTTTTTGCCCGCATGGTTTTCCGCCCGCCCCCGCACGGTTTTCCGCCCGCGCGACTTTTTTCTTTGCGAAAAAGGGGGAGCGTTACCGTCCCCCCTTCTTTTTGCGCCGCCAAAATCGGCAACAACCGTTACAAAAAAATTGTTTAGTTACGCTTTCGCCGTAATCTTAACGTTGTTATAAGAAAACGTAGCGGCGGTATCGTAGAAATAATACGCCAGAATATACACGGCGTTGCTATCGGGCATATCGTACGCCGTCCAGCCCGTGGGATCGATCGACTGCGCCAGCTTATCGAACTTTTTCACAACGGCGTCGAATTCCACGTGAAACCACTTGCCTTTGTTCTGCTCCATTTTTTCGTAATTTGCAACGTCCGTTTTTTGGTTTACCGCAAAATTGCTATATATGCTTTCCACCCAGACGATCGAAGACGACACCCATTGATTCGACGTAATTCCGCCCGTCACCAAAATATCCATAGAAACGGTAACCGCCGTATCAACGGCAAGATCCGTGGTAAGTGCGGCAGCCGAATACGCATATTTATCTTTCTTGATCTGCGCGTCGGGCATCGCCGTACCCGCTTTCGTAATCTTAACGTTATTGTAATTAAACGAATTATTCGACTTGAAATTTTTAACGAGAATATACACCGCGTTTCCGTACGAAGAAGTGTCTGCTACGGGATAAGCGGAATCCTGCCGCAACGCCGCGAAATTTCTCACCGTTGCCGTAAAAGCTACGTGAATCCACTCGCCTTTTTTAAATGCGGCGTTCTCCAGCACGTTTTTCGTTGCGTTCGCTTCGCCGCCGGTAGTCGACCACACCGTATCCACCCACTCGATGCTCGAATATTGATCGAAGTCGCCGGTAATATATAAATCCATCTCTACGTTTACCGTCGTTCCCGCTTCAATGTCGGTTTTCAATCCCGCAACGGACTGATAATATCCGTTCGGATTCGTGGTTTTCTGCGTTCCCGCGGGCATAGGCGTACCTTCGAGCATTTTTTCGATCGTCACGTTTTTGTAGCTGAACGATTCCGCGCTCTTGAAATATCTCGCGCCCAAAAACACCGCGTTTCCGTACGAAGAAGTATCGATTTCTTTAAATCCGCCGGCAAGGCGAAGTTTATCGAATGCGCGGATCGTCGTTTCAAACGACACGTGCATCCACTTGCCTGAATTTTTATCGAATTCCGCTTTTTCGCCGATTTTTACGGTTTGATTCGCAGAGTTATCCCCGTAAACCGTTTCAACGGCAAAAATCGAAGTGTACGCGTCATATGAGCCGGTCACGAAAATGTCCATGGAAACTTTTACTTTCGTACCTTCCGCTAATTCCGTTTCCGGTTTCAGTCCCACGATCGCCTGATAATAGCCGTCGTTCTTTTTCTCGCCTGCGGGCATCGCCGTACCGTCCACAGTGATCGGCGTCACGTTTTTCACGAAAATGTCGTACGTTCCCGTTTTATCTCCTTTGGGATACCCCGCCGTAAGATAAGCTTTTCCTTCCGCGTTCGTTTTAAGCTTCAGCACGATTTCATGCCATTCCGTTACCGACGAAATCACGGCGGTATCCACGGGAATCCACATATAATCGTTGCCCAGACAATCGGCGTCCGCGTTGTTCATCAACGTATTAAACAGCGCAAGTTTACCGTTTTCGATTTCTGCGTTCGCGTTGCCGCAAACTTCCAAAGAAACCATCACCATTTTATTCGCGTTTTCCGCGCCGAGATCGATCTCCGCGAAATTATTGCCGTACCACGCGCCCTGATATTTTGCCGCGCCGTCGTAAGATACGGTGTATTCCGCGCCCTGCGGCTTCGTATCGTCGTATAAATCTTCAAAGCAAATATCGTCGATATACATCACGAAGTCGCTGCCAGCTTCCGTATTGTTGTACGAAAGTAAAAACACCTGCTCGTAGCAGCCCTGCACGTTATCGATCGTAACCTTCGTCCATTCCCCGAACGGCACGTCCTCTTTTGCGTTAAACATACTCGAACTCCACGTACTTTCGTTGCCCGTAGTCACTTTGTTTTCGTCTTTCACGGGTTTCAGCCACTGTTTTTCCCACTTGAAAGCAGGCAAGCACGACGCCGGAAGAGTATCGCCCTCGTACCCGTCGATTTTTTCAACGTATACCCAATAAGAAATTTTTTTCAGACGTCTGTAATCGATATCGTTCGCTCTGCCTTCCACCGCATATTTCACAAGATTCAGCTGCTCGGATTTCGTTACGTTCAGTCGCAGCGAATGTCCCTTTTCGCCGTGATAACGTTCGTTCGAAATGCTTACGCCGTCTTTCACTATCGTAAATCTCGCAACGCGGTTATCGAAAGAATACAATTCGTTTTCTCCGATGTTGCTCGTACCCACTTCCATTAAATAGTTGCTCCACGCGGAAACGTCGCCTTTCACCGCCTCGATCTGAATATCGTATTCGCCCGTTTTAGTGATAGCCGCGCTCTCGCCGTTTTCACCGTCGATCAGGCTGTATACGCCCTTTTCGTCCGGGCGGACGTTCTCTTTCGCTTTCTTGCCGTCGATCCAAAGATTGTACGAATCGTACTCCCCGTCCGTCGACCATTCGATGTAGTTGATTTTCTCCGCCTGACGAAGCACCGGGCCTTGCGTGTACGCCACCTTATCGCTTGCAACCGACGCGTCGCTTTCAAGATACAAAGTCGTACCCGCCGCGTACTCTTTCGCTTTCACCGTCAGCACGTACTCGCCCGTGGCTGAAATTTCAAACTCGCCCGACGCGTTGGTAATCCACCTTCCGCCGTTCACCTGCTGTACGTAGCTTTTCGTGGTTTCGCCGCCCTTCTCCCAGGTAAATTTCATCGCGTGCGTTTTCGGATCGGTACTTACCACGGGTTTCGTAGGCGCGTCGAGTTTTACGGCGGTAAACTCGAATTTTCCCGCCTCGCCTTTCGCCTCGCCGATCACGGCTTTCACTTCCGCCGTATACGTTCCCGCCGTTTTTACAAGCTCGAAAAGATTTTTCTCGTTCTTTTCGCTCGTTGCCGTTTCGCCGTTCACCGAAATCTCGTACGCGGTTGCCCCCGAAGTTTTCGCCCAGCTCAGCACGCCTTTTGCGCTCAGCTTAAACCCGGACGGGGCGGCAATTTCGTTTTGCTGTTCTCCCGGGTTGCCGGGACCCGGCACGTCGGTTTTTCCGCACGCGCCGAGCGCGCAGAACGAAAGCGCTACTGCAAACATTGCGCCGATAATTTTTCCTGTCTTTTTCTTCATTGTGTTTTCCTCCCGAATGATAAAAAGTTTTTATAATATCGCCTTACGGCATTATTTTTTCTGTTTCCGCGCGGCATTACGGACGCTCCGTAACCACGCCTTT
>ENA-UOOA01002159-UOOA01002159.1-human-gut-metagenome-genome-assembly--contig:-P61old-NODE-2159-length-28920-cov-7.001247_pt1 | contig 28920 bp, 23 predicted proteins | sample MGYA00242467_ERZ724014 | MGnify/ENA metagenome assembly ERZ724014 | reverse complement strand
TTCCCCTTGCTTCATTTTGCTCAACGCAAAATTCAGCAAAAATTGTCAGCCTCTTCGCGGCTTCCCCTCGGGGGGAGGCTCTGCCCGATAGGGCGGTGGTGAGGGGCATAGCCCATTTTTGATTTTCTGAATATTCCGGAAGGAATTTCTGAAAATCAAGGGGCGTAGCCCATTTTTTTGATTGAAAAATTTCGATGAATTTTTTCAATCAAGGGGCGCAACATAACTCTTTAACGCCCGAATTTACTTCGGCAAAGAAATGCGAAGCTTATCATTCGCGGCTCAGCCTTTTTACGCCAAACTCAACACGCGAATCAGAAGCGAGCAGTTCGCGGCTTAAAGTCCGCGCGCCAAAGCGTACGCCCCCCAGATTCCCGCGTCGTTTCCGAGCGTAGCTTTCTCGATCTTCAAAGGCACGAATTCCACCGAAGTATATAATTTCTTTTCCACCGCCGCGCGAAGCGGAGTAAATAAATACTCGCCCTCGTTCGAAACGCCGCCGCCGAGAAGAATCGCTTCGGGGCGCAACACGTTCGCAAGATTCGCAAGTCCCACCGCGAGATGTTCCACATACTCGTCTACGATTTCCTTGCCCCGCGCATCCCCTGCACGCGCCGCTAAAAACGCCGTCTTACCGTCTACGTTTTCCAGCTTTCCGCCGGCGATTTCCCACATTTTCGTAGTGAGATCCAGCTGCATTTTCCATTTCGTCAGTCGAATCAGAGCCGAAGCGGAAGTATACGCTTCAAGGCAACCGTGCCTGCCGCATGTGCAGAGCGCGCCGCCTTCGCAAATCACCATATGCCCCACTTCCGCGCCCGCGCTTTTATATCCTTCGAGCAGCTTCCCGTCCACGATAATACCGCCGCCCACGCCCGTGCCGAGCGTGATTAAAATGCTGCTGCCGTACTCTTTGCCCGCGCCGAATTTGGCTTCGCCGAGCGCGGCAACGTTCGCGTCGTTGCTCATTTTAATCTCGGCAACGCCCGTCTTTTCGCGCATTTTTTCGCCGAGCGGCACTTTGATCCACCCGTAATTCGCCCAACGCACCACCACGCCGGTCGTCACGTCGATATATCCCGGCACGGCCATGCCGATCGCCTCCACGTTTTCAGGCGCAACGCCCGCTTCCGCGGCAAGCTCTTTGCAAAGTGCCGCCATTTTATCCACCGTGCCTTCGAATCCGTCCTCCGGCTTCGTTGCCACAGACTTCTTTTGAATCAGCGCGCCATCCTCGCCGAAAATCGCGCCTTTCGCGCTCATACCGCCCAGATCGATACCGATGTAGTGTTTCATTGTGTTCTCCTTACTGTCTTTTTATTCGCGGTTTTCCCCGCCGTTCAATTCGCCGACTTATTCGGCTTTCCTGTATTATAACACATTTTCTTGTATTTTTCAAGACGGGAAAGCAAAAATTTTTCCGAATTTTGTAAATTTTACCGTTTTTTTCGTTATTCTCTCCGCCGCGAGCCGCCGCAACGCAAACAGCGCAAGCGCGCCGCGCCGTACAATATCCCGCGCCGCCGGCGATAAAATGTGCCGCAAGTTGAATTACCGGCTCTCTTCGGGAATAAAAGTAAAATCGAGCTTATATTTTTCCCCGTCCGTCATTCGCCCCGCTCAAAATCGCCGAGATAATCAAGGCAGCGGCGGAACGCGGTGGGAAAAGCCACCGTTTCGCGCAATTTTTCCGCCGAAGCCGCTTCAAACGGCGCGCTTTCCGCCGTCGCCGTAAACGCCGTTACGTTCCACTTCACGTGCGTGAAAATATGCGTATAGCGGTGCTTTTTCAAAATCTTCGCGCCCGAAACGCCCTGCTCTTTCAGTATACGCAACGCGCGCGCGTTTTCGTCCGTCCCGCCGTACGCGCCTGAATCATCGCCGAAATCCACGATTTTTGAAGGAAACTCGTTCAAACCGCGCAAAACGCCCGTATTTCGCTTTCTGAAAGCGATCCCGTGCTCCGTCGATATCACGAACGCGTAAATATTTTCCTCTCGCTTGGGTTTTTTTTCGGGCAATACGGGGTATTCCGCTTCCGCGCCGCAAGCATGCGCGATACACAATGCGCTAAGCGGACACTCGCCGCACGCAGGCGAACGGGGCGTGCAAACAAGCGCGCCGAGCTCCATCAGAGCCTGCGTAAAATCGGAACAGCCCTGCGGCGTTTTCGGATAGGCGGGCGCAAGCAGGGCTTTTAAGCGCGCTTTGAAATTCTCGTCCGAAATTTCCGTGCCGTCGGCGGAAAGACGGGCGCACACGCGCAGCACGTTTCCGTCCACGGCGGGCGCGGGCAAGCCGAACGCGATCGAGCGGATCGCCCCCACGGTGTAATCGCCGATGCCGGGCAGCGCGCGCAGCGATTTTTCGTCCGACGGAAATTTTCCGCCGTACTCTTCGCACACGATTTTCGCCGTTTTGTGCAGGTTGCGCGCGCGGGAATAATAGCCTAAGCCTTCCCAGAGTTTCATCAGCGTTTCTTCGTCGCATGCGGCTAAGTTTTCCACGGCGGGCAGCGCGCTTAAAAAGCGCAGATAATACTCTCGCGCCGCTTCCACGCGCGTTTGCTGCAACATGATTTCCGATACCCACACGCGATAGGGAGTGGGATTTTCCCGCCAGGGCAAATCGCGCTTATTCGCCGAAAACCACGCCGTGAGCGGCGCGGTGATCGCGCAGAAATCAAAATCTTCCGCCCGATTTCCGCCGCCCCCGCCGCGATTCTTTTGTCCGTTCCGTCCGTTTTTCATACGCACCCGTTATTTAAGGCAATGCCGCACAGAAATTGTGCGGCACTCTTTCTTATGTCAATTCAAAAACTTCAAAGCAACTTGAAATCGAAAGCAAATTCGCCTTCTTTTTCTATGCGATATTTTTCCGCCAGCACCGGACCGCACGAATTAGAGCCTACGCCCTCGCTCGCGCCTAAAAATACGTAAATTTTCTTCGTATCTTTCAGCTCGAAATCGTGCGCCTTGTCTTTCAGCTCGTCGGCGGAATACAAAATCGCCGAAAAATCGCAGGGCTGCGCCGCAAAAATCTTCATGGCGGGAAGATCCACGCGTTCCGTTTGCGCGTGGTTTCCGCTCTCCTGCGGTTTCACGTAGCGATGATACCCGTCTTTCGCATGATATTCGTATTCGTCTTTTGCCGCCGAAAGCAGCGTGTCGCGATACGTTTCCTGCGGACCGTACCCGAAATAACTTATCTTTCTGCCCGATTGTTTCACGGCAAAGCGAAGCCCCGTCACGGGCAGAGTGCGCTTCATGTTCTCGCCTTCTTTATAGCTCAGCCGCACCGAAAATCCGTCTTTCGTCACGGCGTAAGAAATCGTGTAATCGAGTACGCTCTTTCTGTATTCGGGCAACATTTTCCCCTGCAACGAAAGCTCTCCGCCCTTGAATACGCCGCCGTGGCGCACGCGGGGCAACGCGTCGTACACGCCGCGCGCAGTCCATTCGTTTTTCGAGTATCTTTCGTTGTCGGTGGGCGCGCGGTACACGGAAACTTTCATCGGCTCGGCAAGATATTCCTTTTTGCCGCGCTTCACGGAAACGAGATTTCCCGTCGCCCGATCGATCGTAAGCGATATATCGCCGTTTTTCAGCGCGTATTCGTATTCGCTTTCGGAAAATTCCTGCGCGGCAGCCTCGGAAATCGTCTTTTTATCGGCTTGTTGCAGCACGATAAAATCGGAAGAAGTCAGCCCTTCGGCGTCGGTAAACACGGCTTTCAACCCCACGAATTTTCCCGCGTTTTCGCCCTGCAAATCGGGCATGGCAAGCGCAAAACTCTTCTTGCTCCCGGCAGGGAGATCGATCGCGTGCGAGAAATATTCCACGCGCTTCCCGTCCGCCTTGATTTCGGCTTTCGCCACGCCTTTCAACGCTTTGAAGAAATAGCGGTTTTTCACCGTAAGCCTGCCGTTTTTATACGAAAATTCCGCCGGCTGATACGCGTGCTTCATCGAAAGCGTCCCCGCCTTTTCCTTGCGCTCGGGCGATACGATGCCGTCGATACAGAAATTGCCGTCGTTGAATTTCTCGCCGAAATCGCCGCCGTAGTAATACTTTCCGTCTTTCAGTACGCCGTGATCCGCCCATTCCCAGATAAAGCCGCCCATCAGCCGATCGGAAGAGCGGAAAACCTTCCAGTAATCTTCTAAATCGCCGGGGCCGTTGCCCATCGCGTGGCAGTATTCGCAGTACACCATCGGGCGCGTTTCGCGCTTGTCTTTCAGATAATCGTTTTTCAGCCAGGAAATCGGCGCATACATTCTCGATACCACGTCTATCGCGTCGTCGTAATATTCGTCCGTCCCCGCAATATACGCGTGCTGTTCGTAGTGCACGAAACGGGTATCGTCAATCGCTTTCACGGTTTTCGCCGCCTTCACGAAATTCTTGCCGAAATACGATTCGTTCCCCAGCGACCACATAATTACGGACGGGCGGTTTTTATCCCGCTGTACCATGGTAACCGAGCGGGAAACAATCGCGTTTTCGTACAGATCGGAATCGGCAATTCCCTTATAATCGTCCCAGGAGTTCCATTCGCCGCTCGTCACCACGGCGCCGTGGCTTTCCACGTCCGCCTCGTCGAACACGTAAATGCCGTATCTGTCGCACAGGCGGTAAAATTCGGGCATGTTGGGGTAGTGAGAAGTGCGGACGGCATTCACGTGATATTTCTTCATGATGATAATATCGTTTTCCGCGTCCGCAAGCGAAATCGCCGCACCCTTTTCGGGATGAAACTCGTGGCGATTCACGCCGCAAAGTTTAATCGGCTTGTCGTTCAGATAAAATACTTTGTTTTCGATTTTCAGCGTACGGAAGCCGACTTCTTCGTAAATTTTTTCCTCGCCGCTCTCAATCAGCACGGGGTACAAATCGGGAATTTCCGCGCTCCAGAGCCTCGGATTTTCGATGAAAAATTCTTCCGTCGTTCCGGGCTTCACAAGTTTCTTTTCGTTTTCAAACGTTACGAAGCACTCGCCGCCCGCAAGATTCTCAAAAGAAAGAACCCAGCCGTTTCCGCTCTTTTTCGTTTTCAGGAAGTAATCTTCCACCGCGTTTTCGTCGCGATAAAGCACGTACACGCTTCCGAAAATGCCCGTAAACCGCCACTTATCCTGATCTTCGAGGTAGGATGAAGCGTTCCATTTCAGAACGATCACGTCCAGCGTGTTTTCGCCTTTTTTCGCCGCGGACAAATCGAATTCGGTAAGGCGGTGGGTAATCTGCGAATATCCGAGCAGCCTGCCGTTCAGAAACACGTAAAACGCCGAATCCACCCCTTCGAACACGAGGCGCGGTTTTTTGCCGTTGTTTTCGACGTTCACCGTGCGACGATAGTGGAACGCGGGAATATCTTTATCGATATACGGCGGATCGAACGGGAACGGGTACCGCACGTTGGTGTACTGCGGCGCGTCGTAGCCTTTCATCTGCACGCAGGAAGGCACTTCGATTTTGTCGGGCAGTTCTTCTTCGAGGTTGCACTCTTCGATTCTTGCGTGCGCTTTCAGCTGCCACTCGCCGTTTAAAGACTGAAAGCGGGAAGACTTTTCCCTGTCTTTATCGTAACCGTCCTTTTTATCGAACGGCGTGTAATACGCGCGGATCGGCAGCATGCCGAAATCTTCCGTTTTTTCCCATTCGCGATTGTTTACGAACATTTTTTTTGCTCCAGAATGTAGTTTTCCCGGCGATTTTTGCCGCTTTTTTGCCGTTTTTTATGCTTGTTTTTGCTTTATTTTACGCGATTTTTTACGCGTTTTTGCGCGATTTTTTTGTGTTTTTTTGCCTTTTAAGGGCATTTTTCCGCCGCAATATCGCCGTTTTCGGTGAGTTTTTTCACGTTTTCGCGGTCGATTTTATAGGGGCGGTCAAACGTGTTGTTTTTGAAAATCGCGTTTTTCACGCCCGCGAGATAAATGCGGTGTTCTTCATCTTCGGGGTTGAAAAAGTGATTGCCGTTAAGTACGAGCGTCCCCACCGTTTTCTTGCCGCCGCACGCCGTTTTTCCGTTTGTCCCGGGGCAATTTTCGCAGCCCGCTTCCGATGTGGGAAAGTACGCCACCGAATATTTTTCTTCGTATTTATTGCCGCAGCCGTCCGCCACGTTGTTTTTAAATACGATCTTTTTTACGTACGCCGCGCCCGTATCTTCGCAGTCGCGCGCGCAAAGCGCCGCGCCGCCCGTACGCGAAAACGTGTTGCCCTCGATCGCGGCTTTGCCGCCCGCCGCATAATACACGCCTCTGCCCGCGTTGTCCGATACGTAGCTGTTTTTCACTTCGAGATTGCACTTTTCTTCGCCGCGCACCCCCGCGAAATCGCCCGTCGCGCCCGCGGCGCGCACCACGCAGCCGTCGATTTTCACCGTGCCTCGGCAGTCTTCAAAGCGGAAATATCCCGAGCATTTTTTGCCGTCGCCGTCTTTGAGCAGACATTCCGTTTTGAAAAGCTTCATATTCTTCACGCCGCGCGCGATCACGCCCGAGCCTTGAAAACGGCGGAATCGCACCCCCGAAAACGTGATATTTTCGCTGTTTTCGAAAAGCGCGGCGGGCGCGGGATCGATTGCTTGCGCTTTTCCCGTTTCTTCGGCGTCAAAGTCCGCCGTAAGATTTTTCACCGTGATATTCTTACAGTCAAAAAACGCGAACGCCGAAACCGCGCCGTGGATTTTCAGCGCCGAGCCGCCGCCGTCGATCATGATATTTTTCTTACCTTTAAGCTCTACGGCGGCGTTCTCTTGCGCCGGCAGATCGGAGACGTACACATGGTACTCTCTGCCGTGTTCGAGGACGATTTTACCGCCGTCTTTGATTTCTGAAAATAATTCGCTTAATTCGTTCATAGTTCTCCCCGCAAGTCGAATTGTTTGTCATTATTATACAGTATCGAAAGCGCGTTTGTCAATCTTTTAGCCGACGATTTTATCGGTTTCGACTGTATTCTCCGTGTTTTTTATCGGTTTTTTATCCGAAGGGGCAAAAAGCGGATCGTTTTTCGCCTGCCGACGATCGCAGAATAAAATGAGAGGCGTGCCTACGGCGTACACCCAGATCGCTTCGCCGAGCGCAACGCTGCCCGCCATAGCGAAATATGCGGCAAAAGTGATCGCCGCTCCGTTCGGATCGCCCAGAAACACGATAATCGGCACGAACGCCGCATTGAAAAGCACGGGGAACAATCCGCCGAGAGCGATTTTCAAAGGCAACGTTTTTTTACCGCCCCGAAAGGCTTTGCCTGCGAGCCGCGTGCAGATCGCCGCAAGCAGCGTTGCCGCCACGCCCATCGTGATATCGAACACGGCGAACGGCGAGAAAAGGTTTGTGATAAAGCAGCCCGCCGCGAGCGCGAACACCGCTTCCGGATAAAAAAGCGGCAACAAACAAAGTCCTTCGGAAGGGCGCACCTGCAACCCGCCGAAAAAAGAAAGAGAGCCGAACGGAACGGTGAGCGCAACGTACAACGCGGCGATCACACCCGAACGGCAAAGAGCTTTTGCGGAAAAAATTTTATTCCTCATGTAGTTTTACCTCGGTTGTTTTTATTTTTCGGCTGCCGTTTCCCGGCATACCGACAAGAAAGTGTTCTCCGAAAACCTTTCGTTGTTTTTTGAATTTTATAATTTTATAATATTTTGCGCTGTTTCAGGGCGGCGAGAATATCGGCAAACATTTCTTCTTTGCTCTTTCTCCCGTCGATTACGATAAACCGCTTTTTATTCGCTTTCGCCTGTTTCAGAAATCCCCGATACACCCTTTCGTGAAACGCCGCGCCCGCAAGTTCCATGCGATCGTTTTCGTCTGCGCCGTGCTTGCGTAAAAATGCTTCCGCAGGGGGCAGGTCGATAAAAATCGTGGCGTCCGGCGTAAATTTTTCTATGGCGTACGCGTTGATCGAAGCTACGAATTTCTCGCCTAAGCCGCGCCCTTCCGCCTGATACGCGAAAGAAGAATCAAAATACCTGTCGCACAGCACGATTTTGCCCGCGTTAAGGGCGGGAGCAACGGTATCGGCAAGGTGCTGCACCCGCGCCGCCGCGTAAAGCAAAGCTTCACATTCGTCCGTCATTTCCGCGTTCTTCCCGTCGAGAATCACTTCGCGGATCGCTTCCGAAATCTTGCCGCCGCCCGGTTCGCGCGTGCTTACGTATTCTATGCCGTTCTCTTCGAAATATTTTTTCAGAAGTTCCGTCTGCGTGCTTTTGCCACAGCCGTCGCATCCTTCAAGAGTGATAAACTTGCCTTTTCTCATTGATTTTTCGCCTTTTGATACGCCCGTTATACGTCGCTGCGGTAGGTTTCTACGATTTTGCGGATAAACGCATAATTTTCGTACAGACAATAGCTGTATTCGCTATATTTTCCCGAGAGCAGATTTAAAAGCACGAGCCGCATATTTTTCGCGGTGTACGCGCCGTCTTCATCCTGATAGCAGATCAGATTTTTAAGATTCCCCATTCTGCTTTCGTCCGGGCAAAGATTGACGCCGAAATACCCCGTAATCTTTTCTTCGCGCCCCGAATAGGAAAGCGTGAGAGTAGTTTCTTCGAGCTTTATAATTCCTTCTTCGAGATAGCCTTTCACGGCGAGATAATTTTCGCGATACCCGCGGATACGCGCGATTTCGTCTTTTATGCCCTCCTGAATTTTCGCTTCGGTTTTATAGCGTTTGTCTTTCTGCGATTTCACGCGATTCCGGAAGGTATCTTCCGCTTTTTTCGCGTTAAAACTGTCCGCGTTTTCGTAGCCCTGCGTGTAGTAAAGGTTCAAAAAGTTCTCGGTGGATGTAAAAAACGAAGTTTTCGAAGTGCCTGCCTCGGTTTCGCCCGGGCTGCCGAACGAAAGGACGGAAGAATACGCGCGAAGAAGAAGATCTTCCGTATACGTGCGGGATATTTTGCCGCCTTTTCCGTCGTCGATTTCGTAAGAACGAGGGGAAACGAACGCAGCGTTGCCTTCCTGCACGCCCATGCGCGCTTCTAAAAGGGTATACGCCTGATTTCCCGCCGTGGTGAGATCTACAACGCTTGTTTCGATCACGTCGTAGGAAAAGCCGCCCGAAAGAGCGGAACGGGACGTGACTTTGGAGGAAAATTCGCCCGTGGGGTTTGTGCCGATATACGCGTACACCGTGAACGTCTGCGCCGGGTTGAGCCGCGCCGCCGTGGTGGTGAATATCAGACTCCACAAAAAGATCCCCGCCGCGATACAGGCAAGAATTTTAATCCAATCGTAGGAAAGCATCTGAGATAATCGTTTTTTTGTGATTCGAGCGTCCATAATTTTCCCTGTTATCCTGCGGATTTGAGCCGTCTGCGGCGTTTCACGCCGCATGATTTAGTGATTGATTAAAGTTTAGCTGCCAAAGATACAAAAACTTCGCCGTTTGTTGGGCTACCCCTTGATTTTTAGAAATTTCTTGCGAAATATTCAGAAAATCAAAAATGGGCTACGCCCCTCATCAGTCAACTTCGTTGACAGCTTCCCCCCAGGGGGAAGCCTATGAAATAGGCGAAGATTAACTTTTAGACGATAGTGTTACAGTCCGTAACGAAACGGGCAATGCCCGCCCCGGGGGGAAGCCTTTTTTGCAACTTCAAAACGAAATTTTTTGCGGAAATAACGTTTTGCAGCTACAAACCGATTTTCGTTGCGCATGCGCGCGAAAGACACGAAGCGCGCGTATTTTGGAGCAGGAGCGTACAGAGACGTACGTGACTGCGACAAAAGCGCAAGCGCGACAAAGTATTTCGCGATGCAGACACGACGAAAAACCGTGCGAAAAATTAGCGGCGGGGTTTCATGGTGGGGAACAAAATCACATCCCGTATCGTTGCGCTGTCGGTTAAAAGCATGATCAGGCGATCTACGCCCATGCCCAGGCCGCCCGTGGGGGGTAAGCCGTATTCTAAGGCGTTGATGAAATCTTCGTCTACCTGCGCCGACATATTGCCCGCTTTGCGCTTCTCGTCCACCTGCTTTTGCATGCGTGCAAGCTGATCGATCGGATCGTTCAGTTCCGAAAACGCGTTGCCGTATTCATGCCCGCAGATAAAGTACTCAAACCGTTCCGTAAACGCCGGGTTCGAAGCCTTGCGCTTCGCAAGCGGCGAATTTTCCACGGGATAATCGTATATAATCGTAGGCTGAACGAGATTTTCTTCCACGAACGCGTCGAAAAAGTCAATCAGCACGTAGCCTTTCGTGGAATTCTCGCCGTGCGAAAGCTCCACGCCTTTCGCCTTCGCCGCCGCGCGCGCTTCTTCGTCCGTTTTCCAATCGTCGTAGCGCACGCCCGCGTATTTTTCCACCGCTTCCGCCATCGTAAAGCGCGTCCATTCGCCCATGTGAATTTCCGTTCCCTGATACGTGATATCCAGCGTGCCGCACACGTTTTTCGTCACCGTTTTGTAAAGGTCTTCGATAAGATCCATCATACCTTTATAATCGGTGTACGCCTGATACATTTCGATGGTGGTAAACTCGGGGTTGTGGAAAGCGTCCATACCCTCGTTCCTGAAAATTCTGCCCACTTCGTATACGCGATCCAAGCCGCCCACAATCAGGCGTTTTAAAAAAAGCTCCGTTTCGATCCGCATATACATATCGATATTGAGCGCGTTGTGATGCGTTTTGAAAGGGCGGGCGTCCGCGCCGATTTCAAGCGGCAGCAATACGGGAGTATCCACTTCGAGATACCCTTTCGAATCAAGATACGCGCGTAACTCTTTCATGATTTTCGAACGCATGCGGAAGGTGTTTTTCACGTCGTCGTTCATGATAAGATCAAGATGACGCAGGCGGTATTTCATGTCTTTATCCTGCAAGCCGTTGTACTTTTCGGGCAGCGGCAACAGCGATTTCGTAAGCAACGTAAGCTCGGTGACGTGTACCGTCACTTCGCCCGTCTGCGTTTTGAATACGAAGCCTTTAAAGCCGAAAATATCGCCGATATCGTAGTCTTTTTTGTACGAAAGATAGTTCTCTTCGCCGATATCCTGCCGCGTAACATAGATCTGGATCGAGCCGCTTTTATCCGCGATGTGCGAAAACGAAGCCTTGCCCATAATCCGGCGCGACATCATTCTGCCCGCCATTGTTACCGTCTTGCCCTCGTACGCCTCGAAATTCGCTTTGATCTGCGCGCTGTCCGCGTCTACGGGGTATTTTACCTGCTCGTAGGGGTTCTTTCCCTCGCCTTGAAGTTTCGCGAGTTTTTCGCGGCGGATTCGCGCCTGCTCGGCAAGCGTTTCCGCCGTCTGTTCGGGGGATTGCGCCGCCTGCGCCACGGCGTTTTCCCGGGCTAGTCCTTGATACTGCTTGTTTTCTTCCATTGATTTCGTCCTCGTTTTTTACCCGGCGGTTTACTTTTTCGCGAGCGTGATTTCCTTTACGATAAGTTCGTATGCGTTTCCGCCTTCGGGGCGCACGGTTACGCGGTCTCCCACTTTCGCGCCGATCAGCGCCGCGCCCACGGGCGATACGTTGGAAATCTTGTTTTCGAGAATGTTCGATTCGGTAGTGCCGGTGATTTCGTAAATATCTTCCTCTTCGAGATCCGGATCGTACACTTTCACTTTGTTGCCGATATGCACTTTGCTCGTATCGTTGTTTTCCGCGATAATTTCCGCGTTTTTGATCTTATAATCGAGTTCTTCGATTTCCATCTCGTTGTTCGATTGCTCGGTGCGCGCCGCGTCGTATTCCGCGTTTTCGGAAAGGTCGCCGTGCGAACGCGCTTCCGCGATACGCGCCACGATCTCTTTGCGCTTCGTGCCTTGCAGATACTTCAAAAGCTTCACCGCTTCGTCGTAACCTTTCTGCGTCATCTGAAATTTTTCAGCCATGTTGTGTTTTACCTCCGAGTTCTTTTCCTGCTTATCCCGCAAAAAAATTTGTATTGCAAAACCGTATTCTGCGTTTTTCTTCGCGTTTGTCCCCGCGCAAAGCTTCGCTTGCCCCGCGCCGATTTTCGCGGCTTATAGCAAAAAAACCGCCCTTTTACAAGGAACGCAAAAAGACAACCGTGACGGTACGCTTTCGTTTTTGCGCAGGTCACGGTTCGTATTCGGTTTTTCAAGTACCTGTATTATACCTTGAATTTTTCTGTTTGTCAAGGAAAAAGCACGACTTTTCAAAAAATATTTTCCAGCGTGAGTTTATCATAGGGGAAACTTTCCACAAAATCGCGCGGAAGAAAGTTGACGTGATTGAATTTCGCGAAATTGAAAATGTGCGTTTTCAAAAGCACGGGCGTGGGAACATCGAGCGTGGCGCAAATCTCGGAAAGATACGTGAAAAACTGCGAGTACACCACTTTGCCCTCGCGCTCGTATACAAACTGTTTGCGGATTTTGCCGCCCTTGATCGCTTTTGCCCAGATACGCATCCGATGCCCGCCTTTCGCTTTTCGCGTTTTTTCTGTTTTTTATGTTCTATATTATACTATGCGCGAGGGCGGTTTGTCAATTCTTTTCAGGGAAAGGTGCTTCTCGGGAAACTTTTCAAAAAATCAAAAACAATAAAACACAAACAGCAAGTTCGTGAAAGAGTCCGAGTAAGAGTAAGTTCTTCGGACTCTTTTTATGACCGAAAGTTCATCGGACGTAATGTTTGATTGTTTTATAGTAGGCGATCATATCGGTAAAACCGATACAATCGCGCTTGGCGGCTTGTTGAAAGGAAAAAACAACTGAAAATTTTATGGGGATATATAAAAATGCGAAGATTTCTTTTTTAGGTTAAAATATATGGGAACCGCAATTGAAGGAGAGCCTTTTAATGAAATATAATCAATGGTTGGATATTTGGCTTGAAAATTATGTAAAACCGACGTCGAAAACGAAAACGTATTCGGCATATAAGCAAATCGTAGAAAAAAGATTAAAACCGCGATTAGGAGAATACGAAGTAAGCGAGATTTCGCCCGTGGCTTTACAGCGCTACATAACCGATTTACTTCAAAACGGAAATGAAATTACGGGAGCCGGGCTATCGGCAAATACCGTCAACGGAATAATAAGCGTTATACAGCATTCGTTAAAAATCGCCTGTCTGACTGGCGAAACGAAAGAATACATCGCGGGAAAAATAAAACGCCCGAAAATAAACGAGAAAAAAGTGAGTTGTTTTACGGTTGCCGAGCAAAAGAAAATAGAATGTGCGGTATTGTCAGATAAACGACCGAAAATGTTCGGCGTGGTCTTATGTTTATACACGGGGCTGAGAATAGGAGAATTGCTGGCGTTAAAATGGGAAAATATTGATTTTTCCGCAGGAACGCTGTCGGTAGAAAAAACAGTTCACGACGGAAAAGACGAGAACGGTTGTTTCGGCTTAGTTGAGGAAACCCCGAAAACGCAATTTTCCGTGCGAAATATTCCGTTACCGAAACAATTGATACCGTTTTTGAAAAAGATAAAAAAAGAAACCGAATCGGAGTACGTCGTTTCGGACAAGCGCCGCGGCGTTTCGGTAAGAGTGTATCAGCGGAATTTTTCGGTATTGTTAAAGCGAATAGGCGTGCCGCACAAAGGTTTTCACGCTTTGCGGCATACGTTCGCAACGCGTGCGCTCGAGTGCGGAATGGACGTAAAAACGTTGTCCGAGATTTTAGGACATAAAAGCGCGACGACTACGCTGAATCGATACGTCCATTCAATGGATGCTTATAAAAAAGAGATGATGAATAAACTCGGAAAATTGCTATGATTTTGAATGAAAAAAGGTGTCGTCTATTACACTAATAGGCGACACCTTAACATAGTAAAGTATATCATTATTCGGACGATTTGTCAATCAAAAATATATTTAGCAACTGTTAATTCAAGGATTTTGAAATAAAAATATCGTATTTTTTCAAATAGATGTCCAAAATCGAGCGCAATTAACATCTATTAGTGTAATAGACGACAGATTTAACGGAATAATTAACATCTATTAAATTATTTGGGGAGGTATTAGCATGAAAAACGGAAAGAGTTTTATAAGAGTGCTTTTAACCGTAGTAGGGCTTCTGTGTGCCATGTGTTTTGTCGCTTGCGGGCAAGGAAACGCCGGCGGCAACGGTAAGGGAACGTATTACCTTTACGAAAACGGACAATTCGATAAATCGAGTTTTATCAAGTTGGACGGCGGGAAATGGTCGGACGACGATAACGAAAGCGGAACTTATTCTATATCGGGCGATTCCGTTACTATTTACATAGAAATAGACGGCGAGAAAGAAGAATTTGCCAAAGGAACGTTGAAAGACGGCGTGCTTACCCTTACGATTATGGGCAAAACGGTAGTTTACTGTCAGGAAGGCAAAGCCCCGTCAAGTCCGTCAAACCCGTCGGATCCCGACAAACCGTCCGACCCGTCAAACCCGTCGGAGCCTGTGAAACAGGACGATGCAGTTATTACAAATATTGTCGGTGCTAAGATCGACGGCACGTCGGTATTTATGCTGGTGGATGAAACAACAGACAGTGTTTCTTTGTCAAGCAAGGTAACTTGTTCGGAAGGCAGCGTTTGGAAATTGTATTATGATAAACTCGGGCAAGTGGAAATTCCGACAAAAATTGCAGCCGGACAATCGGGAGAATTAAACGACGGAGATAATATTTTTTATATAGTAGTTATGTCGGGCGACTCCACTAAAGTTAACGTTTATGAAATAAAAATTCATAGACAATATGAAATTTCCGTCAATTATTACGATGGGGAAACTTTACTCGATACTGAAGAGGTAACGTCCGGCAATACCTTCGACGCAAGATACAATCCAAAGATTGCGGGATATACGTTTAATTATTGGAAGAATTCTAAAAATCAAAAGTATTCCGAAAGCGTGTTGTATGAATCGATATCGTTATATGCAGACAAATCTGCTAACAAATATACTGTCAGTTTAGACGTGAATGGAGGGAATGAACTTTTCAAAAGCAACGCTCAGGTAACTTATAACGGTGCTTTTAAGTTTGAAGTTCCCACCAGACCGGGATATACTTTTGCCGGCTGTTACGTGCGATATAACCAGAGTAAAGAAAAACAATTGACCAACGAAAAAGGCAATAGCCTTTCCGCGTGGAATATACCCGAAGACGTAACGGTTAAAGCCGGGTGGACGGCGAACGAATATGACGTTACGTTAAACGTCGGCGATACGAACGCCGGGACGGTTTCAGGCGCCGGAACGTATAAATATGACGGTGACGTAAGAATTACGGCACAAACGAAAAACGGGTATGTTTGGCTCGGCTGGTATGATGAAAACAATAGGCTCGTTTCGGATAAGAGTTCCTATAACTTTACAATGGGCTTTGACGTAACGTATACGGCTAAATGGAGTAAACTCGCCATTACTCAAAATATTTTCGAAGCGGGCGTCGTTACCTCTAATGATAAGTACATATTAGGTCAAGAACTTAAAATAACGGCTACAACTTATTTGGGGTACGATTTTGTCGGGTGGTATTGTAATGATACTTTAATCGCGGATTCTTGCGAGTATACGTTCAGAACGTCTGCAAACAACGAAACGTATACGGCAAAGTGGAAGATAAAAGACGAACTTAAGAATTTCAAGTTTTCGTCAAAATTGAAATTTTGTGAGATAGAAGGTGTTTATGACAAAACAATTACGGAAGTTGTTATTCCGGATTATGTAACTTCTATAGGCAAATATGCGTTCAGCGATTGCAGCGGGTTTGCGAGCATAACAATCCCCGACAGCGTAACTTCTATAGGCATAGGTGCGTTCGAGAATTGTAGCGGACTTACGAGCATCGTTATACTCGACAGCGTAACTTCTATAGGTGATTCTGCGTTCGAGAATTGCAGTGGACTTACAAGCGTTATATGGAACGCGGAGAATTGTACAAAAGCAGGTTCGTCTTACAACCCGATATTTGGAAACTCTAATAATTTGACGGCTGTAACCATAGGTGATAACGTTAAAACTATTCCGTCCTATGCGTTCTATAATTGTAGCGGACTTACGAGCATCGTTATACCCGACAGCGTAACTTCTATAGGTAGTTCTGTGTTCAAAGGTTGCAGCGGACTTACGATCGTTACTTTGCCCTTTATTGGCGCAGAGTTAAACAGGACTGAAAGCGCGCATTTCGGATATATTTTTGGTGCAAATTCTGATTCTAACAACAGCCAATATGTTCCGAGTGACCTAAAAACAGTTGTAATCAGCAATAATAGCGGTGTAACTTCTATAGGCGATTATGCGTTCGAGAATTGTAGCGGACTTACGAGCATCGATATACCCGACAGCGTAACTTCTATAGGCATAGGTGCGTTCTATAATTGTAGCGGACTTACGAGCATCGATATACCCGACAGCGTAACTTCTATAGGTGATTCTGCATTCAAAGGTTGCAGCGGACTTAAGAGCGTAACGATCGGTAATAGCGTAACTTCTATAGGCGGTGGTGCGTTCGAGAATTGTAGCGGACTTACGAGCGTAACGATCGGTAATAGCGTAACTTCTATAGGCGGTGGTGCGTTCGAGAATTGTAGCGGACTTACGAGCATCGTTATACCCGACAGCGTAACTTCTATAGGTGATTATGCGTTCAGCCATTGCAGCGGACTTACGAGTATAACAATTCCGAACAATGTAACTTCTATAGGCGAATTTGCGTTCAGCTATTGTAGAGGACTTACGAGCGTAACAATCGGCAACGGTGTAACTTCTATAGGCATAAGTGCGTTCGAGGATTGCAGTCTTATTGAAGTTATATGGAATGCGGAGAACTGTACAAAAGCAGGTTCGCCTTACAACCTTATATTTAGAAACAATAATTTGAAGACTGTAACCATAGGTGACAACGTTAAAACTATTCCGAGCTATGCATTCTATGGTTGTAGCGGACTTAAGAGCGTAACAATCGGTAATAGCGTAACTTCTATAGATTATCAGGCGTTCTATGGTTGCAACGGACTCACGAGTATAACAATCCCGAACAGCGTAACTTCTATAGATGATTCTGCGTTCTATAGTTGCATAGGACTTACGAGCGTAACGATAGGTAACGGCGTAACTTATATAGGTGATAAGGCGTTCTATAATTGCAGAGGACTTTCAGAAATTCGTTTTAACGGAACTATCTCGCGGTGGAATGCGATTTCAAAGGGTGATTATTGGAAATTCAACGTGTCTTCGTCCTGTAAAGTTATCTGCACCGACGGCGAAATTTAGTTGTAAAATATGGGCTATTAAATCAGCACAAAGGAGAAATTGATGGATACCGGATTCATTGCGTTTTTATCTATCGGCGTTACTTTAATTTCCGCAATTATAGGTGCGGTTGTCGGAGCTATTGTTCCTGCCATATTAAAACGAAGAGATGATAAAATCGCAATGAGAATTTCTCCGATGATTGCAATATGGGACAACACGGCTGATTGCATAGAAGATAAATTAAAAGTTCCTAATACGCGTTGGTTTATAGACGTCAGCCGTATTTCCGATTATTTCGTTAACGGATGTTTTTTCTTGGTACTACGAACCGAAAAATCTCAAAAAATGCTTGCTTGCAACGTAAGTATAGAAACAGAAGGTAACGGAAAAACATTGAAAAAGCAAAAGTATGACATAGGCGTTGTTGATTCTACGCGAAAAACCGTAATTCCGATATGCTACGACAACATAAAAACGTCGGTTTCTGTAGATATTCGTTATAAAACGGTGTTTGGCGAGGAAATGCGATATTCCGTAAATTTCCAGATAGACTTAGAAAAATCGCAAGATGGCGCAAATACATATTGGAAAGTTCTGCAACGGACGGATTCCTTATTTTTAGTGAAACGAAAGGGTAAAAATCATTTTTCGGAAATTATAATCTTTAAAAACAAGGAAACAAATTTGACTGAAAGTTTTTCATCTGTTGAAATTCAAAATGCGTTGAAAACGATAAGAACTTGAAAGGAGCGAAAATGGAAATATTGATAAATGCAAATTATTCTGAAAACGTTAATTCATCATGTTACCACGATAGTTGCGATTGTGATTCGGATTGTCGGGACGGAGATGGCGATACCTGTTACGACGGATAGGAGAATTAAATGGAAATAATTATAAAGGCAACCGAATGTACCGATACTTCGCTCTATTGCAATGATTATTGCATGGGTGACGGCGGAGCATGTAAAGACAGCGAATGCCGCGGAGACGGACAACAGACCGATGATTGTCAGATTGGGGCTTAGATGAAATACAACGCTTCCGACTATAATATAATTATAGAAGAAAACGAGGACTATGTATACTTGTATAATTCGTTTTCAGGTGCATTCGCAAAGTTAGAAAAAGAAATTTACAATAGTATTGCAAGTACGGTGATAGACGACGCATATCCTTGTTCGTATTTTAACGATCTCCAAGAACAAGGATTCATTAAGCCCGTTGATTTGGACGAGTATAATAAAATTATTACAACCGAACGATATGCAATGTACGAAGACGGGCGGAGTGGCGTTTCTTTTGTGATAGCGCCGACGATGTCATGTAATTTGAGTTGTAAGTATTGTTTTGAAAAAAAATATATAGACAATAGTTTTATGAGCGACAACACGGTTGACGCTGTTGTTGATTATATTGACGCCCGAATAAAGAAAGAAAAAATAAAACGAATTTCTGTTTCGTGGTTTGGCGGAGAACCGCTTTTGGCTTATGATGTCATAGTCGCCTTTAGCAAAAAAATTAATAGTATCATACAGAAAAACGACGTAACTTATTCATCGAGTATGATTACTAACGGCATTCTATTGACTGAAGAAAAAGCGGAATATTTAGCTAAAAATTGCGGATTAAAAAAAGTTCAGATAACTATTGACGGAACGGAATCGATCTATTGTCAACAAAAAGGTGCAAGTGCGGAACAGTATAAAGCAGTGCTTAATAATATTAATAATGCACTGAACTACATGAAAGTGGCGGTACGGTTCAATTGCGGGAAAAATAATTATCCGGATATTATTTCGGCTGCGGAATACATAGTTTCGCTCTGCGGACAACATAAGAATTTATCTTTTTATCTTGCAAAAGTAGCAGATTACGGCTGCGATGATGGCAATGAGTTGTGCTTTCAAGAAGAATTCGATGAAAAAGTAATCAATTTTAATCAAGTGTCTTGTTCGTTGTTAGGGAGAGAATACAAACCGACAATTCCGACGAGAAGAAAAATTTTTTGCGGCTTATTCAAGTTGAAAAATGTTGTCATCGATCCCAACGGGAAACTTTACAAGTGTGAACATCATTTGGGCAGGCACGATAAAGTTATCGGAAATGTGCGGCAAGGAATATTTTATTCGGCGGCAACGCTTAAATTTATAAATAACGACGTGAATGAAAAATGCTCGAAATGCAAATTGTTTCCGCTTTGTTTAGGCGGATGTCCGGCTCAAAGAGAAGATTTATATAGCGGCGAAGCGTGCTGTTTCAGCCTGCGCTATCTACAGAATTTATTACAACAAAAAATAAAAAACAATTAAAAATAAAGAGCGTAGAAGGAAGTTTGATATAATCGAACTTCCTTTTTATATGCTGTTGTCGGGAAAAATTCTCGGCAATTTTTTTATAAAATTTTCGTGAAATACCCCGACAAACGGCGCGGAACTTTCCAATTATAGTGAGAGGATAAAAAACTTTTGCAAAGCACCCCCGCAAAGAGATTGAAACTTTCCAATATAAGTAGAGAGATAATTTGTCTTTCGTGGACTCGTAAGAGAAAAACGGAGAGTAAAACAAAATGAAGGAGGCAGAAAATGAAGTCGGATACAAGTTGAAAATGGTTTTTTCAAGAGTGTTTTTCAATGCATAACGTAGAGAAAAACTTTGAGGAAAATGCGAAGCAAAACAGACGGCTGTTGAGCAAAGTGTAGCCCACTATACTTCGCAGTCGAAGTAGTGGGCTCTGCGAGGCTGTGAATCCACTAATAAAACAGTCGGCAGAGGAAATTCTACACACTTTGCTCAATGAGAATAAAAACAAATTTCAGGAGGAAAATCATCATTTCATATTTAGTGTGCCATATGGAGAAATACCATAAACAAGACGTCGCTCCTATCGAAAAAGAAAACGAACGGGACGAAAATTACGAAGCGTCAAACCCGCAGATAGACAGCGAACGAACAAGAAACAATTACCGCTTCACGCCATATTTCGGTAAGACTTACACAGAGTATATAAACGGAAGAATTAAAGAGTTAGGTTTATCCCCGCGCAAAGACGCGGTTGTTATGAACTCTTTCGTGTTAGGTTCGGATAAAACTTTTTTCGACGGTTTAGCCAAGGTCGAACAGTATAACTTTTTCTCGGACTGCTACAAATTCTTTGCAGAGCGTTACGGTGAAAAAAACATTATCGCGGCGGTGGTACATACCGACGAAACAACCCCGCATATGCACTTAAACCTAATGCCCGTAACGAAAGACGGACGGCTTTGTAGTAAACAACTTTTCGATAAATCGCAGTTGCAACAATTACAAACGGATTTTTATGAAGCAGTCGGAAAACGTTGGGGCTTACAGCGCGGAAAAGAAGGCAGTCAGAAGAAACATCTTTCCACCGCCGAATTTAAGGCGAAAAAGATAATCGAGCAAGCCGAAGCCGTACAGAAAGAAAATCAAGTTTATGCAGACGCTTTAACCGATGCAAAAAGCGGGAATATTCCACGGAAGCGCGGAAAGTTACAGGAACAAGTAATCGCTTTAACGGCAGACAACAACGACCTTTCAAAGCGGCTTACAAAGGCTATGGACGAAACGCTCGAATACGTCCGAAAAGCAGAAACTTTGCAAAAGGAAAAGGATAAGAATTCACACTATACAAACGTCGGCAAAGAACTTGCAAGGACAAATCCGACGGAATATAGACGTATAGTCCACGGAAAGCAGAAAACAATCGGAAGTTTCTTCGATTCCGTTCTTTCGCTCTTCACTCCCGACGTCGTTCGGCAAGTCCCGCGATTACAGCAAATAGAAGCGGAAATCGAAGAAGAACGCAAAAAGCAAGAAAAACAAAGCAATAACAATAGTTATAACGGCAAATAAGTCGGTACTAAAATGTAGGGCAAACCTCATTAAAAAGAACAATTCGGTAGCCGATGAGAAAAAAACATACAAAATCGCTCGGCAGTAGCGCGAAGCTCGCTCAAAAGAGCTTGACTCTTTTGTCTGAAATCGTTAAAATAATAATGTCGTATTAATACGATGAATGAAATTTTAAAAAGGACGATTGAAAGATGAAATCGAGAGCGGCGAGAGATAAGGCGTATGAAGAAAAGCATAAGGAAGAAAGGAAAGCCAAGAGCGCGGTATGGGGAACGAGTATACCGAGAGAGAAAGCGGAAGAAATAGATAAATTTCTGAAAATGCACGGCTATACGAAGGTTCGGCTTATCGAAGAAGGATATAAAGCCCTTACGGAACTTAAAAAATCTTAAAAGGAGGAATTTGTGTTTATGGTGAGAGAACATAGTAACTATCGGGAGAGAGAACATCGTATCCGCACAAGACGGGTAGATGAACTTGAAAGAATACGATAAACAGAAACAGGTTAAAAAGCAACGCCGGGATGTGGTAACGATAGGCAAAGCGACTTACGAAATCATTGCGGAAGAAAAGGACGGAGCAAAAGATACGCCGCTTACGATCCTGCAAAGGCTTATCGATCGACAAGTAAGCGAGGCAATACAAGGACGAACTTGCTGTTTGGGAACTAACGGAGGTAAACAGGATGTTAGAACAAGCAGCACTTAATACAAAATTCAAAAACGGAGGTGGTAGACGGACGGCGGCATTATATTGCAGGCTAAGCCGCGACGACGATCAGGTCGGTGACAGCAACAGTATAGTGCATCAAAAAGAAATTCTCGGAAATTATGCGGAAACACACGGTTTTACGGATTGCAGGTATTATATCGATGACGGTTATTCGGGGACGAATTTCGATCGCCCCGACTTCAAACGGATGATGACCGATATAGAAAACGGAGAGGTCGGAACAGTGATCGTAAAAGATATGTCGAGATTCGGTCGAAATTACATTATGGTCGGATATTACACGGAGATTTTGTTCCCGAACGCGCAAATCAGATTTATAGCGGTAAGCGACGGCGTAGACAGCAGTTGCGAATACGATAACGAATTTACGCCGTTCCGGAATATTATCAACGAGTGGTATGCCCGCGACACGTCGAAAAAAGTCAAAGCGGTCATTCGTGCAAAAGGTATGGCAGGAAAACATCTTGCGGCGGTTCCCCCTTACGGGTACATGAAAGATCCTGACGATAAAACGAAATGGATTATCGACGAAGAAGCGGCGGAAGTCGTGAAAAGGATATATAAAATGTATCTTTCTGGAATGCTTGCAAAGCAGATAGCACAGCAACTTACGCAGGAAAACGTAGATACGCCCTTGAATCATAATATCAAATGCGGACTTCCCGTAAGGACGAAAAGTTTGACGGCGTCAATCTGGAATACAGGCGTTATCTACCATATCTTAGGGTGTTACGATTATACGGGCTGCACGGTAAATTTCAAGACTACGAAACCGTCGTATAAGTCGATGAAAATGCGGTTCAACGACCGCGAAGATTGGGTAATTTTCGAGAATACACAGGAAGCGATTATCGATAAAGATACGTTTGAGTTAGTGCAGAAAATGCGCGAAAGCAGGCGTGTGTTTCCGAAAAACACAGACGGTCGGGTTCGCAACAAAGGGGTTTACAAGCATAGAATGAATAAGTATCTCGGAAAAGCCTTTTGCGCCGATTGCGGCGGAAAAATGATCTTAAACAGTAACGGCAGAGAAGATTATCTCGTGTGTTCTACTTACCGTAAAAAAGTGCGGGGTTGCACGTCGCATAGTATAAGGTTGGCTACTCTCGATAAAATCATTTCCGCGGAATTGAGAAAAATTTGCGCCTATGCGAAAAAACACGAAAAAGAGTTTGTCGAAAGGTATCTGAACTGTTCGGAAAGAGAGAAAGCAAAAGCGATTGCGTCGGTGAAGTCCGCTTTGCAGAAAGCGAACGCTCGCAACGACGAATTGAATACGATTATCCGAAAATTGTATGAAGATAAGGCGCTTTGCAAAATTACAGACGAACAGTACGAAATCTTTTCCGAAAACTACATAGCCGAACAAAAGAAATTAAAAGGAACAATTTCAAGGCTCGAAAAACGTTTAAACGATGTTCTCGAGGACGAAGAAAATCTCGATAATTTTTTACGGCTTCTGGATAAGTATACGCAATTCGACGAACTTAATCAGGAAATAATCTATGCGTTCGTGGACAGAATAGAGATTTCCGAAAAGAAAAGGTATTCGCAGACGGGGCAAAAAATCAAAATCGTGTATAACTTTGTAGGCGCGGTGGATATACCGCAGGAATGACTTTCCCAAACGGTAAGAAGCAAGCATTTTTTCTTGCCGAAATGTTTCCCCGAGAACATTATACGAGGGCGTTGACTATGGTAGTTTTTGCGACGTTTTTTCTTCGGCGTGCAGGGCGGGGGATTCGCAGAGCAAACAAAGGCGATTCCGCTTTATTTTTCTTCGTTTTCCGCGTCTTCCGTCTCCGTATTTTCCGCGGCGTTTGTTTCGCGGGCAAGGGCGAGAATTTCCGCGATTTTTTCGAGAATTTCCGCTTTGCCGATATTCTTTTCCGCGCCCGTGGCGATGATATTCCCCGCCGCAAGCCCCGCTTTCGCCGCGATTCTGATTTTCTGCTCTTTCAATTTCATTTTCGAAAGCTTATCGCCTTTCGTAAGCACGGCGGTGAACGGCACTACGTGATAATTCAGGTAATTCAGCATCTGCAAATCGTCCGCCGTGGGAGCGTGGCGGCTATCGAGAAGCAGGCACACGTGCGCGAGTTCCCGCTTGTTTTCGAAAAATTTATCCAGCGTTTTCGCCCACTTCGCCTTTTCCGCCTTAGAAACTTCGGCGTAGCCGTATCCCGGCAGATCCACAAGGTAAAATTCGCCGAAATCGAAATAATTCACAAGCCGCGTTCTGCCCGGCGCCGCGCTCGTTTTCGCCAGCCGCTTCTGCCCCGCAAGCATATTGATAAACGTGCTTTTGCCCACGTTCGACTTGCCGCACACGGCGATCATCGGCTTATCCGCCTTGATAAACTGCGCGCTCGTTGCCGCCGATGTGACGAATTTCGCGTTTTTTATCACGAGCGAAGGCGTTTTTTCCCGCGTTTTTTCCTGCGCCGCGCCGCTTTTTTCGCCGTTTGCGCCGCTTGCGGCGGCTGTTTTGTTTTTGTAAAGATATTCCATAATTTTTTACCGTAAAAACTTATCCGCGCCGCCTATGGTAGGGGCGTTTTTATTTTTATTGCGTTTAAATTAACATTATTTCAACACGGCATCGGGGCGCGCGTTTCGTGCGGTTCGTGCTTTTCCGCCTTGGGTTCTTCCGCGCGGTGCGTTTTAAAGCCCTCGATCGCTTCTCTGAACACTTCTTCGGCGTTCGTGACGGGAAGAAACGTCATTTCTTCGCGGATCGGCGCGGGAAGCTCTTCGAGATCTTTTTTGTTTTCGACGGGAATAATCACGCGGCGAATGCCCGCGCGGCGCGCCGCAAGTGCCTTTTCTTTCAGACCGCCGATGGGCAGCACCTTGCCGCGCAGCGTGATTTCGCCCGTCATTGCCACGCTCTTTTTCACAGGCAACCCGGAAAACGCGGAAAGCACCGCCGTTGCCATCGTAATGCCCGCCGAAGGGCCGTCTTTCGGCGTTGCTCCCTCGGGTATGTGAATATGCACGTCGCTGTTTTCGAAAAGCCCTTCGTCTAAACCGTACCGCGCCGCGTGCGAGCGGATAAACGTGAGCGCGGCGAACGCGGATTCTTTCATCACGTCGCCGAGTTTGCCCGTCAGGCGCACGTCGCCTTTGCCTTTCACGATCGCGGCTTCCACCGTGAGCGTAACGCCGCCCACCGCCGTCCACGCAAGCCCCACAGCCGCGCCGACTTCCGGCTTTTTCTCTAATTCGCTTCTCGAATAGCGCGGCGCGCCGAGATAGTTTTCTACATTGCGCTCGGTGACGGATACTTTTTCGTGCTTTTCTTTTGCTTGATTTTCCGTAGCCGTTTCACCGATTTCGTTTACGATTTCGCCGCGCAAGCCGTTTTTTCCGATGGCGTCCGCCGCCGAAACGGCGATTTTGCGGCACACCGAGCCGATCGTGCGTTCCAGCGTGCGCACGCCGGCTTCCATTGTGTAGCCTTCAATGATTTTTCTGATCGCGCCGTCTGAAAACGCGGCGTCTTTTTCCGTTAAACCGTTGGCTTTGAGTTGCTTCGGCACGAGATACCGCCGCGCGATTTCCTTTTTCTCTTCAAGCGTGTACCCGGAAAGTTCGATCACTTCCATACGATCGAGAAGCGGCGCGGGGATGGTATCGAGCGTGTTCGCCGTGGTGACGAACAGTACTTTCGAAAGATCGTACGGCTCTTCGAGATAGCGATCGCGGAAGGAATTGTTCTGCTCCGGATCAAGCACTTCCAGAAGCGCGCCGGCGGGATCGCCGCGCATATCCGAAGAAATTTTATCGATTTCGTCCAGCAAAATCACGGGGTTGATCGTACCCGCGCTCTTCATCGCGTACAAAATCCGCCCCGGCATCGAGCCGATATACGTGCGGCGATGTCCGCGGATTTCCGCTTCGTCTTTCACGCCGCCGAGACTCATACGCACGAATTTTCTGCCGAGCGCGCGCGCAATCGAACGCGCGATACTCGTTTTTCCCACGCCCGGAGGACCTACAAAGCACAAAATCGGTGCTTTCATACTGCCCGTCAGCTTTAATACGGCGAGATATTCGCAAATTCTGTCCTTGATTTTTTCAAGCGCGTAATGATCTTCGTTTAAAATCGCCGCCGCGTCCGCAAGTTTTTCGGTATCTTTCGTTTCTTCCGTCCACGGCAGATCAAGCACCTGATCGAGATACGATGTGATCACCGTGTATTCGGGCGAAGAGGGTTGCATTTTGCCGAGCCGATCGACTTCTTTCAAAAATTTTTCGCGCATATACCCGGGCAAGTGCTTTTCTTCCGCCTTTTCGCGGTACTTGTCCTGTTCTTTGCCGTCGTCGCCAAGCTCGTCGTGAATCGCTTTGAGCTGCTCGCGAAGATAATAATCTTTCTGCGAACGCTCGATGCTCTGCCGCACCGCGGACGAAATGCGCTTCTCGATTTTCGTGATTTCAAGCTCGTCGTTAAGCGCCTGTTCGAGAAATTTCATTTTCTCGATCACGTCGGTTTGTTCAAGCACCGCCTGCTTCACGTCGATCCGCACGCGCATCGCGTTCACCACAATGTTTACATATTCGTAGGGGTCGGTAACGAGTTCGAGTTTCGCCACCGTTTCCTTGCTTAATTTTCCGTCGGCAATCAGCACGTCCGCCACGAGCGCGCGGGTAGCGCGGAAATACGCTTCTTCCATCACCTCGTCGCCGTGCGCGATTTTCAGTTCGGCACATTCGGCATAGAAACAATCCGTTTTTGTAAACGCTTTTACTTTCACCGCGCGCTTACCCTCGGCAACCACGCGCACCGCGCCGCCGGGCAGGCTTGTGGACTGTCTGACTGCGGCAATCGTGCCTGCCGCGTACATATCTTCGGCTTCCACGTCGTTTTTGTCCGTGATTTTTTGCGTGCAGATCAGAAGTTCGCCGCCGAATTCGGCTGCGGATTTTTTAATCGCTTCGATGGTGGCGGCTCTGCCCGCGTCGAACGAGAAAACCGTGCCGGGGAAAGCCACTTTCCCGCGGAGCGGCACAACGGGAAGGATAATTTTTTTCTTTTTCGTATTCTTTTCCATATACTATTTTTACCCCGCGCGCGCGTACTTTAAACAATTTTTGCGCCCGCGATATCACCGTTGCTCGGAGAATCGTGCGTTTTTTCTTTGATCTTTGCCCGTTTCCCTTCCTGAACTTTTGCCGCGCTTTACCGCGCAAACTTTTCAACACATAGGGGGTAGTTGCCGATTGAACGCGTTTTTAGTTTAACTATTATGTAAAAATTTTACTATAAAAACGCCCCGCCTGCGGCATGCCGCAGGCGGGAATGGCTATCCCTTTTTTCGCGTTTTTTTGCAAACTCTTACGCCGATTTTTTATACACAAGCACCGGCTCTGCGCCGTTTGTAATGCACTCTTTCGTAACGATCACCTCTTCCACGTCCGGCTCGGAAGGGATCTTATACATCACGCCCGTCATCACGCCTTCGAGAATCGTTCGCAAGCCGCGCGCGCCCGTCTTTAAGCGGATCGCCGTCTGCGCGATTTCCCGCACGGCGTCGTTCTCTACGGTAAGTTTCACACCGTCAAGCCCCACAAGTTTCTGATACTGCTTGATGATCGCGTTTTTCGGCTCGGTGAGAATTTTCACAAGCGCGTCTTCGTCCAGCGGGTTTAAATTCACCACAATGGGAAGTCTGCCCACAAACTCGGGGATCAATCCGAATTTCGTGAGATCCTGCGGCTTCACGTCTTCCAGCGCGGAATAATCCACCTCGTCTTTGCCAAGGCGCACCTTGCCGCCGAAGCCGAGCGTGGTATCGTCCTTCCTGGAAGCCACGATTTTATCAAGTCCCACGAACGCGCCGCCGCAAATAAACAGAATATTCGTGGTATCGATTCTCAGGCACTCTTGCTGCGGGTGCTTTCTGCCGCCTTGCGGGGGAACGGAAGCCACCGTGCTTTCGATAATTTTCAGAAGCGCCTGCTGCACGCCTTCGCCCGATACGTCGCGCGTGATGGATACGTTTTCGCCCTTGCGCGCGATTTTATCGATTTCGTCGATATATATAATGCCGCGCTGCGCGCGCGCCACGTCGTAATCCGCGTTCTGAATGAGTTTTAAAAGAATATTTTCCACGTCTTCGCCAACGTACCCCGCTTCGGTGAGCGTGGTGGCGTCCGCCGCCGCGAACGGCACGTTTAAAATGCGCGCAAGCGTTTTCGCAAGCAGCGTTTTGCCGCTGCCGGTAGGGCCGAGCAGCAGAATGTTGCTCTTTTCGATTTCCACGTCGTCGTCCTTTTTCTCGGCAAGCGAGTTGATGCGCTTATAGTGGTTGTACACCGCCACGGAAAGAACGCGCTTCGCCTTATCCTGCCCCACGATATATTTATCGAGTTCCGCTTTGAGTTCGGCGGGCTTTTTCAAGGGAATGGACGCATTTTCCGTCTTTTCCTTTTCAAGCATCTCGTCGATCATCGTCTTACAGATTTCCACGCAATTTTCGCAGATAAACGTTCCTTCGGGGGAAGCGATCAACTGCATCACTTCGCTTTCCTTTTTTCCGCAGAACGAACAATGTCTTTCTTTATCAGCCATAGATTTACCCTCCTTGTGCTTTTTTCTGTGCTTTCTTTCGCCGCATATCAACGAATATAATCGCATATCAACGAATATAATCAATGAATACAAACAAGCGCGCGACTTTCTTCCTGTTCCGGAAAGCTGCGCGCCGTTTTCGTTTTTATCCGGCAGGGGAATTTATCTTCTGTCGAACACCTTGTCGATCAAGCCGTATTCACGCGCTTCGTCCGCGGACATATAATTGTCGCGGTCGGTATCCCGTTCGATAATCGAAAGGTCTTTGCCCGTGTTTTCGGAAAGAATCCGATTGAGCTTGGCTTTGGTGCGCATGATATGATCCGCCTGAATTTTAATATCGCTCGCCTGCCCCTGCGCGCCGCCGAGAGGCTGGTGGATCATAATTTCGGAATTAGGCAGCGCGTAGCGTTTGCCTTTCGCGCCGCTCGATAATAAAAACGCGCCCATGCTTGCCGCCATTCCGATACAAATCGTGGATACGTCGCACTTCACGTAATTCATCGTATCGTAAATCGCCATACCCGCCGTAACCGA
>ENA-UOOA01002147-UOOA01002147.1-human-gut-metagenome-genome-assembly--contig:-P61old-NODE-2147-length-29099-cov-12.596922_pt1 | contig 29099 bp, 19 predicted proteins | sample MGYA00242467_ERZ724014 | MGnify/ENA metagenome assembly ERZ724014 | reverse complement strand
GCCGTCGGTCGAAGGCCGCGGGGTCTGCACGAGGGCCGGATCGGGCACTCCGGAACGCCGGGGCTGTGCGGCCCGCGCGAAGTGCCGCGCAGGACCCGACTCGCCGTCGGCGGGACGCCCGAAAACGCCGCTGCGACTGCCGGAACCGCCACTGTAAGAGCCGCCGCGGCTTCCGGAGCCCCCGCTACCACCGCCGAAGCGGCTGCCGCCCTGCTGCTTCTGCTGGTAGCGGTAGTCGTAACGCCGGCGCAGCTCGTCGAGAGCCGAAGGGCCCTCTCCGTCGTCGTCCCGGCGGCGCGGACGCACCTCCGCGAAATCGGCGTCGGACTCGACGTATCGGGGGTCGATCTCCCGCAGGAAACAGCTCGGACGCGAAAACTCCATGTTGCCCCACTTGAAACGCATCTCGGCGTAGGAGATCGTCGCCGAAACCTTGGCGCGGGTCAGGGCCACGTAGAACAACCGCCGCTCCTCCTCGATGCCGTCGGGCGACTCGGCCGCCCGCTGCGAGGGGAAGAGGTTTTCTTCCAGCCCCACGATGTACACGTATTTATATTCGAGGCCCTTGGCCGAATGGACCGTCATCAACGTCACCTTGTTGTTGTCGTCGGGGTTGTCCTTGTCCATGTCGGTCATCAGCATCGCGTTCTGCAACCACTCCTCGATGGTCGCCGTCTCCTCCTCGGGACGTTCGCCGTTGCGGATCTCGGCGTCGCACCGCTCCTTGAACTCCTGCAACGAGTTCAACAGCTCCTCGATATTGTCCAGCGCGGAGGCAGCCTCGGGGGTGTTCTCGGCCCGGTAGGCGGCGATGATGCCCGACCGCGAAGCGATCTCCAAACCGAAATCGTAGAGTCCCTTGTCGTTGCGCGTGAGCGACAGCGCGCGGATCATGGCGACGAAATCCGCCACCTTGCGGGCGATGGTCCGCTGCACGGGGTCGGCGGCGGGTTCGGCGACCAGCGCATCGACCGCCTCCCACATCGACTGTCCCCGCTCGGCGGCCAGCTGCGCGATGCGCTGCACGGTGATGTCGCCGATGCCGCGGGCCGGATAGTTGACGATGCGTTTGAACGCCTCGTCGTCGCGGGGATTGATGACCAGCCGGATGTAGGCCATCAGGTCCTTGATCTCCTTGTGGTCGTAGAACGACGAACCTTTGTAGATGCGGTAGGGAATGCCGCGGCGGCGGAGATTGTCCTCCAGCACGGCCGACTGATTGTTGGTGCGGTAGAGGATCACCGCCTCCGACCAGTCGTCGTCCGCGGCGCGGACCTTGTCGCGCAGGTCCGTGACGACCATCTCGGCCTCCTCGCGGTCGGTGTAGGCTTTCAGGATGCGGATCTTCTCGCCCACGTCGCCGTCCGAGAAGCAGTGCTTCTCCATGCGCTTCGAGTTGCGGGCGATCACCGAATTGGCCGCATCGACGATCGTGCGCGTCGAACGGTAGTTCTGCTCCAGTTTGAAGACCATCGCCGAGGGGTAGTCCTTCTTGAACGAAAGGATGTTCTCGATCTTGGCCCCGCGGAACGAGTAGATCGACTGCGCGTCGTCGCCCACGACGCAGACCTTCGAATGGGTCTGCGAAAGGCGGCGGATGATCGTGTACTGCGCATAGTTGGTGTCCTGATACTCGTCCACCAGAATATAGCGGAACTGCTCCTGATAGCGGGCCAGCACGTCGGGGCAGTCGCGCAGCAGGATATTGGTTTGCAAAAGCAAATCATCGAAGTCCATCGCGCCGTTGCGCTTGCAGCGCTGGCAGTAGATGTTGTAGATGTTGCCGAATTCGGGAATCTGCGCCTGCCGGTCCTCGGTGGCGTAGACCGAGTTGGCGAGGTAGGCGCCGGGCGTCACGAGGCAGTTCTTGGCGTAGGAGATGCGCGAAGCCAGCACGTTGGGCTTATACTTCTCGTCCGGAAGGTTCAGCTCGCGGACGATGGTCTTGATGAGGTTCTTGGAGTCCGAGGGTTCGTAGATCGTGAACGAATCGGTGAAGCCGATCCGTTCGGCGTTCTCCCGCAGGATGCGCGAAAAGACCGAGTGGAACGTGCCCATGCGGATATAGCGGCTGCGGTTGTCGGGCAGCATCTGCGCGATGCGTTCACGCATCGACTCGGCGGCCTTGTTCGTGAAGGTCAGGGCCAGGATGTTGAACGGCGCCACGCCCTGCTCGATCATGTAGGCGATGCGCGAGGTGAGCACGCGGGTCTTGCCCGAACCGGCTCCCGCGATGATGAGCGAGGGAGCGTCGTAGTTCACGACGGCATCGTACTGGGCGGGGTTCAGACCCCGTAATATGGGTGATTCGTTGGATTCCATGCCCGCAAAGTTAATAAGAAATGAGCAAGAATTTTCCAAAGAAAATAATATCTTTGCATTGCGAACGTTAAAAGGTTAACTCCGACAATACTACAACAAGCATAAAACAATGAGCGAAGTCATCAACATCAAAGAACTCAACGAGCGCATCGAACGCGAAAGCGTCTTCGTCGATACGCTCCGCACCGAAATGGGCAAGGTCATCGTGGGGCAGAGCCATCTGGTGGACACCCTGCTGATCGGTCTGCTGTCCAACGGCCACATTCTGCTCGAAGGCGTGCCGGGACTGGCCAAGACGCTGGCCATCACCACGCTCGCCAAAGCCGTCGATGCCGGATTCTCGCGCATCCAGTTCACCCCCGACCTGCTGCCCGCCGACCTGATCGGTACGCTGATCTACTCGCAGAAGAACGAGGATTTCGTCGTCCGCAAAGGCCCCATCTTCGCCAACTTCGTTCTCGCGGACGAAATCAACCGCTCCCCGGCCAAGGTGCAGTCGGCGCTGCTCGAAGCCATGCAGGAGCGTCAGGTGACCATCGGCGACAACACCTACCCGCTGCCCCAGCCCTTCCTCGTGCTGGCCACGCAGAACCCCCTGGAGCAGGAGGGAACCTACCCGCTGCCCGAGGCGCAGGTGGACCGTTTCATGCTCAAGGCCAAAATCTCCTATCCCAAGAAGCAGGAGGAGCGCGACATCGTGCGCATGAACCTCTCGGGCGCCGGCATGCCCCAGGTGGGTAAGGTCATCACGCCCGACGACATCGTCAAGGCCCGCAAGGTGGTCGAGGACGTTTACATGGACGAGAAAATCGAGAAATACATCATCGACATCATCTTCGCCACGCGCGAACCCGCGGAGTACAACCTCCAGAAGCTCCAGAACCTGATCGCCTACGGCGGTTCGCCCCGTGCGTCGATCTCGCTGGCCAAGGCCGCCCGCGCCTACGCCTTCATCCGCCGCCGCGGCTACGTCATCCCCGAGGACGTGCGCGCCGTCTGCCACGACGTGCTGCGCCACCGCATCGGCCTGACGTACGAAGCCGAGGCCGAGAACATCACCTCGGAGGAGATCATCACCGACATTCTCAACAACGTAATCGTACCCTAACGATGCAGCAGACCGAGAACGATATTCTGAAACGCGTCCGTAAGATCGAGATCAAGACCCGCGGTCTTTCGAACGAGATCTTCGCCGGGAAGTACCACACGGCTTTCCGCGGGCGGGGCATGTCGTTTTCCGAAGTGCGGGAGTACCGGGCCGGCGACGACGTGCGCGACATCGACTGGAACGTCACGGCCCGTTCGCGCAAACCCCACATCAAGGTCTACGAGGAGGAACGCGAGCTGACGATGATGCTGCTGGTCGATGTGTCGGCCTCGCGCATGTTCGGATCGACCGACCGTCTGAAAAAGAACATCATCACCGAGATCGCCGCCGTGCTGGCCTTCTCCGCCTCGCAGAACAACGACAAGGTCGGCTGCATCTTCTTCTCGGACCGGGTCGAGAAGTTCATCCCCCCGAAGAAGGGCCGCAGCCACATCCTCATGATAATCCGCGAACTGATCGGATTTCAGCCCGAATCGGCGGGCACGAAGCTCTCCGAGCCGGTGCGTTTCCTGACCAACGTCAACAAGAAACGCTGCACGACCTTCATCCTCTCGGATTTCATGGATTCGTCCGGCGACGAATCGGCGCTGGACGACGCCCTGAAAATCGCCGGGAGCAAACACGATCTGGTGGGCATCCGCGTCTACGATCCCCGCGAAACGGAGCTTCCGAACGTGGGCATCGTCGAACTGCGCGACGCCGAGAGCGGCCGCAAAGTATGGGTGGACACCGCCTCGCGGGCCGTGCGCGACCACTACACCGCCTCGTGGCAGGAACGCAGCGAACGCATCGGCGCAACGCTCAAGCACAACCGCATCGACACGGCCGTGATCTCGACCGACGGCGACTATGTGGCCGAACTAATGAAACTGTTCAAACAGCGATGAAACGACTCTTTGCAATAGCGCTTCTTTTCACGGCCCTCGCCGCCCGGGCGCAGAACACGCCCACCGTCACGGCGCGCGTCGAGCCCGACAGCATCCTGATCGGCGACCGCTTCGACTACATCATCGACGTGGAAAAAGACCTGGTGCAGGTGGTGGAGTTCCCCGAGTTCGACCCCCGCGACGGCAAGATCGAACTGGTCGAAAACTGCCCCGTGGACACGCTCAAACGCGACGGACGCCGGCTGAAACTGCGCAAGCGCTACCGGCTGGCGGCTTTCGACGAAGGCAAGTACAACCTCGGCGCGGCGCAGGTGCTCTACGCCGACAAGAACATCCTCGACACGCTCCGCAGCCGCGATTCGGTCTATCTGGAGGTGGCGACGTTCCAGATCGACTCCACGTCGCAGTCGATCTACGACCTCAAACCGCAGAAGACCCTGCCGTTCCGTTTCCGCGAGATCAAGGGCTACGTGACGTGGGGCATCCTGATCCTGCTGATTCTGCTGGCCGGAGCCTATGCGCTCCAACGCTGGCTCGCCAGCCGCGGCAAGGGCTTCGGGGATCTCTTCAAACCCGCTCCGCCGCTGCCTCCGCACGTGGCGGCCATTCAGGCGCTCGAAGCGCTCCACCACCAGAAACTGTGGCAGAACAACCGTCACAAACAGTATTATTCGGGGCTGACGGACATCCTGCGCACCTACATCGCCGCCCGCTGGGGCTTCGGCGCCATGGAGATGACCTCCGACGAGATCATCGAAACCATGCGGCAGGAGGAGCTGCCCGACAAGGCGCGGATGGACCTCACGGCCATTCTGCGGGACGCCGATCTGGTGAAGTTCGCCAAGGCGACGCCCGAGGCTGAGCAGAACGAAGCCGACTACCTGAAAGCCTACTATTTCGTCGAGGAGACGAAAGTAGCCGAAGAATCTCCGGCCGAGACCGAAGATTCCCCGGCAATTAAAAATGAAAAATGAAAAATTAAAAATGCATAGGCTTCTATACATTTTCCTGTTTCTCCTTACATCTGCCGGGGCTCAAGCCCAACAGATGCCCGAGCGTTCGCTGGTGCGCAAAGGCACCCGGCAGTACAACAAGGGCAACTACGAGCAGGCGATAAGCCGCTACGAGCAAGCCTTGCAGGCCGTTGCAGGACAGTTCGAGGCGACTTACGACCTCGGGAACGCTCTCTACAAGGCCGAGCGGTTCGACCGCGCCGAGCAGACCATGCAGCAGGCCGCGGCCGACTCGCTGCGCACGGACACGGAACGCGCCGAGGCGTTCTACAACCTCGGGAACGCCCAGTTCAAGCAGCAGAAGTACAAGGAGGCGCTCGAAAGCTACAAGCAGTCGCTGCGTCTGAACCCCTCGGACATGGAGGCCAAATACAACTACGCCTACACCAAGCGTCTGCTCGACGAGAACAAGGACGGCGGCGGAGGCGGCAACGACGACAAGGATCAGAACAAAGATCAGAACAAGGACCAGAACCAGCAGAACAAAGATCGGAATCAGCAAAACCAGGATCAGCAGAATAAAGATCAGCAGAACAAGGATCAGAAAGGCGATCCGAAAGACCGGCAGGGCGACGGGAAACAGGACCCGCAGGATAACAAGGGCGACAAGGGCGACCAGCAGGGTCAGCCGACGCCTTCGGGCATTTCGCCGCAGGAGCAGCAACAGATGCTCGACGCCATCCAGGCCCAGGAGGACAAGACCCAGGAGAAGCTGAAGGAGAAACAGGGCGTGGTGGTACGAGGAAAGAAAAACTGGTAAAACGTAAATGATTATGCATTTCGCATCTCCATACTATTTGTGGTTGCTGACGCTCCTCGTGCCGATGATCGGCTACTACGTCTGGCGCACGCTCCAGGGCGGGGCCGCGATCCGCATTTCGAGCGTCGCCGGCGTCGTGCGCGCCCCCAAAACCGTGCGCTACTACCTGCGCCACCTGCCGTTCGCGCTGCGTGCGGCGGCTTTCGCGCTGCTCGTGGTGGCGCTGGCGCGTCCGCAGGATGTCGAACAGAACGTCCGCACCAACACCGAGGGTATCGACATCATGCTGGCCATCGACGTGTCGGGGTCGATGCTGGCCCGCGACTTCAAACCCGACCGCATCACGGCCGCCAAGGAGGTGGCCGGGTCGTTCATCGCCGACCGCTACGGCGACCGCATCGGTCTGGTGGCGTTCGCCGGCGAAGCCTTCACGCAAAGCCCCCTGACCACCGACCAAAGCACCCTCCAGACCCTGCTGGCCCGCATCCGCAGCGGACTGATCGAGGACGGCACGGCCATCGGCAACGGACTGGCCACGGCGATCAACCGCCTGCGGGAGAGCGAAGCCAAATCGAAGGTCATCATCCTGCTGACCGACGGTGTGAACAACCGGGGCGAGATCGCGCCGCTCACGGCCGCGGAGATCGCCAAGGCACAGGGCATCCGGGTCTACACGATCGGCGTGGGCACCGAAGGCATGGCCCCCTACCCGGCCATCGACATGTTCGGCAACATTACCTTCGTCAACCAGAAGGTCGAGATCGACGAAAAGACGCTGACGGCGATCTCCGACATGACCGGAGGCAAGTATTTCCGCGCCACGGACAAAGCCAAGCTGAAGGCCATTTACGACGAGATCAACCAGCTCGAAAAGAGCAAGGTCGAGGTGACCGAGCACGTCTCCTACCACGAACTGTACCTCGCATGGGTGCTGGCGGCCCTGGGGCTGCTGCTGGCCGAATTCCTGCTGGCGAACCTCGTCCTGAAACGAATACCGTAAAAGATCATTTCCCATGTTCCGTTTCGCAAATCCGCAATATCTCTGGCTGCTGCTGGCCGTTCCGGCGCTCGTCGCGCTGTACGCGCTCGCCGCGCGCAGCCGCCGCAAACGGCTCGCACGCTTCGGAAATCCCGCCATCCTCGAAGAGCTGATGCCCGAGGTCTCGACCGGGCGCACGGCTTTCAAGTTCATCCTCTTCTGCACCGCCGTCGCGCTGCTCGTGCTGGCCGCGGCGCGCCCGCAGTTCGGCTCGAAACTCCGCGAGGAGAAGGCGCAGGGAATCGAGATGATGCTCACCATCGACGTGTCGAACTCGATGCTGGCCGAGGATTTCCAGCCCAACCGCCTCGAAAGGACCAAATACGCCATCGGCAAACTCTTCGAAGGGTTGCAGCAGGACCGCGTGGGACTGGTGGTCTTCGCAGGCGAACCGAAAGTCCAGCTGCCGATCACCTCCGACTACCGCATGGCCCGGGCCTTCGCCCGGCGGATCGACCCCTCGCTGGTGTCGGTGCAGGGAACGGCCATCGGCAAGGCGCTGGAACAGGCTCTGCTGTCGTTCTCGGGCGACACGGAGGAGAGCCACGGACGGGTCATCATCCTCATCACCGACGGCGAGAACCACGATGACGACGCCATCGCCGTCGCCGAGCGCGCCGCACAGATGGGCGTCAAGATCTTCACCATCGGCATCGGCACCCCCGAAGGCGCCCCGATCCAGATCGGCGGGGAGTTCATCAAGGACGAGACGGGCGAAATGGTCGTCTCGAAGCTCAACGAAGAGATGCTGGCCCGAATCGCCGACATCACGGGCGGCGCCTACGTGCGCTCGTCGAAACAGTCGATCGGACTCGACGAGATCGTCAAGGCGATCAACGAGATGGAGCAGACCGAATTGTCGATGGTCCGCTTCGAGGAGTTCAACGAGCAGTACCAATACCTGCTGATCGCGGCCCTGGCGCTGCTGTTGCTGGAATTCGCCGTGCTCGACCGCCGCAACCCGCTGCTGGCGCACCTGAACATCTTCCGCGAAAAATAACCCCGCGAAATGCGGAACGCACGCCGGATGAAGCGGATATTGCGAAATTTTTGCTTACCTTTGCCGCGGCAGGTCCGCCCTGTCGCTGCCGGCCGCAGGCCGGGAGAGGAAAGTCCGGGCAACGCAGAGCGCCACGCAGGCTAACGGCCTGACAGCCGTGAGGTTGTGGGAGCGTAACAGAGAACGACCGCCCGCAGGCGACTGCGGGTAAGGGTGAAAAGGCGGGGTAAGAGCCCACCGCGGGGGCAGCGATGTCGCCCGGCAGTACGTCTCGCGGGTTGCAAGACCGTGTATACCAGCAATCAAGGGTTGCTCGCCCGATGCCGGGGGGTAGGTTGCTCGAGGCGGCAGGAGACTGCCGTCCCAGATAAATGACAGGGGCCCGGGGTTCGCCCCGGGAACAGAACCCGGCTTACAGGGCCTGCACGCACAAAGGCGCCGCACGATGCGGCGCCTTTTCGTTTCGGCGCAGGGAAATCACATCAGCCCCATGCGCTTGCGGGCGAAGGGCACGACCCACGCCGGGGCCTGCTGCTTCGACAACAGGTCGCGCATGTAGTCCATATAGGGCTCCGCATGGCGGAAATAACGGTACAAGCCCTCGCAGAGCGAATTCTTGCGGCAGCCGTCGGACCCCGTCTCGAAGCGGTGCTTCGGACACTCGCCCCGGCAGGCGAAGTAATATTTGCACCGCAGGCACTCGGCGGGCAGCGCATTGCGCTTGGCAAGGCCGAAATCCACCCGCTTGCGCGAACGGTAGATCTCCGACAACGGAGTTTCGCGGATATTGCCCAGTTTGTATTCGGGGTAGACGAAGTGGTCGCACGAATAAACGTCGCCGTTGTGCTCCACGACCAGCGCGTCGCCGCACGTCTCGCCCATCGAACAGACGCCCGGCTGCACGCCGCACCACTGGGCCAACGTGGCGTCGAACATCTGCACGTAGCAGCGTCCCACGTCGCTCACGACCCATTCGTCGAAGATGTCGCACAGGAACTGACCGTAACCCGCAGGCGTGACGGACCATTCGGCCAACCGAGCCCCCTCGCGGTCGGGCGACACGATCAACGGACGGTGGAAGTCCGGTTTGTCGATGACATGCTCCACGGCGGGCAGGAACTGCATGTATCTGCTGTGCACCGTGTCGCGGAAGAAGCGGTAGATCTCCCCGCCGCGCCCCTCGCACAACCGGTTCACCACGCTCAGCGTGTTGTACTCCACGCCGCTGCGCTGGAACATTCCGATCGTCTGCATCACCCGCTCGAAGGTGGGTTTGCCGCCCTTCGTCAGGCGGAAGGCGTCGTGAATGTCCTGCGGACCGTCGAGCGAAATGCCCACCAGAAAATTGTTCCCGGCGAAAAGGTCGCACCAAGCCTCATCGACCAACGTGCCGTTGGTCTGGAGGATGTTCTCGATCCGCTTGCCGTCGGCGTATTTTTGCTGGAAGTCCATCGCCCGGCGGTAGAAATCCACCCCCAGCAGCAGCGGCTCGCCGCCGTGCCAGCAGAACTGCACCGTATCGACATCGTTGGCCTCGATATACTGCCGGACGTAAAGTTCCAGCAGCTCGTCGCTCATCACGGCCTGTTTGCCGCCGTACTGCACGGCCTTGTCCAGATAGTAACAGTAATGGCAGTCGAGGTTGCACGCCGAACCGGCAGGCTTGAGCATCGTCGAAAAGGCGACCGGACCCGCCTGTTTCTCAGCGTCGCGGAAGGTGAAAATGTCCTTGTTTTTCATGTCAAGGTTCCGAAATTTACGAATGAAACGGACCGGGGTCCGCAATTATTTCGACAAATATAGCGATTTGCAGAACCGCATCCTAATTTTCCATAAAAATACGGAAACGGCAGGACAATCGGGACCATTTTATGGTCAAAATTCATCGAACGGCGTCCCAATATGCCATAAACATCCGAAAAAAGAGGGACCGAAAGATCTAAATCGCTATCTTTGGCAACCGAACCCCTCCTTAATCCGATGAACCCGGGAAAGACACTGCCGCTCTTGCTGTTCTGCCTGCTCTGCGCCGCGACCGCCGCGGCACAGTCCGTCGCCGTGCGTTTCCGGGTCGCCGACCGCGCGACGCGCGATGCGGTGGTGGGTGCCGTCGCCGAACTGCGAAGCCGCACGGACACCGCGGCCGCAGCCCTCTACACCACCTCGGACATCGACGGCCAGGGACTCTTCCCCCGTGTGCCGCGAGGCGAATACCGTCTGACCGTCACTTCGCTGGGCTACGACTCGCTGCGCACCGACCTGCGGGTCGGAACGACCGCCGTGACGCTCGATTCGCTGTGGCTCGCACCCCGCGCCGAGGCCATCGACGACGTGGTGGTCGAGGTTCCGGCGCTCCGGTCGTCGGTCCGCGGCGACACGCTCTCCTACCGCGCCTCGGCCTACAAGGTGGCGTTCGGATCGGACGCCGGTTCGCTGATCTCGAAAATGCCCGGACTGGAGATCGCCGACGGGGCGATCGAGGCGCAGGGCCGCAGCGTGCAACGCGTCTATGTCGATGGACGCGAATTTTTCGGCAACGACGTGATGTCGGCCGTGCGCAACATCCCGGCCGACATGATCGAGAGCATCGACATCTACAACACGCAGAGCGACCAGTCGGAATTCACGGGCGTGGACACCGGCGAAGGAGTCACGGCGCTGAACATCGTGACGCTGCCCGACAAGCGGCGGGGCGCTTTCGGCCGCGTGTTCGGGGCCTACGGCATCCCGGACAAATACATCGGCGGAGGCAACGTCAACATCTTCAACAACGACCGCCGGATCTCGGTGATCGGTCTGGTGAACAACGTCAGCCGCCAGAACTTCTCGTTCGAGGACATCCTCGGAACCACCGAGGAGTCGGGTTCCCGGACCTCGAACAAGAACTTCATGGTGCGCCCGCTGGACGGCATCTCGACCGTGCAGGCCATCGGAATCAATTACAGCGACGACTGGGGCAAGAAAGGCAAGGTCACGGCCAGCTACTTCTTCAACCGCACCGACAACCGCAACACCAGCCGGAGCGACAAGCAGACCTTCACCGCATCGGACAAGCTGGTGCTCTACACCGACGAGAACCGTTCGAAGGCGCTCAACCTCAACCACCGTTTCAATTCGCGCATCGACTACCGGTTTTCGGAGCGCCATTCGATGATGATGCGCACGTCGTTCAGCTTGCAGGACAACGACTCGCGCAACGAACTCCTGAGCCGCACGGACAACAAGTTCTCCGACGACGACATCCGCTTCGTCAACCGCCGCCGCAACTTCGGACTGAGCGACAGCAAGGGATTCAACGTTTCGAACTCGCTGATCTACCGCTACCGACTGCCGGGCAAAAAGTCGCACAACCTCACGTTCGGCCTCGGGGGCACCTACCGCTCCTACGAGCAGTTCAGCTTCCCGCGGCAGTACACCTTCCGCGACCCCGACGACATCGAGTGCGACACCGCGGACTACTCCTCGCGCAACGTCACGCGCACCGACCGCGACCAGCCGGGCTACGACGTGAGCGGCAGCGCGAGCTACACCCGGGCGCTCTCGAAGCGGTCGCGCCTGAGCCTCGAATACCGCATCAACTACACCGACAACAGCGTGGACCGCAGCACGTTCGTGCTCACCAAGGAGAACGTGTTTCCGGACGAACGCAGCCCGAAGCAGTCCACGGAGTACGACTATGCGTTCCTGACCCACCGCGTCGGCAGCACCTACCAGTACTATTTCAAGAAGACGAAGGTCGCGGCGACGCTCTACTACCAGCACGCCGAATTCGACAGCGACTACGCCTTTCCCTACCGCCGGAAGACCGGCGCGTCGTTCGACAACCTGACCTACAACGTGGTGTCGAACATCAGCGTTTCACGCAACAACACCCTGAAATTCACGGCCGTGGGCCGCACGTCGAATCCCCGCGCCACCGACCTGCAAGGCATCGTCAACACCACCAACCGCCAGAACGTCTTCGCCGGAAACCCCCGTCTCGACCCGGTCTACACCCACCGGCTGACGGGGCAGTACATCCGCACCAGCCCCAAACGGGGCCGCACGTTCACCGTCTCGGCCGAGGCGGCGATCAGCCCCAACACCATCACCGACTCGCTGGTGATCGACACGCCGGATTTCGTCATCGACGACGAAGGGACGCTGCTGGGCGAGGGCAACCAGTTCACCAAGCCGGTGAACCTCCCGGGATACTGGAGCCTGCGCGCCAGCGTCAGCTACGGCATGCCGGTGCGGTGGCTGCGTTCGAACCTCAATTTCCGGGCGGGGGTCTCGACGGGGCGCATCCCGAGCATCATCAACGGCGAGCGCAACGAACTGTCGAACAGCTCCTACAACGCCGGGTTGGTGCTGGGCAGCAACATCTCGGAAAGTGTCGATTTCCGCGTCAGCTACACGGGGCGCTACAACGTGAGCAAGAGCACGTCGCACGTCCGCACGCTGGACAACACCTATTTCAGCCAGACCGCCCGGGCCGAAGCCACGTTCGTGGCGTGGAAACGCCTCGTCGTGCGCGCCAACGCCGACTACAACTACTACAAGGGCATCACGGACACGTTCCTCGAAGAGCGGCTGATCTGCAACGCCCTGCTGGGCGTGAAACTCTTCCGCAACCGGCTGGGCGAGGTGAGCGTCGGGGTGAACGACCTGCTGGACCAGAACGGCACGACCTTCCGCCGCACGGTGACGGGCACCACGCTGCGCAACGTGACGAACCTCGGCGTCGGCCGCTACGTCTCGTTCCAGTTCACCTACAACCTGCGCCTCTTCCGCCGCCAGAGCAACGCCGTAATGGACGTCCTGCAAGGCAAATAATCCACAGTCAGGAGGCTGCGCCCCGGTGTCCGAATCCACTTTTTTGCGGACGGATTGTGCGATTGAAGCAGAAATTGCTATCTTGCATCGCATAACCGCTCTTTTCCGCCCGACTTGACACGCTTCATCCTGCTGCTTATCGCCATCGCCGGCCTCTCCGGCCCGATCTCCGCACGCACCGTGCGGAACGGAACGCCGCAGGTATACCGCAGCTACCGCCCTGCACGGGTCACGATCGCCGTCGAGGACAAGGAGACGAAAGACCCGCTGATCGGAGCCACGGTCTCGATCATAAGCGGCGCAGACACGCTGCGGGGCATCACCTCCAAAAAGGATTTCTACCGCACGCTGGCCGTCTACGAGTGCGACCGCATCTTCCGCGACTCGGTCGATCTGGAGGTCGCCTACCTCGGGTACAAACCATACAGGAAGCGGTTCGCCGCGACCGAGTTCCAAAGCCGCATCGAAGTCGGAATGGAGGTCGATGAACAGTCGATCGCCCAGGTCGTGGTCGTGGGCAAGCGGGTCGCCATGATCTTCAAGGGCGACACCATGATCTACAATGCCGGAGCATTCAAAACGATGGCCGACGACCGCTTCGAGGAGCTGTTGAAACAGCTTCCGGGGGTCGAGGTCCGGGACAACAAGATCCTCGCCGGCGGCGAGGAGGTCAAACGGGTGCTGATCGACGGCAAAAACCTCTTCGGCAACAAATCCCAGTACGCGCTGACCGACCTCGAAGCCTCGGATGTCAAGAGCGTGCGGGTCTACGAAGACCTGAGCCCCGAGGCCAAGCGGCTGGGCAACACCACGGCCCGGAAAGAGAAGGTGATGAACGTCGAGACCAAATCGAAACGCAGCGTCCTTCAGGGCGGCAGTCTGGAAGCCTCGGTCGGCGCGAGCCTCGAAAAGGACTACTCCGGGCGTCGTGAGATCCGCCATTCGGAGGCCGGGACCTACTACCGCAACAGCGAAAAAGGCAACTGGCGGATCGAAGCCTCCAACCTGAAGGACGACAACTCCCGGGCGGAGGTCGCTTCGTTCGATTCGAAACTCACGCCGACGAAGCAGACCGACGCCCAGGCGGAGTACACCTACCGCCGCGGCGACTCGACCTCGGTTTCGACCGCGGTCGGTTTCCAGCGCCGCCGCCAGAGCCGCATCTCCCGCTCGATGACGGAGTATTTCCCGACCGACGATTATGCCCTGCGCACCGAGGAGAACTCCGGGGAGTCCCTCTCCAAAGCCCTCTCGGCGAATCTCTCCAACCTGACAAGCGTCCGGCGCGGAAAGAATTCTTTTTTCGCCATGACGGACTTCTCGTTCGACAACAATTCGTCGCTGAGCCGCAACTCCACCTCCCAGCGTATCGACGACGACGAGACCCGCACACTCCTCAACAACGACTCCGACAACCGGAATATCCGGTTCAGCACCCGACTCTCCTACCGCTTCGCCCTTTCCAAGCGATCGTCGCTGGCATTGTCCGTCAACGGCGATTACGGCACGCAGGACCAGGACGGCTGGCAGATCGACACGGCGGCCTCGGTGCAGGGCCTGCAAGTCAAACTGCGCAACAACGGCGACGGCCGCCGGTACGGTTTCGAAGCATCGGTCGATTACGGCTACAAGATCGGGGAGAATCTCCGGTTCTCGGCCGCCTACTCCTTCAAGCGCAGCTACGACCGCTCGAAAATGCTGTCCGTGGATTTTCTCGACGATCCGCAGGGAACGCTGGACCCCGTGAACTCCTACAACTACACGAACGACAGCTATTCGCACAGCCTGCAAGCCGGCCTGAATTACAGCCGCGACGGACTCTGGATCATAGGCACCCTCACGGGAGTGGTCTATCAGATCGCCCGCAGCGAACGCTTTCCGGAGAAGGAACGCTTCCCGAGGCAGTTCTACCAGCTGAATCCCTGGTTCAGCCTTATGGCCGGCCAATCCAAAAGGCGGTTCACCCTCAACATCAGCTCCTTTTCGCAGATGATCCCGACCGAGTCGCTGCGCTCGACGATCGACGCCACGAACCCCCTCTCGCTGCGGGCCGGAAACCCCGGTCTCAAACTGCCGAACGACATGGCGTTGCTGGCAAGAATCTCTTTCAACAACGCACCGAAGGCGCGGACCTTCTCGATCGGGCTCAACGGCGGGTACACCTTCAACTACATCGCCTCGCAGCGCATCCTGTTCCTCGAAGAGACCTACCTCCCCCAGTACGACTACACGGCCCGGAAGGGTGCGCAGTTCTCGACGCAGACCAACGTCGGAGGATGTTACAAACTCGGCGGATCGGCCGATTTCTCCCAACAGATCGCCTCGCTGCGCTCGACGGTCAGCGCCACCATCGGCTACGATTTCCAACAGACCCCCTATTTCCTCGACGAGGCGCTCTGCCACTCGGGCCGCCATGCGCTCTCGTTCCGCGCCGGCTTCGAATCGGGCTTTTCGAGCAAGGTCAAAATCGCCGTCTCCTCCGTGACCTCGATGAGCTCCTACTCCACGCAGAACAGCACCACGCAGGACCTGCGCGAAACGGTCCGCACCCGGCTGGACCTGCGCTTCGGAAAGTATTTCGCCTCCGTGGCGAACGCCTACGAATTCTACTGCAACAGCAATTCGCATACGCTCACGCGCCACAACGTGATCCTCAACGCCGCGGCGGGCCGCAAGTTCGGCAAGGAGAACCGGCTGGGACTTTCGGTGGGCGTCATCGACATCCTCAACCGTCCGGACTATGCTTCGACGGTGTTCGAAACCGACTACATGCGCACCTCCTCGATCTCCTACCTGGGCCGTTACGGCTATCTGCGCATCGCGTACACATTCTGAACGAAACGGAACCGAAATGCGAACGAGTTTCGGATTATTTCGGGTATTTTCACATATTTTTGTAACTTTGGAGTCGTAACGACATTTATAGACCCCAACCCATGATGAAACGACTGCTAACCATCCTCTCCGCCGCGCTGACCGCAGGCGCGGTGTCCGCCGCTGCCCCGCAGCAGCTCATCGACATCCGCACCGACGACGTATCGATCGTGCTCGCCGCCCGTCCGGACGGAGAGGTTCATTTCCGCCACTTCGGAAGCCGCATCGACGACCCCTCTCCGCTGGCCGACTACAAGAGCTCCCGCCGTGCCGACCACGGAACCGACGACCTGGCCTGCCCTGTGATGGGCGGGCGGAATTTCCGCGAACCGGCCCTGCGCATCACCCACGCCGACGGGGATATGAACACCGATTTGCGCTACGTGTCGCACTCGTCACGGCAGCTGGCCGATCCCAACGTCACCGAGACGGTCGTGAAGATGACCGACTGCTGTCAGGCGCTGGATGTCGAACTGGTCTTCACGGCCTACGCCCGGGAGAACGTCATCACCACGCACACGGTGATCCGCAACCGCGAGGAGGGTCCCGTCACGCTCCACAGCTTCTATTCCTCGGCCGTGACGCTGAAATCCGACAAATACCTGCTGACGCACCTCTACGGCGCCTGGGCGCGCGAAGCGCAGGTCGATCACACGCTGCTGACCCACGGGTCGAAAAGCATCGAGTCGATGCGCGAGGTGCGCACCACCCACACCGAAAATCCCGCCTTCATGCTCACGCTGGGCAGCGGATCGTTCAGCGAGAACTGCGGCGAGGTCATCGCCGGGGCGCTGGCGTGGAGCGGGAATTTCCGGCTCAACTTCGAGGTGGACGAATACGACGTGCTGACCGTGCTGGCCGGGGCCAACCCCAACGGCTCGGAATACCGGCTACGCCCGGGCGAATCGTTCACCACGCCGGAGATGATCTACACCCACTCGCTGCGCGGCGCAGGAGGCGCCTCGCGCAACCTCCACGACTGGGGCCGCAACTACGGCGTCTACCACGCCGAACGGGTGGTCCCGACGCTGCTCAACAGCTGGGAAGGGGCCTATTTCGACTTCGACGCCAAGGTGCTGAAACAGATGATCGACGACGCGGCCTCGATGGGGCTCGAAATGTTCGTGCTCGACGACGGATGGTTCGGCAACAAATATCCGCGCAACGCCGCCAACGCCGGACTGGGCGACTGGCAGGTCAACCGGAAGAAACTCCCGGCAGGCATCGACGACATCGCCTCGTACGCACACCGCAAGGGGCTGAAATTCGGCATCTGGATCGAACCCGAAATGGTCAACCCCAAGAGCGAACTGGCCGAGAGGCATCCCGACTGGATCGTGCGCCCGCCGAAGCGCGAAGCGCCCGAAACCCGCAGACAATGGCTGCTGGACCTCTCGAACCCCGCCGTGCAGGACTTCGTCTTCGAGACGTTCGACAACACGATGAAGCTCTCGGACAAGATCGACTACATCAAGTGGGACGCCAACCGCAACGCCAACAACGTGGGTTCGGCCTACCTCCCCGCCGACGAACAGTCGCACTTCTGGATCGACTACGCGCAGGGATTCTATAAGGTGATGGAGCGCATCCGCGCCAAGTATCCCGACGTGCTGATCCAAGCCTGCGCTTCGGGCGGCGGCCGCGTGGAGTACGGGGCGCTGCGGTATTTCGACGAATTCTGGACCAGCGACAACACCGAAGCGTTGTCGAGAGCCCGCATCCAGTACGGCACGAGCCTCTTCTATCCGGCCGTGGCGATGGGTTCGCACGTCTCGGCCGTGCCCAACCACCAGACGGGCAACGTCACGCCGATCAAGTTCCGCTTCGACATGGCCTGCGCCGGACGCCTCGGCATGGAGCTCCAGCCCAAGCAGATGACCGACGCCGAAAAGGAGTTCGCGCGCCGCGCCATCGCCAGCTACAAGGAGTACCGCGACATCGTGATGCAAGGCGACCTCTACCGCATCGGCACGCCCTACGACGAGAGCGGATGCTACGGCGTGCTGTACGTCGCCAAGGACAAGCGGCAGGCCGTGCTGTTCGCTTACAGCCTGCGTTACCAGGGGCGTTCGCTGATCCCGAAATTCCGCCTCGACGGACTCGACCCCAAGACGGGATACACCGTGCGGGAGCTGAACGTCGATAAACCCCGCTTCTGGTTCGACGGAAAGACCCTCAGCGGAGAACTGCTCATGAACGCCGGCATCAACCCCCATCTGTCGAAGATATACGACAGCGCCGTATTCATCCTGAAAGCCAAGTGACGGGTCCATGAAACTGCGAAAGCCCATATTCCTGCTCCGAAGCCTGCTGTTGTCCGGCATGGCCGTGCTGACCGCCTGCGGCCGGAACGACACCGCCACGCTCGAAGAAGAACTGGACTATATGATCAGGAACAAGCGGCTTTTCGACGAAAAGAAGGAGGAGCGCATCGACGGATTCCGACGGATGCTGTGTATGACCAGACTGACCCCGGAACAGGAGTACGCGATCAACGACAGTCTCAGCGAGGTTTTCTACAAATACCGGCTCGACTCCGCCATCCGCTACGGAGAACGCAATCTGGAACTCGCCCGCCGGCTCGGCGACCGGGAGCGCTGCGCCTCCGCCGCAATCCGGCTCGCGCGATTCTACTCCTCCCGCGGCGCCTGCATCGAGGCCCGGCAGCTGCTCGACTCGATCCGCAGGGAGCTGCCTCCCGGCTTTCTCGAACTCTATTACCGGACCTACATCTTCTTCTACGACTGCTACGGGGTCTTCTCCGGCTCCAGCCGGCCGACGAACAACCGGGCGGTTTACCGGGATTCGCTCCGGCGGCATCTCGGAATCCCGGCCAATACGTCCGAAACCAGGGAGCAGGCCGAACAACGGCTGCTGAACCAACTCACGCAGATACCGCCCGGAACCCCCGATTATGCCAAGATCGCCAACTCCCTGGGCAGCCACTACCGGGCGAACGGCGACGACTGGCTGGCGAAAAAATATTACACCCTCTCGGCAATCGCCGACATTCAGAACGCCACGAAGGAGAACGACGCGATACTCTCCCTGGCGAAAGTCTACTTCGATCACAAGGATTATTCGCGGGCCTACAAATACACCCAGTCGGCCCTCGAAGACGCCCTTTGCAGCAACATGCAGTTCCGGATCGTGCGGATGACGGAACTCGCCTCGATCATCATCGCCTCGCACCAGGACAAAGAGGCCAAAACCAAGGTCAAACTGCAACACTATCTGATCCTGATCAGCGTCCTTTCGGCGGTGCTCATCCTGCTGTTCGTATTCGTCTACAAGCAGGTGAGGAAGCTCTCGCGGGTGCGGAAAGAGCTCTCGGGGACCAATGCCGAACTCGCCCGGCTCAACATCGAGCTGAACGAGATCAACGAACAGCTCTCCGACGCCAACGCCGTCAAGGTGCAGTACATCGCCCGCTTCTTCGACCTCTGCTCGATGTACATCGACAAGATGGACAACTACCGCAAGTCGCTGAAAAAACTGGCGCAGGAGCGGCAGCCCGACGAACTCTACCGCCGGCTGAAATCGACCTCCATGCTCGAAAACGAGCAGGAGGAGCTTTTCCGGAATTTCGACGAAATCTTCCTGAACCTCTACCCGACCTTCATCGAGGAGTTCAACGAACTGCTGGTCGAGAGCGAGCGGATCACGCCGAAATCCGGCGATCTGCTGAACAAGGAGCTGCGCATCTATGCCCTGATCCGGCTGGGCATCACCGACAGCGTAAGGATCGCATCGTTTCTGCGCTGTTCGCTGAGCACGGTCTATAATTACCGGACCCGGATGAGAAACCGGGCCGCCGCCTCGCGGGAGGACTTCGAAAAAAAGGTCATGAAAATCGGAGGCATACACAGAAACGACGCGTGAAAAGTTACAGAATCACTACATTTTTTCGGCCCTTCCGGAACATCAACCGGCTGAAAAATAGCACTATGAATAAAAACAGGCACTACATTTTCAGGTATAGTTTTCCGAACCGATATTTATAAAGGCTATTTTTGTAAAGCAGACCGCCGATCTCGGGATTCGGGGGATTCTGCCGAGTTAATCAACCTTTACCAAACTACAAATGAACCCCATCAGAATCGGTTTGATCGGCCTCGGCCGAATGGGAGGATTTTTCCTCGAAGAACTCCGGAAGAGCGAAAAATGGGAGGTCGCCAGCATCTGCGACATATCGCCCGAATCGCGCGCCCGGGCCCGGGAACTCGCCCCGGAGGCGAAAGTGATCGCCGACGAACAGGAAATCTTCGACGATCCCACCATACAGGCCGTGGGACTGTTCGCCTTGGCCGACTCGCGGAAATCGCAGATCGAAAAGGCTTTCGCCAGCGGAAAACACGTCATTGCCGAAAAACCCATCTCCGACAACGTCGAAAACGAATGGAAAGCCGTGGAACTGGCTGAAAACACGCCGCTCTTCTCCACGGTCAACCTCTATCTGCGCAACTCCTGGTATCACAATACGATCAAGGATTTCATCGCCCAGGGCGAGATCGGCGAGCTGGCCATCATCCGGGTCTGCCACATGACCCCGGGACTGGCCCCCGGCGAAGGGCACGAGTTCGAAGGCCCGGCATTCCACGACTGCGGCATGCACTACGTGGACATCGCGCGCTGGTACGCCGGTTCGGAGTTCAAGACCTGGAACGCCCAGGCCGTGCGGATGTGGAACTACAAGGAGCCGTGGTGGCTCCAATGCCACGGCACGTTCGAGAACGGCGTGGTGTTCGACATCACCCAGGGGCACGTCTACGGACAGCTGGCCAAGGACCAGACGCACAACTCCTACATAGACATCATCGGCACGAAGGGCATCGCCCGCATGACCCACGACTTCAAGACCGCGATCGTCGAACTCCACGGCGTGACGCAGACCCACCGGCTCATACAGCCCTACGGCGGCAAAAACATCGACGTGCTGTGCAAACTCTTCGCCGAGTCGATCGAAACGGGCAGCCGCAGCGCGTCGCTCCCCACGTTTCGCGATGCGGCGAAGGCTTCGGAATACGCCTGGCGGTTCCTGCAGGACGCCCGCAAACACGACCTGCCGGCCATCGGCGAGCTGGAGACGCTCCGGCAGATCCACGAACGCCGCCGCACGATGAAAAACGGATACGGCCTGCTCCGCAAACATGCCTGAACGACAAACGACAAGATCTGATTAAACCTCTAAAAAACTATCGACCATGAACAATCCACTATTTTTCGGCAACCTGGGTGCCGGCGAGATCATCCTCATCGCGCTCATCGTCCTGCTGCTTTTCGGCGGTAAAAAGATCCCCGAGCTCATGAAGGGAATCGGAAAGGGCGTCCGGAGCTTCAAGGAGGGGATGAACAATATCGAAAAGGATATCGAAAATCCCGACCCGGACCCCAAAGACAAGACCAATCACTAATCCAACCTTAAAATCTCTGAAACGATGTCAAACGAAATGTCGAGAAGAAAGTTCCTGAAAACAGGAGCTGCCGCCGCACTCGGTCTGGCGGTCGTGCCCAGCACGGTGTTAGGTAAAAAATTCGGTCACACCGCCCCTAGCGACAAGCTCAACATCCTGGGCGTGGGTATCGGAGGCCGCGGCGCCTCGGTGCTGAAAGGGCTCGAAAGCCAGAACATCATCGGCCTGTGCGACGTGGACTGGAAATACGCCGACCACGTGTTCAAGCGCTACCCGGCAGCCAAGAAGTACAACGACTACCGCAAGATGTACGACGAGCTGCTCAAATCGGCCGACGCCGTGATGGTCGCCACGGCCGACCACACGCACGCCATCATCGCCGCCGACGCCATCACGGCCGGCAAGCACGTCTACGTCGAGAAGCCGCTGACCCACACCGTCTACGAATCGCGCCTGCTGACCAAACTGGCCGACAAGCACAAGGTAGCCACCCAGATGGGCAACCAGGGAGCTTCGGGCGAGGGCGTCCGCAAGGTCTGCGAATGGATCTGGAACGGCGAGATCGGCGAGGTGCGCAAGGTGGAGACCTTCACCGACCGTCCGATCTGGCCGCAAGGACTGGCCCGTCCCGAGAACGACGAACGCATTCCGAAGACGATGAACTGGGACGCCTTCATCGGTCCGGCCCCCTACCGGCCCTACAACTCGATCTATACGCCGTGGAACTTCCGCGGATGGTGGGACTTCGGCACCGGCGCCCTGGGCGACATGGCCTGCCACATCCTGCATCCGGTGTTCAAGGCCCTGAAGCTGGGCTCCCCGACCAAGGTTCAGGGCAGCTCGACGCTGCTTCTGAACGAATCCGCCCCCATGGCGCAGCGGGTGAAGTTCGTCTTCCCGGCCCGCGACAACATGCCGAAAGTGGCCATGCCGGAGGTCGAAGTGCACTGGTACGACGGCGGTCTGATGCCGGAGCGTCCCGAAGGGCTGCCCGCAGGCAAGGACCTGAACATGAGCGGCGGCGGCGCGATCTTCTACGGCACGAAGGATACGCTGATCTGCGGATGCTACGGCAAGGACCCCTACCTGGTTTCGGGCCGCGTGCCCGAAGCTCCGAAGGTGCTGCGCGAGATCACCGAATCGCACCAGATGGACTGGGTGCGCGCCTGCAAGGAGGACCCCGAATACCGCACGCCGAGCGCCTCGGACTTCAGCGAGGCCGGACCGTTCAACGAGATGGTCGTCATGGGCGTACTGGCCGTGCGTCTGCAAAGCCTCAACCGGGAGCTCGAATGGGACGGTGAAAACATGCGTTTCACGAACATTCCCGATGACGCCATGATCAAGACGGTCATCAAGGACGGTTTCCACATCAAGGACGGACACCCGACCTTCGACAAGACCTGGACCGATCCGGTCAACGCGCAGCAGTTCGCGCAGGAACTCATCAAACACACCTACCGCGACGGTTGGAAACTGCCCGACATGCCGCGCTGAACAAATTCGTAAAACCTAAAAAACAGAAGAATATGAAAAAAACCCTTTTATTCTCGGCTTGCGTGGCGCTGACCGCGTCACTCGTATCGTGCGGAGGCCCCGGCGGCAAAGCGAAGACGGCCGGCGACGCTTCGGCCAAGGCGGAAAGCGAAACGCCCGCAGTTCCCGAATACACCGTCGTGGACAACGCGCAGGTGGACCTCGCGTCGTTCCCGCAGGACAAGGACGGCTACTACGTGATCTTCGACGGCAAGACGTTCAACGGCTGGCGCGGCTACGGCAAGGAGAGCGTTCCTTCGCGCTGGACGATCGACGACGGCGCCATCAAGTTCAACGGCTCGGGCGGCGGCGAAGCCCAGACGGGCGAGGGCGGCGACCTGATCTTCGCCAAGAAGTTCAAGAACTTCGAACTGGAGATGGAGTGGAAGGTCTCGAAGGGCGGCAACTCGGGCATCTTCTACCTGGCCCAGGAGGTTACGACCCAGAAGGACGGCAAGACCAAATACGAGCCGATCTACATCTCGTGCCCCGAGTACCAGGTGCTCGACAATGCGAACCACCCCGACGCCAAACTGGGCGTTGACGGCAACCGCCAGTCGGCATCGCTCTACGACATGATCCCGGCCGTTCCGCAGAACCAGAAGCCCTTCGGCGAATGGAACAAGGCCAAGATCATGGTTTACAAAGGCACGGTCGTACACGGACAGAACGGTAAGAACGTCGTGGAGTACCACCTCTGGACGCCCCAGTGGACCGAGATGCTGGAGAACAGCAAGTTCAGCCCGAAGAAGTGGCCGTTGGCGTTCGAACTGCTCAACAACTGCGGCGGCGAGAACCACGAAGGCTACATCGGTCTTCAGGACCACGGTGACGACGTTTGGTTCCGCAACATCCGCATCAAGATCCTCGACTAATCTCCCGCGACCGTGAAGACCCGTTTTCTGACAACGGTTTGCGCACTTCTCACCCTGGCGGTGCTCCTCGGCGGATGCTCCGCCGGGGCGGAGAAGGCGCCGAAAAAGGAGGTCGGCATCCAGCTCTACTCCGTGCGGAGCCTGATCGGAGCCTTCGGCAACAATCAGGAGGACTACAAACCCGTGCTGAAACAGCTCGCCGACATGGGCTACACCTCGGTGGAGGCAGCCAGCTACAAGGATGGCAAAATCTACGGACAGACCCCCGAACAGTTCCGCAAGGACGTGGAGGAAGCCGGCATGAAGGTGCTCTCCACGCACTGCACGATCAATCTTTCGGACGAGGAGCTGGCCGCAGGCGACTTCTCGAAGGCCCTCGCATGGTGGGACGAGTGCATCGCGGCGCACAAGGCCGCCGGTGCGGAATACATCGTCGTCCCGTCGATGCGGAAGGTCTCGACGCTCGAAGAGCTGGCGACCTACTGCCGCTATTTCAACGAAGTCGGCGCCCGCTGCAAGGCCGCCGGGCTGAAATTCGGCTACCACAACCACTCGCGCGAATTCGAGAAGATCGAGGACCGGGTGATGCTCGACTACATGATCGAGAACACCGATCCCGACAAGGTGCTGTTCGAAATGGATGTCTACTGGGCCGTGATGGGAAAGGCCAGCCCGGTGGACTATTTCAAGAAGTACCCGGGGCGGTTCAAGCTGCTGCACATCAAGGACCGCCGTGAGATCGGCCAAAGCGGGATGGTGGGATTCGACGCCATCTTCGCCAACGCGGAGACCGCCGGCGTCGAGAACATCATCGTCGAGATCGAGGGATCGAGCTACGACGACATCGTCCGCAGCGTCCGCGAGTGCATCGACTACCTGCTCGAAGCGCCCTTCGTCGAAGCCTCTTACGGGAAATAAACCGCGGCTGTCATGGAAGAAAAACAAATGACGTTCTGGGCGCACCTGGAAGACCTCCGCTGGAGCCTGATCCGCGTGGTGGCCGTGCTGCTCGTATTCGTGATAGTTTGTTTTTGCGCCATGCCCTATCTGTTCGACCACTTCGTGCTGGCACCGACCACCTCGGACTTTCCGCTCTACCGGTGGCTGTCGCAGATCAGCGGCTCGAACAACCCGCTGCTCCCGGATTTCAGCAACGACAACTACTCCGTGGAGATCATCAACATCAATGTCGCGTCGCAGTTCCTGACCCACATCAGCACGTCGTTCTGGTTCGCGCTGGTGCTGATGTTCCCCTACCTGATCTTCGAGATCTGGCGGTTCGTGCAGCCCGCGCTGTTCCGCGAAGAGCGCCGGAGCGTCGGACTGGCGTTCATCGGAGGCACATTCATGTTCTTCCTCGGGTGCGCCGTGGGCTACATGCTCGTGTTCCCGTTCACGTTCCGCTTCCTCACGGAGTACCAGCTGAGCACGTCGATCGTCAACCAGATCTCGCTGACCTCCTACATGGGGAATTTCCTGATGCTGATATTCGTCATGGGGATCGTCTTCGAACTGCCGCTGCTGGCGTGGCTGCTCTCGAAAATGGGGCTGGTGACCAAGTCCTTCTTCCGGCAATACCGCAAGCACGCCGTGGTCATCCTGCTGGTGCTGTCGGCGCTCATCACCCCCTCGGGCGACCCGTTCACGCTGATGGTCGTCTTCCTGCCGATCTACCTGCTCTACGAGCTCGGCATCAAATTTTCGAGGGACTGACCCCGACATCCGTTCTGCCGAAACCGGGATTTCCGCCGTGGAAATCCCGGTTTTTCATCTCTCCGGCAACGCCCGGACAGGCTGCGCCCGGCAAAATGCAGGCAAGATTGCGTTTGCTCCCGGCTTGCACTACTTTGGCTGCGCCTTAGACAGGCGGCACCTCGGCAAAATGCAAGCAAGCTTGCGTTTGCTCCCGGCTTGCACTATCTTTGCATCCAAAGACTTCCGAACATGATCGAACAAATCATCTCCCGACGACTCCGAATCGCCCTGCCGCAGGTGCAGGGCACCGTACGCCTGCTGCGCGACGGTGCGACGATCCCCTTCATCAGCCGCTACCGCAAGGAGGCGACCGGCTCGCTCGACGAAGTGCAGGTAGGTGCCGTCAAGGAGCAGCTGGAACGCCTCACCGAACTCGAGTCCCGCCGCCAAACCATACTCACGACCATCGAAGAGCAAGGGAAACTGACTCCGGAGCTCCGCCGGCGCATCGAGGAGTGCTGGGACCCGGTGGAGCTGGAGGACCTCTACCTGCCCTACAAGCCCAAACGCCGCACCCGCGCCACCGTGGCCCGCGAACGGGGGCTGGAACCGCTCGCCGACCTCGTCATGGCACAGCGGGCCCGCGACGCGGCACAGCAGGCCCGGCATTACGTCTCGGCCGAGGTGCCGACCCCCGAAGACGCCCTCGCCGGGGCGTGCGACATCATCGCCGAACGCATCTCGGAGAACGAACAGGCCCGCAACAGCCTGCGCCGCACCTTCGCCCGCGAGGGCGTCGTGCACACGAAGGTCGTGAAGGGCAAGGAGGCCGAAGGAGCCAAATATTCCGACTATTTCGACGCCGCGACGCCGCTGCGCAGCATCTCGTCGCACCGGTTTCTGGCCATGCGCCGCGGAGCCGACGAAGGCGTGCTGAAGATCACGATCGACATCGACGCCGACCGCTGCATCGAGGGGCTTTGCCGCCAGTTCATCCGCCCCGGCTCGGCGACGCGCACGTGGATGGAGGCCGCAGCCGCGGATTCGTTCAAACGCCTCATGCGCCCCTCGATCGAAACCGAACAGCTGGCGGCGGCCAAGGAAAAGGCCGACGACGAAGCCATCCGGGTCTTCGCCGAGAACCTGCGGCAACTGCTGCTTTCGCCGCCGCTGGGACAGAAGCGCGTGATCGCCCTCGACCCCGGGTTCCGCACGGGGTGCAAGGTCGTGGTGCTCGATTCGCAGGGCGGCCTGCTCCACAACACGACCGTCTATCCCCATGCGCCGCAGAACCGCTATGCCGAGGCCGCCGAAACCCTGAAAACGCTGGCCGCGAAGTACAAGACCGAGGCGTTCGCCGTCGGGGACGGCACGGCGGGCCGCGAGACCGAACAACTGGTCCGCGGACTGGGGCTTGCGGGCGTCGAGATCTTCATGGTGAGCGAGGACGGCGCGTCGGTCTACTCGGCATCGGCCGCGGCCCGCGAGGAGTTTCCCGACCACGACGTGACGGTGCGCGGGGCCGTGAGCATCGGACGCCGCCTGATCGACCCCCTTTCGGAGCTGGTCAAGATCGACCCCAAGTCGATCGGCGTCGGGCAGTATCAGCACAGCGTCGATCAGGGGAAACTGAAATCCCGGCTCGTCACGGTCGTGGAGAGCTGCGTCAACCGCGTCGGCGTGAACATCAACACCGCTTCGAAGCACATTCTGACCTACATTTCGGGGCTCGGCCCGGCGCTGGCGGAGAACATCGTGGCCTACCGCGCCGCGAACGGGGATTTCAAAAGCCGCCGGGAGCTTCTCAAAGTGCCGCGGCTGGGAGCCAGGGCTTTCGAACAGGCTGCCGGATTCCTGCGGGTCGTGGGCGGAACGAATCCGCTGGACAACAGCGCCGTGCACCCCGAATCGTACCACATCGCCGGGCGCATGGCCGCCGATGCGGGCGTCACCGTGGAGCAGCTGCTCGCGGACAAGGCCCTGCGCAAATCCATACGGCCCGAACGATACGTGGACGGCGACGTGGGGCTGCCGACTGTAACGGACATCCTCGAAGCGCTCGACAAGCAGGGCCTCGACCCGCGGGAGCAGTTGCAGGTCTTCGCGTTCGATCCCAACGTGCACACGATCGACGACCTGCGCCCGGGGATGCAGCTGCCGGGCATCGTGACGAACATCACGGCGTTCGGGGCTTTCGTGGACATCGGCGTCAAGCAGGACGGACTGGTCCACATCTCGCAGCTGGCCGACCGCTACGTCGCCTCCCCGGCCGACGTGGTGCACCTGGGACAGCACGTCGAAGTGCGGGTGACAGGCATCGACACCGTCCGCGGACGCATTGCGCTGACCATGCGCAGGGACGGTTAGGCGACACGCCCCGCCGGCTTACGGCCGTTCGCTCAGCTCTTTATAAAGCTCCATCCTCAGTTCGCAGCAGTTTTCGATTATTCCGGCCGCCTGCTGAACGCGGTCCATGTGCATCTCCATTTCCTGCGGAGCCATACGGAATTCGGCGCTGTAGGGCGTTTTCATCAATACCTCCTTCAGCCGCGGCAGCGTGAAGATGTTTTCGATATGGTTGTCGTCGAACACGAGCATCAGTTTGGTCGAAAGCGTCCGCATCCGGTCGTGCATCACCACCGGATCGTGGATGTCGAACTCCTGCGCGTGATAGACCCAGTAGAGCGTGTGGTAGAAATAGACCGCGGCCTGCGCCGTGAACTGCGCCGCCAGACGCACGTTGCGGCCCTCGACCAGGGCGTTCTGCGCCTGCTCGAGCAGGTCGCCGCCGAGCGTGCGGAACGTGTCGAAATGGAACCGCGCGTCCGCATACGCCTTTGCAAAGTCGATCGGACGCTTCGGGCGGCGGAAACGGCAGTGGTCGCTGCAATAGAGCAGTTCGCCCTCGCTGTGGGCGAAATAGAGGAACGGCGTCCGGTTCGATTCGACGCAGTTCAACGGCAGGATGTAGAGATTGATGTAAGCGATCTTTCGCAGGCGGGGCGGCATTTTGCAGCGCAGAATGCGTTTGGCCTGAATCCAGTCGTATTCCGGCGTATCGCGCACCACGACGAGCAGGTCATAGGCCGCGGCATCGCTGTGCGGCGTGCCGCCGGCCAGTTTCCCGAACAGCAGGATATATTCGGGCTTGAAATAGCCGTCGGTGAGGATGCGGACGATCTGCGCGGCTTCGGCGGGATCGTAAAGTCGTTCGGCAGGCTGTTCCTGCACGGAGTTTTGATTCGTTTCCATGTGATCGATTGTTGAAAATTGGACATAATGAGGGCTATCCTTATCGTGCGGCATCGCACGACAAAGAGAATAACGACTTGGTCAGCAATCAGTTGCTAATCGGGCGGATGGAAACGGAAACGAATCGGGAGGTTGCACGGCGGAAACCGCCTGCGGCTGGCCTTGCGGCGTGTCTGCATCGGAACGCGGACGATTGATTGTGTTCGCATAAATAAAAAATGCGCAGCTGCGAACACAATCAATCACTTTTGCAAGCTCAAGAAGGGTGTCGTTCGCGGGATTGCTCCCCAACGGCTCTGCGCATACCTTTAGTGGTATGGTTCCCATTCTTGAGTCCATTTACAAAAGTTTATAATCAAATGTGTTCGCAGGAGCAAAGATAGAAAATGTTTGAATAGCCTGCAAATAAAAAAGAAAAAGGGGACCGCCGTCAATCGGCAGTCCCTAAAAACCAGAGGTCTGAAGCGGACGCCATAAATTTGAATCTAATTTTACCGATTTTAATTTTA
>ENA-UOOA01002145-UOOA01002145.1-human-gut-metagenome-genome-assembly--contig:-P61old-NODE-2145-length-29107-cov-11.569978_pt1 | contig 29107 bp, 28 predicted proteins | sample MGYA00242467_ERZ724014 | MGnify/ENA metagenome assembly ERZ724014 | reverse complement strand
ACCAGCGCGTCGGCGGCGATGTCGTATGCAATGCGCAGGTGTGACGGCTCCTCGCCGTCCATCGGTACATCACGCAGATCCACATGCAAATGGCAGTCGTCGTGTGTAAAGCCGACAATATCCACGCGGACTTCATCGGCGTCGCAGCCCTCGGGCAGCAGCCCGCTCTGGGGCAGCAGCTCACGGACGCGGGCCCCCATATCCGTATGAGCGGCGGCCAGACGGGTCTTTTTGAACTCCCGCACATCCCACAGATCGTATCTGTACTGCGACGTGTCACGGCTGTAGATCGAAACAAGAACATAGGAGCCGTTACGGGCCCAGTTAAAAAAGCCAAATTCCTCGTTCTCATCCAGCGGAAAGCTTACATAGGTTCTGTCGCTGCCGGAATCCGCCAGATAGTACCGGCCCCTCCACATACGGATCAGCGTCTTGTCGTCATTGAATAGGCTGGCCGGGTACGCCTCAATGCTGATGGCCTGGTCGGCAGGGGAGTGGGACCTCTCGATGATGTTGTAGGTCTCGCCGATGCGCTGGGTGTAGATCAGAAAGACGCCAAGGGCGGCAAAGACCAGCACGGCCAGCAGGATCACACCGGCCGCGATCCGCTGGATCAGCTGCCTTTTCCGTTGCCAGAGGCTTTCCTGTGAAATGTCCAGCACCGCCTGCACGGCAGGGGAGGCGGCTTCCGGGGCGGTCGATTCCGGAGCGGCGGGCTCCGGGGTAGGGGTGATGTCAGGTTCCAAGGGCTCCTCCTTTTCTGCGGCGCGGCAGGTCAGCAGGTCGTCCCACACGCAGGCCCAGGGCCGCCGCCAGCGGCTGCAGAAGGGTCACGTCGGGGTAGCTGAGTCCGCGCTCCCATTTGCTGACGGCCCTGTCCGTGATGTGCAGCCTTCCCGCCAGATGCTGCTGGGTCAGTCCCTGCCGCTTTCGGTTTTCGGCGATGAACGCGCCGAACAGTTCCTTATCCAAAGTGATCACCTCGCCATTCATTGTACCAAAAGCGGAGGAAAATGCAACCGACCAGCGGTTTAGCTGGCAGATGACGGCAAAAAATGCACAAGGGGCGGACATCCTCCGCCCCTTGTGTACTTATAACGGAAAGCCGCCGTCGGCAGACGGCTTTTTCTTACAGCTTGGGCCGCAGCCAGTCGGCCAGGGTATCGAACAGCTTGCCGTAGCCGTCCATGGTGAGATGGATGCCGTCGGCGGACAGCAGGTCGTTCATGTGGTGATCCGCCAGAAACGCCTGGCGCACATGGATCAGGGGCACGCCGTTGGCATAGGCCAGCTCCGTCACCGTGTCGCTGTACAGCTCCTGATGGCGGTAGATCATATCCTCGTCCCCCAGCCAGCGCATGATGGCGTTCCTGTCCAGCCCGTTGCGGCAGATAAAGCGCAGATACCGCCGGGGGTCGATGGGCGGCAGGCTCATCAGCACCGGCTGCACCCCCTGCCGGTACAGTACCTTCAGTATGCTGTCCAGCGTCTGGCGGAAGGTCTCCCGCTTGGTGTGGGGCTGGTGGTCGCCCTCCGGGTCGGCGGCGATGGCGGCCCAGTCATAGTCGCTGTCGTTGCCGCCGTAGCAGATCAGGGCATAGTCCGCGTCCAGGCCTCGCTGGGCATCGTGCTCCACCAGCGACAATCCCTTGGACACCGTGGCCCCCATCTTGGCCCGGTTGGTCACCTGCACCCGGTCGGAGGGATAGCGGGCCATGATCTCCGGCAGGTGAAAATGGTATTTCAACTCCTCGTCCGGCACGGTGGCCTTCAGCAGAGAATCGCCGTAAATATACACATTGCGCATCACATGGCACCTCCTCATTCGTTACATCTAATATAGCACACAAGGTAACATACGTCAAGATACAATTTGCGGCGAAACCGTTGAAAAACAGCGATTTTTTTGGGGAAAGGCCACAATTAGGACTTGCATCCCGCGGCGTTTTCGGGTAAAATAGAGGTAACAATCCAAGATTGGTAGCTGTAAGGAAGTGCTTCGCGCACGGGCTGCAACTATCACTCGGCGCAAGGGCTTGAGTGTTTCAGACTTCGTTTGAGGTCTGGAACATTTTTTGCATTATGCGGCGGTGATGGTTCATTGGAACTTTTTTACAGGAGGGAACACCTATGACCTTATTGACAAACGGACGTCTGATCACCCGCGACAGCGAGGGCAAGGGCTATTACGAGCACGGCGCGGTGGCCTATGAGGGCGCCAGCATCGTGGAGGTGGGCGAGGAGGCCGCCCTGCGGGCCAAGTACCCCGAGGCCGAGATCATCGACGCCAAGGGCGGCGTCATCATGCCGGCCCTGATCAACGCCCACACCCACATCTATTCCGCCCTGGCCCGCGGCCTGAGCATCGTGGGCAACAACCCCACCAACTTCTATGAGGTGCTGGACGGCACCTGGTGGGCCATCGACCGTCACCTGATGATGGACGGCACCCGTGCCAGCGCCACCGCGCTGTACATCGACTCCATCAAGCAGGGCGTCACCACCGTGTTCGACCATCACGCCAGCTATGGCGAGATCCCCGGCACGCTGCACACCATCGCCGAGGAGAGCAAGCGCCTGGGCCTGCGCTCCTGCCTGTGCTATGAGGTGTCCGACCGTGACGGCGAGGAGAAGTGCCTGCAGGCCATCAAGGAGAACGCCGACTTCATCACCGAGTGTGAGCAGCGCAAGGATCCCATGCTGGCGGCCATGTTCGGCGGCCACGCCCTGTTCACCATCTCCGACAAGACCTTTGACCGTATGGTAGAGGCCAACAACGGCCGCACCGGCTATCACATCCATGTGTCCGAGGGCATGAACGATGTGTACGACTCCCTCCAGAACTACGGCCGCCGTCCCGTGCAGCGCCTGCAGGATCACGGCATCCTGGGCGAGAAGACCATCCTGGGTCACTGCATCCATGTGAACACCGCCGAGATGGAGATCATCAAGGAGACCGGCACCATGGTGGTCAATAACCCCGAGTCCAACATGGGCAACGCCATCGGCATCTGCCCGGTGATCCAGCTCTATAAGCGGGGCATCCTGCTGGGCATGGGCACCGACGCCTATACCAACGACATGCTGGAGTCCCTGAAGGTGGCGCTGTGCTCCCAGCGGAGCCAGAACTGCCTGCCCAACGTGGGCTGGTGCGAGGTCACGGACATGCTGTTCAAGAACAACGCCAAGATCGGCGCCAAGTATTTCCCCCAGCAGCTGGGCGTGCTGAAGGCCGGTGCCGCGGCGGACATCATCGTCATGGACTACAAGCCCTTCACCCCCTTCTCCGACGAGAACATCGACGGCCACATGATCTTCGGCATGACCGGCCGCCAGTGCCAGACCACCATCGCCGCCGGTAAGGTGCTGATGCAGGACCGCGTGCTGGTGGGCATCGACGAGGAGGCGGAGAACGCCCACATCCTGGAGGCCGCCAAGAAGCTGTGGGGCGACCTGAACCACAGAACGTACTGATGACGTGAACCGACTGCCAGAGCGGAAGACCCTGCGGCTGTCCCAATATGATTACAGCGGGAGCGGCGCATACTTCGTGACGGTCTGTACTCAGGAAAAACGGTGTACGTTAGGCCGTGTCGTAGGGGGCGGCGTCCTCGACGCCCCGTATGTACAGCTGTCGGGATATGGGGATCTTGCCCGGCAGACGTTGTTGGAAATGAGCGCGGCGTATTCGGATATTGCCATTGAAAAATATGCCATTATGCCGAATCACGTCCATTTTATCGTTGCTATCCGGAATTGCAGCGGGCCGTCGAGGACGCCGGCCCCTACGAATGCGCGTCTGCCGGCTTTTATCTCCACATGGAAACGATTTACGAACAAGCGGGCGGGAACTCCGCTCTGGCAGCGCAGCTATTACGACCACGTCATCCGCGGGGAGGCAGACTATCTCCGCATTTGGCAATATATCGACCAGAATCCCGCCCGCTGGGCGGAGGATGAATACTACCAGGAATCACCACAAAGGAGGATGACCTATGTCTGAGAAAATGTATCCCATTCCGTTCAAGTCCCTGATGAACTGGGTGGTGGAGGAATACGCCGCGTCCGGCGAGATCTTCGGCGTACGCAAGGCCTATAAGGCCACGGGCAAGAGCCTGCCCATCTTCGGCGAGCGCATCGAGACCCCCTTCGGACCCGCCGCCGGTCCCAACAGCCAGCTGGCCCAGAACATCATCGCCGCCTATATGGCCGGCGCCCGCTTCTTCGAGGTCAAGACCGTCCAGAAGATGGACGGCGCCGACCTGGCCGTCTGTGTGCCCCGTCCCTGCATCCTGGCCAATGACGAGGGCTACAACCAGGAGTGGTCCACTGAGCTGACCATCCCCCAGGCCATGGACGAGTATATCAAGGCCTGGTGCGCCCTGAAGGTGCTCAGCAAGGTATACGGCCTGGGCGATCCTAACGGCTTCGTATTCAACATGTCCGTGGGCTATGACCTGGAGGGCATCAAGGGCGACAAGGTCAACACCTATATCGAGGGCATGAAGGACGCCACCAAGACCGCCATCTTCGGCGAGTGCAAGGCCGTTCTCAAGGAGCTGTTCCCCGAGGAGAGCGCCTACATTGACGCCATCGACCCCCGCGTCAGCCGCAGCGTCACCGTCTCCACCCTCCACGGCTGCCCCCCCGACGAGATCGAGCGCATCGCCAGCTATCTGATCACCGAGAAGCACCTGCATACCTTCGTCAAGTGCAACCCCACCATTCTGGGCTATGAGACCGCCCGCCGCACCCTGGACAGCATGGGCTACGACTACATCGTGTTTGACGAGCACCACTTCAACGAGGATCTCCAGTGGGCCGACGCCGTGCCCATGTTCGAGCGCCTGCAGGCGCTGGCCGACAGCAAGGGCCTGGAGTTCGGCCTGAAGCTCTCCAACACCTTCCCGGTGGACACCACCCGCGGTGAGCTGCCCAACGAGGAGATGTACATGTCCGGCCGTTCTCTGTTCCCCCTGACCATCGAGATGTGCCACCGCATTTCCCGCCAGTTCCAGGGCAAGATGCGCATCTCCTTCGCCGGCGGCGCCGAGTACTTTAACTGCGACAAGCTGTTTGCCGCAGGTATCTGGCCCATCACCGTGGCCACCACGATCCTGAAGCCCGGCGGCTACAACCGCCTGCTCCAGATGGTGGAGAAGGTGGAGCACATGACCTACAAGCCCTTCTGCGGCACCGATACCCAGGCCATCTGCGAGATGTCCACCGCCAGCCACACCGACGTTCACCACGTCAAGCCCATCAAGCCCCTGCCCAGCCGCAAGAGCGAGAAGAGCGTGCCCTGGATCGACTGCTTCAGCGCGCCCTGCAAGGGCGGCTGCCCCATCGCCCAGGACATTCCCGAGTATCTGGAGCTGGTGAACAAGGGTCTGTACGGCCCGGCCCTGAAGCTGATCACCGAGAAGAACCCCCTGCCCTTCCTGACCGGCACCATCTGCGCCCACCGCTGCCAGACCAAGTGCTCCCGCAACTTCTATGAGGAGTCCGTCCACATCCGTGACGCCAAGCTGGTGGCCGCCAGGAACGGTTACAGCGCCGTCATGGCCACCATCCGTCCCACCGAGAAGATCTCCGGCAAGAAGGCCGCCATCATCGGCGGCGGCCCCACCGGTATCGCCGCCGCCAACTTCCTGGCCCGCGCCGGTATCGCCGTCACCATCTTCGAGCGTGAGAAGGAGCTGGGCGGCGTGCCCCGTCACGTCATCCCCAGCTTCCGCATCGCCAACGAGACCATCGCCAAGGACATCGCCATGATGGAGAAGTACGGCGTCGAGGTCAAGTGCGGCGCGCCCGCGCCCTCCGTGGCCGAGCTGAAGCAGCAGGGCTATACCCACATCCTGTTCGCCGTGGGTGCCTGGAAGCCCGGCAAGCTGGATATCGCCGGTGACGTGGCCGGTGCCATCCAGTGGATGAAGGGCGTGAAGGCCGGCAACATCTCCGTGGCCGGCAACATCGCCGTCATCGGCGGCGGCAATACCGCCATGGACGCGGCCCGTCTTGCCAAGCGCAGCGGCGCCAAGAACGTGACCCTGGTCTATCGCCGTACCCGCAAGTACATGCCCGCCGACGAGCATGAGCTGGCGCTGGCCCTGGCCGACGGCGTGACCTTCGCCGAGCTGGCCGCCCCCGTGAAGCAGGCCGACGGCGTGCTGACGTGCGAGAAGATGGTGCTGGGCGAGGCGGATGCCTCCGGCCGCCGCAGCCCCGTGAGCAGCGGCGAGTTCTTCGACATCCCCTGCGACCTGGTGATCTCCGCCGTGGGCGAGCAGGTGGATGACGCTCTCATGGCCGCCAACGGCATCGAGCTGGATAAGAAGGGCCGTCCCGCCTTCAAGACCAATATCGAGGGCGTGTACGCCGCCGGTGACGCCACCCGCGGCCCCGCCACCGTGGTGGAGGGCATTGCCGATGCCGCCGCCTTCGCCGCCGAGGTCATCGGTGCGCCCCATACCTACGAGATCCCCGCCCAGGCCTACGTCACCATCGCTGACGCCGCCGCCAAGAAGGGCGTGCTGAAGATGGCCGAGTATCCCTGCCAGGAGGGCCAGCGCTGCCTGCAGTGCAAGACGCTGTGCGAGAACTGCGTGGATTCCTGCCCCAACCGCGCCAACGTGGCCATCGCCATGGCCGACGGCAAGCACCAGATCGTCCATGTGGACAAGATGTGCAACGAGTGCGGCAACTGCACCCAGTTCTGCCCCTACGCCTCCGAGCCCTGCCACGACAAGTTCACCCTGTTCCAGACCGCTGAGGATATGGTGGATTCCCACAACGCAGGCGTCCTGTTCCTGGGCGGCGACAAGGTGCGCGTCCGCACCTTCGGTGAGCCCAAGGACTACGATCTGTGCGACGCCAACAACGGCCTGCCCGCCGATCTGGAGATCCTGATTGTTACCCTCCGCGACAAGTACGGCTACCTGTTCGCGTAAGGCAAACAGCATAAAAAATGTCCTCCCTTTTGGGGAGGACATTTTTTATGCTTATTAAGCCTCGCAGAGTTCGCGGCGCGGCCGCCGCGAAAGAATGGGATCATTTTTCTGACGACATGCGCGTCAGAAAAATACTTCTCGGTCGCCAGTGCACCCAACGGGTGCGCGCAGCCGACCGCAATCCCATTTGGCAGCAAAATCGAAGATTTTGCGCCAGCTTAAAATACATGGCAGATGACCACTGTCAGCACCACGCACAATCCCAGGCACGTCATCAGCAGACCGAAGGACAGGCTGTGGGTCATACGGTCCATCAGATCCTGCTTGGTCTCCAGCCGGTCGGCGGCCTCCTGGGCGGCCTGATCGCCGCTCTGGCGGGCGATGGCCTGTACCAGCGGGGAGTAGGACTGGGTCTCCTTCTCGCGGCTGGGCCGCAGCAGCACCCGCTGCACCGCCAGCACCACCACGTCGAAGGCGTCGCAGGCGATGCGGCACACCACGCCCACCACCGCGAACAGTGCCCGGAAGAAGGGCTTGTAGACGCTGTCCTCCAGGCTGAGCCACTTGGGCCAGCGGCTGAGATAGAAGCCCTCCCTGGTCATCAGTACCTTGCGGATGAACAGGAAGTACACGATCATGCCGATGGCCAGCGAGATCACCACGCCCTTGAGATTCGTCCACGCGAAGTAGTGGATGGCGTGGTCGAAGGCGTGTCCGCCGGTGAAGTCCAGCGTGGCGCCGCTGATTTTCTCGGCAATGGCGTGGGGCGTCAGGCCCAGCACCGGCAGTGCCACGGCGGCAAGGCACAGGGCAATCACCGACAACGGCTTACCCCACTGCCTGCCGGATTCCTTGCCCTTCTGCCAGAAGATGGCCACATAGATCTTGGTGAGATACGCCGCCGTCAGACCGCCGGAGAACAGGAACAGCCACTCCACCACGGTGATGAGTGTCATGCCGCTCATGTGGGCGTATTCCACCAGCGCCTCATGCACCAGCGTCTTGCTGAGATAGCCCAGGAAGCCCGGAATACCCGCCAGTGAGCAGGCACCGCACAGGAACAGCACATGCAGCAGCGGCTTTTTACGGCCAAAGCCCTTGATGTCGTTGAGATCCAGGGCGTGGGTGTTGTAGTACACCACACCGGCGAAGAGGAACAGCGACAGCTTCACCAGCGAGTGGTTCATCATGTACAGCACCGTGCCGTTGGCGGCCAGCGCGTTATGCTCACCCAACAGGCACAGCATGGACGCGCCCACGGTGATAAAGCCGATCTGGGACAGAGAGGAGCAGGCCAGGATGTACTTCAGGTTGGTGGAGAACACCGCCAGCACCGCGCCCAGCACCATGGTGATAGCGCCCAGCACAAGCAGCAGCATACCCCAGTCGTGGTCGCCCGTCAGCACCTGGCCGGTCAGCAGCAGTACGCCGAAGATACCGGCCTTGGTCAGCACGCCGCTCAGCAGGGCGGAGGCAGGGGCAGGGGCCACCGGGTGGGCCTTGGGAAGCCAGATATGCACCGAGAACAGGCCCGCCTTGGCGGCAAAGCCGAACAGGATGCACAGGGCGGCGGCCCACAACCGGCCGCGCTCCATGGCGGCCACGGCGTCGTGCAGCTCCGCGATCACCAGCGTGCCGGTGGCGTTATACAGCAGGAACAGGCCCATCAGCGTCACCAGACCGCCCAGCACCGCGATGGTCAGGTAGGTCTTACCGGCGTCCATGGCATCGGGGGTCTCCTCCTGCACCACCCACACATAGGAGCTGAGGGACATCAGCTCGAAGAACAGGAAGGTGGTGTACAGGTCGGCGGACAGGAACACGCCCGCCGTGAAGCCCAGGCAGATCAGGAAGAAGAAATAGTACCGCTTCAGGTGGTGGTGACCGTGGAAATACTGGGGGCTCAGCAAAGCCGAGACGAACCACATGAAGCAAACCACGATGCCGTACAGCTTCTGGAACCCTCCGGCCCAGAAGCTCAGACGCATCACCGGCACGGTGACGGTGGAGCCGTCAGCGGCGGCCACATACACCATGGCCAGCAGCGTCAGCAGGGTGAACACGATGGACAGCGCGCCCAGCCGCTTTCCGTCGTCATGGCGATCCGGCAGCAGAGCGATGACCAGCGCCGACAGCACCGGCAGCAGCACAACAGCCAGCAGCATGATCGTTGTCATCACAGCATCACCGCCTTTCCGATCACATCAAGCAGGACCTCGGGGAACAGGCCCATCAGCAGGCACAGCGCCGCCAGGATCAGCATAGGCACGATCATGAAGGGGCCCGCCTCATGGGCGCTTTCGGGGGTGGGAAGCTCCGTTCCTTCAGCGGGGAACCAGGCCTTGACCACCACCTGGAACATGTAGATAGCCGTCAGCAGCGCGGAGATGAGGATGGCGACAAAGCCCAGATACGAGGCCACGCTGCCCTCGCCGACAGCCGCAAGGCCGATGTACCACTTGCTGACGAAGCCGTTGAAGGGCGGGATGCCCGTCAGGGCGCAGGCCGCCGCGGTGAAGCAGGCGAAGGTCAGGGGCATCCGCTTGCCCAGACCCTCCAGCTCGCTGACATACTCCCGGTGGGCGTAGTGCAGCACGCTGCCCGCGCAGAAGAAGGCCATGATCTTCACCACCGAGTGGACGATCAGGTGCAGGAACGCGGCCAGTTCGCCCGCCGGGGTCATGACGGCGGCGGCAAACAGGATGTAGCTGAGGTTGGACACGGTGGAGTAGGCCAGCCGCCGCTTGAAGTGGCGCTGCTTCAGCGCCATGGCGGAGCCGAACACCAGCGTGATCATGGCCAGCGCCATGACGGTGTACTGTCCCCAGGTGCCGGAGAGGATCTCGGTGCCGAAGGCGAAGTACACCAGACGGATGCAGGCGAAGGCACCCGCCTTGACCACCGCCACCGCGTGCAGCAGCGCCGTTACCGGCGTGGGGGCCACGGCGGCGCTGATGAGCCAGCTGTGCATGGGCCAGATGGCGGCCTTGACGCCGCAGCCCACGAAGGCCAGCACGAACACGCCCAGCAGCAGATCCATATTGCCGGTATAGCCCGCCAGATGGCCGCCGGGGACGAACTCCTGGGCGTCGTTGACGATCAGAAACACCATGCCGATAAAGGCCAGTGCCGCGCCCGCAATGGAGTAGGCGGCGTATTTCACGCCCGCGTGGATGGCCTGCTTGGTCATAGCGTGCATCACCAGCGGGATGGTGGCCAGGGTCAGCAGCTCATAGAACAGGTACATGGTCATCATGTTGGCGGCGAAGGCGATGCCCAGCGTCACGCCGAAGGATGCCGTGAAAAAGGCCCAGAACATGGGCTTGTGGCCCTCGTGCTTCATATAGTCCCAGGCGTATACCATGGTAAAGGGCCACAGCGAGGCGGATAGTCCCGCGAACAGCTTGGCCGCGCCGTCCATGCGCAGGGTGAAGTGCAGGGAATCGGTGAACCGCAGGAAGGTGAAGCCGGAGCCGTCACACTGCAGGATGGCCAGCCACGCCAGAATGGTGGTGGCGCCGATGATGACGCCGTACAGGGTGCAGCGTCCACGGTCGGTGCGGAAGGGGATGAAGTAGGCCGCCAGACCCGCCGCGATGGGCAGGAACACCGGCAGACAAAGCAAAATTCCGTTCATGTCAGCACCTCCCTTACGCGATGGCCCCGGCGATGGACTGCATCACCGAGAGCACGCCGTTGGGGAACAGACCCATCAGTCCGCAGATGGCCGCGAAGATCACCAGCGGCACCACGATGCCCGCAGGCTCGCGGATGGGGGACAGGTCCAGTCCCTCCGTATCATGGCCGGGGAAGAAGGCGGAGATCACCGGCGGGAACAGGTATCCGGCGGTGAACAGCGCCGACAAAATCAGCGTCACCGGCACCAGATAGCCCAGCGCGCCGGGCAGCGCGTCCAGCGCCGCCGTGGCCAGATACCACTTGCTGTGGAAGCCGCCGAAGGGGGGGATACCCACCAGCGACAGGGATACCAGCGCGAAGCAGATGAAGGTCACCGGCATCCGGCGGCCAAGGCCCCGCAGCTCGTCCACGCGGGTCTTGTGGGCCAGCAGGATGATGGAACCGGCGCACTGGAAGATGGCGATCTTGGCCGCCGCGTGGAAGAAGAGCTGCAGCATGGAGCCGGTAAACCCGTCGGGGGACAGGATGAACAGGCCCAGCAGCACATAGGAGATCTGGGAGATACTGGAATAGGCCAGCCGCTTTTTCAGCTCCTTTTCCAGGCATCCCATGAAGGAGCCCATGAAGATGGAGATCAGCACCAGAATCAGGCACACCGTCTGCACCCAGGTCCCCCGCAGGAGACCGGCCCCGGCGGTGAAGAAGATGGTGCGCAGCACGGCGATGACGCCCGCCTTGGCGATCAGGCCGCTGAGGAGCGCCGAAGCCGGAGCAGGAGCCGCCGGGTGGGCGCTGGGCAGCCAGTTGTGCAGGGGGAACAATCCCGCCTTGGCGCCAAAGCCCAGGATCATGCAGAACACCGCCGAGAGCGTCAACGGCGTGGCCTCGGTCATGGTGCCGCCCGCCGTAAAGGACAGGCTCTCGCAGTGGAAGTACAGCACCACCACGCCGAACAGCGCCACGAACGCGCCGCCCACCGAGTAGAACAGGTACTTGTACGCACCGATGATGGCCTTTTTCTTCAGCTCGTGCAGCACCAGCGGCGCGCTGCACAGCGTGGTCAGCTCATAGAACAGGTACAGCGTCACCATGTCCGCCGCCAGCGCGGTGCCCAGCAGCACCGCCTCGGTGGTGAACAGGAACACATAGAACCGGGGCTCGCCGCCGCTGTGGGGCATGTACACGGCGGCGTAGGGGATGGTCAGCAGCCAGCACACCGCCGTCACCACGGCGAACACCGCCGCCACGCCGTCCATTTTCAGCGAGAAGGTCAGCGACTCGCTGAGATACACCACCTGGGTGGCCCAGTCGCGGCCGGACACGGCGGCGTAGATCACCAGCGCCGTCAGCACGGCCTGGGCCGCCGCCAGCACCGGGGTCAGCCGCCGTGCGTTCTCCTCCTTGCAGAAGGCGCAGACGATCCCCAGCAGGAAGGGCAGCAGAAGGATCAGATACAGCATATGATACATTCCACTCCTTTCCTTAATACTGGCAGAACAGGGCGAAGCCCTGCTGCAGCAGCGCCGTCAGCGGCGCGGAATGGATACCGATGACAAGGCCGATGGCCAGCAGCACCACGGCGGGGATGGCCTTGTACCACGCCTGCTTCTGCACGGTATAGGCGCAGCCGTCCCTCTGGGGCAGCCACAGCACCATGGCCGTGTACAGGAAGTACAGCACGTTCAGCAGCGTGGAGATGGCCAGCGCCAGCAGCACGGGCCACTTCTGCCACGTCAGGGAGAAGGCCGCCTGGGCGAACTGCAGCTTGGGGATAAAGCCGATGAACAGCGGCACGCCCACCATGCTGAGAGCGCCCGCGGTGAACAGCACGCCCGCCGTCACGTTGCGGTGGCCCGCGCCCTGCAGGCTCTGGAAGTCCTTATGGCCGCCGGAAACATCCCGCAGGCCGGACACCGACAGAAACAGCATAGGCTTGGTCAGCGCGTGGGAGAAGATGTGCAGGAACGCCGCCAGCAGCGCCGCCTGCGTCCCCATGCCCAGACCCATGTAGATGTAGCCGATCTGGGCGGCGGAGGAATAGGCCACCATGGTGGTCAGCCGCTTGGCGCGGATGGCGGACACGGAGCCCACGATCATACCGGCGATGCCGAAGAGCAGCAGCACCGACTGGATGCCGCTGGCGGCAAAGACCTCGATGCCCACGGCCCGGTAGATGATCTTGATCAGCAGCAGGATATACGCCTTGGACACCACGCCGGACAGGATACCGGAGGAGGCGGGGGTGGCCCGTCCATAGGTATCCGGCATCCAGAAGTGGAAGGGGAACAGACCGGACTTGATGGCAAGACCCGCCGTCATCAACCCGATGGCCACCGTCATGGAGAAGCGGTAGGTGCCGTCAGCCCACAGCGCGGCGATGGTCTCGTGGAGCTGGGGGAACAGCAGATGACCGGTAATGGAGTAGGTGTAGATCACGCCGATCAGGAACAATCCGGAGCCAACCAACGCGAACACCATGTAGCGGGCCGACGCGATGAGGGAGCGGCCGTTATCCCGGGCCGACAGCAGCGCGCAGGAGGCGATGGTGCAGATCTCGATGAACACATAGCCGGTGAAGATATCGTTGGTGTAGGACAGGGCCAGCAGGGACACCAGCGTCAGATCCACCATGCTCCAATAGAGATGGCGGCGCTTGTCGGCGATGTCCTTGAGAATGTGATCCATACCGCCCAGCACGCTCAGCAGCATCACCACCGAGAACAGCAGCGCCATCAGCGGCTCGATCACGCCCGCGGCGATCTCGTTGCCCCAGGGGGCGGGGAAGTGGCCCATCATGTAGGAATAGCTGGTGTTATTGCTGGCGCAGAACCACAGTACGCAGCTCTGCAGCACGATGGACACGCACAGCAATCCGATGGTCAGCCTGCGGCCCCACCTGTCGCCCGCCACAAAGGTGGTGACGGCGCACAGCAGGCACAGAATGATGGTAAAGAAGGGAAAGTTTTGTATGAGGTTCATACGCGGCCTCCCTTCCGCCGGTCGGACATCATCACATACAGGGTGTCCATATCCAGCGTGTGGTACTTCTTATAGATGCGGATGGTCAAACTCAGCATCAGCGCCGACACGCTGACCGACACCACGATGCCCGTCAGCACCAGTCCGGCGGGGATGGGGTTGATGTAGTTGGCCATATCGGTGACGCCGTCCGTGACGATGGGGACGGTGCGGCCGGTGATATAGCCCCGGTCGGCCAGCAGCAGGAAGGTGCCGCTGTCCATGATGTCCAGGCCGATGACCTTTTTCAGCAGGTTCTTGTCAAACAGCAGCATGCACATGCCGATGGCGAACAAAATCACCGCCACGCATGCCTCGTAATTTTCCGACAGGTGGGTAAACATGTTGTTCATTACAGCTCCCCCCTTTGGAAATACATGTAAAAGCTATACATGGTGCAGCACACCACGAAGCCCACCGCCACGTTCAGCGGCAAAATCAGACCGGCGGACAGGATGCGGCCCGGCACGCCGGGAGAGATGATGGAGTGCAGGTGGTTGGCGCCGGTGAAGAAGGAGTACGTCTTGGAGCAGGCGTAAAAGCCCAGGGCGCACAGCACGATGATCTTCAGCACCTTGGCGGGGATGGCCTTCGAGGCACGCTCACCGCCCCACACCAGACCGTAGATGATCAGGGCCGAGGCCATGATGGCGCCGCCGGAGAAGCCGCCGCCGGGGGACAGGTGGCCGTTCAGCAGGATGTACACGCCGAACACCAGAATGATGGGAATGACGAATTTGCACACCGTGCGGATGATGGGGTCCTGATAGTAGTCCAGCACCTCATAGTCCAGCTTGCGGACGCGGCGCTTGCCGGAGGCGTTCATCAGCATGGTGACGGCGCACATGGCCGTAAACAGCACGAAGGACTCGCCCAGGGTATCGAAGGCACGGTAGTCCAGGATCATGCCCGCCACGGTGTTCACCGCGCCGGTCTCCTCGGTGCCCTTTTCCACATACCGCTCCGCCACCTCGTTGACGGTGGGGGCGTCGTCGCTGCCATAGGCGGGCAGATTGGCCACCGTCAGCAGCATGAAGGCGGCAAACACGATGCACGCCACGATAGCCAGCACCGTATAGGCGATCTGGCCCCGCTCCAGGGACTCCCGGGCGGCCGCCGGATCATAGTGGGGCTCATAGGGGGCAGCAGGCTCCTTTTTGGGGGCCTTTTCCTGCTCCAGCATGGCCGACCAGTCCACCTGGCCTTCCAGCCAGCGGCGGAGGAAGTTTTTCTCACTCATGGATCTCCTCCTCTCCCCGCTCCTCGTGAAGGGCGGCGTGCTGGCGGATGGTCTCCTCCTCATGCTTGCGGTGCTCCTCATCCCGGTCGATCAGGTTCAGGCGGCGCAGCGTCAAAAACAGCAGCAGGCTGGTGATGCCCGCGCCCACCGCCGCCTCGGTGATGGCCAGGTCGGGGGACTCCAGCATGATCCAGATCACCGACATGATGACGGAATAGGCCATGTAGATGATCACGGCCTGCATGGGCTTTTTGGTCAGGGCGGTGGCGGCGGCGCACACGATCAGCCCCACCAGCAGTACAAGACGGAAGAACGTCATCATTTGGCGGCCACCTCCTCTTTTTCTTCCGATTCCTCGGTGTGATACTCCGCGTCGCTCAGATCCAGGTGCTCTCCCAGATTCTCGTCGGCGCGGTATTCAAACATACTGAGCATATGGCTGCTCAGGGGTGAGGTCAGCCACTGCAGCACCAGCACCAGGATCAGCTTCCACATCACGGCGTGGAAGCCCACGGCGATCAGGATGCCGACGGTGAACAGCAGCAGGCTCAGGGTGTCGCCCAGCGCGGCGGCGTGGATGCGCTGCAGGGCGAAGTCAAAGCGGAACAATCCGATGATGGACACCACCATGATGAACAGTCCCGCCAGCATAAACGCGGCGCACAGGCCGAAACGGATCCATTCACCGATCATGATGTTCCTTCTCCTTTCGCCTGCGGTCGTATAGGTTGATGTAAATGCGGCACAGCATCATCACGGCGATGAAGGACATGACCACATAGATCACGGCGATGTCCGCCAGATAATCCTCGCCCAGGATATAGGTCAGGGCGCAGATGACGATGACCACCAGCGTGCCCACCAGGTTGATGCCGATGATGCGGTCCACCGTCAGCCGGGCCTTCAGGATATACACCAGCACCGCGATGAGGCACAGGGCCAGCGCCGCCAGCACGCCCCAGAACAGATAGCTATAGCATTGTTGGATCAGTTCCATTCTTCGCCCTCCATTTTCCGCAGCATCTTCGTCAGGCTCCAGTCGGGGATGCTGTCGGCGTTGGACTTGTCCAGACACAGCACCAGAAAATCGTCGCCGCTCTGCTCGATGGTAACGGTACCCGGCGTCAGGGTGATGGAATTGCTCAGGATGACCCGGGAAATATTCTTCTCAAAGGGGATCTTCATCCGCACGATGGCGGGATGATACTTGTGGGGCGGCACCAGGATGATCTTGATCACCGCCAGGTTGGCCTTGATGATCTCCCAGATCAGCACCGCCACATACACCACATAGCCGACCAGCCGCTTCAAAAGCCGCTTTTCGTGGCTGGGATGATACCCCAGGGCGTACACGCAGAAGGCGTACACCGCACCGGCGATCACCACGCCGAACAGGCAGATCTCCACGGTGACGCGCCCGTTCAGCAGCACCCACAGGACGAACAAAAACACACACATGATCATTGCTTTTTCTCTCCACTCCAATCCTTACAAATAACCGCCAAATGCATGCGTCTGTACGGCGACAGGGATGTATCCGGCGGTGGCTTGACTTCTTTATCACAGAAATCGGTAAAGTATTAACTAACTGTTAATTTTAACACAGAGGGCTGTACATTGCAACAAAAAACCACAGATTTCGACCGGCTTCTTCTTGGAAAAAAGTGACATACATCTGCCGTTTTCCGCAAGCTTTTCCGCGCCTGTCCGTAAATCAGCGACAAGATAACCGGACTTGTTCTGCGATGGAAGAAAATGGCAGAACAACCGCATAGAACTGTGATAAATGCAACAGACATAAAGGGCGCTGCGGGGTATACTACCATCAGAATCCAACCTGATAGTATCACAGAATCCAACGAGGAGGTCATGTCCATGATCCGCAAGATCATCCATATCGACGAGGAAAAGTGCGACGGCTGCGGGGCCTGCGTCAACGCCTGTCACGAGGGGGCCATCGGCCTGGTGAACGGCAAGGCCAAGCTGATGCACGAGCATTACTGCGACGGTCTGGGCGACTGCCTGCCCGCCTGCCATACCAACGCCATCACCTTTGAGGAGCGGGAAGCCCCCGCCTATGACGAGGCTGCCGTCCTGGCGGCCAAGGCCGCCAAGGAGCGCCCCGCCCACACCGGCTGCCCCGGCGCCGCCATGCGGCAGATGCAGCATAAAGCGGCTCCGGCGCCCGCCTCCGGAGAGCCGGAGGGCCAGCTCACCAACTGGCCGGTGCAGATCAAGCTGGCCCCCACTCAGGCCCCGTACTTTGACGGCGCGGCCCTGCTGGTGGCGGCGGACTGCTCCGCCTTCACCTACGGCGGCTTCCACAGCCGCCTGCTGGCAGGGAAGGTCTGCCTCATCGGCTGCCCCAAGCTGGATGGCGTGGACTATACGGAGAAGCTGACGGAGATCATCTCCCGCAACAACATCCGCTCCCTGACCATCGTGCGGATGGAGGTGCCCTGCTGCGGCGGGCTGGAGTTCGCCGCCAAGACGGCGCTGCAGAACAGCGGAAAATTTATCCCCTGGCAGGTGATCACCGTCAACATCGACGGTACCCTGCGGGAAAACTGAGAAAAAGAAGCGCAAAAACGGCGCAGGCGAAGGGCGGGGCGCAAAGCGTACCAATAACCGCCTTTTATGTACCGGTAAAGGGCCTTAATGTACCAATAACCATACGAAAAAATGCACCCGTATCGGGTGCATTTTTTTGTACAGATATAGGACGTATAACGGGGAACACGGCTTTTGCTCATTCCCCCCCTTGACAGTACTCTGCCCTTGTGCTACAATGTTCGAGAAGTAAGAAAAGTTATACTTTTGAAACGGAGTGATACCATGAAAAGCACAAGACGGGACGACCGGCACTATATGAGCTCGGTGCGGGTGGGGCCCAAGGGCCAGATTGTGATCCCCAAGGAGGCCCGCGAGATGTTCGGCATCGAGCCGGGGGATATGCTGGTGCTGCTGGCGGACAAGAAGCGGGGCATCGCCCTGCAGACGCCGGAGAAGCTGCACCCCATGCTGAAGCAGGTCTTTGACGGCATACCGGAGGACGGGGAGGTCGAGGAATGAACGCATTGGAGGTAAGAGGCCTTTCCAAGACCTACCCCGCCTTTACGCTGAAGGATGTGTCCTTCGACGTGCCCCAGGGCGCGGTGGTGGGCTTCATCGGCCGCAACGGCGCGGGCAAATCCACCACGCTGAAATCCATCCTGGGGCTGGTGCATCCCGACGGCGGCGACGTCCGCTTCTTCGGTCAGGACGTGCGGCAGCATGAGCGGGAATTCAAGGAGCAGATCGGCGTGGTGCTGGGCGGCATCGACTTCTATCCCAAGAAGAAGGTCAAGACCATCACCGACGTGACCCGGCGGTTTTACCGCAACTGGGACGAGACGAAGTACCGGCACTATCTGGAGCTGTTCCGCATTGACGAGAGCAAGCGGGTGGATCAGCTGTCCAGCGGCATGAAGGTGAAGTATCTGCTGGCGCTGGCGCTGAGCCACAACGCCAAGCTACTGATCCTGGACGAACCCACCAGCGGCCTTGACCCGGTGTCCCGTGACGAGCTGGTGGCGCTGTTCCGGGCCATCGTGGCGGACGGCCAGCGGAGTATTCTGTTCTCCACCCACATTACGTCCGATCTGGAGAAGTGCGCCAGCCATATCACCTTTATCAAGGATGGCGAAATTTTCCACAGCTCCACCGTGGCGGAGTTCATGGCGGCCTACGCCGACCGGGGCGCCACACTGGAGGACATCATCGTTTCCGTGGAGAGGAGGGAGCTGGATGACAGCGCTATTATATAAGCAGCTGCGGCTGGTGTGCCATCCCATGACGCCGGTGTTCTGCCTGTTCGGCATCATGGTGCTGATCCCCAACTATCCCTATACCATCATCTTTTTCTATGTGATGCTGGGTCTGTTCTTTACGTTCCTGAACGTCCGGGAGCAGAAGGATATCTACTATTCCGCCATATTGCCGGTGCCCAAGCGGGACACGGTGAAGGCGGGCTGCGTGCTGACGGCGCTGGTGGAGCTGCTGTCACTGGCGGTGCTGGTGCCCTGCGCGCTGCTGGCAGTGCGCTTGCAGCCGGGCAAGGACAATCTGGTGGGAATGGACCCCAATCTGGCGTTGTTCGCGGCGGGCTTCCTCATGTACGCGGTGTTCAACGCGGTGTTCCTGACCGACTTTTACCGCAGCGGCTATAAGGTAGGCGTGGCCTTCGTCAAGGCGCTGATCCCCGTGACGCTGCTGATGATCGTGTGCGAGGCGCTGCCCCATTTCCCGATGCTGACATGGCTGGACGATCTGGACGGCGCGACCCAGCTGCGGCTGCTGCCGGCGCTGATCGTCAGCGCCGTGATATACGGGTTGGGCATGCTGCTGACCTTCCGGAAAGCGGCAAAGCTGTATGAAAAAGTGGATCTGTGAAAAGACAGGAGACCGGAGTTCAGCTCCGGTCTCCTGCTTTCATGTGATCCAATAGGGAAGCTGCGGCAATTCGCCCTCAGGCAGAGGGACGACCACATCGGTTCGTTTTGGCCCGTATAAGGCCTTATGCCATGCCATGATTTCCGGAAGCGGCGCATCGGCGTGCAGCAGCAGCGCCTGCCACGCCATACCGCAGGTGGCCATCCGATAGGCGGGTACGAAGCCATTGCGGATATAGAAGGCAATACGCCGCTGCCGCAGGGCGTTTTCGCCCGGGTCGCCATCCGGGATCGGCAGCTCTGCTTCCGTGACCAGTGTCCGTCCCTGGGCACTGAGATAGGATAGGATTCGGCTGCCTAAGCCTTCGGAACGGCGGTTGCGGGTCACGCCCAGATAATCTAACAGCACAAGGGGAACGGCGTTGCTTTTCCACAGCGCGGCATACCCCAGAAGCCGATCAGCGTCAAAAAGCCCCCACACCTCATAACGTCCGTCCGCGATCATATGCAGAATGTCGGGGAGTGGTTTGCGCTCCTGTGGGATGAAGGCCTCGGATAACTCGTCGGCATGCCAAAGGGGAATTTCCTGTGCCGTTAATGGGCGGAATGTTATCATAGCTTTTCCTCCTTGATGAGAGACAGCATATCCTCCGGTATTGGTGCGGTGATGTGCAGCAGCTCCTTCGTCAGCGGGTGCCGCAGCCACAGCTCGTAGCTGTGGAGGGCCGGGCGAGTGATAAGGGCCTTGTCCTCCGCGCCGTAGAGCCAGTCGCCGGTAAGGGGATGGCCGATGGATGCCATGTGGAGCCGCAGCTGGTGGGTGCGGCCGGTGACGGGCCGCAGCCGCAGCAGGGCGCGGCCATGGGATACGGACAAAACCTCATACGCCGTCTGGGAGGGCAGGCCATCCGGGTCGATGCTGCGCTTGAGCAGCGACCCCGGCTGACGGCTGATAGGCAGGTCGATGGTGCCAGCAGGCGGTTGGGGTACGCCGTCACAGATGCCCCGGTACTCCCGGCGGAAGTCATCGGTGTGGAGGATGGACATGCACCGCTGGTGCATGTAGCCGTTTTTGGCCGCCACCATCACGCCGGTAACGCCCCGATCCAGCCGGTTCACCGGATGGAAGGTATCGCAGCCCAGATAGTGGGCCACCGCCCCCGCCACGGTGACGGTCTCCTCCGTCAGCGCCGCCGAGTGGACGGTGAGCCCGGCAGGCTTGTTGAGGATCAGCAGATCCTCGTCCTCCCACAGCACGTCCAGGGGGTAGTCCACGGGGATGACGGGGTTCTCCGCAGGCGGGTCGGACACGTCCACTGTCAGCACGTCACCCTCATGGGCCACAGCCCGGACGGTGACAGGGCTGCCGTTCAGCAGGATGGCGTTCTCCCGCCACTTGAGGGATTTCAGCAGGGAGGAGGACAATCCCAGCTCCTGCCGCAGCAGATGCTTCACCGTCTGGCCGGACAGCGCCGGCGTGATGGGCAGGGTCAGAATACGCATGGACAGGCCTCCTCTCAAAAATTTGTTCAAATACAGTATAGCACAATGGGACAAAATATGATAGACTATATCGACATCATCGGAACAGCCTTTGACAAAACGGAGAAAGGACGATAAAATTATGGCTTCTAAGGTTTATTTTGCCGATCTGCGTGCCGATTATCATGAAAATTTGCAGCAAAAGCTGACGCGCCTGATGAAAACGGCGGGGATGGGCGATATTGATTTTAACGAGAAGTTTGTGGCCATCAAGCTGCATTTTGGTGAGCCGGGCAATCTGGCCTATCTGCGGCCCAACTGGGCTAAGACCGTGGCGGACTTTGTGAAGGAGCGGGGCGGCAAGCCCTTCCTGACCGACTGCAACACGCTGTATGTGGGCGGGCGGAAGAACGCCCTGGATCACATGGACAGCGCCATGGTCAACGGCTTTAACTACATGACCACCGGGTGCCAGATCATCATTGCCGACGGCCTCAAGGGCAACGACGAGGTGGAGGTGCCTGTTGTGGGCGGCGAATATGTGAAGAACGCCAAGATCGGCCGGGCCGTTATGGACGCGGACGTGTTCATCTCCCTGACCCACTTCAAGGGCCACGAGACGGCGGGCTACGGCGGCTGTCTGAAGAACATCGGCATGGGCTGCGGCAGCCGCGCCGGTAAGATGGAGCAGCACAACGCAGGCAAGCCCCATGTGAACCAGAAGCTGTGCGTGGGCTGCGGCCAGTGCAGCAAGATCTGCGCTCACGGTGCGCCGATGATTACCGACCGGAAGGCGGCCATCGACCACGACAAGTGCGTGGGCTGCGGCCGCTGCATCGCCGTGTGTCCCAAGAACGCGGTGCAGATCAACTGGGATGAATCCACCAGCAACCTGAACCGCAAGATCGCCGAGTACACCAAGGCGGTGGTGGACGGCCGTCCCTGCTTCCACATCTCGCTGGTGATCGACGTGTCCCCCAACTGCGACTGCCGCAGCGAGAACGACATGGCCATCGTGCCCAATGTGGGCATGTTCGCCTCCTTCGATCCCGTGGCGCTGGACATGGCCTGCATCGACGCGGTGAACGCCCAGGCACCCCTGCGGGGCAGCGCCGCCGACTGTCCGGAGGATCATCAGCACGCCCATGACCACTTCCAGCGCATCCATCCCGACACCGACTGGCGCAGTTGCCTGGAGCACGGCGAGAAGCTGGGTCTGGGCACAAGGAAGTATGAGTTGGTGAAAATTTGAGTAAAAAAGCCGGTGCAGCGCACCGGCTTTTTATATAAAGCTTCGCAGAATTCGCGCCGCGCACGGCGCGAAAAAATAAAATCATTTTTCCGGCGGCGTGTCCCCCAAGGGGACTTCCGTTGGGCGTACGTCGGAAAAAGTCTTCTCGGTCAGCAAGTGTGCCCAACGGGCGCGCGCAGTCGGCTGCATTTTATTTGGCAGAAAAATCGTAAGATTTTTCGCCAATTTTACTCGTGGGGCTTCGTCTCCTGATAGAACATGTTCCAGTCCACCTGGTAGGTGTGGAGCGTCTCCGGGGTGTGGCACACCATCCGCAGGGTCATGCCTTCGTGGGCGCGGTCGAAGGCCACCAGCTCCCGCAGGGCGATGTGGGCCGCCTGGGGCAGGGGATAGCCGTAGACCCCGGTGGAGATGGAGGGGAAGTCCACGCTGCGGCAGCCATGCGCCCACGCCAGGGCCAGACAGGCGCGGTAGCAGGAGCTCAGCAGCGCCGCCTCGTTATGGCCGCCGCCCCGCCAGATGGGGCCGGGGGTGTGAATCACATAGCGGCAGGGCAGGCGATAGGCGGCGGTGAGCTTGGCCTGTCCCGTCTCGCAGCCGCCCAGCGTCCGGCACTCCGCCAGAAGCTCCGGCCCGGCGGCGCGGTGAATGGCGCCATCTACGCCGCTGCCGCCCAGCAGCGAGCAGTTGGCGGCGTTGACGATGGCGTCCACGCGGGAAAGAGTAATATCCCCTAAAACAACAGAAACAGACATAAAATACACCTCGATTTAACAAAAACGTAACGTAAGTATGAACAAAAGTTGAATTTTAGACATATGGAGCGGAGTGTCTATTTACAGAAAACGGGAACCGTGCTATAATTTTTTCCAGGAAGATGAACTCAGGAAAGGAGCAGCAGCATGGTAAGAAAATATGTGCCCGTCTACGAGGGGAACCTGCGCAAGCACACGCTGTCGGTGCCCCGGTGCATCAGCGAGTGCAGCGGCATCCGGGTGTTCGGCCGCCGCATCAAGTCGCTGGTGTTCTCCACGGATGTGGCCATCATCAAGAACATCAACGCCGACGCGGTGATCGCCGTGTATCCCTTTACGCCCCAGCCCAGCATCACCCAGGCCATCATCGGCATCTCTGAGGTGCCGGTGTTCTGCGGCGTGGGCGGCGGACTGACCAACGGTGTCCGCAGCGCCAGCATGGCGGCCTATGTGGAGCATCAGGGCGCTTACGGCGTGGTGTGCAACAGCAAGATCGGTGTGGACACCATCCGCGCTATCAAGGAGGCGGTGGAGATCCCGGTGGTGTATACGGTGATCTCGGAGAAAATGGACATCGAGCCGTATCTGGCGGCGGGCGTGGACTTCGTGAATGTGTCCGGCGCGGCCAGAACGCCGGAGATCGTGGCGGCCCTGCGGACGAAATACCCGGAGCTGCCCATTATCGCCACCGGCGGGCCGACGGACGAGAGTATTACCGCCACCATTCGGGCGGGGGCCAACGCCATCACCTATACGCCGCCCAGCAGTGCGGAGTTGTTTGCCAAGACCATGGCCAACAACCGCAGCGAGCTGGAATGAGCATATACATAACATACCGCAGGGTTGACCGTGTGTCAACCCTGCGGTTTTTGCGTGAGTAGGGGCGACCCTTGCGGTCGCCCGCACGATTGATGTGTTGATGTGATGCGGGCGGCCGCAAGGGCCGCTCCTACGAATGTTTACCGTGCCGCTTATATCTCCAGATATGCCCTGCACTTGCGGTTGGCGTCCTCCGCCACGCGGTCCTCGTCCACCGTGGCCAGGTGGCCCTGGCGGACGGTGACGCGGCCCTGCACCACCGTATAGTCCACCGGGCCGCGGACGCCCACCGTGCCCAGTACGGACTTGGCGTCGAAGCAGGAGCCCACCAGCTCCAGGCGGCGGCTGTCGATGAGGAACAGGTCGGCGCACTTGCCCACCGCCAGCTGGCCGATGTCGTCACGGCCCAGCAGGCGGGCGCTGCCCCGGGTGGCCATCTTCAGGATGTCGTAGCCGCTGGGTGCGGCCTTGCTGGAGTTGAGGCGGTGCAGGAGGAAGGCCACCCGCAGCTCCTCCATAAGGCTGGAGCCGTCGTTGCTGGCGCTGCCGTCCACCGCCAGGCCCACCGGTACGCCCAGCTCCAGCATCTCCGGGATGCGGGCGATGCCGCTGGAGAGCTTCATGTTGCTGATGGGGCAGTGGGCCACGCCGGTGCCGGTGTCCGCCAGCAGGCGCAGCTCCTGGTCATTGAAGTGGATGCCGTGGGCGAACCACACGTCGTCGCCGATCCAGCCCAGCCGCTCCATGTAGGCCAGGGGCCGGACGCCCTCACGCTCCAGCATGAAGTTCTCCTCGTCCTTGGTCTCGCACAGGTGGGTGTGGAGCCGGACGTGGTACTGCCGGGCCAGAATGGCGCTCTGCCGCAGCAGCTCCGCCGACACGGAGAAGGGGGAGCAGGGGGCAAGCGCCACGCGGTGCATGGAGCCGTAGGAGGGATCGTGGTACTTCTCGATGCAGCGGACGGAGTCGGCCATGATCTCGTCCACCGTCTGCACCACGCTGTCCGGCGGCAGGCCGCCGTCCTTGACGCTGAGATCCATGCTGCCCCGGCTCAGGTACATGCGGATGCCCAGCTCCTGGGCCGCCGCCAGCTGGGCGCCCAGCAGGTCGCCTGCTCCGGCGGGGAACACATAGTGGTGGTCGAAGCAGGTGGTGCAGCCGTGCTTCATCAGCTCGCCCATACCGGTAAGGCTGGACAGGCGGATCACGTCTTCGTCCAGGTTCTTCCAGATCTCGTACAGGGTCTTGAGCCAGTCGAACAGCTCCATATTCTGCACCTGGGGCAGATTGCGGGAGAACACCTGGTACAGGTGGTGGTGGGTGTTCACCAGGCCGGGATAGCACAGCATGTGGCTGGCGTCGATGGTCTCGTCGGCGGTGACAACCAGATCGGGGCCGATGGCCTGGATGAGGCCGTCCTCACAGTAGAGATCCACGTTTTGCAGCAGCCGGTCGCCGTCGTCGCAGGTGACCAGCTGGGCGATGTTTTTCAGCAGCAGAGTAGCCATATCGTATGCTCCTTCATCAGAAAAATGGGTAGGAAAAAAGAGCAGGCCGCAAGCGGCCTACTCTTTTTATATTGGGGTCAGCGTTCCTCGCGGAAGTAGGAGAGACCGAGGGACGCAGGGGGCTGATCCTCCCGCTTCTTACGCAGGGAGACGACGATCAGCACGATCAGGGTGATGACGTAGGGCAGCATCTTGTACAGCTCCTTGATCGCCATCTGGCCGCCGGGGGTGGGCAGATAGATGTTGATGATGTACAGGCCGCCGAACAGGATGGAGGCCAGGATGCTGACATTGGGACGCCAGATGGTGAAGATGACCAGGGCGATAGCCAGCCAGCCGCGGTCACCGAAGGCGTTGTTGGACCACACGCCGTTGGCGTAGTCCATGACGTAGTACAGACCGCCCAGACCCGCGATCATGGAGCCGATGCAGGTGGCCAGATACTTGTACTTGGTGACGTTGATGCCAGCGGCGTCGGCGGTGGAGGCACTCTCGCCCACGGCGCGCAGGTGCAGGCCGGGACGGGTGTGGTTCAGAAAATAGGACGCGCCCAGGGCAATAATGATGGCCACATAGGCCAGGAAGCCGTAGGACAGGAACAGCTGACCAAACCAGCCGGTGCTTTCCGCGCCGGGCAGGGTGGTCTTGAAGAACAGGCTGGTGTTGGACAGGGCAATGGAGGGGACCTCGCTGCCGGTCAGCTTGATGAGGGAGCCGCCGAAGAAGTTGCCCACGCCCACGCCGAAGGTGGTCATGGCCAGACCGGTAACGTTCTGGTTGGCCCGCAGGGTAACGGTCAGGAAGCAGTACAGCAGGCCCATCAGCAGAGAGCCCAGCAGGGAGCACAGGATGGGGATCATGATGGCCAGGAAGCCGTTCATGGTGCCGCCCTTGGTGGCCTGCTCATAGAAGAACGCGCCGATGACGCCGCTGATACCGCCCACATACATGATGCCGGGGATACCGAGGTTCAGGTTACCGGATTTCTCGGTCAGAATTTCACCGGTGCTGCCGAACAGCAGGGGGATACCCTGCATGACCGCACGGGGGAAGAAGGATACAAAATCAAAACCCATCCGTCACGCCTCCTTTCTGCTGCTCTTGCGCAGAGTGACCTTATAGGTGATGAAGAACTCGGTAGCAATGATGAAGAACAGGATGATACCGGTCAGAATATCCGCGAAGGACTGGTTCAGGCTGAAGGCGGTGGAGATCTCGCTGGCACCGCGATCCATGGTCACCAGCAGCAGGGAGGCGGCGATCATGACGAAGGGGTTGAACTTGGACATCCAGGACACCATGACGGCGGTGAAGCCGCGGCTGTCCACGATGGTGGTGGTCAGCGTATGACTGATACCGGCGGTCAGGATATATCCCATCAGGCCGCAGACGGCACCGGAGAGCACCATGGTGCGGATGATGACCCGATCCACCTTGATGCCGGCATAGCTGGCGGTACGCTGGCTTTCGCCCACCACGGCGATCTCGTAGCCGTGTTTGCTGTAGTTAAGATAGATGTACATCAGACCGGTCAGAATGGCGACCACCAGGATCGGGAGGAGCTGCGTCTGCCCGCCGATACGGGGCAGCCAGCCTGCTTCGGTGGCCTGATTGATGATGCCGATCTTACCGGCACCCTTGGGCACCTCCCAGACAATGATGAAATAGGAGGCCAGCTGCATGGCAACGTAGTTCATCATCAGGGTGAACAGCGTTTCGTTGGTGTTCCACTTGGCCTTGAAGAAGGCGGGCAGGAAGCCCCACACGGCACCGGCCAGCAGAGCGGCCAGCAGGGACACAACGATCAGCGCCCCGTTGGGCAGCTTACCGCCCAGCAGGATCATGCAGGTGGTAGTGGCCAAGCAGCCGATCAGGGTCTGACCCTCGGCGCCGATGTTCCAGAAGCGCATCTTGAAGGCGGGGGTAACAGCCAGGGAGATGCCCAGCAGAACCGCTACGTTTTGCCAAGTGACCCAGTTTTTGCGGGGGGTGCCGAAAGCACCCTTGAGGATCGTGCCGTACACGCTGATGGGATTTTCTCCGGTCAGCAGGGTGGTGATCAGACCGCAGAACACCAGCGCCAGCAGCAGGATGCCGCCGCGGATCAGCAGGGCCTTGCCCAAGGGAAGCGTGTCACGCTTGGAAATATGAAAGAGAGATTGTTTACGCATTTTCCTTCGCGCCTCCTCCCACGCGGGTCATCAGAGCACCCACTTCAAGCTTGTTGGTCTTACGGGCGTCCACCACGCCGGACACCTGTCCGCCGCAGAGCACCACGATCCGGTCGCACAGCTCCAGCAGCACGTCCAGATCCTCGCCGACGTAAACGACGGCAACGCCCTTCATCTTCTGCTCGGTCAGCAGATTGTAAATGGTATAGGATGTATTGATATCCAGACCGCGGACAGCATAGGCGGTCATCAGCACGGAGGGCTGCTGGGCGATCTCACGGCCTACCAGCACCTTCTGCACGTTACCGCCGGACATACGGCGGACGGGGAAGCTGGTGCTGGGGGTGACGACCTCCAGCTCCTGCCAGATGCGCTGGGCCAGCGCCTCGGGATCCTTGCGGTTCAGGAACGCGCCCTTGCCCTTGCGCCAGGAGCGCAGCATCATGTTGCCGGTCATGCCCATGGAGCCCACCAGGCCCATGCCCAGACGGTCCTCGGGGACAAAGCTCATGGCGATGCCGGCCTTGCGGATGTCCATGGGATCCTTGCCGGCCAGCTCCTGGGGCTTGTCGCTCTCGGGCGGGAAGAAGGTGACGGAGCCGGAGGTGATGGGATACAGGCCCGCGATGGACTCCAGCAGCTCACGCTGGCCGGAGCCTGCCACGCCTGCCACACCCAGCACTTCGCCGGCGTTGATGGAGAAGCTGACGTTGTCCAGACGCTTGACGCCCAGCTCATCGAATACGGTCAGGCCCTCCAGCTTCAGACGGGGGGTGACGTTGATGGGATCGGGGCGATTGATGTTCAGGGTGACGCTGTGGCCCACCATCATATCGGTCAGGGACTGCTGGTCGGCGTCCTTGGTCATCACGTCGCCGATGTACTCGCCCTTGCGCAGTACGGCCACACGGTCGGATACGTCCAGCACCTCGTGGAGCTTGTGGGTGATGATGATCAGGGACTTGCCGTCGGCCTTCATGTTGCGCATGACGGTGAACAGCTTATCGGTCTCCTGGGGGGTCAGCACGGCGGTGGGCTCGTCCAGGATCAGGATGTCCGCGCCGCGGTACAGCACCTTCACGATCTCGACAGTCTGCTTCTGGGAGACGGACATGTCGTAGATCTTCATGTCGGGGTCGATGTCGAAGCCATACCGGTCGCAGATGTCCTGCACCTTTTTGCGGGCATTGTTCAGATCCAGCTTGCCCTCGAGGCCCAGAATGATGTTTTCGGTAGCGGTGAACAGATCGACCAGCTTGAAGTGCTGGTGGATCATGCCGATGCCCAGATCAAATGCATCCTTGGGAGACGCGATGGTGACGGGCTTATCGTGGATGTAGATTTGTCCCTCGTCAGGGAAGTAGATACCGGAGAGCATATTCATCAGAGTGGTCTTGCCGCTGCCGTTTTCACCCAGCAGAGACAGGATCTCACCCTCACGCAGCTCCATGTTGATCGCGTTGTTGGCGACAACTTTTCCGAACCGCTTGGTGATGTTCTCCATTTTGATCGCGCATTTGTTTTCCAAGGCTGTCATCCTTTCTTTCGGCGCAGATGGCTGCAACACCTCGTAGCACGCCGGGGCTAAATTCCATACGCTTTATTCTAGCACAGAAAAGAAGTGTTGTAAATCAAAATTCGCAAAAAATTTGTCAGGTATACACAAAGAATGTAAGCTTATACAAGAAAGAAGAAAATCATTTGTGAGAATCGCCGAATGAGTTGCGGGAAAGGAAAAAACGGGGAATAAAAAGAAAAATGGATGGGCTGCAAAGCAGCCCATCCATTGCAGTCTGTCAAAAAACTATGCAAACGCCCCTGCTTCTGCTATTATAGAGGAAAC
>ENA-UOOA01002123-UOOA01002123.1-human-gut-metagenome-genome-assembly--contig:-P61old-NODE-2123-length-29303-cov-11.338963_pt1 | contig 29303 bp, 25 predicted proteins | sample MGYA00242467_ERZ724014 | MGnify/ENA metagenome assembly ERZ724014 | reverse complement strand
AAGGCAAACAGGCGCGAAAAGTTTTTGCAATTTATCCGAAAACGTGGTATAATAAAGCAGAGCGGGGCGGTTACGAAGCGATATCGCTCGGCGAAACGGGCGTCTTTCCGCGGCTGAAAGGCTTGCAGAAACGCGCCGGATTGCTTGCCGGGGCGGCGGCGTTTCTTCTTATCACCGCGTTCGCCGATAATTTCGTGTTCGACGCGGTATACACGGGCGACGGCGCTTTGTGCAGGCAGGCGCGGCGAATCGTCCGTGAAAGCGGCGTTACGGCGTTTTCCCGTTTCGCCGACGCGCAGGCGGAAGAAATTTCCGCAAAAATTCTTTCGCTCGACGGCGCAAGTTACGCTTCCGTGCAAAAGAAAGGCACGGTGCTGTACGTGGAAGCGCGCCGTTCCCCGTTTTCGGAAGCGGAGCCGATGCCGGGCGACATGACGGCAAAGCACGCGGGCACGTTGCTGTCTCTCACCGTGCTTCGCGGCGAACGGGCGGCGCGGCCGGGCGCGAAAATCGTCGCAGGCACTCCGCTTGTGTACGCCTCGCTGCGTTCGGGCGAGGGCGAAAGCGAAAAATTCGCGAAAATCACCGTCAGCGCCCGCGCGGAAATCGCCTGCACGTACGAAGCGGAAACGGAAGCGCAAACGCAGGCGGAGGCGCTTGCCGTCGCGAAGTTCACTCTTGCCGGAACGGAAAAAACCGACGATTTTCTTATCGGAACGGCAAGCGCGGAACAAATCGGAAACGGCAGATACCTCGTAAAAATCGCCTATACGGCAATCGAAACGCTCAATTATTAGTCCTGCAAGAAAATATTCGCCTTGCGAAAAACGCGCCCGCCGCCGCAAAGCGGCGCCGCCCGGCGTAAAAACAAACAAAACGGCGATTTACAACATCGGAGAAAAAACAATCGGAATGAAAAGCGAAAAACGCACAACGGTATATTTCGAAGCTTCCTCGGCGGACAGGCTTTGCGAACTTCTCGGCGCCTACGACGAAAATCTGAAAACGCTTTCGGCGGAGCTCGGCGTCGAAATTTCCGTCGCCGACGGCTTAACTTTGAAAATCAGCGGCGAAAAAGAGAACGTCGTCCTGTGCGAAAAAGCGCTGAAAGCGGCGGCGGGCGCGGCGGAAAAAGGTGAGCGGATCGACGAACGTCAGATTCTGTACTGTATCGAAACGGCAAAATCGGGCGAATCGGAAGAAACCGAAAAACTGTTCGACGGCGTCGTGGCAACCACCGCCACCGGTAAAAAAATCAAGTGCAAAACGCTGGGGCAGAAGCGTTACGCCGAAGCCATCGATAAAAATTCCGTCGTATTCGGCATCGGTCCCGCGGGCACGGGCAAAACGTATCTCGCCGTAGCCAAAGCGGTGGCGGCTTTCAAAGCGAAAAAGGCGGAAAAAATCATTCTCACCCGCCCCGCGGTGGAAGCGGGCGAAAATCTCGGCTTCCTGCCCGGCGATCTGCAGGAAAAAGTCGATCCGTATCTCCGCCCCTTATACGACGCTCTGCAGGAAATGTTCGGCGCCGAACAGTACGAAAAACTGATGGAACGCGGCGTCATCGAAGTGGCTCCGCTTGCGTACATGCGCGGCAGAACCCTTTCTTCGGCGTTCATTATTTTAGACGAAGCGCAGAACACCACGCGCGAACAGATGAAAATGTTTTTAACTCGCATGGGCGAGGGCAGCAAAGCGGTGGTAACGGGCGACGCAACGCAGGTAGATCTGCCGCGCGGCAAATCCTGCGGGCTTACCCACGCCGCGAAAATTTTAAAAGACGTAGAAGGCGTGCAGGTGTGCATGCTTTCCGATAAAGACGTGGTGCGCCATCCGCTTGTCATGCGCATCGTAAAAGCTTACGAAAAAGACGAGGAGCGCGAAGAGGAGCTTTCGCGCGAACGCGAAGAAAAAAGACGCTCCGCCTTATCCGCGGCGCGCGGAGAAACTCTGCCCGAAGCGGACGGGCGGCACAAAGGAGAAAACGTGAAATGAATCCTGACGTATCGAAAATGCGGCGTTGGACGAAGCGCGACGTATGGGGCAGCGCGTTGCTGTTCCTTCTCAATTTATTCATTCTGCTTGTCGTCGTGGCAACGCTGCTCATGGGCGGCAGCCTCGGCAACATAAAGCAGACGCTGGAAGAAAATAAGGCAAACTATATCTATATCGCTTTTTGCGTGATGCTGCTCGTATTCATCACGTATTTCTACTTTTTCTTCGAAGAGCGGTCGGTGTTGTACGAGGGCAAGAGCATCATGCTCGTGTTCGTCATTCTCGATTTAAGCTTTATTCTGTGCGTGCTCACGGGCAAATGGCTCAACGTATACGCGCGCCCCGTGGCGCTTTGCGCGCTGCTTACGTTTATTCTTCTCGGCAGGCGCAGCGCCATGTTCATGAATATCGTCAACGCGTTGCTGCTGTTTATTTTCGATAACTTCTCCACGGTAACGCCGTCCGCGCAAAGCATCTATTCGGCGCTGATGATCGCCTTTACCGGCGGCATGATCGCCATTTTCGCGGCAAACAGACTGCGTACCCGCCTCCGCGTGGTGCTCGTGGGGCTTCTCATCGCGGCGCCGATGGATTTCATCGTGTTCCTGCTTGAAATTTCTTCCATGGCTTCGGGCGGCAGCTCGTTCGAACAGACGGGCGCGGCGCGCAACATCTGGATCAACCTCGGCTACGGCTTCATCGGCGGCATCTCTTCGGCTGTGCTGTTCCTGCTTTTTCTGCCGCTGTTCGAATCCATGTTCTCCGTGCTTACGGTGTTCCGCCTGCGCGAACTCACTTCTCTGGATTCCCCGCTTCTCAAAAAGCTCAAAGAGGAAGCGCCGGGCACTTACAACCACTCCGCCGTGGTATCGCAGCTGGCGGAAGAATGTGCCGTCGCGCTGGGCGAAGACGCGGAACTTGCCCGCGCCGCCGCGCTGTATCACGACGTAGGCAAACTGCACCACCCCGAATATTTCACCGAAAATCAGGGCGAATATAACCTGCACGATGAGCTCACGCCCGAACTTTCGGCGGATATCATCCGTTCGCACACCACCGACGGGCACGATCTGATTCTTTCCAACCACCTGCCCGAATTTTTCGCGGACGTGGCGTTGCAGCATCACGGCACGCTGGCAATCGGCTATTTCTACGCAAAAGCGCAGAAAATGTACGGCGGCGAAGTAAACAAAGAAGATTTTTCGTATACGGGGCCCAAGCCGCAAAGCAAAATCGCGGCGATCATCATGGTTGCGGACGCGTCGGAAGCCGCCACCCGTTCTCTGCCCAACAAAACGCCGGAGGAAGTGGAAAAGCGCGTGCGCCGGCTCATCGAAGAACGCATGAATCAGGAACAGTTTGCCGAATGCGACATCACCATGGCGGATCTCACGCTGCTCAGGATCACGCTGGTCAACGCGCTCACGGGCGTATATCACAAGCGGGTGGATTATCCGTCCATACACTACGGCAAAAAAGAGGGCGATTAAGCGATGAAAGGCAAGAAGTTTATTCTGGAAGCGTTCGGCGAAAACGAAGCGGACGTCATCGACGCGGAAAACGCGGCGAAAATCGAAGAGGCGCTTTCGCGTTTCGTGCAGACGGACGTGCCGTTGAAAATCGAGTGCGAGTTCGTCGGCGAGGAAGAAATCCGCCGTCTCAACGCGGAGATGCGCGGCGTGGATAAAATCACCGACGTGCTTTCTTTTCCGGAACTGGAATCCGTCAAAGGAAAGCCGATTAAAAAAGCGGAACACCCGTTCGAGACGGACGAGGACGGCGCCCTCGTCGTCGGTTCGCTGGCGGTGTGCGTGAAACGCGCGAAAGAGCAGGCGGAAGAATACGGGCATTCGTATTATCGCGAGCTGAATTATCTTATCGTGCACGGCATATTGCACTGCCTCGGTTACGACCATATCGAAGAGGCGGACAAGGCGGAAATGCGCGGCAAGGAAGAAGAAATTTTAGGCGGCATGGGCATTACGCGCGAAGCGTAAGCGGAACATACAAGGAGAGAAATACAGCGGCTATGAGAAGCGGTTACGTAGCGGTGATAGGCAAAGCCAACGCAGGGAAAAGCACGCTCATCAACGTGATGGTGGGGGAGAAAGTATCTATCGTATCCCCGCGCCCGCAAACCACGCGGGACAGAATACTGGGGGTGCTGACGGAAAAGGACAGCCAGATCGTGTTTGTGGATACCCCCGGCATCTATAAGGCGCGCAACGCGCTCACCGACGTCATGATGCGCACCACGGAAGAAAGTTCGAAGGACGTAGACGCGATTTTATTCGTCGTGGACGGGCACGAAAAATTAAGCGAGGAAGATTTTTCGCTGATGCGGAAGTATCGCGCGCAGGCGGAAAAAACCGATACTCCGTTCGTTGTGGCGTATACGAAAACGGACATCATGCCCAAGGAAAAAATCCCCGGCGATCTCGCGCTGTTCGCGGAAAAGCTGGAGGGAACGGACGTATTCCCCGTATCGGCGCGAAAAGGCAGAAACGTGCGCGCGCTGAAAGAATTTCTCGTCAATCTTCTGCCGGAGGGCGGCAAGGTGTTCGAAGAGGAAATCGTATCCGACCGCAGCGAAAAATTCATGATAGCGGAAATCATGCGCGAAAAAATCCTGCTGAAATTCGATCAGGAAATTCCGCACGGCATCGCTATCGTTATCAACACGTTTACGCGCAACGAAAACGGCGTATACGATATCAACCTCGATATCGTGTGCGAAAAGCAGGCGCACAAAGCGATTTTAATCGGCAAACAGGGCAGGGCTATCAAAGAAGTTTCCTCGTTCGCGCGGCAGGATATGGAAAAATTTCTGCAAAGCAAAGTGTTCCTCACCACGTACGTAAAAGTAAAAGAGGACTGGCGCGACCGTCCGAATCTGATGAAAGAATTCGGCTACGAAAAGCCGCAGACGCCGTAAGCGAATAAAATCGCGGCAAACCGCTCATTCTGTGGATAAACGGGAGGACGGTACAATGAGAAAGGAAAACGGAGAAACAAAGGCGGCGAAGCTCGCGTGGGAGCTGTTCGAAAAAACGGGCGGCGTAAGCTATTACATGCTGTACCGCGAACTGACGGATAAAAATATAAAGCCGTAAATACGCGGTGATTACGCCGTAAAAGCGCAGGAAAAAATGGAAATCAAAACGGACGCGATCGTGCTCCGCGCCGCCGATTATAAGGACGCGGATAAAATTTTAACGCTGTTAACGCCTTCGGCGGGCAAACTCACCGCGGGCATCAAAGGCGTAAAAAAATCGGGCGCGCGCCTCGCGTTCGCCGCGCAGCCGTTCTCTTTCTGCGAATACGTTCTGGCGGAAAAAAACGGCAGAAACACGGTTACGTCCGCTTATCAGCACGACGGATTTTTCCCGCTTCGCACGGATATCACGCGTTATTATGCCGCGTGCGCGGTGGCGGAAATCGCGGACGAGCTTTCGGCGGAGGGCTCGGAAAACGAAGCGCTTTTCATTGCCGCGGCGCAGGCGCTCCGTTCGCTTGCCTACGGCGAAGAAAACGAAACGCCCGCCGAGGCGCTCTGTTCGTTTCTGCTCACCGCCCTTTTCGAAGCGGGGTATATGATAGACCTTGACGGCTGCGGCGCCTGCGGCAACGAAATCGAAAAACGCGCGGGCGCGGAATCCGGTGCGGGAGCGGAATCCGGTGCGGTTTCGCTTGCGGGCGCGGAAAAATCGGCTTGCTATTTCGATTTTTCGGGCGGCAGATTTCTGTGCGAAAACTGTGGCGCGGCGGCGGGCGGCGCAGGCGGAAATTTGGTGCGCGCAAGCATAAAAACATACGATTTTTTGCGTAAAATCAGCGGAATTTCGTGCGAAAATACGCAAAAAAACGTTGATTCCGGGGCAAAAAATGCAGAAAATACGCTTAAAAACGGCGATTTTTTTGATAAAAACGGGGCAAAAACAAGCAAAAACGACGCGGAATTACGTGCTTTACGCCTGTTAAAAGCCTATTTATCGGGCAAAACGGAGCGGGATTATCCGTGTTTTACGGAATTTTACCGCTTGTATCGCGACGATTTCAAAGGGGATTTTCGCGAATAAAAATACATATTTCAAAGGACATATTTTTCAATGGAGCAACAATTAACGATGAACGAAACGGAATCCGCCGCGGAAAAAAGCGGCAAAGGCGCAGATACGGTTAAGCCGGTTACGAGGGCGGCGAAAGCAAAACGGCAGAAAGAAATTCTGCACGCATTGCTGGAAAAAAAGCCGTATAAGTGGAACGAACTTTTAGAGGAAGCCGTGAAAGAATACACGGCGAAATACCCCGAAGAAAACGCGGATATTCCCGATATCAAAGGCAAATTCGGCTCGAATTTCTCGTTGATGGAAGACGCCGGCGAAGTGCTTTTCGATAAAGCCGCAAATATGTGTTCGCTGAAAATCGAAGAGCCGAAAAAGCGCGGCAGAAAACCCGCTGCCGGCAAAGCCGAAAAAACGTTGGAAGCGGTGCAGGAAAAGGAAGAGGTAAAACGTACGGCGATAGAAGAATCGCTGAAAAAAGCAGTGGAAAAAGCCGTGGCGAAAGCGGAAGCGTCGGGCAGAAAACGCACGAAAAAGTCCGCCGCCGAAACGACTGAAATGCAGGCGGCGGAACCGACTTCGGGGGCAAAGCCCGAAGCAAAATCCGAAACAAAATCCAAAGCAAAAGCGGAGGAAAAACCGCAGCCGAAAAAACGGGGAAGAAAACCCGCGGCAAAAGCCGCCGAACCCGTGCCCGCCCCTGCGGATTCGCTTGCACCCGCACCCGTAACGGAAGAAAAGCCGGCAGAAAAACCCGCGGCAAAAGAGATGGAAAAAGCGGCGGAAAATCCCGTTGCAGCCGCCTCTGCCCCCGTGAAAGCGGCGGAAAAGAAAGAGGAAAAATCCCCCGCAAAAGCGGAAAAAACGCCTGCGAAAAAGGGCGCGTTTAAAGATTTGTGGCTGACCGATTTCGTATTCCTCGGCAACGCCGCCAACGCGAAAAAAGAAGAAAAAGCCGCGTCGAAAGCGGAAGCCGCCCCGGCAGCGAAAGCGGAAGAAAAATCGGAACCGAAAGAAGAGTCGGCAGCCGAAACGAAGATTACGGAAGAAAAATCTGCGGAAAAGCCCGCCGAAGCAAAAGAGGATGCAAAGCCGTTGCAAGCCGCGCAGACTTCGCCGAAAAGCGCGGCGCAGAATACGCAGAATACGCAAAACGCGCAGAATGTGCAGAGCACGCAGAAAGCGCAGACTTCTGCGGGGACGCGCACGGCGCAGTCGCGCGAAACATCTTCCCGTACGGCGCAGCCGCAAACGCGCGCCGCGGCTCGTACGGCATCGTCCCGCGAAACTTCTTCCCGCATAGCGCAAAGCGCCGTTTCTCCCCGCACGGCGGACGAGAAACTGAAAGAGGAATTTCTGAAGAGATTGCGCGCGCTTTCGGGCGAATATTTCGAGTATTATTCGGTGTATCTGCTGGAGCGGTATTCGCTGAAAAGCGGCAGACGGCTGGAAGGACTTCGCATTTCGGGCGGCAAAAACGACGGCGGAATAGACGGCGAAATAGAACTGACGGACAGATTCGGCTTCCGCGAAACCATCTACATACAGGCGAAGAACTGGGACCCGACGAAGGGACTTGCCGAAAAGTGGATGATAGGGGAAACGCTGGTGCAGCAGTTTGTGGGCGCGGCGACGTGCCGCCAGATGCGGGACGGCAAGCGGAATTGCCGCGGTATTTTCGTAACGACTTCCACGTTTACGAAGGACGCGAAAGACGCCCTGGAAGTGCTGGGCGAAAAGTTTATCGGCTACGACGGCAACGACGTTTTCGAAACGGCGAAAGAGTGCGAATTCGGGCTGATTAAGGTGAACGGCGTGTGGCAGCTTGACGAGAAGCTGCTTGCCGGCGACAAAGCGTTTTTTAATTTGATGTAAAGCGGTCGGATAAGCGGATAATAGTCCTCGTAAATGCAGCAGCCCCTCATTCGTCCAAAGCTTTGCTTTGTCCACCTTCCCCCCAAGGGGAAGGCTTGAAATAAAGTAGCCCGCGGGGACGAAAAGTTCGTCCCCGCGGGTAAGTTTTACTAAAAATTGATTTAGCCGAATTTAGTTATTTTTTTGTGTATTTCTACCATTCTTCGATTTCATTTTTACTATTATAGTGCCAAAAATTGCCGCTTGTAGCGGGTTTTGTTTCACTATAATAATAACGAGTTGCATTTGTTAAATCTTCATTATACGAATAAATGGTTATTTTATCCCATTTGTTTTTGTCGCCTTTATAATATATTTTTTTGAGTCCGCTGCAATTATAGAACGCACCCTTACTTAACCTCGTTAGAACACCACCCGTAAAAAGAAACTCACAATAAAGTCACGCACAATCAATCTCTATACTGAAATATTACATCCTTTTCTCCACTCACATTTTTCTATTATCCATCTGTCAAAATCGTGCATAAGAGTATCACTATAAGCAACATTTTCACCTATCAAAGTAAATGGCTTTGTCTTCACCCTTTTATTAATACTTGATGTCCCGCAATCAGCAATAACTTCGCCATTTTCTCCGTAACGTTCCTCCCAGTTAATCATTGAATAGTTTCTCAACGACATAGGCTCAGTCCATTCCATACCTTCTATATCACTTGTATATTTTTTACCATCGAATTTCGCCAAAAGTGCAAAACAAATGTTTATCGGATAATATTTTTCTTTATCTGAAAAATTTTTTTAAATAATAGGCAACGCCATCGAATTTATCTGACACTGCAATAAAAAAATAAATCAGTTTCACTTATTGTTAGGAACAGAAAAAGTTACCGAATCTCCCGCCACTCGAAAATTCACATTTATGCTTTTTACACTTCCGTATGTTTGACTGTCCACAGAATATTCTGCAAATCCCAACATAATACTGCCTTCCTCTCTATCAAAAAATCGTTCGGGAATTTTAATAGTTTCGCTATGAGAAAATTCCCACACGGCTTTTCCCTCCTCATTTATTTTGCCGTAACAAGAATATTCGTCAGACATGAAATCTTTGCCGCTTATTTCCTTAATAAAACAAGCATTCGTATCCCATTCATTAATCGGTCTTGACGGCTCATCCGCGACTAAAAACACCCTAATAATCATGTCCGTCCCCTCATCGTCAACCGAAAAATGTCCATAGAAAAACTCAATGGTGGCATTGCTTTTATTGAATTCCGTTTGAGGTAATTTATATGCACACCTGTAAGTTATGTCTGGATCACTAAAACACGAATCCACAAAGCCGTATTCGTTTTGTGAAGATTCCAGTAAAGAATTATTCATACACCCAACTGGAATTAAAGTAAATATAGACAGTAAAAGTATAAGTAATTTTTTCATAAAAAATATCTCTTTACCCCTTCATAATTTTTTCAAACGCATAGCACTTTAAAAATTTATATTCAAAAAGTGCAACAATATCCTTAATTAAACGACTCTGTTACGCAAAAGGAATGTATTCATTGGCGTTCACCTCCATAAAAAATCTTTTAACCTTTGTCTTTCTGTCCAAAAAATGATACAATTCCCCTAAAAAAAATATAACATAAATGGAAATATTTGTCAACTATTCCAAGAATTTTTTTCATGTTTAAATGCAATTTCAAATGTTTCAAGTTTTGTGGATAGGGAAGATACAAACAACAGTTTGAAGTTGAAGCGCCCCTCATCAGTCAACTTCGTTGACAGCAAGCCGCCGAGATTGCCTTTGGCGGCAACTCGGCAAGAGAAGCCCCCAAGGGGAAGCCAAGAATAAGACATAATTGACCTCTTCAGTCCGCTGCGCGGACAGCTTCCCCGAAGGGGGAAGCCAAGAGAGAGGGGAAGCCGAGAATAAGGCGGGGATTGACTTGTCGCGGCGCCTTGCGGCGGGTAGTGAAAGATTAAGATAATTTTACGAAAAAAAATAAAAATAGCCCTTATAAAGACTTGATATTTTTTGCGTTTTATAGTAAAATAAGAATCGGTCGGATTTCCTGCCGCTTCTTTTTGCGTGGCGTTTATACCGCTTTCCGGGCGCTTTTTCGGCGCTGTGCGGAGCTTTTTTGCGGCGCGGACGGGATTTTCCGCTTTAAATTCATCAAAGTACCAAAAATCAAGAATTTTCATTTGGAGGAAGTATCACTTATGGCTAAAAAGTATTGCTATCTGTTTACCGAAGGCAACGCGAAGATGCGCGAGCTGCTCGGCGGCAAGGGCGCGAACCTTGCGGAAATGACCAACATCGGTCTGCCTGTTCCCCAAGGCTTCACCATTTCTACGGAAGCCTGCACTCAGTATTACGAGGACGGCAAACAGATCAATCCCGACATTCAGGCGGAGATTATGGAATACATCGACAAGATGGAAAAAATCTGCGGAAAGAAATTCGGCGACAAGGAAAATCCTTTGCTCGTTTCCGTGCGTTCCGGCGCGCGCGCTTCCATGCCCGGCATGATGGACACCATCTTAAACCTCGGCTTGAACGAAGAAGTGGTAAACGTTATCGCTACGAAATCGAATAACCCCCGTTGGGCGTGGGACTGCTACAGAAGATTTATTCAGATGTTCTCCGACGTGGTTATGGAAGTAGGCAAGAAGTACTTCGAAAAACTTATCGACGAGATGAAAGAGAAGAAAGGCGTTACGCAGGACGTAGAGCTGGACGCGGAAGATCTGAAAACGCTTGCCAACCAGTTCAAAGCCGAATATAAGAAGCAGCTCGGCAAAGAATTCCCCAACGACCCGAAAGAACAGCTGTTCGAAGCTATCAAAGCCGTGTTCCGTTCGTGGGACAACCCCCGTGCGAACATCTATCGTATGGACCACGACATCCCTTACAGCTGGGGCACTGCCGTAAACGTACAGATGATGGCGTTCGGCAACATGGGCGACAACTGCGGCACCGGCGTTGCGTTTACGCGTAACCCCGCTACCGGCGAAAAAGGCTTGATGGGCGAATTCTTAACGAACGCTCAGGGCGAGGACGTTGTTGCCGGCGTGCGTACCCCGATGCCCATCGCGAAGATGGCGGAAGTATTCCCCGAAGTGTACAAGCAGTTCCAGGAAGTTTGCAAGATTCTCGAAAACCATTACCGCGATATGCAGGATATGGAATTCACCGTGGAGAACGAGAAGCTGTACATGCTTCAGACGCGTAACGGCAAGCGTACGGCGGCTGCCGCTATCAAGATTGCGTGCGACCTCATCGACGAGGGCATGATTACCGAGCAGGAAGCGCTGATGCAGATCGACGCGAAGTCGCTCGACATGCTGCTGCACCCCACGTTCGACGCGAAAGATTTGAAAGCTGCGGACAAGACCGACGTGATCGGCAAGGGGATCGCGGCTTCTCCCGGCGCGGCGGCGGGCTCCATCGTATTTACGGCGGAGGACGCGGTGAAAGAAGGTAAGAACAAGAAGAAGGTGATTCTTGTCCGCCTTGAAACTTCGCCAGAAGATATCGAAGGCATGAAGTATTCGCAGGGTATTCTTACGGTGCGCGGCGGCCAGACGTCGCACGCTGCCGTGGTTGCCCGCGGTATGGGTACGTGCTGCGTTTCCGGTTGCGGCGACATCAAGATGCACGAGGACGAGAAGTACTTCGAACTTGCCGGCAAGATTTATCGCGAAGGCGACGAGATTTCGCTGGACGGCTCTACCGGTAACATTTACGGCAGACTTATCAAGACGGTTCCCGCAGATCCCAACAGCGGCTATTTCGGACGCATTATGGAACTTGCGGATAAGTACAAGGCGCTCGGCGTTCGTACGAACGCGGATACCCCCAAAGACGCGAAGCAGGCGGCGGCGTTCGGCGCGCAGGGCATCGGTCTTTGCCGCACGGAGCATATGTTCTTCGATCCCGCTCGTATCGGCGCGTTCCGCGAAATGATCTGCTCCGACACGGTGGAAGAAAGAGAAGAAGCGCTTGCGAAAATCGAACCGATGCAGCAGGCGGACTTCGAAGGGTTGTTCGAAGCGCTGGGCGGTTATCCCGTAACCATTCGTTTCCTCGATCCCCCGCTTCACGAGTTCGTGCCTACGGAAGAAGCCGATATCGAAGCTTTGGCGAAGGCGAAGAACAAGAGCGTGAAGCAGATTAAAGAAATCATCGATTCGCTGCACGAATTCAACCCGATGATGGGACACCGCGGTTGCCGTCTGACGGTAACGTATCCCGAAATCGCCGTGATGCAGACGAAAGCCGTGATTAAGGCGGCGCTGGCCGTGAAGGCAAGACATGCTGACTGGAACATCGTTCCCGAAATCATGATTCCGCTTACCGGCGAAGTGAAAGAACTGAAGTTCGTGAAAGACATCGTTGTTAAGACGGCGGACGAGCTGATTGCGGCTGCGAAATCCGATCTGAAGTACGAAGTAGGCACGATGATTGAAATTCCCCGCGCGGCGCTGACGGCGGACGAGATTGCGAAAGAGGCGGAATTCTTCTGCTTCGGTACGAACGATCTGACGCAGATGACGTTCGGCTTCTCGCGCGACGACGCAGGCAAGTTCCTGCCCGCGTACTATGCGAACAAGATTTACGAATCCGATCCGTTTGCGCGCCTTGATACCGTGGGCGTCGGCAAGCTGATGAAGATGGCGGTGGAACTGGGCAGAAAGACGCGTCCCGGTATGTCCTGCGGCATTTGCGGCGAACATGGCGGCGATCCTTCTTCCGTAGAATTCTGCCACGAAATCGGTTTGACGTATGTTTCCTGCTCGCCGTTCCGCGTACCCATCGCGAGATTGGCCGCTGCACAGGCGAACATTCGTAATCCGAGGGCGTAAGCTTTTGGCGGAAAACGGTTAAATTCCGGCATTTTAATACTGAATTTTAAGAAAAACAGCCATTCTCGCTTGAGTCTGGCTGTTTTTTTACTCTTTTGAAGACAGCCAAAAATCGGAAAATGTGCTAAAATTATGGGGTGGTTCCTTAAATGTTACATTTTTCCATATATACTGTTGTAGGTAAAAGAGGGCGATAAAAGAGAGGTATTTTATGTCGAAATATAAATTGATTTTAGAATATTACTTGAAAGGGAACAACCGCACGCAGATCGCTACGCTTTGCGATTGTTCCCGTATGACGGTCTGGCGCGTTCTGCAACGGGTAAATGTTATCGGTATCGGACTTGACGAACTGAACGGAATGAGCGAAAAAGAACTCGCTTATTTACTTTTCCCGGAAAGGACGAAACCGGGAGAAGGGTATCTGATTCCGGATTTTAAGTGGGAAGAGTTTCAGATGGTTAAGCACCGTTCGTCAATCAGGCTTTGCTGGCGGAGGTATTGCAAACGCGCGGCAAAGCAGAATCTTGCGGCATACAGTTGGAAAGTGTTTCTGACTTCGTATAACGAATACCGCCGACCGAAAATACAGGTTGACGATCCGGACGACAAAATCAGAACAAAACTGAAACATTACAATTTTTTGTTGGCTTATTGCGAGAGCGATAAGGTGATGTATTCCGTGATTCAAACGGAAAAGGAAATGTGGCTGAAATCGCTTGGGCTGGACGAAAGCAAAATCATAGACGATAGTGAAAGTAAAATAAATTAAAACTTCTTTGAATTTATTTCAAATACCTGTTGCAAAACATACCGGAATATGGTATAATAAACGCAGAGTTTTGCAATTCTGCAAAACGAAAGCTTTCGCTTTCCCCCGCGCCTTCAGCGCGGCTGCGAGATTGAAAGCAATCATAAAAATGCCCTTGCCAGCAAGCATTTTTATTTATGTTATAATCGAATAAAGTAGTCAATGAGGTGTATTATGGCAGCAAGTTATAAAAAATTATTCAAATTACTGATAGACAGGGAGATGAAGAGCAAGGAACTCGCCGCGCTCGCAAAAGTAAGCCCCGCAACGCTTGCAAAAATGAAAAAAGACGGCGTTTCGGTAAATTCCGACGTGCTTATAAAAATCTGCACGGCACTTGGTTGTACGCTTGACGATATCGTCGAAATCGTGGACGACGAAAAATAATTGCAAAACTCAAGAAAAATATTTTAATTATGACCGTAGTTGTCATGTTTTGTATGATAAAATATAAAGAACGGAGGAAAAACAAAAGATGGGGAGTAATGAGAAGGTTTTAAAAGAAAATAAACCAACAGCAGATGTACTGATGTCATCAATGCGTTCTATGGGGTATACCTTTGAGGCTGCGATTGCAGACATAATAGATAATAGTGTCAGCGTGCATGCAACACAGATAGAAATAAAATTTCCCGTTGATCCTGCTGAAATATATGTCGCCATTTGCGATAACGGTACGGGAATGTCAAAAGAAGAGCTGTTTGATGCGATGAAATATGGAAGTTCTCTTAAACGGGGAAAAAGGAGTGAAGATGACCTCGGTCGGTTCGGACTTGGTCTTAAAGCGGCGTCTCTATCTCAATGCAGAAAACTTACTGTTGTCAGTAAAAAAGACGATAATTTGTCTGCCTATATCTGGGATCTTGATGTGGTGGAGTCGGAACAGGACTGGCTGATGGTTGAATGTTCAGAAGAGGAAATACAAAAATTGAAGTGTATTGACTTTCTGAATGAAAGAGAGTCGGGAACTGTTGTATTGTGGGAAAATTTCGATATTCTGCGTGAGTCTTCAGGAAATGAGTATGCCGAACTGATGGATTATCAGAATAGTACGGCGGAATATTTATCTTTAATTTTTCACAGATTCCTGAACAGGACAGGGGCAGGAAAAATTTCCATAAAAATAAATAATTTTATATTGACTGGATATGATCCGTTTCTTGAAAACCATCCCAAAACAACCGTGAGAAAGGCTTTTACGGTTCCGGTTAAGGACAAAGAGGGAATTGAACGATTGGTTACGGTTCAGCCATACGTTCTTCCTTTTCAAAAGGACTTATCTGCGGAAGATAAGAAAATTTCCGGCGGAGTGGAAAATTACAGATCCAAGCAAGGCTTCTATATCTACCGCAATGAAAGACTGATTGTGTGGGGAACATGGTTTGGACGAGGGCGTGATGAACTTACAAAATATGCCCGTATCAAAGTTGATATTCCTAATACTCTTGATTCTGTCTGGGGGATTGATATAAAAAAACAAAGTGCCAGAATACCTTCTTCTATAAAACAGAGACTTACGCGGGCGGTTGATGATGCAATGGACGTTGCAGTCAGAAAACAGACTTATCGCGGAAGAATTGCCAAAATTGACGATAATATTGATTATATATGGAACAGGAACGATATCAGAGGGGATATAACCTACAGAATTAACAGAGATTCAAAAATTTTTGATCTGATAAAAGACAAAGTCGATGACGAAACGTGGAATTGTCTGGATATGGTACTGGAAGAGATTGAAAATTCCGTACCGTATCAGCAGATATATATTGATAAATCTCAGAATAAGGTCAGTGAAGATATAGATGATGAAAGAAAAGCAGAAATTGCAAATAAAGCAAGAATGCTGATATTACTGGCTGAAAAAACGGGAAATAACAGCAGAAGTGAAATTGTTGACCGGCTGATGATTGCAGAACCTTTCAATAAATATCCGGAATTGAAACAAATATTGATGGAGGAAAAATGATATGGTAAGCGATAAAATTGATAACCTTACAAGAATGGTAGACAGTCTGATTCAACTTAATAATTCAGATAAAAATCTGGATGACGAGGCTGTGGACGGATATATAAAAACCGTTGTTGCTATGTCAGGAGCAGAATGCAGCAATGAAGAACTGGCTGCGCTGAAACGCAATATTCAATATAAATATCAGATATATACTGTTCCCGGGCAGAGCATTCTTGCTGATTACGAACAGGAAAACTGGTATTCCGACAGGAAATCTGAAATTACTCCGCGTTTCTGGAACAGATATAAAAACTATCTTATTGACCAGAAACACTTTAGTCCGAATGTTGTAAGTACGCTTGGTGAAGACACTCTTGACCAGAAGTTGATGAATTATATTCTTGATCCGAAAGCCGATTACAAATCGCCTGTACTTAAACGGGGGTTGATAATCGGAGATGTTCAATCCGGGAAAACTTCAACATACATAGGATTTTTATGTAAAGCGGCGGATGCCGGGTATAAAGTTTTTATTTTGCTTACAGGAACGATAGAGTCTTTAAGAAAACAGACGCAGGAACGCGTGGAAGAAGGTTTTATCGGAATTGATATGTCTGCGGAATCAAAAGATGGCAGAAGAGTGGGCGTAGGACTTGATAATCAGCCTATTCGCGCTATGTCTATGACTTCACGGGTGAAAGATTTTGTCGGAGATAACGATAAGACGGTAATTTCCCTTGCCGGAATAACAGATGCAATTGTTTTTGTTATAAAGAAAAATGCTACTACGTTGCAGAAGCTTACAAAATGGCTTGTTGAATTGAATGCGGATAAACTGACAAAGAAAATAAACATGCCAATGCTTATGATTGACGACGAGGCTGATAATGCCTCTATCAACACAAGTGCAAGCAAGGAGGATCCGACCAGAATCAATAAATTGATACGAGAACTGGCAAGTGTGTTTACAGTTTCAAACTACGTCGGATTTACGGCAACGCCTTTTGCGAATGTTTTTATAGATCCTGAAACTACTGAAAAAATGGAAACGCAGGATTTATTTCCGGAAGATTTTATTGTTGCGTTGCCGACGCCGAGCAACTATATAGGTCCGAACAGAATTTTTGCAAAAGATGGTGAGTATCACGATCAACTTATTTATATAAAAGATGCCGGGCGGGAAGAAGAGGACGGATTTCCTTTTTATTTCAAGCACAAAAAAGAATGGGCAGGTGAATTGCCGGATAGCCTTACCGATGCTGTTTACGCATTTTATATAGTGAATGCTATAAGAGATTTGCGGGGCGATTATAAAGCCCATCGCTCAATGCTGATAAATATTTCCAGATTTGTAGCAGTACAGAAACATATAAAAGCTGAGGTTGAAGAAATACACGGAAATGCTTACAGAGCAATTAAATTTAATCTGTCGGCGGATGAACAATCTTTGAAAGATCCGGTTTTATACCGCATTCATGAGATATGGAGTAAATATTATTCGCACATTGAGTTTTCGTGGGAAGAGATTGCTGAAGCAATGTATCAAGCTATCGAAAAAATTCAGATTAAAGTAGTAAACAGTTCAAAAACGTCTGAAAAACTTGAGTATCCGAAAGATGTTTCACTGAGAGTTATTGCGATAGGCGGACTTGCTCTTTCCCGTGGGCTGACATTGGAAGGGCTTATAATCAGTTATTTTTACAGGAATACAAGTACTTATGATGTTCTGATGCAGATGGGGCGCTGGTTTGGGTACAGAAAAAATTATGAAGATCTTTTCCGTATCTGGACATGTAAAGATTCAGCAGACTGGTATGCGGAAATTGCAGAAGCAACAGATAAACTTAAAGATGATATGAGCCTTATGCGGGAACTCGGTCAGAAACCGAGAGATTTCGGTATAAGAGTAAGAAATAATTCGGCAGACTTGCGTATAACAGCTTATAATAAAATGCGCAATTCCACTGACGAATATGAGTTTTCGAGTTATTATGGAGGGATAGTTGAAACTCCTTATCTGTGTTATAATGCTGCTGCTCACATAAACAACTATAATGAAGTCGTAAAGTTGGTAAATGATTCAATAAGCGCAGGAATAAGTTTTGAAAGACAAACTCCGAGTATCGGGAAAGGCAGGTATATTTTGCAGGATGTACCTAAAACAAGAATTATTGAATTTATCAGAAAATTAAAAATTTCGAGATTCAGTTCGGATTTCGACGTTACACAGATTGCTGAATTTTTAAGGAATTCATCGGATCCGCTGATTGAAAAATTTGATGTGGCGTTTATGGATGGAAATCCGATTGATGGCAAAATCTCAGAAATTGTAGGCAGAACAATTTACCAGGTTAAAAGAACCCGTTGTATTATCGACAGGGATACCGACAGGCTTAGCTTAGGCAGAAGGGGAAAACTTGGCGGTCCCAATGATGGGCTTGCCGGAATTGCTGACTATAACGGCCGTAAAGCCGAAGATATTGTTGCCGAAGCAAAGACTGCATTTATCCGCACTTATGAGCTGACAAGGCAAGAAAAATTTACAAAAGATAACTTTTCATCCGAGACATGGTTCCGCTTCGTAAAAGATCGTAAACCTCTGCTGATTATATATCTGATTGACGTTAACGGTGATGAAGATGAAAGACAGAAAAAACAGTTCGATGAACTGAAAGAAAAGCTTGGAAAAGTTCCGGTTGTTGGTTTTGCTTTGGGCTTGCCTCGGAACGATGAGGCTGCTGCGTTAAGTGCGACCAGATATCGTGCCAATAAAATATATAACTGGTTTGAAAGAGATGAAATGGATATAGGAGATGAGGAATAATGGATATCAGATCGCAATTTTCTGCATTCAGCCGCCCTGAATATTTTTCCAGAATAGATGATGAACATATTCTTGATCTTCATATCGGACTTGATGAAAAAGGAAGAAAATCTATTGAATTACGTTCAATGTTCAAACCTGTTAAGGTTACGGGAACGTCGGCAATTGACGTAACGCAGTATACGAAACCGGAATATAATACTATTCGTTTCTCACTGAAAGACGACGATATGAGTGGTTTGTTTTATAAGTTCTGTGAGGATATTATTGAACAGACAAAAGATCTGAAAAATGAAAAAGACGGATATAAAGCAATAACAACAAGATTTTTTCAATGGAAGAAGATGTTTGTCCTGTCTAAAAATACATTTCTGACAGAGCCGGAAATTATGGGCATGATTGGCGAAATATTATTTCTCAGGGGACCGCTTGCAGATGAAATCGGATTGTCGGAAGCGTTAAAAAGCTGGAGTGGACAGGAACTGACGCATAAAGACTTTTCCTGTTCGGACAAGTGGTATGAAGTCAAGACGATAAGCCGCGGGAATACGACGGTGAGAATATCTTCGCTTGAACAACTTGACAGTGATAAGAACGGAGAGCTGATTGTTTATTCTCTTGAGAAAATGAGTCCTGCTTATAACGGTATTTCGTTGAATAAACTTATACTCGAAACAAGACAGATGTTTTTATCGGCGGATGATGCGGATACTTTTCTGGCAAAGGTTGCCATGCAGGGATATGAATACAACAATTACTATGATGAATTTGTGTTTGAAGTCAGCGGTCTGACGAGATATAAAGTAACAGATCAGTTTCCGAAACTGACACATGCAAATGTTCCGAAAGAAATAACGAAAGCAAATTATGATCTTGCATTAGCGGAGATAATGTCATTCAGCACAAAAGAATAAAGGGTGGGGTAAAAGATGGGTAATTATCAGGAATATAAACAGGAATTTCTTGACAGCTTAAGAGCAGATTCTGCAATAAACGGTTCCGATACACAGGATGAATTTCTTTCCTGTACGCTTGGAATGCTGGAAGATTTCGATGAAGTGCAGTCTCCGCAAAAAGTAGGTTTCGGAGACAAAAGATGTTCCGGACAACATGTGATGCGTATAGATGCCTACGCTTTTGATGAAACCGACCACAGTCTTGAATTGTTTATCAATGATTTTCAGGATGCTTATGAAACCGGAAACCTTACAGGCAGCAGAGTGGATGAACTTTACTGGCTGATGTATTATTTTTTGAACGAAGTTTGCAATGGCAATATTACCAAATATTTCGATGATTCCGACGATGCCCTGAAAATTGCGGCACTTATAAAAAGACGGATGAATGCGATAGGAGACGATCCGGAACAAATTCTGAAAATAAGAATGTTTATTCTTACGAACAAAGAATTGTCTACGGATATTCTTAACAGGAATTTGCTTGAAACAAAAATAAGAAAAACAAAAGGCAGTAAAACTGTAAAAAGCACAAAAAAGATCAAGAAAGCTGATTTTAACGGGAAACCTCTTGAAATCAATATCTGGAATCTTGAAAGATTTTATGAAAAAGAAAAATCTTTCAGCAGCGATCCGATTGTTATCGATTTCAGAAATGATTATTCCTGTGATGGTATTCCATGTATCAAGGGTAACATCGGGGAAAATCTTGGCTATGAAGCATATATTGCCATTATTCCTGGTAAATTATTGTCTGAGATTTATATTGAACATGGAAGCAAAGTACTTGAAGGAAATGTAAGAGCATTCCTTGGTACGAGCGGTTCAAAAAGTGTAAACAGCGGAATAAGAAGAACGATAAATAACGAACCTAATAAATTTTTTACATATAATAACGGAATTGCAACGACAGCGGCGGATGTTGAAACCGAGGAAAAAGATGGGCAGTTATACATTACGAAAATTGTTGATCTGCAGATTATAAATGGTGGACAAACCACTGCCTCGCTTGCGGAGGCTGTACTAAAAAAGACAAATCCGGAACTGAATGGTATATTTGTGCCTATGAAACTTACGGTAATTGATGACCGTGAGACTGAAAACGAAGACGGCGTGCGGTTTTATGACCAGATGGTACAGAATATCGCAAAATATGCAAACAGTCAGAATAAAGTCACTGCTGCAGATTTGTTCTCAAATGATCCGTTTCATATCTGGATGGAAAAAATGTCGAAGAAAATTTTTGCTCCGGCAATACATTATTCTGTTCCGACAGGCTGGTATTATGAGCGCTCAAGGAAAAGATACGAACAGGAACAGTTCAAACTTAAAAGTGAAACAGACAGAAAACGTTTCCGTGCGAAATATCCGAAAGAACAACTTATTACGAAAGAACAGCTGGGTATGTACCTGACAACAATGAAAGAGCAGCCGAATATTGTTGCAAAAGGGAAAAATTTCGTAATCAAAGAATTCAACACAATTATTTCTCAGGACTATAAAACAAATAAAGGATGTTTCAATGAGTTTTACTTCAAAAAGTGTATATGTGCAGCAATTATATACCGGACGGTAGACAATTACCTTGAATCTCATAAAGACAGCGCCAGAAAACCAACCGGGTTCTGGTATAAAGCGGGTGGCTATAAACTTGATATAGTGCCTTACACTATTGCAAAAATAATTCATAGCGTTCCTGCGGGGCGTACGCTTGACTGGAATTATATATGGAACAGACAAGACTTGTCTCCTGCGTTTATGCATGAAATTGAAATGGTTACTAAAATGACGAACGACTTTATCTGTGACAGTCACGGCGTAATTGTTACTGAATATTGCAAACGACCTGAAACATGGGTGGCATACAGAGATAATGTGCGTTATACTCCGTCTGAAAAATTTCTGTCTGAACTTATGCCGGAAAGTATCACAAAAGAACAGGAAGTTGCTTCCCAGAAAGATCAGAAAGATACAAATGATCTGAATTATGTAACAGAAATAATCAAACTTGGTGCGGGATATTGGCAGAGATTGCTGGAAGAAGGCACTTCAAGAGCCGCATTAGGCTATGTTGAACAGAATACATTAAGACAGGCAGTTGATTTTGCTCATAAAGGAAATATCCCATGTTCGGCTTCGGGAAAAGTCCCTGCCCGGACTATGGCTTTGGCAAAGTCAATTTATGATGTAAAAGATAAACTTGAATCACTTGGGATAAAAATCTGAAATGAAAGAAATTTACAATATTGTTGAGCTTTTCAGCGGAATCGGCAGTCAGGCCCGCGCATTGAAAAACATTGGAATAAACATTAACGTACAGGCAACATGCGAATGGGATATGCACGCATTTATTGCATATGATGCGATGCATGAAAGTTATGAAAATCTGCCGGAAGTTGAAAAAATGACCAAAGAGCAGATACTTGAAATATTAAAGCAATATACTCTCAGCAATAACGGCAAAGAAGCTATGAATTATGCAACGTTGCATAGTTATAGCGAAAAAGTGCTGAAACGGATGCTTTCAGCAATAAAACGCACGCATAATCTTGTGGATATAAGCACGGTTACAGGCGAACAGATGCCGGACGATACGGATATACTGACTTACTCATTCCCGTGTCAGGACTTATCAAATGTGGGAGCTTTCCACGGATATAATAAAGGTATTGATAAAGATTCCGGCAGCAGATCCAGTTTGTTGTGGCAGGTAGGCAGGATACTTACGGAAATGCGGCAATCAGGGAAACATCTCCCGCGATATCTGATTATGGAGAATGTGCCGACCTTATTATCGAAAAGGCATTCCAGCAATTTTCAGGAATGGATAAACGAATTGACAGCGTTGGGGTATGAAAGTAAATATATACAGGTTAATGCTAAAAATTATGGAATACCGCAGAACAGACCGCGTCTGCTGATGATGAGTGTTTATGTCGGGAATGATGAAATTCTTCGTGGGAAAATCAAAGAGTACTTTGATTCACTGGGGAAAACCGAAGAAAAAGTAATTGAAATATATAAAAAATCAAAGTATTATCAGGAAAAACAGATAAAAGATCTGCTTCGTATAGATAACGATCCAACTTCCGTATTGTGGAAAGAAGCATTGGAATGTACCCCTAATGATACAGTGTCAAGACGAAAAATCTGGCAGGAAAACCCTGAAATCGTACATGAGGACGGGACGGTTACTGATGAAAAATTTATCCGGACGATTACAACCAAACAGGACAGGCATCCTAATTCCGGTAACATCTATTTTGACAGCGGTGTTGCCGGGAGGGGTAAATTCCGTTATCTGACTCCGAGAGAATGCCTTCTTTTTATGGGGTTTGAAGATAAGGACTATGAAAGTTTACAGGCAAATAACCCGGAGCAAAGAGTAAAAAGTAAATTATTTCCGAGAGACAAAATTATCCGTATGGCAGGAAATAGCATACCAGTAAAAATGCTGGAAGGCTTTTTCTATCAATTATATAAAATAGAACCGATTATGGAAGGCGATTGATGGATGTTCATGATAAACAAACGCGCAGTTATAATATGTCGCATATCCGCGCCGGAAAAACGAAACCTGAAGAAATTGTGGCGAAATACCTTTTTTCTGAAGGTTTCCGTTACAGACGGAATGTAAAAAAATTACCAGGTACACCGGATATTGTGCTTAAAAAATATAAAACGGTAATTTTTGTCAATGGCTGTTTCTGGCATATGCACGAAGGTTGCAAATATTTTGTCTGGCCGCAGGATAATGCGGAATTCTGGCGGAAAAAACTATTTGCAAATAAAGAGCGAGATGAAAGAGAGCAAATTGAACTTGCCCGCCTTGGCTGGAATGTAATTGTAGTGTGGGAATGTGAACTGAAAAAAGATAAGCGCGAAGCAACGTTGCAGAAACTTGTGGCAACGCTGAGGGAGAATAGAAATGAAAGCAACAAGTTATGAATTGTCTGTTATAGCGTATTACTTGTCCGAATATGATATGAAAGCAGTAAAAGAACTGGGATTCAGGACGAGGCAGGAAGCGTTCAACGAGATATCGATCATTATGGGACGTGAAAATAATTACCTGAAATTAAGACGTGACGAATTTGATGTGCTTACTTCGAGTAACAGAAAAGGTTGGTGTAATCGTCCTGTTACTCAGGATGTGCAGAAATTATTTGAAAATCTGTCTGTAAAAACATATGACGAAATAACCCGTGAAGTCCAGAATATCATTTCATGCGCAAAAATTGATACGCAATCTGAAAACCTTTATGTTGAGAAAGTAAATACATCGATTTCGTCAGAAAAAGGGAAAAAGATTATTCGTTATGAGCCGAAACCGGTTTCTACACAGAAACAAGGCGAGTATATTTTTTACAAGAGAGATCCTGGTATTGCAATAAATGCTCTTAAAAATGCTGATTATAAGTGTGAATATTGTTCTGAACATCAAACTTTTATAAGAAAAGCAAATGGCATGCCTTATACCGAACCACATCACCTTGTTCCGATGAGAGCACAGAAAGATTTTTCAGTGAGCCTTGATGTTGAAAATAATATAGTGTCATTGTGCAGCAACTGTCATAATTTGATTCATTATGGGAAAGGGGCAGAGATTCTTTTGAAAAAAATATATAATGAACGAGAGCAACTTTTGCAACGGGCAGGAATAGTGATTACATTTGAAGAGTTAATGAATTATTATAAATAAAATTTTAAGAGGATAGACGATGGCGGATATTCCGAGAGCATATAAACTGAATAAAGAGAAGCGGGCGGCGGAGGAAAACGGGAAGTTTCTGTATTATTTTTACGACCGCAAAAAACTGACGTCGGTTGCGCTTCCTGAAGAGCAGTTCGATAAAATTGTGGAAATGGACAGGGAGTATTATAACCTCGAACGTCGGGAAAACGACCATAAAACAACCTTCAAAAAATCCGCAAATGCCAACGTTTATAAGAAAATTGATTTAGAAAAAGACGATTTCGGACAAGCCTCGGATGAAGATCCGGATGACGACGATGTTTCCGGCGCGGACTTTACCTATAAAATTCACAAGCAGTGCGATATCGATAAAAAAGTAGCCGCGCTTTCGCTTGACGACCGGACGATTTACAAAATGTATTATGTGGACGGTTTCAGACAGGCGGAAATTGCGGAAGAACTCGGAAAAACGCAAGGTTACGTAGCAAAACGGTTGATGAAAATCGGCGACGCATTGCAGGAAAACAAAACCGACGAGGAACGCGCGAACGCCCAGTGGGAGAAATTTCTGCGTAAATTCCGCACGGATGACGACGAAGATATTTTGTGGGATATGTTTTTGTATCTGCTGCCCGTTGAGGAGCAGACGGATATTGCCAGCTGGTTTTACAGTTATCGCGAGTTTTATAAATTCGGGCTGTCGTATCTCATAATTCGCCCGTTCGATAAGGTAACCGACCAAACCGAATTCGGGAACAGAATGAACGAGTTGCCTTATCACAGCCGTTATATGTATTACGAAATTTTCGACAGGCAAATCGAAGAACTGCAATGGCTGTATCTTGCGCTTTGCGAAGAGGTGGAAAGCCGCAAGAAAACTTTTCCGCAGAAGCCCACGGGAACGAATTTCGAGAAGATTTTTCAGAAAGCGGAAGAAATCTGCAAGCGGCTCGATATGACGACGGAAGAGTTTGTTAGCGAGCGATTTATACCGAAAGAAGCGGAAAAGCGCGGGAAACGTTACAAAGATTACAGACGAAAATATCAGAATATCGTTGTGGCGGACGAAAATGACGCGCGACCTATTGAAGAACAACTTCGGGATATATTCGGAGACGGTCCGATACCGGAATTTTCCAACCCGGAATTCCGCAAGAAAAAATAATTTAAAAAATTTTTTATATTCCGGAATATTTTCGGCGTTTTATTCGCTTGATAGGTGTAAAACTTTTTTGCAGCCAGGAGGAACATTAAAATGCAAAACAAAATTAAAGTGTTTGAAAATAAGCAGGTGCGGACTTTATGGAACGCAGACGAAGAAGAATGGTATTTTTCCGTCGTAGACGTATGCAACGTTCTGGCGGATTCGGCAAGTAAAGATCCGGGCGCATACTGGCGCAAACTGAAACAACGCTTAAAAAATGAAGGAAGCGAGGTCGTGACAAATTGTCACGGACTGAAAATGCAGGCGGCCGATGGGAAATATTACAAGACCGATTGTCTTGATACGAAAGGCGTTTTGCGGCTTGTGCAGTCGATTCCGTCGCCGAAAGCGGAGCCGTTCAAAATGTGGCTGGCGCAGGTTGGAAGCGAACGGCTTGACGAAATAGCCGATCCCGAAAAGGCGATACTTCGAGGCGCGGATTTTTACAGAGCAAAAGGTTATACGGAGGGGTGGATCAATCAACGCTTGCAGACGATAGAAATGCGTAAAGAACTGACCGACGAGTGGAAAGAACGCGGAATAGAACAGGAAAAAGATTACGCAATTTTAACGAACGAAATGACGAAAGCGTGGAGCGGATTATCCGTTAAAGAATATAAAGAATTCAAAGGGCTGAAAAAAGAAAATCTGCGCGACAATATGACGAATATCGAACTCGTTCTGAATATGCTTGCGGAAGTTACGACGACGGCGATATCGAAACGGGAACAGCCCGATACGTTTGAAGGAAGTAAAACGATTGCCAAAAGAGGCGGAAAGGTAGCAAAAAATGCAAGAACGGACATCGAAAGTCAGTTGGGACAATCGGTAATTTCTCCGCTTAATGCAAATGATAAGCCCGCGCTTGAAGTGAAAACTGACAGCGACGGAGAAAAAGATTAAAATCGCTTTATGATTTGGGGTAAAAAGAGAATGGATCAGATAGAGGAATTATTAAAAAATCCGCAGACAGTTTTGCAAAAACAAGCATTAACCGATACTTCGTATAAAAACATAGATCATAGTTTTAGCGATTACGATACAAATTTTGAACTGGCAACGTATGGGGATGCTGTATTGAAACTTGCGTTGTGTAAAATTTATCGGGATAGGAAAAATGCGGGAATAAAGTTTTCGGATAATCTTTCAAAATGGAAGGAAAAACATGAAAGCGATGAAGTTTTAGTGCGGGTTGTTGCGAAGCATTATAAATTGCTGAAATTTCTCAAATACGATAAAAAGGGAAACGGTAAGCCCAAAGAGCAAAAGCCGCGGAACTATAAACATAAAGGACAAAACGATAAAGACAGGCACAAATACATCGCGACCGCAATGGAGGCGTGCATTGCCGCAGTGTATATAGAAAACGGCGAAAATGAAGTCATTGAAATCGTAAAAAAATGGATACGATGGATTGACAAAGAGACAAATTCTTCAGATACATAAATTGTGAAAATACAACTAAATAGAAAATGAAAAGGAAGCCGGATAAAAGTCTGACTTCCTTTTTGTATGCGATTGTCGGGAGAAATTCCGACAATTTTTTATTCTTAACAAAGGAGCGAAAAATGAAAAATTACTATCGGTATCGTCCGCCGTGAACGGGCGAAAAAATAACATAAAAATTGAAAAGACGAGGAGGGCAAATGGAAGAAAAAAGATTAAAACAATTTACGTTTTACGATTTGTATTACGAGGCATTGAAAGGACTTCCCGACGAGGCGGCGGGAAGGATGGCGAAAAACATCTGCAAATTTATGTTTTCAAACGAGACTATCCCGGAACCGCAGGACGACAGGGAAAACTTCTTTTGGAGTAATATCGAGGACGTTCTCGAAGAGGTTAAGCGGATAGAAGAAAGCGGACGAATGCCTAAAAATCTTAATGAAAAGATGCCGCATTTTACGTTTACGGATACTTACGACAAGGCGCTGAAACTGATGACGGATGCGGAAAGCGGGCAGTATATTAAGGCAATCTGCGAGTATATGTTTTACGGGACGGAACGGAAATTAAAACCGCCCGTAGATATGTATTTTTCGTTTGCGAAAAAGAAACTGGAATTATCCCGGAAAAGAAAATCTTCTGGAAGTAAAGGCGGCGCGACAACGCGCATAAAAGTAACGGACGAGGAAATTGCAAAGGCAACCGAAAAGAAAAATCAATATGTTTCGTTCGATGATTTCATGACGGAAAATCCGCAGATAAAAAACGATTTATATGCTTCGAGAATGCATTTGCTGGACGGGGTGAATTGGATGAAACTGGATTGCGGGCTGGAGAAAAGCAACTATAAAGATTGCGACAGCCTGTATCGGATTCTGATGCATAAAGAGGAGATAATGAACAATGCATGGTGATAAAAAGAACGGAGCAAACCGTGAAGCAAAAACGGAGCAAAACACGGTAAAACCGAAGCAGGTTAAGAAAATGCAGTCTTCGCCGCATTTTGTGTTACGGAAAGCGGCACAGCCGCCTTTCATTTACGAGAGCAAGAATACAAGGGAAAAGGAGGAAAATTTTGTCCGGAACGCCGGTAATATTCAACGTGGCATATACGCCGTATAAACTGAAAAAGGGTTCGACCGAAAAAGAGATAAAAGCCCACGCGGAAAAACGCGCGTATTACGATTTTACGGGCGATACGAATTATCTCAGGTATATGACGACCGAGGGGAAACTTACGGGAAACGAGTCCAAAAAATTTACGATGCTCGATTATCTGCAAAAATCCACGGGCGTGTTCAACGGCGACGGAATGATAAGCAGGGACGAATTAAAAGAAATGAAACGACGGCTGAAAGAAAACAAAGGCAACATCTGGAGCGGGTTCGTATCGTTCGACGAAGAAAATTCCGGAAAGATAGATACGCCTGAAAAGTGTATCGCGCTGATACGGAAAACGTTTAACGAGTTTTTTCGCGATATCGGGCTGGATCCGCGCGAAGTCGATCTGATATGCGCTTTGCATCTGGACAGACCATCGCATCTGCACTTTCATTTCGAGTTTTACGAAAAGCGTCCGTGGCTGAAAAACAAGCGCGCCGCCGGATATAAATACCGGAGTAAGGGCAAAGTTCCGATACAAGCCATAGACAATATGGTGGAGCGACTGACTTCTTACACGATAGACGACGATTTGAAAAAATGTTCGGACGAAGCGCGGAGCGCGTTATATAAACGGAAAGATTTTTCAGAAGCGCTGTGCCGCGACGTGGCGACAAAGAAAATGAAAGAACTTGCGGAAAAATTTCCGCCGACGGCTTCGTTTCAGTACGGCAAAAAAGATATGGCTATGTATCGTCGGGAGATTGACGAAATTGTGGAAGCGGTTGCTATGGTGGACGAGGACGTGTGCGCCGCCGACAGTGCGTTCAGGGCAGAACTTATGCGAAAAGAAACCGCGCTGAAAAGCATTATGGGAAAATATTACGCCAAAAGGATGAAAGATGACGGCATTTTCAAAGAGGAAATGACGAACGCTTCCGAATTTTTCGGGCTGAAACATATCCGGACGATAGACAGGCTGGAATGGGATTATCGCAGGCGACTCGGAAACATTGTTCTTAAAAAGGTGAAGTACATACAGGAGAATACCTATAAGTATAATCGGAAGAAAAAGAGAAAAGCCAACGATAAGTCGATTAAACGCTATATCGCCGTGTCCGAGAATAAAATCGGCAGAGAACTTTCTAACTTTTTCGGTTCGGTTTTCGATTTGTTTATACCCGAAACGCAAGCCTATTCAAACCGTTTGCGGGAGATAGAACGCGAAATGAAGGAAGAAAAAGAGAAAGAAGAGCGCGAAGCCGCGGCGAAGAACAATTATTATAACAGTAGATGAGGATTGCCCTTCATTTTAGGGCAAATCTTGAAAAGGAGGGGAAAATGACATTTAATTAAAACCGAAAAATAACGGGAACAAACTTTTACATTCGAGCCATAAAAAATTTTCTGTTTTTTCTTGCGAAAACAGCTTGACAAATACAGATTAGGATGCTATCGTATTGATACGACGAAAGAAAATCGGAGGTGGAACTTATGAACAAAGC
>ENA-UOOA01002122-UOOA01002122.1-human-gut-metagenome-genome-assembly--contig:-P61old-NODE-2122-length-29303-cov-11.742717_pt1 | contig 29303 bp, 23 predicted proteins | sample MGYA00242467_ERZ724014 | MGnify/ENA metagenome assembly ERZ724014 | reverse complement strand
TTCGTGGTTGTCGAAAGACAAAGCAAAGCAAAAAAATTGCTAAAAGAGCAAAAAATAATTTCAAACCGGTAAAAAAGTGTCCGGTTTGAAGGTTAAAATGTGCTCAAAAGCTAATACAAGGAGGCTTCCAAATGAAGACAGCGGTCATCTACGCCCGTTATTCGAGCGACAGACAAACAGAACAATCTATCGAAGGACAAGTCCGTGTATGTAACGATTATGCCGAAAGAAACGGTATTTTAATCGTTAATCAATACATAGACAGAGCAACTACGGGAACGAACGACAATCGTGAAGAATTTCAAAAAATGTTGAAAGACAGCGATAAAAAACAGTTCGATTTCGTTCTCGTTTACAAATTAGACAGGTTCAGCCGTAACAAGTTTGAAATGGCTATGCACAGAAAACGTCTGAAAGACAACGGCATTAAAATTCTGTCCGCCATGGAGAATATTCCCGACAGTCCGGAAGGCATACTGTTGGAAAGTTTGCTCGAAGGTATGAACCAATATTACAGCGAGGAATTATCTCAGAAAACAAGACGCGGACAGAGAGAAACTCGGATAAAGGGGCTGCATTGCGCGGGTAAACTCAATTACGGCTACTACACCGAGAAGAAAAAAGTCTTTATCCACAGCGAAGAAGGTCCTGTCGTAAAAGAAATCTTCGAGAGATACGCCGCAGGTGAACGCGGTAACGAAATTGCCATAAGTTTTGCGGAACGCGGTATCCTCTATCGCGGCAAACCTTTCAGTGCCGCAAATATCTACGTCATTCTTCATAGTGAAAAATATACGGGAAGATATGAAATACACGGCGAAGTTTACGATAATATTTATCCGAAAATCATAGACAAGGAATTATTCGAGCGTTGCAAAGCAAAAATAGACGCTAACCGATACGGAAATCATATTCCGGACTATTCCTATCTGCTCCGAAAAAAAGTTTATTGCGGAGAATGCGGCACAAGAATGACTTCATACAGCGGCACTTCAAAATCCGGTAAAGTGTCAAAGTATTATAAATGCTGGAACGCCATAGGCAAAAAGAACTGCAAAGCCAAATTTATGAAAAAGGATTTGCTTGAAAGCATTGTCCTAAAAGCCTTACAAGAAACATTGACGGGTAAAAACTTAACCGTAATCGTTGATGAGATATACAAACAGCATAATGCAAAACTGTTAGGCGATAATCCTGTCAAAACACTTGAAAAAGAGTTGTTGCGGATAAACAAATCAATAAACAATATTATGAACGCCATCGAACAAGGCATTATTACTGACACTACAAAAGACCGTTTGCAAGAACTTGAATCCACACGCAAAGACTTACAAGAAAAACTCATTTTTGAGCGTATGCAAGAAAAAACGATCTTGGATAAAAAGACTATTGAAACCTATCTTAAAAAAGCCGTCGAACAAGAGCCTGAAATGATGATTGAATTGCTTGTCGAAAAAGTGTATGTTTACAGCGATGACCGTATCGAAATTATGCTACACTATGTAGATACGCCAATCACCCCCAAGCCAATTGAATACGATAAAGACGAGAGCCCTGAAGGTGAAAGCCTTCGGGGTTCTCTTATTTATACGACTAAAATCTTCGTCGATAACGATATCTTTAAAGGTATGAATAAAAAAATCCTCGAACCTACGTTCAAGGAAACTCAAAAAATGCCCGTTTTAATTGAAATTAGAGGATAAAACTATGCTTTTTACTACTAAAAGGTGTTCGTGCGAGGTTAAACAAACGCAATCGCATAAATTCTCGTCTTTTACAGGAAGCATGATTTCCGAGTATAAAAATTCGCACCGTCATCCGGTGCGAATTAAAATAAGTCAGACGTTTCCGGAAACATTTCGGCAACAATTTGCAACAACGCGCCGGAAAACAAATTTCGGGCGCGCACCGTGATTTTCGCCGCCGACTTCGCGGCGGAATCAGTCGCTTTTTTCGCCGCCGTAAATCACACCATTTTCGAAATTTCCTTTTTCAGCCGCTGAATAATCTTTTTTTCCAATCTCGAAATATAGCTCTGCGAAATTCCCAGCATATCCGCCACGTCCTTCTGCGTCATTTCTTCGCCGCCGGAAAGGCCGAAGCGCAAAAACATAATCTTGCGTTCCCGCTCCGAAAGTTTCGTCAGCGCGTCCTTTAACAGTTCCTTTTCCGCTCGGTCCTCCACGCCGCCGTACACGCTTTCCGCGCTTGTACCCATCACGTCCGATAACAGCAGTTCGTTTCCCTCGAAATCCGTATTCAGAGGCTCGTCGAACGAAACCTCGCTTTTCAGGCGCGCCGTCCGCCTGAGATACATTAAAATTTCGTTTTCTATACACCGCGAAGCGTATGTGGCAAGCTTGATGTTTTTATCCGAGCGGAACGAATTGATCGCCTTAATCAAACCTATCGTTCCAATCGAAACCAGATCGTCGCCGTCCACGCCCGTGTTATCGAATTTCCGCGCGATATAAATCACAAGGCGCAGATTGTGCTTGATCAACTCGCCCTTGATTTTATCGGCTTCTCTCTCTTCGCCCTTTTCCAGTTTCTCCAGCATCTCGCGTTCTTCCTGCGGCGAAAAAGGCAGCGGCAGCGCTTCCGTGCCGCATACGTAATCCACCGCGTCCTCTGCGTCTATCCTGCGTAAAAAACTCCGTAACACTTCTATAAATTTCAACGCCTTATACCTCGTCCGTTTTTGTTCCTTTTCCCTGCGTCGGTTTCTCCTCCGCCGTATTTACTTCCGCCGCAATCCTCCGATGCTCCGCCGCGCTCGCTTCCGTTCCGTGCGTCGCCTTTCCCGCGGCAATTTCTTCCGTCGGCTTTTCCTCCGTCGTATTTACTTCCGCCGCATTTCTCCGGCGCTCCGCCGCGCTCGCTTCCCTTCCCTGCGCCGCGTTCTCCTCCATTACCGAAGCGCAACAAGCGGGCAGCAGCACGGAATATCCGCCTTTTCCGCCCGCGGATACGTGCGCGGAAGGAGAAAAATACACCCGCCGGAAATACCGTTTATTTATTGTATGCGCCTGCGTTTCTTCATATATCAGAAGCGTGCCCGAAAAAATTTTTATTTTTTTCGTTCCGCTCACCGTGCTTATCGTAAAATCGCGCGTTTCCGTACGCCCGTCCCACAGTAAAAAAGCCAGTTCCGGCGAAATAAAGCAAATCGGCGCTCCGTCTCCCGCCACGGCGCGGTTGCCGCTGTCGATCAGTCCGTACGCCTCTACGCCGCGCGTTTTTCCGTCGGCGCGAAGTTCGCAGCGGCGGATAAAGCGTGCCGTTTTCTGCGCTTTAAACAGTCTTTTTGCCCCCGCAACGCAAGCAAAAACGAAGAAAACGCACACGGGAATCTGCCAGGCTTTCAACGCCGCGCCCGTATAATCGATGGCGAAAAAACCCCCTGCCAGACACGCCGAAAGCAGAAAAAACACGCATAAAAAGCGTAAAAACGCACAAAAACAGGCCTTTTTCTCCGTTTTTGAAAGCGTAAAAAACACTTTCGGGCTTTTCAGCCGCGCGAAAAAACACATCAGCGCGCCTGCCGAAACTTTGATGAAAAGCGCTGCGACGTACGGAACGGAAATCAGCGCGAACACGCAGGCAAACGCGGCGCCGAACGACGCGGCGCACACCGCGGGAAGCGCCCGCACGCGGGTTTTCGTGCTGCGGAACGCCAGAAAAAGCAACATGGAATCCAGCAGAAAATTTTCGATAAAAGCATATTCTATGTACACCTGCATCGTCTGCCCGCCCTCCGCGTCATTGCGCCCGCAAACGCATTTCACATACGATTATAGCAGAAAAAACGGCATAAAAAAGCGCCTTTTCGGCAGATTTTTAGCGAAAAAAGGCGATAAAAACGTGTAAAAACACGGAAAAAATAAGCAAAATGAGGGCAAAATCACTTCAAAACAGCGCAAAAACGGCGTATATGCATACAAAAAGCAGCCTTTTTCATACAAAAAAGACTGCTTTTTTTACACTTTTTTATCGGTTTTTAACGATCTTCGCGGAAGTAGGCAAGTCCCAGTGCCGCGGGCGGTTGATTTTCCTTGCTGTCCATTACGCTGGTAACGATAAGCACAAGCACCGTTACGACGTAAGGCACCACGTCAAAGAGTTTAATCATCTTCAGCGGAATGGTAAACACGCTGGACGCCACGGACAACGCGCCGAAAATAATCGAACCGAGAATGGCGTAGTTCGGCTTCCACAACGTGAAGATAACAAGCGCGACGGCAAGCCAGCCGAACGATTCGATGGGCGCTTCCACAAACGTTGTGCCGTTCGACTTATCCATGACGTAATACAAGCCGCCGAAACCGGCAATGACGCACCCCGCGATGATGGAAAGGTATTTGTACTTTTCCACGTTGATGCCTACGGCGTCCGCCGTGGCGGGATTTTCGCCGATGGCGCGAAGCTGCAACCCTTTTCTTGTTTTGAACAGGTAGTACCACACAAACAGCGCGAGGAAAATGGCAAGATATACCATGACGCCGTGCGAGAAAAAGATTTCGCCGAACGAGCCGAGCTTATCCGAAAACGTAAATAAATTTTTGAAGCTCTTGTGCGCGCGGATGAGGTAATCCGAATTGATTCTTGTGCCGAAGAACTTCATAAAGCCTACGCCGAACGTGGTGAGCGCAAGCCCCGTTACGTTCTGGTTGGCGCGGAGCGAAACCGTAAGAAACGCATAAATCAACGCGCCGAACGACGACACAAGCGCCGAAAACAACAGCGCCGTAAGCACCAGAAAGAATCCCACGGGCGTGCCGTCGCCGATCGCCGACATATAAACGGATACGCCCCAGCAGCCGCCGAACGCGCCCATGCACATGATGCCCGGAATACCGAGATTCAGATGCCCCGATTTTTCCATGACCGTTTCGCCCGTGCTGCCAAAAAGGAAAATGGTGCCCATGCGAATGGCTTTTACAAGTAAACTGATAATCATTTCTTTTCGTCCTCCGTCTGCCGATCCGTTTCGTTTGCGGCTTCGCCGGCGCCCTGTGCCGTTTCAGCCGTTTTTTTGCGTTTGAAAATTTTTCCCGCTTTCGCGGTAAATTCTTTCCAGCCGCCCGCCGCTTTGATGGAATAGGTGATGAAAAATTCGCAGCCGATGACGAAGAAGAACACGATACCGATAATCATATTGGAAAAATCGGTGCTGCCGAGGGAGAAATCCGTATTGATCTGCCCCGTGCCCGCCTGCATGACCACCACGAACAGCGCCGTGCCGATCATAATCAGCGGATTGAATTTGCCGAGCCACGCGATAAGAATGGCGGTGAAACCGAGCGTAGCCGTTTTTTCCGATACCGTGTGGGAAATGGCGCCGGCGTACAAAAAGCCGATAACGCCGCAGATGGCGCCCGATAACACCAGCGTACGGATGATTACCTTTTTTACGTTGATGCCCACGTATTTCGCCGTGTTGGCGCTTTCGCCCACCACCGCGATTTCGTAGCCGTGCTTGCTGTACTTCATGTACACGAACACGAACGCCGTCATCAGCGCGATAATCAGAATGGGCAGCAGATATTTGTTGCCGAGCTGCGGCAGCCAGGCGCGCTTGCTCATCAGATTGACGATACCGATATTGATTTTCTGATACTTCGTCTGCTTATAGCAAAAGTGATTTACCAGCCCCGCGGCGATGTAGTTCATCATCAGCGTGAACAACGTTTCGTTGGTGTTGAACAGCGCTTTGAAAATTGCGGGAATCGCCGCCCAGATAACGCTGACGGCGATTGCCGCAAGCAGCATGATGATAATCACCACGCCCCCCGGCACTTCATCCGGCACGTTGATCATGCAATAAATTGCCGCAAGGCAGCCCATCAGCACCTGACCGTTGGCGCCCATGTTCCAGTATTTCATACGGAACGCGGGAACGATGGCAAGCCCGAACGCAAGCAGCAAAGCGGTATCCTGAAGAAGCGTCCACGGATCGATGAAAATGCCCTTTACGAACGAGCCGAAAATAGCGAACGGGTTGCGCCCGATTAAAATCGTGCTCATGACGCTGCAGATAATCACCGCGGCAAGCACGGAAAGGACGCGGATTCCCGCCGCTTTCCAGAACGGCATCGACGCGCGCTTCGTGATATGAAACAGCGGTTCTTTTACTTTCTTCGTTGTCGATTCAGTCATTGACAGCCTCCTTCACGCCGTCGCCGTTTCCGGCGGATTCCGTTTTTACCATCAGCAGACCGATTTCGCTCTTGTTTGCGGTTCTGCCGTCTACGACGCCCGTAACCTTGCCGGAACCGATGACGAGAATCCGATCGCACAGTTCGATGAGCACGTCGAGATCTTCGCCGACGAAAATGACCGCCGCGCCGTTTTCTTTCTGCTTGTTTAAAAGATTATAGATGGTATACGACGAATTGATGTCGAGTCCGCGTACAGGGTACGCCGCCATTAAAACTTTCGGCGCGGAAGCGATTTCGCGCCCGACAAGCACCTTCTGCACGTTGCCGCCCGAAAGCCTTCTTACGGGCGTATGCGCCGAGGGCGTAACCACTTCCAGTTCTTCGATGATTTCGTCCGCCAGTTTTCCCGGTTTGCTGCGATCGAGGAACACGGAATTGCCCTTGCGGTAACTTCTGAGCATCATGTTATCCACGATGTCCATATTGCCGACGAGCCCCATGCCGAGGCGATCTTCGGGAACGAACGAAAGGCGGATGCCGAGTTCGCGGATTTGCAGAGGCGTTTTATCTTTCAGATCGATGATTTCGTCCTCTTTGAAAAGCACTTTTCCCGCGTTGACGAGTTCTTTGATTTCTTTATCCGTTTTGCCCGTAAAATCGACGGTTTCGCCGTTTTCGTAGCGGAACGCGCCCTCTTTCGCCAGCTCTTTCACGCGGTGCAGATCTTTGTGGAAGAACGTTACGGGCTTATCCTTTTTGGGGTTGTGGAAAATCATATCGCCGCTTTCCAGCTTCTGCAAGCCGGCGATGGCTTCCAGCAGTTCTTTCTGCCCGCTGCCCGCAATGCCCGCGATACCGAGAATTTCGCCCGATTTTGCCGTGAACGAAACGTTATCCAGTACCTTTACGCCGTCGTGGCTCTTTACATTCAGACCTTTGATTTCCAGCCTGTCCTCGCAATTTTCGGGCGTGCTGCGTTCGATATTGAGCGCCACTTTCTTGCCCACCATCAATTCGGTGAGTTTGTTTTCGTCGGCGTCTTTCGTAGCGATTTCGCCCACGGATTCGCCCTTTCTTAAAATCGCCACGCGATCGGATACGGCAAGCACTTCGTTGAGTTTGTGGGTGATGATGATGATGGACTTGCCGTCCTCTTTCATTTTACGGAGCACAGCGAACAGTTTTTCCGTTTCCTGCGGGGTTAAAACGGCGGTGGGCTCGTCCAGAATGAGCACGTTGGCGCCGCGGTATAACACCTTTACGATTTCCACCGTCTGTTTTTCCGAAACGGACATATTGTAAATTTTTTTATTGGGATCGATTTCGAAGCCGTACTTATCGGCGATTACTTTCACCTGCGCGGCGACTTCCTTTTTTTTGTACAAGCCGCTTTCCATTTTTCTGCCGATTTTCGCGAAAAACTTCGAAAAAGCGTTCTTTTTATCGTCTACGGGTTTCGGTTCGTTTTTCACGCCGAGAACGATATTCTGCGCGGCGGTGAATACGTCCACCAGTTTGAAATGCTGGTGAATCATGCCGATTTTATACGCGAACGCATCCTGCGGGGAGCGGATGACCGCCTCTTCGCCGCCGACGAACGTTTGCCCTTCATCCGGGAAATAAATGCCCGAAATCATGTTCATCAGAGTGGTTTTGCCGCTGCCGTTTTCGCCGAGCACGGCTAAAATCTCTCCTTTATACACTTTGAGATTTACGTTTTTATTTGCCACGACACTTCCGAAATACTTCGAAACGCCTCTCATTTCCAGCGCAATTTCTCTTTCCACGCGCTACCTCCGTTGAGCCTATCCGATAAGACGGACAGAAAAAATCATTTAAAAAAGCAGGATAAGGCGGAGAAAATCTCCGCCCTTCCCTTTGTGTTCAATATTTTTTCAGATTAGTTAGCGGCATTCTGAAGTTCGGTGATGCCGTCTACTCTCAATTCGAAGTAAGGAGCGGCGCGGAACTTGGATTCCATGAATACCAGCTTGCCGTTCTTTTCTTCCACAACCTTCGTATCGGGAGTGTACTTATCGTCCGTATTAACGTCCGCAAGGAGGTCTGCCGTAAGAGTCTTGCCGCCGCCATAAGTGAAGTCGGCAAATACGAAACGGGTACCGTTTTCAAGTTCTTTCTTAGCCGCGTCAATCGCCTCCTGCGTGCCTTTCGCAGCAACGGAATCGTTGAGGTCGATGAGCTCTACCGAACCGGTAGCGATCGTGCCCGTCCAGTCGGCGTCGATTCTTTCGCCGTTCATCGTGCAGTCGATCATGTATTCGAAATAAGGAGCCCAGTTGATTCTGGAAGAAAGGATGTAGGTGTTTGGGCCCTGCGCTCTGGTGCTGCCGTTGTAGGAAACGTTGGGCACTTTGTTTTCTTCGCAGGCGTTGGGAGCGCCGTAAGAATCGGCGTGCTGGGAAATCAGCTTGCAACCGTCTTTCTGGATCAACGTTTCGGCGGTATCGTGTTCGATATCGGTATCGTACCAGGAACCGGTGTAACGAACCTTCATGGTAACGTCGGAGCAAACGGATTTAGCGCCGAGATAGAAAGAGGTGTAACCGGAAACAACTTCGGCATAAGGGAACGCGCCTACGTAACCCATTACGTGATCGGCAGCGGTAGAACCGATTTCGTTGAGCTTCATGCCTGCGGCGATACCGGCAAGGTATCTGCCTTCGTAAATGGAAGCGAATGCATTGGAGAAGTTATTCATATTCAGCGTGTGCGCTTTCGTGCCGGTAGCGTGGCAGAAGCGGACGTTCGAATATTCCTGCGCGGCCTGAATCATGAAATCTTCGTGCCCGAAGGAATCGGCGAAGATTGCCTGGCAGCCCTGCGAAGCAAGTTTTTTCGCCTCATTGTAGCAAGCTTCGGTTTCGCCGACGCCGGTTACAAGAAGTACCTGTTCTTTCGTAAGACCTTTGTTTTCAGCCGCTTCGTACATCGCTTCGATGAAGTTCTTATCGTACGTGGAAGAGGTATCGTGAAGCGTGATAAGACCGATTTTGAGGTCCGCTTTGTTTACCTTTTCGAAGGAGGATTTTTCCTCGCCGCATCCCGCAAGCGCGGCGGTAACGCCGCATGCCATCACAGCCGAAAGAGCCAGAGATACAAGTTTCTTCATAGATTTTTTCTCCTTTGCCCGGACGTTTTTTCGCCCCGGGCTAAAAAATTTAATACGTTTTTATTTTCTGAACGAAATTTCGCTTTCGTTCATACTTTCGATGATTGCAAGGGATTCCACTTTATAGCCCTTCGCGCGCAGCTCGTCGCCGCCGCCCTGAAAACCCTTTTCAATCTCCGCGCAGCACCCCACAACCTCGGCGCCCGCCTGATTCGCTATATCGATTAACCCTTTCAAAGCGTTGCCGCCGGCAAGAAAATCGTCGGTAATCAACACTCTGTCGGCAGAAGAAAGATAATCTTTCGTTACCGCCACGTTGTAGGTTTGTTTGTGCGTGTAGGAATATACCGCCGCGCTGTACTGCTCGCCCGAAACGTTTGCGGAAGGATGCTTCTTCGCAAAGACCATGGGCACGCCCAGTTCCATTGCCACCGCCGTGGCGAACGCGATGCCGGAAGCTTCTACGGTGAGCACTTTCGTGATGCGCTCGCCTGAAAACAGGCGGCGGGTTTCTTTCGCCATTTCTTTTAAAAATACCGCGTCTACCTGCTGATTGAGAAACGAACCGACTTTCAGGACGTTGCCCGGAAGCACCTGCCCTTCTTTGAGTATTTTTTCTTCCAACGCTTTCATTTCGTAAAACCCTCTCCTTCGTGATCCCGACGTTTTTTTCAGCCGCCTGCTTTTCCGAGCCTGCAAAAAAATAAAAGGCGAGAAAACACGGTTTTCTTCGCCAATACCGTTTTTCCCCTTTCCTTTACGAAAAAAAAGAAAAAGGAAAAAACTGCTCGATAGTCGCAGTTGGTTTTCGGGTACTGCGGTAGAGACATTCCCACCACTTCAGGGAACATATATCGGCTTTTACGTTATGGAGTTTTGTTTGCCCTCACGAGCTTGTCTACACTATACCACACTTCTTCGGAATTGTCAAACGCAAGCCCGAAAAAAAAAGAAAAAAACTTTTTTTTGTGATTTTTTTTCACTTATTGTAAACTTTTTCGACACAATTCCCGTTCGACTTTTGTTTATTCCGGGATTTTTCGCCTTATTCCGCTTCCGCGGTTTTTTCTTCGTCTGCGGTTTTTTCTTCGTCTGCGGTTTTTTCGGGAGAACGTAACCCCACGCCGCCCACGCCGACGAGATTATCGACGGGAAGCGTGAAAACGACGCCGCCGCCGTCCGTTTTTAAGCCGACTTTTTTCAAAATCGCTTCGGTAATCGCGTCTTTGCCGTCGTTTTTGGCAAGAATCAGCAAAACGTCCGTTTCTTTCTGCAGCGTTACGCCGATGAGCTGTTCCGCCTTTTTATCGCCGAGCGTTGCCGCCGTGAGTACCGTGCCGCCCGCGGCGCCCGCCGTGCGCGCGGCTTCCATCGCCTCTTCGGCAAAACCCTTTTGCATTGCGGTTACGATGAGCGTATACTCTCTTTGCTTTTTCACTTTTTTACCTCCGTTTTTTTCCGTATCGGAAACGCTTTTTTTCAAAGCGTTCGCCACGATTGCCGACGCGCCCGTAAGCGGCACCGTGAAGCAGATTCCTTTTCCCGCCAGATACAGCGACATGTTTTCGCGGATTTCTTCAAGCACCGCTTTTTCCGCGCGTTCCGGGAATAGAGATACCACGATTTTTTTATCCGTTTCGCCCAAGCCCAGATAATCGAGAACCGAGCTGCGCGCGGTGCCTTTCGCGTCCGCTTCGTAAGAAAGCGCCGCGCAGGACACGTTGATGAGCTCCGTGAGCTTTTCCGCGTCGCGCAGGGATAAAATTCCGACGAGCGCTTTTAAATTGCCGCCGCGTTCCGCCGCGCCGTTTCCCGTGCGTTCCGCCGCCCGCGCGGACTTCTTCGATTGCAGTTTTTTTAATACCGTTTTGCCTTTTTCCATATTCGTTTCCCCGTCAATCCACTTCGAAATTGAGGAAGGTATCCTCTTCGCTTAAAAACGTGCGTTTATAAATCGCCGTTTTGCGTTTGTATGTTACGCCGAGTATCTGGATGGAGATGAGCGGCGCGAGCGCGACGAGCGCGACCGAGCCGAACGCGAGCGTCATCGTCTGCCCCGGCGCGAGAATTTCGCAGGCGCCCTTTGCCATGGGCAGCACGAACGAGGACACCATGGCGCCGCTTGCCACGCCGCCCGAATCGAACGCGATGCCCGTGAACATCGACGGACAGAATATCATTAAAATCAGCGCGACGGCATAGCCCGGCATCAGCACCCACATGATGTTGAAGCCCGCGATGATACGGAAAAACGCCAGCGCCACGGCGAACGACACGCCCGCGCAGAGTCCGCGGTTCATCGCCTTTGCCGAAACGGCGCCCGCGCTGGTATGTTCCACTTCTTTATTGAGCACGTATACGGCAGGTTCCGCCGCCACGATGAAATAGCCGATGATTGCGCCGACGGGGACGAGCAACCAGCCGCCCGCGATTTCCGCGAGCGTTTCGCCCATCTTTGCGCCGACGGGCATGAAACCGACGTTGGCGCCCGTGAGAAACAGCGTGAGCCCGACGAACGTGTATACAAGCCCTACGCCCACTTTGATTGCCTGCCTTTTCGTAAACGCGCGCGTGAACAGCTGGAACAACAGGAAAAACGCCGCGATGGGCGAGAGCGCCAGCCCTACTTCCTTTAAATATTCCGCAAGCCCCGCGCCGTAATCTTTCAGGACGTTGCGCGTGGTTTCCGGCGCGACCACCGAGGCGCCGAGATCTTTTCCGCTCACTTCGAACAGCATGCCGAGAATGAGCACGGCGATGACGGGACCGATGCTGGACAGCGCGACGAGTCCGAACGAATCGTTGCCTTTTTTGCCTTTATGTATCGCCGCCACGCCCACGCCGAGCGCCATGATGAACGGCACCGTCATCGGGCCCGTGGTAACGCCGCCCGCGTCGAACGCAAGCGCCCAGAAACTTTTATCCACAAAGCACAGCGCAAGCACGAATACCAGCGGGTACAGCACGGCAAGCATGATTTTAAAGGAAATACCGAAAACGATCCGAAGCATCGCCGCCGTTAAGAAAATGCCCACGCCCGCGGCGACGGAAAGAATTAAAACCATCGGTTTTATGCCTTCTACCTGTGCGGCGAGAATCTGCAAATCCGGCTCCGCCACCGTTACGATAACGCCGATAACAAAACTGACAAACGCGATAAGCCAGATTTTTTTGCTTTCCGTAAGTTTCGCGCCCGCCTTTTTGCCGATTTCCAGCATGGAGGAATCGGCGCCCAGCGTGAACAGCCCCATGCCGAGAACAAGCAGCAGAACGCCTGCGCAGAAGGACAAAAAAATCCCCGAATCGACGGGGGCAACCGTCGCCGCTAAAATTGCGACGATAAGCGCCACCGGCAATACCGAGGATAAACTCTCTTTGAATTTTTCTTTGAGTGCATGTAACATCAGAAAAGCCTCACTTCGCTTCGGAAAACCGATTGAATGGAATAAGGGAAAAGACGGCGCGGATTTTTTTAATAAGCCGTTCTTTTGTAAGATTTGTTGCGGGAGTTGCCATGTGGGGCAGGATTTGAAAGATAAGTCCTCTTCAGTCTGCTTCGCAGACAGCTTCCCCGACGGGGGGAAGCCGAGAAGCGGAGGCGGAATTCTGATTTCGAACGGTTTATAACAAACTGTTCGCTGTCTGACTGCCCCTCATCCGTCGCCGTTCGGCGACACCTTCCCCCCAAGGGGAAGGCTGTATCAGGGATTGTCCTCTTCAGTCTGCTTCGCAGACAGCTTCCCCGACAGGGGAAGCCGGGAGATGAGGCGGAATTTTGATTTCGTACGGTTTATAACAAACTGTTCGCTGTCTGACTGCCCCTCATCACCGCCACTACGTGGCAGAGCTTCCCCCCAAGGGGAAGCCGCGAAGCGGCTGACAATTTTTTTTCAGGCAAGGGGAAGCCGAGAATCGGAGGCGGAATTCCGATTTCGAACGGTTTATAATAAACTGTTCGCTGTCTGACTGCCCCTCATCCGTCGCCGTTCGGCGACACCTTCCCCCCAAGGGGAAGGCTATATCAAGGATTGTCCTCTTCAGTCTGCTTCGCAGACAGCTTCCCCCCAAGGGGAAGCCGCGTATCAAGGCTAAATCAGTCGGCGCCGTCGAGTTTTGCCGCTTCGTCGCTGTTTTCGTACGCTTCGTATTCTTTGCAGAATTCCGCAAAGACTTCGTCCATCAGCGCGTCGTCCTCCAGAGGTTGCAGTTCGGCGTTTTCGTCCTCGCCGGAAAGGCGGTAAATCACCACCTCTTCTTCCTCTTCTTCCGTTTCCGGTTCCGCTTTCTGGAAGAAACAATACGTTTCCCCTTTGTACGGCAACGTGGCGATATGGTAATATTCCACTTCGTTGCCCTCGTCGTCCGTAAGAGTGATGATGTGTTCTTCTTCGTTTTCTTCGAATTGCTCTTCTTTTTTCATAATTTTTTCCTCTTTCTTCTTTTTTAACAGATACGTTTCTAAAATATACGAAGCCGCGATGGAATCGATGGTTTTCTTCTTATCCCTGCGCCCCACGCCTGCCGCGATCTGCGTTTCTTTCGCCGCCTGCGTGGTGTAGCGTTCGTCCTCTTCGAATACGGGCAACGCCGTTTCTTTTTTTAAAATTTCGATAAATCTGCGCGTGCGCGCCGTCTGCGCGCTTTCCGAGCCGTCCGCATTGACGGGCAAACCGCACACGATTGCCTGCGCGCCCTTTTCTTCGGCAATCTTTGCAACCGCCGTAACGTCCTCGGAAAGCCGCCCCGTGCGCACGTATGTATCGCACGGCACCGCGTATTCGCCGAACGGATCGGAAATCGCCACGCCGATTCTTTTATTGCCTATATCGAATGCCGCTATGCGTTTTGTAACCATTTGATTCAGTATAACATAAAAAGCGGCGTTTGTCTACCGTTTCGCCGCTTTTTTGCCGATTTTCACCGTATTTTTATTCTTTTTTCGAATCTTTCTTTTTGCTTTTCTTTTTATCGGCGGATTCGCCCGGCGCGCTTTCGCCGCCGCCTTGCGCCTGCTGCTCGCCCGCCTGCTGCGCGCCCGCCTGCGGTTCCTGCGCGGCGCTTTTCGCGTCGTCGCACTTTTTCAGCATGGCGGAAAGCTTTTCATCCACCATCGAGCCGACTTTTTCCTTGAGTTCGTCCTCGCCCTTTTTTACGAGCGTGCGCATCTTTGCGTTGTTGGACACGACCAGCGCGCCTGCGATTCCGCCAACGAGCGCCCCGATTAAAAATTTTTCCATAACTTTTCCATTCCTCCCTGTAACCGCCCGGTTTCTTCCGGGCTTGCCGTAAGTATGCGCGTTATGAAAAAATTTATGCGTACTTTCACCCGTACGGCTTAATTTTCGCGGAACTGGTAGCGGTACAGCTTCGCGTACAGACCGTTGCCCGCGGCGAGCGTTTCGTGCGTGCCGCGCTCGGTGATGTTGCCGTTTTCCACCACCAGTATTTCGTCCGCGTTTTTCACGGTGGAAAGACGGTGCGCCACCACGAACGTGGTTCTGCCTTTCGAAAGTTCGTTCAGCGCCGATTGAATCTGCATTTCCGTGGCGTTATCGAGCGCGCTGGTAGCTTCGTCCAGCACGAGGATAGGCGGGTTTTTCAGAAACGCCCGCGCGATGGAAACGCGCTGTTTCTGTCCGCCCGAAAGCTTCACGCCGCGTTCTCCCGCCTCGGTATCGTAGCCGTGCGGCAGGCTTACCACGAAATCGTGCACGTTGGCGCGTTTCGCCGCCGAAATGATTTCTTCTTCCGTGGCGTTTTCGGTGCCGTAGGCGATGTTATCGCGGATGGTGCCCGAAAACAGGAACACGTCCTGCGCGACCACGGCGATGTTTTTGCGGAGATCGTGTGCGGAAACGTCGTTGATATCGGTGCCGCCGATGGTGATTTTGCCGCCGTCGCGCATGTAAAAGCGCGGCAACAGGTGGCAGATGGTGGTTTTTCCGCCGCCCGACGGACCGACGAACGCAATCGTCTGCCCTTTTTTCGCCGTGAACGAAACGCCTTTGAGCACCGCTTCGCCCGCGCCGCGTTCCGCCTCTTCCGCGTCCGTCGTTTTTTCTTCGTCCTCGTCCGTTTCCTCTTTTGTTTTATAGGAAAACGAAACGTTTTCGTAGCAGACGTCGCCGTTTAAATCGGCTTTTACGGGGTGTTCCGGTTCGTATTCGGAGGGGGTATCCATGAGATCGCAGAAGCGCCTGAAGCCCGTGGCGCCCTCGTCGATTTGTTCGAACATGGCTATCAGCGTGCGCAGCGGCGCAAGCAGCATATTGATATACAGAATATACGCCGTTAAATCCGCCGCGGTAATTATGCCGAAATAGCAGAACAGAGAGCCGAAAACAAGCGCGAACAGGTACAGAAAATCGTTGAATGCGGACATGCCGCACTGGAACACGCCCATCGCTTTGTACATTTCCGCGCGGGCGCGTTTGAATTCGCCGTTGGCTTTATCGAATTTTTTATCTTCGCTCTCTTCGGCGTCGTATGCTTTCGTTACGCGCACGCCGGAAACGGACGATTCGAGTTCGGAATTGAGCACGGCGATTTTTTTTCTGGATTTCGCGCTGGCTTTCGACATGTTGTGCCGCGCTTTGACGGCGAAAAACACCATGAACGGCACGTAGATAACGATCATCAGCGCGAGAATCGGATGCAGCGTGCACACCATGACGATGGCGCCGACGATGGATAAAAACGAATTGAAAATATCTTCGGGCGCGTGGTGCGCCAGTTCGGAAACTTCGAACAAATCGTTGACGATGCGGGACATGACTCCGCCCGTTTTATGCGAATCGAAGTAGGAAAACGAAAGCGTTTCCACGTGGCGGAAAAGTTCGCGACGCATATCGCCCTGTATTTTTACGCCCAGCACGTGCCCGAAATAGGTTACGATATACGTGAGAATGCTTTTTAAAATGTAGATGAGCGCAAGTACCGCCGCCCACACGATAATGAGGTTTAAATTGCGGTTGGGCACGAAATTATTCATGACTTCGCGCGCCACCATCGGATAGAACATATTGCACGCCGCGATGACGAACGAGCAGAACAAATCGAATACGAATCCTTTTTTATACGGCTTGTAGTACGAGAAAAAGCGTTTGACAAGCTTTTTTTTCTTTTTTTGTTTTTCCATAGTGTTTTCGGTTGATGGCAGTGCGGGAAGTAATTTTGCAAGACGGGCTTAAAAGCTATGCCCTTTACCACTTGCCCTCGCCGCCGTATTTTTCGTAAAATTCCTTGCGGAAATCGAGAACGTAGTCGCCTAAAATCGCCTCGCGCAAGCCGTGCATCAGTTTGTGCAGGAACGTGATGTTGTGCAGCGACAAAAGCATGGCGCCGAACATTTCGCCCGTGTTGACAAGGTGGCGGAGATAAGCCTTCGTGTAGTGTTTGCAGCAGTAGCAATCGCACTCGGAATCGAGCGGGGTGAAGTCCTCTTTGTATCTGCCGTTGCGCACAACCACTCTGCCGTGAGAGGTGATTGCCGTGCCGTTTCGCGCGATGCGCGTGGCAAGAACGCAGTCGAACATATCCACGCCGCGGATCGTGCCTTCGATGAGGCAATCGGGCGAGCCTACGCCCATCAGGTAACGAGGAACGTCGCCGGGCATTTTATCCTGCAGAAAATCGAGGACGTCGTACATGATTTCTTTCGGTTCGCCTACCGAAAGTCCGCCGATGGCGATGCCGTGCGTTACGAACGGTTCGCAGCGTTTCAGGCTTTCGCCGCGCAGATCTTTGAACACGTTGCCCTGTATGATGGGAAAGAGCGCCTGCTGCTTTCTTCCGCTTGCTTCGTGCGCTTTGTAGCAGCGTTCCAGCCAGTTGCCCGTGCGGAGCATCGCCGCTTTCGACTGATCGTACGTGTAGCCGTATTCGCTGCACTGATCGAACGCCATGATGATGTCCGCGCCGAGGTTTTCTTCTACCTGCATTGCCTTTTCGGGCGTGAAAAAGTGTTTGCTGCCGTCCACGTTCGAGGAAAATTCTACGCCCGCGTCGGTGATTTTGTTGAGTTTGGCAAGCGAAAACACCTGAAAGCCGCCGCTGTCCGTGAGAATCGGGCGATCCCAGTTCATGAATTTATGCAAGCCGCCCGCCTTTTTGACAAGCTCGTCGCCGGGGCGCATGTACAGGTGGTAGGTGTTGGATAAAATAATCTGCGAGCCCGCCTCTTTCAGATCGCGCGGGAATACGCCTTTCACCGTTGCCTGCGTGCCTACGGGCATGTACACGGGCGTTTCTATATCGCCGTGCGGCGTGTGTAGCACCCCCGCGCGCGCGCCCGTTTTAGAATCGGTTTTAATCAGTTCGTAAGAAAAAAATTCGTCGTTCATATTGTGAAAATACTCCGTTTGTTGCTTTACAGGTTTTTATTATAGCATTTTTTTGCCGCAAAATCAACCTTTTTGCTTCGGTTTTCCGCCCTTTCGGAACGATTTCGGACGTTATACGCCGTTTTTGAAAAACGATACGGGGTGAACGGTGTGCTCGGCTTTGATATCCGCGCCGCTCAGCCGCTTATCTTTTAAAACGATTGCCTGCCGTATGACGGCGTTGCCGTATTTTTCGCGCAGTTTATCCACAGCCGCGTCCAGTCGCTTTTTCTTTTCGGCAGCGCCGCACGTTTCGCCGTCGATCAAGCCGAAAAAATCCGTCTGCGTTTCGCCGAATTTCAGATCGTACACGACGACGCCCACGCTGCGCACGCTCTCCTGCCACGGGTATACCGCGGCGAAAAGTTCGAACGACTTTTCGGCTACGTCCGGCGCGTGCGAGGTTTCGCGCGGCAGCTTCCCCTGTTTACGGTAAACGACGAGCGCGGACGAGCGCGCGCTTATGGAAACTCCGCCGCCGCGGGCGCCCGCTTCGCGAAGCCGCGAACATACCGCGTCGGATAACAGCGCGAGCACGGCTTTTACGTCCTCCGGCGTTTCGAAATCGCGGCAGGCGGTGAGGGAATTGCCGACGGATTTGATGTTCCGCTCCTCCGCCACGTTAAGCACGGGAGAATCGTCGGCGCCGTTGGCAAAGGCGCGCAGCACCGCGCCGCGTTTGCCCAGTTTGTTTTTTAAAAGCGCTTCGTCGGCGTTTGCAAGGTCGCCGATGGTTTTTATGCCGAGCCGTTGCAGCTGCTTTTTTGTGGCGGCGCCCACGTATAACAAATCCGCCGCGGGAAGCTTCCACACCGTTTCGCGGTAGTTTTCCGGCGTGATTTCGGTTACCGCGTCCGGCTTTTTCATATCCGAGCCGAGCTTGGCGAAAATTTTGTTATAGCTGACGCCCACGCTGACCGTTAAGCCGAGCTCTTCTTTGACGCGGCGGCGGATGGTTTCGGCGATTTGCACGCCGCTGCCGAACAGCCGGCGGCTTGCCGTTACGTCCAGCCAGCACTCGTCGATTCCGAACGCTTCGATGCGGTCGGTATAGTCCTCGTAAATACGCCGCACTTTTTTGGAATAACGGAGATATTCGGGAAAATCGGCGGGAATTTCCACAAGCGACGAGCCGCATTTCTGCCGCGCTTCCCAGTAGACGTCGCCCGTTTTTACGCCCGCCGCTTTTGCCGCGGCGTTTTTTGCGAGCACCACGCCGTGGCGCTCTTCTTTCGCGCCCGTAACCACTACGGGCTTATCGCGGATTTCGGGGCGGCGAAGACATTCCACCGATGCGTAGAAATTATTTAAATCACTGTGCAATATGACGCGTGCGGACATACGCGCAGTATGTGCGATTTTGAATGAAAAAATGAAAAAGACGGCTGTAATGAAACAGTCGTCTTTTTTTCAGCCTGCTTAGCGAGCCGATTTTTTATTTCTTGCAGTTGGCTTTCAGCGTTTCAAGATTTTCGCGGATTTCTTCGGGAAGTTTGTCGCCGAAGTTATCGTCGTAATACTTCTCGATTTCTTCCGCTTCCGCCGCCCAGCGTTCTTTATCCACGTACAGCAGCTTATCCAGCGTTTCTTCCGTAACGTCCGTGTTCTTCACGTTGATGTCCTTCGCATAAGGAACATAGCCGATCGCCGTTTCCTGTGCGTCCGCTTTGCCTTCGCAACGATCCAGAATCCAGTCGAGCACGCGCATATTGTCGCCGAAACCGGGCCACATGAAGTTGCCGTTTTCGTCCTGACGGAACCAGTTTACGTTGAAGATCTTGGGCTGCTTATCTTTTTCGACTTTCGCGCCCATATCGATCCAGTGCTGGAAGTACTGATCTACCGAGTAGCCCATGAACGGCTTCATCGCCATAGGATCGTGGCGAAGAACGCCTACCGCGCCCGTAGCCGCAGCCGTCGTTTCCGAGGACATGATGGTGCCTACGAACGTGCCGTGGTTCCAGTCTCTCGACTGATATACCAGCGGAGTAGTGGTAGCTCTTCTGCCGCCGAAGATAATTGCGGAAAGAGGTACGCCCGTCTTGGAATTGAAGTTTTCCGAAAGGCAAGGGCAGTTGACAGCCGGAGCCGTGAAACGGGAGTTGGGATGCGCCGCGGGGTGCTTGCCGTCCGCGTTCATATCGGGCGTCCAAGGGTTACCCTTCCAGTCGATAAGGTGCGCGGGAGCTTCTTTCGTAAGCTTTTCCCACCAGACGGTGCCGTCTTCGGGGTTATACGCAACGTTCGTGAAAATCGTGCCTTTCTTCGTAGCGGCAAGCGCGTTGGGGTTGGAATGTTCGTTGGTGCCGGGAGCTACGCCGAAGAAACCGTTTTCGGGGTTCGCCGCCCAGAGTCTGCCGTCTTCGCCCACTCTGATCCATGCGATGTCGTCGCCGACCGTCTTGATTTCGTAGCCCGCTTTTCTGTATTCTTCGGGCGGAATCAGCATGGCAAGGTTGGTTTTGCCGCAGGCGGAAGGGAACGCCGCCGCAACATACTTCATCTCTTTATCCTGAGGACGCTTGCAGCCGAGGATGAGCATGTGCTCCGCCATCCAGCCCTCGTTTTTGCCGAGGTAGGTAGCGATACGAAGCGCGAAGCATTTCTTGCCGAGAAGAACGTTTCCGCCGTAAGCCGAGTTGACGGATACGATGGTATTGTCTTCGGGGAAGTGCATGATATATCTCTTTTCGGGATCGACGTCGCACTTGCAGTGGAAACCTTTCACGAAATCGCCGTTTTCGCCGAGCTGCTTGTAGCAATCCACGCCGACGCGCGTCATGATTTCCATGTTGAGAACAACGTAAATGGAATCGGTTACTTCGACGCCGATTTTGGAGAACGGCGAACCTACGACGCCCATCGAATAGGGAATAACGTACATCGTTCTGCCCTTCATCTTGCCGCGGGCGATTTCGCCTACCAGCTTATACGCCTTCTGCGGATCCATCCACTTTACGATGGAATGAGGCATAGCGTCTTCTTCTTTTCTGGAGCAGATGAACGTACGATCTTCCACGCGGGCTACGTCGTTTTCTGCGGTTCTGTGCAGATAGCAATCGGGCAGAAGCTTTTCGTTCAGCTTGATCATTTCGCCCGTAGCCACCGCTTCGGCGCGGAGCGCGTCGCGCTGCGCTTCGCTGCCGTCGATCCACACGATTTTATCGGGCTGGGCAAGCTCTGCGCTGTTTTTCACGAATTGCAATACTTTCTTGTTTTTCGTAAGGTTGGTTTTTACTTCGATCATTGCGATATATCTCCTTAAGATTTTTCTTTTTTGTAATTTTTTTTCGGACGAAGCGGATTTTCTGCCTGCTTTGCCGCATGATTTTTGAAGAAACCCTTTTTCTTCCGATTATAATTATACCACAAAATTACACCGGTGTAAACAGTTTGAACGCAAAAATTTACATGAAAAAGCCGTGAATTTTTTCTTTTCACGGCTTCCGCTTGCCCTTTCGGGCTATTTATGATTCTTTATATTTTCTTTTATTATATACGCGCATATCGTTTGTTATATCGGGCGTTCTATTTCGGAAGGCGTTGTTTCTCGCCTGTTTTTTCGACGGAGTTCCCCCTTTTTTGCGCCGCGCGTTCAGACGGGAATACCGAAAATCGCGCCGCTTTCCGCTTCCTTTTCCAACGCGGCGGCGTAAAAATTCCAAATTTGCTTTTGCGTGCGTTTGCTAAACAGCCGCGCTATCCCGCGCCCGCGCGCGCTTGCGCGCCATAACTTTTTATACTTCTTTTTCAAATCGGGAAATTTATATTCTCCGCCCGCGTACGCTACCACGGAAACGCTTTCCGCGCCGGAGAGTACGCGCAGTTCGAAACGGTCCGCGCCCTTTTTAAAGCGATGGATGTACACGCACGAAGAATCGGAGCCTTTATCGTATGTATATTCGTAGGTAAACCCGTATTTTTGCGGCACTTTCAGGGCGCTTTCCGCCGCCGCCCATACGTTTGTTTTTTCCATAAAAACTTATCCACAGCCCGTTTTTGTTTTTTTGCAGGTTATCCACCGTAATCGTGCGCTTTCCACCGCGTTTTTCGGGTTATCCACAAGGCTTATTTTAAAAATGTGGATAACTTGCCCGATTTTCGGAAATTATTTTTTGCAAAAAGCAAAATTTTGTTCGCTTTTTGAGTGGAAATGTGGATAACTTTTAAGGAAGAAGCCATGCGGCTTCCGTGCCGAGCCCCTCTTTCGCGCGGTCGATAACTTTCAGCAGCCACGTTAAAAGCGGGTTGTTATCGCGCAGCGTATGCACGAAGAACGTTTTGTCGATGGCGGCTTGCGCTTTCGGTACGAAAGAAAGCGTTTCGGGCAGTACGGAAAGCACCGCAAGCACGGCGAGAATCAAAATACCCGCTTTCAGAAAACCGACCGCCGCGCCGAGCAGCGTGTTTGCCGCGCCTACGGCTTTGACGCTGTTTGCGATTTTCGTGAGAATGCGCGCGATGATCCCCAGAAGAAGCTTGCAGAGCACGAACACGGCGATGCCGCCCGCGACGTACCAGAAATTTTCGCCGAATTTCTGATACACGCCGAACATTTCGTTTAAGAGGTTTGCCGCGGGCACGGCAAGATAATACGCCGCCGCCAGCGAAAGCACGGTGGAACAAAGCCCGATGACCGAGGCGATGGCGCCCTTTTTTGCGCCGACCATGGTAAATATTAAAAGCGCCGCCGCGCAGATGACGTCGGGCACGTATTGTCCGCCGCCCGCCAGCAACGCCGCCGATAAATTCAGTTGAGCCGCGCCGGATAACCGCATATCGATTTTTCTCCTTTTTGCTTACGGAAAGAAATTTTTCACGTTTTGCGATACAAGTATAACACGAACGGATAAATTTTTCAAGCTTTTTCGCGCGGTTTGCCGTTTAGAGGATAAAATTTACGGCAATAATCGCGGTTGTACGTTTTTCGGGGCGCCGCACGGCGTTTCCGGGCAATATCGCTTTCCGGCGCGAAGATTGCCGGATACAAGGAGTTACGGATGGAATACACGTTTCATATATTCAATAAATTGGCGGCGGACGGCGTGAGCGCCGCGGCGGAAAAATTTCTGGACGGGGAAATGCCCGTAATCGTGTGCGTGGGGAGCGATCTTGCCATCGGAGATTCGCTGGGGCCCGTGTGCGGATCGATGCTGCAATACAAAACGCGCGGACTGCCCGTGTTTGTGTACGGAACGCTGCCCTCGCCCGTTACGGCGAAAGAAATCCCCTATCTTCGGTCGTTTTTAAAAGACACGCACGCGGGAAAGAAAATTCTGGCGGTGGACGCCGCCGTGGGAGGCGCGGGAGACGTGGGACTGGTGAAAATAAACGACAACGCGCTGCTGCCCGGCGCGGGCGCGAACAAGAAGCTGGGCGCGATAGGAAATATTTCCGTGATGGGAATCGTGGCGGAAAAATCGGTGAATAATTTCGGACTGCTGAATTCCACGCGGTTTCACCTTGTGTATTCGATGGCGGAAATTATCTCGGAGGGGCTTGCCGCGGTGCTGTGGGAAATTTACGGAAACAAAAAAAGCGCGGGCAGAATAGAATGATTATGGCAAAGATTATCAAAAGAACCGATTCGTTAACGGAACAGCCCCTCATCAGTCGGCTTTGCCGACAGCTTTCCCCCCGAGGGGAAGCCGCGAAGCGGCTGACAATTTTTGCCGAAGAAAATTTTGTAAGCAAAATTTTATGCAGGCAAGGGGAAGCCGAGAACAGCGGCTGACCATTTTTGCCGGAAAAAATGAAGTTCGCTGAATTTTTTTTCAGGCAAGGGGAAGCCGAGAAATGCGACGTTTAAATGGTTTGTATCAGAAAACAAGCGGCGCCCCTCACCACCGCCCTAACGGGCAGAGCCTCCCCCCAAGGGGAAGCCTGTTTCGAGGGCGAAAAAATTTTTTGCGGAAAATTTTGCAAATTCCCCCGAAAAACGCTTGCAATTCTTTTTCGGATATGGTATAGTATATAAGCTTTTGATGCAAACGGAAGTTTAGCTCAGCCGGGAGAGCATCTGCCTTACAAGCAGAGGGTCATAGGTTCGATCCCTATAACTTCCACCAATCGGTGCGGATTTTTCCTTTATGCGGGAATAGCTCAGTGGTAGAGCGTCACCTTGCCAAGGTGAATGTCGCGGGTTCGAGTCTCGTTTCCCGCTCCATCGAAAAATCCGCGCCGCATTTTTTTAATTTTATCTTTATGGCGTCATAGCCAAGCGGTAAGGCAAAGGTCTGCAAAACCTTTATGCCCCGGTTCAAATCCGGGTGGCGCCTCCAAGCCCTTGAAAGCCTTGCTTTCAGGGGCGTTTATTTTATTATTTTTTTGATTGCATTTTTATCTTTTATCATCTCATTTTACGGGGGTAGCGTATGAAAAACAACGTTTTCGACGTTTCTTTCGATCCTGCGACGGGCGGTATTTCCTGCCTGCGTTTAAACGACGATCCGCATGCGATGAACTGGGTGAAACCGCCCCTTTCGTTCGGCGTGCCCGTCTTTTCGCACAATCTTAAATTTTATCCGGACGGCAAAGATTTTAACGCCGGCGTTCCCCGCGATTTTATTCTGGATCGTTTCGAAGAAAACGAAACCGGCGCCGTTGCCGTATACCATACCGAGCAGAACCAGACGCGCCCGCGGACGGCGGAAACCGCGGAATCGTTTGCCGAACTTACGGCGCGCACGGAGTATTCGTTTGACGAAAGCGGCTTTCTCTTTGTGAAAACCGCGATTAAAAACGTTTCGCGCTGGCAGAAGTTCTTCCTTGAAGGCGACCTCGGCGTGAATTTCAATTTTTACGACGATTATTACGACGCCGCCACCTGCATGACTTCCCGCTGCACGGCGCACCTTTGGTGCGGCGAAGATTCTTCGTGGGTGTGCGCCCTGAAAATGGGCGAAAGCGATAAAAATCTGGGGCTTGTTTTCACGCGGGGCGGCGCGACTTCTTATTCGCAATACGGCTGCAAAAGCAACGACCGCGGCTACTTTACGGCGAATCTGAATATCAAAACGCTGCGTCCCGGCGAAGAATACGTTTTTGCGTATGTGCTTTTCCCTCACGCGGGCAAAGCGGATTTCATGCGTAAAATCGCTTCGTTCCCCCATTGCGCGGCGATTACTTCCGATAATTTCACCTATTTTACGGGCGAACGGGTACATATCGCCGTTGAAAACGCGGCGGGCGGCGAAATTGCGGCGGATACCGACCTGCCGTTGATTTCTTGCGAACGGCGCGGCAACGTAACGGAATTCGTTTTCGACGCAGACATGCCCGGCGAGCATAAAATTTCGTTTACTTACGGCGCGGACGGCGAAAACAAAACGTTTGCGAAAGTGTTTGTTTCCGAGCCGATAGAAACGGTGATTGCGCGGCGGCTGGAATTTATCGTGGAAAAGCAGCAGTACAACGAGGCGGGAAACGCTTTGGACGGCGCGTTTTTGTGCTACGACGCGGAGAGCGGCAGACAGTACTACGACGAACAGTTTTCCGATATGAACGCGCAGCGCGAGCGGCTGGGCATGACGATTATGCTTGCGCGCTATCTGCAGACGCACGAGAACGAGAAGTTTTTATCGGCTTTGAAAAAGGCGGTGGCGTTCGTGCGGCGCGAGGTGTACGACGAAAAAACGGGCGAAGTGTTTAATTTCGCCGATAAGTACAGCTCGTGGCTGCGGCTGTATAACTTTCCGTGGGTTTCGCTGCTTTTGGCGGAAACGTATCCCGTGCTGGGCGACAAAACGATGCTTGACGACGCGTACCGGATTATGGACGCCTACTACGAGCGGGGCGGGGAAAATTTTTACCCCAACGGCATTTTCGTGCGGGATCTGATTGAGACGTTCGGGGCGAACGGGCTTGCCGAAGAAAGCGAAAAATTGCGGCAGCGGTTTCTTGCGCACGTGGAAAAAATAGTGGCGCGCGGCGTGAATTACCCCAAACACGAGGTAAATTACGAACAGACGATCGTAACGCCCGCGGTTTCGTTTATTTTCGACGCGTATCTTTTAACGAAAGACGAACGGTATCTGCGCGAAATTCAGCCGCACCTTGCCGCGCTGGAACGATTCGACGGCGTACAGCCGCATTACATGCTGAACAACATCGCCGTGCGGTATTGGGACGATTACTGGTTCGGGCTGATTCATACGTTCGGCGATACGCTGCCGCACTACTGGAGTTCTTTGAGTTCGATAGACTACATAAAATACGCGGAGGCGACGGAAGACGACGAACTTCTAAAGCGCGGGGTGTGCGGGCTGAGAAATTGTTTGTGTCTGTTTATGCGCGACGGCACGGCAAGCTGCGCGAGGCTGTATCCGTTTGAAGTGAACGGCGTGCGCGGCGAAAGGTTCGATCCCCTCTGCAACGACCAGGATTTCGCGCTGTTTTTCGCGTACAAGTATTTGCCGGAAAAATAAGTTTTTGCCGGAAGATATAGATATACCACACAAGCCGCGGGTTTTTTTCAAAAACCCGCGGCTTGTGTGCCGTTATGTATTTTATGTATTTTTGTAAGTCGCGATTGCGTTTTTTTTACAGCGCTTCGTTTCCGCCGAGCGCGCCGAAAAATTTAATGAGAAAGTACAGATACCCGTCCTGCTCGTTGGCGAAATAATCGTAAAATTCGCAGCGCGTGCCGTTGCAGGTAAGCGGATACAGATACGACGTGGAAGCGGACCCGTCCGCCCGGAACAGGCTGAGCACGTTTCTCGCCCCGCGGACGGCGCGTTTGCGATAAGTTTCGTCGCCCGAAATGCGGGCGTAATGCAAAAACGCGTCGGACGTGTGCACGGAAGCGGAGTGCGGCAACGTATCGCCGTAAATCATGCACTTGCCGAACCAGTAGCCGTCCCAGTGGCGCATGGAAATTTCGTTGAGGTAGTGCGACGGCTGATCGCCGTTGAACCGTTCGAGCACGCGCACGTGCCTGCGGCATTCTTCCACCAGCTTTTTATCGCCCGTAAGCATATAATACTGCGCAAGCATCATGACGGCGGGCGTTACGATGGTCTGTTCGTAACGCACTTCGTGTTCCGGGTAATTCGTGCCGTTTTTCACGATGTTTTCCACGTGCGTTTTGTAATACGACCGGATTTCCGCCGCTTCTGCCGCCATGCCCGCCTGCCGCAGCACGGTTACCGTTTCGAAAAGAGAAAGTCCGTTGGGATAGAAATTTTCTCCGCCTACGGAATAGTACACGCGCAGCAGGCGCACCATTCTTTCGAGATACGCCCGATCGCCCGTGGCTTTATACATTTCCATCATGAAAACGGACATCCACGGCGCGTTGTACAGTCGCTTCGCCTTCGGATTTTTGCCCGCCGCGTTGTATACGACGCCGCTCTCTTCATCGAAAAATTCGCGCCGCACAAAACCATAATATCGCATGAGGCTTTCGCGCGCCGCGCGATCGTCCGGGCGATATTGCAGATATTTCGCCACCAGCAAACCCATGACGAGGCGTTCGCGGCTGGCGTTGTAATCGGGAAACAGCTCGTCGTATACAAGGCACTTATCCTGATTATCGTAAATCATATACGCGCCGTCCAGCGGATCGCCCGCGGAGGAAAACTGCTGTTTTTCTATAATGAATTTCACGCGGTTTTCTATCAGCCTGTCAAGCGGTATCTGCACGAAAAATTCGGCTTTCGCGCGCTTGCCCGCCGCTTCGATCGCAAAGACGTACTCCCCCGCGGCTTCGGGAACGTACGTTACGTATGTTTTTCCGTTTTTAGATTCCGTATGCAGCGGCTTCGGCATACCTGTATTTTTCGCCGCGTTTGTCGCCGGATTTATTGCCGCGTTTTCCGTCTGCGCGCCTCGCGTGCCGCCCGGAGCGCACTGTGCGCCGCCGAAATTTTGCGCCGCGGCAAAGGAAAGCAGGCGTACTTTCGCATCGGGGCGGTTTACGGTAAACTCTATTTTTTCGCCCTGAATCAGCGTATAATTTTCAGCTTCGACGACGGGAACGTTTTTTTCGGAAAGAAGGGCTTTGAACGAATCGTTTCCGTAAGGATAAAACCGCATTTCGAAGGCGATTGCCGTGCTTTCGCCCTTTTTTAAATGAAACGGCGGCAGGTACAGAATAAAATCGCCGCGATCGTTGGAAATCTGCGACAAATCGCGCTCTACCCCGTAGGAATCGATTGCGCCTTCGGTGAGAATCAGTGCCAGAGAACGGGGATATTCGCCCATTTTCACCGCGTTTATATAGCTTGTTTCGCCGCCGCACCAGACGTGCGCCGTGCAATGCCGTTTCATGCACACGCTTGCCGCTTCGTAACTGTCGTTCAGAGTAACGTAAATACCCGCCGCCCCGCGCGAGAAAAACACGTCGTCCGCCGTGGCGTTTTCGAACACGTAACGTTCTTTATACGTACTGCCCGCCGTGCGGGTAACGGTGATTTTTAAATGCTTCGTTAAATAGACGGACTGCATTACCGCGGCTTCTTCGCCGCCGTTTTCCGCACAGGCGGAAACGTTGCGCACAATACAGCTTTGCAGCGTGCCCCGATAAATTTCGCCGAACGTACGAGCGCCTTCCACCCAGTTCATTCCGTCGGCGTCAAGCGGATCGGCAAACAGCTTCAAGCCGCCCGTGGCTTCGTTAAACGATGCGATATAATTGTTTTTTACGATGTTTTTCAATGCTGTTTTCCCCTCGGATTATCATATGTCGTAAACGGTTTCAACGGTTTTATTATAAACGAACGGGCAGGGAAAAGCAATGGAATTTGTAACGAAAAAAATGTAATTTACAACGAAAAAAGTTTTTGGCAAAATGTTGCGGCGCGGGCGGAAAAATTATTGACATTTCTTTTTGCGTTTGCTATAATTAACAATAGCGACAGAATGTTGCGCCGCTGTGGTGGAATAGGCAGACGCAAGGGACTTAAAATCCCTCGGTTTAACGACCGTACCGGTTCAAGTCCGGTCAGCGGCACCAAGTCAGTATAATCCGAACCGGGTGCTTGTAACAAGCGAGTGGTTCGGATTTACTTTTATGTTATAATGTTTTTTCGGAAATGAATCCCCTATTGTAACGCGCTTACGGCATTTAAATATTTTTTCTGAATACGAAGTTTGCGGCGGTAAATCGTGGTGTAATCTACATTGAAATATCGTTTCATATCGATCATTCGCATACCGTTCATCATCGCTAAAAGCGTTTCGTATTCGTAATCGGGTAACGCCATTTTTGCGATCAGTTTATCGTAACGTTCGTATGATGCCTCTTCGGTTGCTTGGTTTGCATAAGGATCGACTGTCAGTTCGTTGTGCCGCAAGTTCTGATCTTCATAACTGCCGACTTCGTATTTTGCGTTTTTGTTGTATTTTTTCCAAAGCATTCTGCCGAGATGACGGTAACAAGCAAGACGAATCGGAATCGGCTTTCCGAATTTCCCGATACAAAGATCGCCTAATTTTTTGCCTATAAATCGGCATAAAAAGAAGATGGCTTCTTCGGCGTAATCATAGGCTGTTTCAAAATATCGGTGTGGCTGTAAATGTCTTTGTACAAGTACGGAGAAAATTTTTTGCGGATTTTTATGAGTACAGGCAGAACAGAAGTCAACGAAACAGCAGAAAAATTATTGCGTTGACGGCAGCTTGTAATGTGAA
>ENA-UOOA01002107-UOOA01002107.1-human-gut-metagenome-genome-assembly--contig:-P61old-NODE-2107-length-29433-cov-69.672102_pt1 | contig 29433 bp, 27 predicted proteins | sample MGYA00242467_ERZ724014 | MGnify/ENA metagenome assembly ERZ724014 | reverse complement strand
CCGACAGCCAGCATCGCATTTGTCTGGTCTGCGGCGAAGCCGCTGCCCTGCCAAACGCACCGGGCGGGGCATGGCCCCACACCCCATTTTCGGGCAGAAGCCCGGCCCCACTTTTAGCTACGACTGGAGAAAAACATGAAAAAAGATATCAAGTTCAGCACGCGCATGGCGTCCGCTGACCGTGAGAAGATCAAGGCGCTGGCGGCGAAGGCCCACATGTCCATGAGCGACTATGTCACCGCCTGCTGTCTCGGCAAGCGGATCGTGGTCATCGACGAGCAGAAGGAACTGCTCCGCCAGCTCAAGGGCATCGGCAGCAACATCAACCGCCTCACCGTCCTCGCCAACATGGGCAAGGTGCAGGTCATCGGTCTGGAAAAAGCTGCCGGTGAGCTGTCCGAGGTCAGCGTCGCGCTGCGGTCAGTCATGGAAGGTCGGTGAGCCGTATGGCCATCGTACATTTCGTGAACTACAAGCGGGGCACACAGTCCCGCGCCGCCATGCGCGGCGTGATGCTCTACGTCATGCAGGAAAAGAAAACCGCATGGGAGGGCGGGCCGCTCGTCAGCGGCATCAACTGCCAGCCGCAGAGCGTCTACGACGATTTTCTGAACACCAAGCTGCTCTACCACAAGGACGGCGGCGTGATGTTCTACCACATGGTGCAGAGCTTTCCAAAAGGCGCGGCGGTCGATCCCCGGCAGGCCCACGAAGCCGCGCGGCGGCTGGCGGAATACTTTGACGGCTGCGAGGTGCTGGTCTGCACCCATGTAGACCGCGAGCACATCCACTCCCACTGCGTCATCAACTCCGTCAACTTCGAGACCGGCAAAAAGCTGCACATGGCGAAGGAACAACTGCAAGAGTTGATGCGGCGCAATGACATGATCTGTCAGGAGATGGGCCTGCCGGTCTTTGAGCCGACCGCGCAGCAGGCCTGCGGCATGGGCGGCGCGGAATACCACACGGCTCTGAAGGGGCAAAGCTGGAAGCTGCGGCTCATGAACACCATTGACGAGTGCATGAAATACGCCGCCGACAAGGACGCCTTCGTTTCCCTGATGGCATCCGAGGGCTATGCGGTGCGCTGGGAGAGTGGCCGCAAGTACATCACCTACACCACGCCGGACGGACTAAAATGCCGTGACAACAAACTACACGAGGAAAAGTATTGCAAGGAGGCCATGGAGCATGAATTCAGAATACGGGCAAAGCTCGTCCAAAGAAAACTCCGTCGAGCAGCGGAAACCGATGGAGGAATTGAAGCGGATGAATCAGCCGAACAGCGCGCCGCCGTCTGTGCCGCTACCGCAGCCGATCCAGCCCATTGTGATCCAGTGCGACCTGCCGCAGGCGATGGACAAGCTGACGGAGCAGGCAGACGGAATAAACTGGGAACTGGAGGAAATTCGGAAAGCACTGCCAGAACTGAAGCCGTACATCGACCTGACGCCGGTGCAGAAGTCGCTCACGGAGATGCAGAGATCGCTGACAGAGATGAACAAACTGCTGGAACGGGTTGGGAATCTGAGCGAGAAGTATTCCTCCAAGTGGATCGACTGGCTCCCGGATTTCAGCCTGCTGGTGGCCCTCAAGTGGATCATGCTGGTGCTGATCCTTGGCACGGCGGCACTGGCGGGTTGGTATGGCGCGGCGGCGATCCGCGGCCTGTTCCTCTGATCCCCGCCGTGGCCGGGCTGGTTGCCGCGGGATCGCTATTGGACGAGGATGAAGACGCCGAGGAAAAGCGGCGGCGCATAGAGGCGAAAATCGCCGCTGAAAACTTCGGCGCTGTGATTGGCTTCGCCGCGGGCGCAGCTCTGGCGATGAAAGAAAAATTGGATGAACAGGCCGCGCGGGAAGAACAGAAAAAGCAACAGCATGAGCAAACGATGGGAGGATTAGGATGAAACAGGATTGGGAAATTTATCGTGACACGGGCATCCTCGGCGCCTACCGGCCGGAGCAGGTCATCCTGCGCCGCTCCGAGGACGGCGGCGTGGAAACGTTGTTCCGTGACAGCACAGCCAAATGGGAGGGCGATGACCTCACCCGTCAACGGGCGATGCTGGTCGGTGGGAAGTGCTTCCTTGTGACCTCTGTGTTCCCCGGCGGCGCATCGGCAACACCCACAGACAAGCTCCTGCAACTTATCGACACAAAGTTAGAGCGGGAGCATCATGAGCAGTAAAATTCCGGTAGACTTGCGAGAGCCGGTGCGGTATACTTCGTGTTACCGTACCGGCCTGCCCCAACGAAAAGGAGGTAATTATGGCAGGTCAAGAAAATCAGCAATACACCGTACTCTACGGGCGGCTCAGTCAGGAGGACGAGCGGGCCGGAGAGTCCAACAGCATTCAGCACCAGCGCACCCTGCTGGAGAAATACGCAAAAGAAAAGGGCTTCGAGAACACCATCTTCCTTGCGGATGACGGCTACTCTGGTACGAACTTCGAGCGGCCTTCATGGAAAAAGATCGTGGAGATGATCGAAGCGGGACAGGTGGCGAACCTCATCGTAAAGGACGCCTCCCGCTTGGGGCGTGAATACCTTCAGGTGGGCTACTACATGGAGATATATTTTCCCCAGAAGAATGTCCGCTTCATCGCTGTCAACGATGGCGTGGATTCCACAGTGGAGAGCAGCAATGACTTCAACCCCATCCGCAACTGGGCCAACGAGCTTCACGCCAAGGATACCAGCCGCAAGGTCCGCGCGGTCATGAAAATGAAAGCGGAGCAGGGAGAGCGGCTGGGCGGCAGACCGCCCTACGGCTATCGGAAAAGTGATGGTGATGCCAACACGCTGGTTCCGGACGAGGACACCGCACCTGTGGTGAAGCGCATCTTCTCCCTCTGCGCCGCTGGAAACGGCCCCAAGCGGATCGCCACCATCCTCACCAGGGAGCAGGTGGTGAACCCGTCCAACGCCTACTATCGCAAGACCGGGAAAAGCCACCGGGGACTGGACACCACCAGACCCTGCCTGTGGTCTTCCAACAGCGTCACCAGCATTCTGAACAATGAGGTCTACCTCGGACACTCGGTTGGGCTTCGCACCACTACGATCTCCTACAAAAACAAGCAGCGCGTGGAGCGCCCCGAAAGTGAGCGGTTCGTGGTGAAGAACACCCACGAAGCTCTTGTCACACAGGAGCAGTGGGACATCGTGCAGGAGGTGCGTCAGCACAAAAAGCGTGTCCCCAAGCACATGGACGAGCCGAACATCTTCTCTGGACTGGTGTTCTGCGCGGATTGCGGCAAGCCGCTGGTGCTGCACAGAGCCAGCACGATGAAGCGGACGGAGTACAACTTCAAGTGCTACACCTACGGCAAAAAGGGCAAGACCGTTTGCACGCCGCATCACATCCGGGAGTTTGAACTGAAAGCCGTTGTGCTGGAGGACTTACGCCGGGTGACGCACTTCGCGCGGATGAAGGAAAAGCAGTTCGCCGCCTACATCGGCAGCAAGAATACGCTGGAACTGCGGCGTGAGATGAACACGATCCAAAAAGATCTGGATACCATGCGGCGGCGCAGAGAGGAACTGTCCAAGCTGTTCAAGCGGCTCTATGAGGACAATGTGCTGGGGCGGGTGACCGATGAGCAGTACCGGATGCTGGCGGGCGATTACACCGGCGAGCAGAAAGCGTTGGAGGAACAGATCCCCGAAAAGGAGGCCCGGCTGGAAAAGCTGAAAGCCGCCTCCGCCAACGTGAACACGTTCGTTGAGAAGGCGAAGCAGTATACCGCCATCGACGAGCTGACGCCGGAGCTGCTGCGGCTGTTCATCCAGAGGATCGAGGTGGGAGAACGGACGGAGAAATACTCCCGCAGCTCCCACCAGAGCATCCGCATCGTGTACCGCGACATCGGCACGGTGGACAGCGCGATGGAGCAGGGCGAGGCGCAGCCACGCATTGCGCCGCCCCTGAGTGAGGTATTCGAGCTTCCCGCATAATAAAAACAGAGAAAAAGCGCAAGAAAGCGGACAGCAAACGCTGTCCGCCCCCTTGCAAGACACGGTGTCAACTTGTGTCCCTACGAACATTACCCGAAGGGTTTCGGGGATTTTTTCTTTGTGAGGATATGCCTCTTTTTGCCGCTGAAGGCCGTAAAGGTTTGGGGTTACTTAGAGGTTTTTTGAGGTTACCGAGTTGCTTTCAGGTTACTAATGAGGTTACTAGGAGAGTATTTAGTAAATCGAAGATGCAGCATAAAGAAGGACGCATTCTTTCGAATGCGTCCTTCTTTATGCCAAAATAGAAAGGGAAAGGCCGTCAGCCTTTCCCTTTTTTTGCTTTAACGGCAATATTTTTCAATATAAGCGTTCTGGCACTTGATGATGATCTTGATGGCTTCCTCGCGGCCGAGGACGTCGCTGACGACGGTCTCCTTGCCCTCCAGGCTCTTGTAGACGCGGAAGAAGTGGCGGATTTCGCTTGCCACATGGTTCGGCAGCTCCGAGATGTCCTGATATGTGTTGTAGGTCGGATCCTGGAAGGGAATGGCAATGATCTTTTCATCGAGACTGCCGCTGTCCTCCATCGAAATAACGCCGATGGGGTAGCACTCCACGAGGCTCAGCGGGCGGATGCATTCAGAGCAGAGAACCAGAACGTCCAGCGGGTCGCCGTCGTCCGCCCAGGTGCGGGGGATGAAGCCGTAGTTGGCGGGATAGTGAGTCGAGGTGTAGAGAATTCGGTCGAGACGCAGCGCGCCGGTCTCTTTATCCATCTCGTACTTGTTTTTCGAGCCCTTCTCGATCTCGATGACCGCGAAAAAGTCCTCAGGGCGCACGCGCGCCGGTGCAATATCATGCCAAAGATTCATAATAGTTCTCCCTTCGTGAGAAATGGTATTGAGAAAACGCGCAGAAGTACGCTTCTGCGCGCTTTCGCTGACGAAAATTATTTGCTCAGTGCCTCGTCGATGCTCTTCGCGCCGAGCTTGCCGGCGCCCATGGCGAGGATGACGGTGGCAGCGCCCGTGACGGCGTCGCCGCCGGCGTAGACGTTCTGATGAGAGGTGAGACCGGCCTCGTTCACGACGATGCCGCCCTTGCGGTTGACCTCAAGACCCGGGGTGGTGTTCTTGATGAGCGGGTTCGGCGTGGTGCCGAGCGACATGATGACGCAGTCGACCGGCAGATCGTGTTCGCTGCCGACCTTTTCGATCGGGCGGCGGCGGCCGGAGGCGTCAGGCTCGCCCAGCTCCATCTCCACGCAGGTCATGGAGGAGACATAGCCTTTCTCATCGCCGTTGATCTTGACGGGGTTGTTGAGCGTCTTGAAGACGATGCCCTCTTCGATGGCATGCTCGACCTCTTCGTGACGGGCGGGGAGCTCTTCCATGCCGCGGCGGTAGACGACGTACACGTCCGCGCCCAGGCGCTTGGAGCAGCGCGCGGCGTCCATGGCGACGTTGCCGCCGCCGACGACGGCGACTTTCTTGCCCTGAAGCGGCATGATGGGCGTGTCGGAGCCGTCCTTATAAGCCTTCATCAGGTTGATACGGGTCAGGAACTCGTTGGCAGAGTAAACGCCGCAGAGGTTCTCGCCGGGGATGTGCATGAACATCGGGAGACCCGCGCCGGAGCCGATGAACACGGCCTCGAAGCCGTACTCGCTCATCAACTCGTCGATGGACACGACGCGGCCGATGACCATGTTCGTCTCGACCTTGACGCCGAGGGCCTTCAGGCCGTCGACTTCCTTCTGCACGATGGCCTTGGGAAGTCTGAACTCGGGGATGCCGTAGACCAGCACGCCGCCGGCAAGGTGGAGCGCTTCAAAAACGGTGACATCGTAGCCCTTCTTGGCAAGGTCGCCCGCGCAGGTGAGACCGCTGGGGCCGGAGCCGATGACCGCGACCTTGTGGCCGTTGGGCGCGGGCTTGGCGGGTGCTTCCTGGACATTGGCATTGTGCCAGTCGGCGACAAAGCGCTCGAGGCGGCCGATGCCGACGGGCTCGCCCTTGATGCCGCGCACGCACTTCGATTCGCACTGCGTCTCCTGCGGGCAGACGCGGCCGCAGACGGCGGGCAGGGAAGAGGTCTCATGAATGACCTGATAGGCGCCCTCATAGTCCTTTTCGGTGATCTTCTTGATGAATTCGGGGATCTTGACCTGCACCGGGCAGCCGGAGACGCAGGGATGGTTCTTGCAGTTTAAGCAGCGGGCCGCTTCGTCGAGCGCCTGCTCCTCGGTATAGCCGAGCGCGACCTCCAGGAAGTTCTTGTTGCGGACGTTGGGCTCCTGCGAGGGCATTTCGTTCTTCTTCAGACTCATGTTAGGCATATTACTGAACCTCCTTGCTGAACAGGTTGCAGGTCTCTTCGTATTTGTGGCGCTCCCAGTCGAAGTACATCTTGCCGCGCTTGAGACTCTCGTCCCAGTCGACCTTGTGACCGTCGAAGTCCGGGCCGTCGACGCAGGCGAACTTCGTCTCGCCGCCGACGGTGAGGCGGCAGCCGCCGCACATGCCGGTGCCGTCGACCATGATCGGGCTCATGGAAACGGTGGTGGGGATGCCGTAGGGCTCGGTGGTCTTGGACACGAATTTCATCATGATGGCAGGGCCGATGGCGAAGATCTCGTCATACTGGTTGCCCGCGTCGATGAGCGCCTTGAGCGCATCGGTGACAAGACCCTTCTCGCCGTAAGAGCCGTCGTCCGTCATCAGCTTCAAAACGCTGGACGCCGCACGGAACTTGTCCTCAAGAATGACGAGGTCCTTATTCTTGAAGCCGACGACCGCGTGGACTTCCGCGCCGCAGTCGTGGAACTTCTTCAAAACGGGGTAAGCGATGGCGCAGCCGACGCCGCCGCCCACGACGCAGACCTTCTTCTTGCCTTCGGTCTCGGTCGGGCGGCCCAGCGGGCCGACAAAGTCCTGAATGTACTCGCCCTCGGCTTTATGTCTGAGCTTTTCGGTGGTGGCACCGATCGTCTGCACGATGATGGTGACGGTGCCCTTCTCACGGTCGAAGTCGTGGATGGTGATGGGGATGCGTTCACCGTTTTCATCGACGCGCAGGATGATGAACTGGCCGGGCTCGGCCTTCTTTGCCACCATCGGCGCCTCGATCTCGTAGAGGGTTACGGTGGGCTTGAGCGCTTCTTTCTTCACGATGCGATACATGAATGATTCTCCTTTTTGTTGAGATTCAGCGCCGTGCCGTCCGGGGAGAACGGCAGGCGGGATTCCTGGACGCAGCGCCGGGAATATGGAATGATGCTATATTTATATCATGAAAGTTTTCTTGCGTCAATGAATATCAAAATTCTGACGATGCAGGAAAACTTGCATTTACGAAAAATACTTGCAAAAAACTAAAGCAGCGTCACGCTGCGGCCCTCGGTGCTGATGAGGTCCTCCTCGCGCATCTTGCGCATCTCGCGCATCATGGCGCTGCGGTCGGCGCTGATGTAGTCGGCAAGCATGCTGAGGGAAAACGGCAGGGGGAACGTCCGGCTGCCGTGCTCGTCGGCGAGCTGCTCGAAAAAGCACAGCAGCTTTTCGCGGATGGAGCGGCAGGCGAGCACCTCGATCCGGCGGCTCAGATGCAGGGACTTTTTCGAGAGCAGTTGGAAGAGGTTCGTTACGACCTGACTGTGGCAGGCGCAGACGTTTTCGCAGCGCTTTGTGATCTGATCATAGCGCATGAAGATGACGCGGCAGTCCTCGCGGCACTCGATGAGCGCGCTGCCGTCGCGAAAGCCGGTGAACGCCAGCTCCTCGCCAAAGACGCTGCCCTCGTCCATGCTTTCAAGCACGGTGCGGTTGCCGTCGGCGTGCAGGCGCAGAAGCGCCGCGCTGCCCGAGAGCAGCACGCCGATCATATCCTGCTGCTGTCCGCAGGTGAGGATGGTCTGTCCTGCGCTGAAGCGCTGCTCGTAAGCGCTGAAGCAGCGCAGCATATTTTCGCACGATGCTTCGTCCACACCTGTAAACAGTGCGGAATCGCGGCAGTCCATCGCTCTCCCTCCCGTAAGGCCTGCTGCTTTACCGGTGCAGCGCAGCCGTTGACCTATTGCATTATCATATACCAGAGAGGAAAAAAAGTAAATGACAATTTCGCGAAAAAATCGGACAAAAAAGCGTGCGATCCCTGTAAAAAAAGCATCCGCCTTATTTGGCGGATGCTTTGTCCTTGGTTTTGCGCGCATAGTCGTAAAACACCTGCGCAATGGGCGATAAAATGCTGTTTTTGTGCTTGACGATATAGAGCTGGCGGCGGAAGCGCGAGTCGGGGAAGGGGAAGGCGAGAAGCTTTCCGAACTGAACATAGTCCTGCGCGGCGCTCTGCGCGATGAGACCGACGCCGAGCCCCTCGCTGACCATCTGCTTGACGCTCTCGGTCGAGCGGATCTCGACCGCGGTGCGCAGCTGGGCGATGTCGATGCCGAGTTCATTTAAGAGTTCCTTGCCCGCCTGATACGTGCCGCTGCCCTTTTCGCGGCTGATGAACGTCTCTTCCTTGAGCTGCTTGATGGGGAAGGGCTTGCCCGCAAAGGCCTGATACTTTTCGGTGTTCGGCGTGATGAGCACCATCGGGTCGTTGGCAAAATCCTGATAGACGCATTTGTGGCTCGCCACCATCGTGCCGCAGAAGCCGATCTCTACGCTGCGCGTGGCGACGAGCTCCACGACCTTGGGACTGTCCTCCATCTGGATATTGAAGGTGATGTCCGGATAGCGGGCGCGGAAGTCCTGCAAAAGGTGCGGCAGATAATACTGGCTGGGCACCGTGGAGGCCGCGATGGAGATCGTACCCTTCATCTCCTGCGAGAAGTTGCGCAGCGCGATGGCTGCATTCTCGCGCACCTGCAGGATCTCCTTGGCGTATTTGTAGAGGAGCTTGCCCGCGTCGGAGGGGTAGGTCTCCTTCGTGGTGCGGACGATGAGCTTGATATTCAGTTTTCTCTCCAGTGCGGAGACGTGCGAGCTGATGGTCGGCTGCGTCAGGTGCAGCAGCTCCGCGGCGCGGGAAAAGCTGCAGTTTTCCACCACGTAGACGAACGCTTCGAGCTCTTTGATATCCATATCAATGTCCATGAAGTTCCCCCGTCAGACCGGCAAAAGCAAAATGTTTTGCGTTGATAGTGCGTTGAATGCTTATTTTTTAACAGTATACACAGTTTAGCGCCGTTTGTCCAGAGAGGGAAACGGCATTTTGCAGGATTTTATGCATTTTTTGCCCGTGCGATGCACCGCGCGGGCAAAAAATGACGACTTACTGCTTGTCCTGCGCCAGCGCCTCGCCCAGCGCGATGGCGAGCTGATCGGGGCAGGAGGTATTCTTGAAGCCGCAGCGGATGCCGCGCATGCGCGCGATGGCATCCTCGGCCTTCATGCCTTCGACCAGGCGCGAAATGCCCTGAAGGTTGCCGTTGCAGCCGCCGATGACCTCTACGCTCTTGATGGTGTGGTCGTCGTTCAGCTCAATGTGCATTTCCTTGGAGCAAACGCCCTTGGTGCGGTAGTTATAAGTCATTTCTATCTCTCCTTTTCTGATAGTCCGCGTCAATCATAGCACATTCGCCCTGCGTTCGCAAGGGATGCACCGAAAAAGGAAAGAAAAAGAAGATGCGGCAATTCGGGGTGGTATTCCGCGAACAAGCGTGCTATAATTATCCTGTTAGAATATTGCCATTACAGAACAAAACGCAAAAGGAGTTGTTTTTTATGTCAGTTTTGACCGCCGTTGTTCTCGGCCTTGTGCAGGGGATCGCGGAATTTTTACCGATCTCGTCCTCCGGCCATCTCGCCATCGCGGAGCATTTACTAAGCATCCAGGGCGCGAGCAACGTGCCCGACTTTTTCGACGTGCTGCTCCACCTCGGCACGCTCGTGGCGGTGTTTGCTGCTTACTGGGATGATATCCGCGATATGATCGTGGAGTTTTTCACCGGCATCGGCGACCTTGCCCATCATCGCACGCCGAACCCCGTGCCGCCTGCGCGCCGCCTTATTCTGCTCATCATTGTGGGCACGCTGCCGCTTTTCGTCATGGTGCCGTTTCGCCGTTTTTTCACGGAGCTGAGTGATAATATGTACTTTATCGGCGGCGCGCTGATCGTCACGGGCATCCTGCTCTTCGCGAGCGACCGCGTGCGCCATGGCCGCAAGACGGAAAAGACCGCCACGCTGCTCGACGCGCTGCTTGTCGGCATCGGTCAGGCCATCGCGCTGTGCCCGGGCATCTCCCGCTCCGGCATGACGATCACGGCGGGCTGCTTCACGGGCTTTGAGCGCAAGTTTGCCGTGCGCTTTGCATTCCTGCTCTCCATCCCCGCGGTGCTGGGGGCGAACATCCTGACACTCAAAGACGCGATCGACGCGGGCATCGACTTCTCCAGCGTGCCCGTGTACCTCGTCGGTGTCGTCGTCGCGGCGGTGTCGGGCTATGCGAGCATCCGCCTGCTGCGCTATGTTGCCGACAAGGGCCGTTTCGGCGCGTTTGCCTATTACTGCTGGGCCGCCGGCGTGCTGACGCTGGTGCTCACGATCCTGCACTAATTTTTGATTCTGAGGTGAACCATGGCACAACAGAAGAAAAAAACCACCACAACGAAAAAGAAAACGACGGGTTCGTCCCGCTCCTCGTCTTCCGGCAAGCGCACGGCGAAGAAGAATCAAAAGCGCCCCATCCGCCGCGAGGTCGCGGGTGCGATCCTGCTGGTGCTGGCGCTGTGCCTGGGCTTTAGCTATTTCCAGTCGGGCGCGTGGCTGCTCGATCAGCCGGCGAAGCTGTGCCGGTCGCTCTTTGGCTGGGGCTATTACCTCGTCGCGCCCGCACTGCTGCTGGGGAGCTACATTCTGCTCTTCCACCGTGGGCGGAACGTCGCGTCCTGCCTTGTCGGCACGGCGCTGCTGCCGGTCGTGTTCGGCGCGATCATGCACATCGCCCTCTGCAAAGAGAAGTATGTCAACATGGATGGCATCTTGAAGCTTCTGTGGACGAGCGGCAACGCGCTCGAGTCCGGCGGCGCGGTGTCTGCATCGCTTGCGATCATGCTGGTGCTGCTGGTGAAAAAGGTGCTGGCGATGGTCCTGCTCGTTGTGCTGTTCGTCGCGTTTTTGATGATGGCGTTCCGTTTGACGCCTGCCGCCGTGATCGAGGCCGTGCGCTCGCACGAGCGCGTGCCCTATGAGCCAGTGGAGGAAGAGGACCTTCCGCCGCAGCGCACCCATGTGCCGCGCCGCAGTGCGCCGGTCCACACGCCGGACGCCGCCATCGACATTCCGCTCGACGGCGAGGAGCGCGTCATCAGGAAAAATCCCACGGGCGGCTTCTTCCGCAAGAAGTCCGATAATATCAAGAGCCCCGACGAGCTGTTAGCGGGCGGAAGTGCCGCGGAGACAAAGATCGCTGCACCCGTTTCGCCTGCCGCCGCGCCGTCCGCACCCGTTAAGCCTGTGACGGTGGAGGCCGACGACTTCGACCTGCCGCCGTTTGATACAGCGCCGAGCGCGCCCGCGCCGGTCGTCCCGGCACCCGCACCTGTGATGCACACGCCGTTTGCCGCGCCCACGCCGAGCGTGCAGAGCGCGCCCGTCACCGCAGCCGCAGCAGCAACGACGGTTCCCGCCGTGCTGACCGACAAGCAGGAGGACAAGCTCCGCCGCGCCGAGGTCGATGCCGCGCGCGAGGAGGTCACGCGCGAGATCGAGGGCAGCGACGCGCAGCCCCAGCCGCCTGCATATCAGTATCCGCCCATCACGCTCTTAAAAGAGGGCAGCGTGACGAACGCCGCTGAGGCGGGCGCGGAGCTGCGCAACAACTCCCGCCGCTTGGCGCAGACGCTCACGAGCTTCGGCGTGGACGCCCAGCCGGGCGATGTGGTGCGCGGCCCGTCGGTCACGCGCTATGAGTTCACGCTCAGTCAGGGCGTGAAGCTCTCGAAGATCACAAATTTGCAGGACGATATCGCCCTTGCGCTGGGCGCGAGCGGCGTGCGCATCGCGCCCATCCCCGACAAGATCTCCGTCGTGGGTGTCGAGGTGCCGAACAAGCTTGTTTCGCCCGTCAGCATCCGCACGGTGCTCGAATCCACGGAGTTCACCACCCATCCTTCCACCACGGCCTTCGCCGTCGGCAAGGACATCAGCGGCAAGAACATCGTCGGGAATATCTCGAAGCTTCCGCACGTGCTCATCGCCGGTACGACAGGCTCCGGTAAGTCCGTGTGCACGAACTCGCTGATCGTCTCGATGCTCTATAAGTCAACGCCCGAAGAGGTGCGCTTTATCATGGTCGACCCGAAGATGGTCGAGCTTGCGCCCTACAACGGCATCCCGCACCTGCTCATCCCCGTCGTCACCGACCCGAAAAAGGCCGCGGGCGCGCTGCAATGGGCCGTGTACGAGATGATGAAGCGCTACAAGATGTTCTCCGAGCACAACGTCAAGGACCTTGCCTCCTACAATAAGGTGGCGGAGACGGACGAAACGCTCAAAAAGCTGCCGAGCGTCGTCGTTGTCATCGACGAGCTGGCCGACTTGATGCTCGTCGCGGCGAAGGAGGTCGAAGAGTCGATCTGCCGCGTGGCGCAGATGGGCCGCGCCGCGGGCATGCACCTGGTTATCGCGACGCAGCGTCCGTCCGCGGACGTCATCACGGGCCTGATGAAGGCCAACATCCCGAGCCGCATCGCGTTCGCGGTCGCCTCCGCGATGGAATCGCGCATCATCCTCGACACCGCGGGCGCGGAAAAGCTCGTCGGCCGCGGCGATATGCTCTATGCCCCGCTGGGCGAAGGCAAGCCCAAGCGCGTGCAGGGCTGCTTCATCTCGAGCGAGGAGATCGAGCGCGTGGTCAACTTCGTCAAGGAAAACGGCGAGACGGACTACGACGAATCCGTCATCGACAAGATCAACGCCGCCGTCGCCGAAAAGGAGAAGGGCAGCGGCAAGGGAGGCGGCAATGCCGCGCCTGATCAGAACGCCGCCGACGATGTGGATGAGCTGCTCCCTGCCGCGATCGACGTGGTCATGGAGACGGGTCAGGCGTCCGTCTCGATGCTCCAGCGCCGCTTGAAGCTCGGCTATTCGCGCGCGGCGCGCATCGTCGACGAGATGGAGACGCGCGGCATCGTGGGCCCGTTCGAGGGCTCGAAGCCCCGCCAGCTGCTTATCACGAAAGAGCAGTGGCAGGAGCTCAAGATGAAGGGCGCCTACGGAGCAGTGCCACCGGAAGCGGAAGAGCTTCCGCCGCCGGGCGAGGAAAACTGAACAAAGCGAAAGCACCGAAAGCAAAACGGCTTTCGGTGCTTTTTTTGCGCGTGTTTGGTTCCCCGCGCACAGGAGTCGCATAGACTGTCGGGGAAGAAGAAATGGGGGAGGAGATCGACATGGCCTATTCCGACAGGGAACTGCTCGCCCGCCTCATCGAGTGCGAAGCGGGCGGCGAGGGCGAGAATGGGATGAAAGCCGTGGCGAGCGTCGTGATGAACCGCGTGCGCGCGACCGGCGGCGAATACGCGCGCGTGGGGCAGGGCAGCATCCGCAATATCATCTTTCAGCCGGGGCAGTTCGTCTGCGCGAGCGAGACCGAGCGCGGCAGCTACAACCCGCAGAACATCTACAACATGCGCCCGACCGATATCCATTACGAGATCGCGGACTGGGCCATCGCGGGCAACCGATTGAACGGCCTTGGAACGGCGCTGTGGTTCTTTAACCCGTTTTCGCCGTCCTGCCGCGCGAATTTTCCTTCAAATGTGGGGACGTTCGTCATGCGTATCGGCGACCACTGTTTTTATAACCCCACCGCCGCGTATTACGACACCTGAGAAAAGCAAATCAGCAGCAACGGGAAAGGGAGAGGACGTTTTTATGATCCAGATGGGAAAAAGCATGCCGTGCCTTTATGAGCAGATGGCTGCCGTGCCCGCCATGGCGAGCGCGCAGCAGAGCGGCAACAGCAATAATAGCAGTAATAACAACAGTAACAACAACGCGAGCCAGAGCTATGAGGAAATGCTTGGAGGATCGTCGGGGGCGGGGGGCATGTCGCTCGTGCCGCAGGGCGGCGCGAGCGGGCAGTTCCAGCCCACGCCCGACAAGATCGAAGAGTCGCAGACCGTCGACAAGATGGCCTACAATTCGTGGAAGGGGATGCTCGCGCGCAACATCGGCCGCGCAGTCATCGTGAGCTTCCTCGTCGGTTCGCAGAACACGGTCGTGGCGGTCGGCACGCTGCAGGAGGTCGGAAACGACTATATCACGCTGTTCCACCCCGGCCGCAGCGCCTACATCACCGCCGACATCTACTCCATCCGCTTCGTGGAGTTCCCGCAGGGGAACAACGTGATCACACTCAACTAAAAAGGGACGCTTTCGCGTCCCTTCATTTTTGCTTTTGCGTTCGCAGACGCAAAGAATTTTGATGGTCGATCGCCGCGACCAGCGCGTGGCGATCGACACCTCTCGCTCCGCGCGTGTCGCAGCCGCCAGCGGCGGCAAGGCACAAAGCGGAGTGTGGCCTTTCTCAAAAAAGCGGCTTTACCGCTTTTTGAAGTACTTAGAATCTTCTTCTCCGCCCGTGGTAGCCGCCGTGTGCCGCGCCGCGGCGGCGGTGGCCGTAGCGACGGCGGCGGGAGAACATCGTCACATAGACGACGAGCGCGACGATCAGCAGTACGACCACGATCAACAGAATGCGGACGAGCGGCTTTGCGAAAAAGTCAGACACCCTGCGCTGCGCCGTCAGGAACCACGAGGCCGATACATCGTTCAGCGCTAAGAGGTCCGTCTCGGCGTAGACCTTACCATTGTAGGAGAGCGTCAGCTTGCCGAGCACGTCGCCCGCGGAAACGGGCGCGTCGACCGTGTCGTTCGTGAGCGTCACGGTGCGCTCAAGCATGTCGGGCTCGACATTGTCGGGCAGCAGGCAGGCGATATCCTCCGCCGCGTGGGTCGAAACGTAGCTCGCCTCGCTCGAAAGCGCGACGGGCACCTCCTGCACAAGGTCGGAGGAGGAGAGAATGTCGCGGAGGACAAAGTTGTTAAAGCCCCAGTCGAACATGCGCGACGTTTCGGAGAAGCTGCGCGTCTGGATGGTCACACCGTCCTCGAGCGTCACGCGCTCTGCGCCCAGCACCACGCTGATCATGTGGCGGCTGCCGCGCAGGGCGGACGAAATGAGGCAGTAGCCCGCCTCGGGTGTCGAGCCGGTCTTGATGCCCTGCGCGTCGCGGTACACATAACCGCGGGCGCGCCAGTTGGAAATGAGAAAGTTCGTCGAATGCAGCTCACGCGGCTTGTCGGTCATGTTCGTGGCGGGCACGGTGTAGCTCTTGGAGTTGCAGATCTCCATGAATTTGTCATGCTTCAGCGCCTCGCGCGTGATGAGGTAGAGGTCCCACGCGGTCGTGTAGTGCTGGGAATTGTGAAGACCCGTGGCGTTGGCGAAGTGCGTGTGCTCGCAGCCAAGCTCCGCCGCGCGCTCGTTCATGCGCGCGACAAAGGCGTCGACCGAGCCGTAGAGCGTTTCGCCCAAAATGTTGCACGCCTCGTTCGCCGAGACGATGAGCATGCAGTTGAGCAGCTGCTCGACCGTCATCGTTTCGCCGGGGACGATGTTCGCCGTGCTGCCGTCGCTGGAGAGCCCCTCGAACGCCGATTCCGTCGCAGTGACGGAGTCGGTCAGCGCAATCTTGCCCTCGTCGATGGCCTCAAACACCAGCAGCGCGACCATCACCTTTGTGAGCGACGCGGGGAAGTTCTCCTGATGGGCGTTTTTCTCATAGAGAATTTCGCCCGTGTCGGCCTCAATGAGAAGGCCGGCCTTCGCGTCGAGTGTGAAGTCCTCATAGGCGTCAGCGCTCGTGAGCGAAAAGAGCGGGAGCAGGAGCGCAAAAGATAAAAAAAGTGAAAACCAGCGGCGTTTTTTCATGGAAATATACCTCGTTGTATGATACAATCAAATATAGAATACAGTGAAGAGGAGCGCGCCGTTCGGCACGCTTCGACATCAGTATAGCAAAAAAGGCAGGCGAGCGCAACCGTGGAAAAGGAAGAAAAGAAAACCAAAGTCAGCGGCGTCTACCTTGTGCTCGCCGCGCTGACGGTGCTGTTCGCCGTTTCGCTCGTTTTTCTGCACAAAACGGCCTACGAGGGTGCCTCGCACGGGAATTACACCGTGACGACGCAGGACAAGACCGACGAGATCACCGCGCCCACGCGCGTTGTGACGCTTGTGAACGTCAATACCGCGACGGCGGAGGAGCTTGAAACGCTGACGGGCATCGGCCCGTCGCTCGCGCAGGCGATCATCGACTACCGCGCAGAGCACGGCGATTTTACGGCGGCGGAGGACCTTTTGAACGTCAAGGGCATCGGAGAGGCGAAGCTCGAGGGATTCCGCGCGGAGATCACATTCACGGAGGAGAATGGCGATGAAAATTCTGGTGGTTGACGACGAGCAGCTTCTCGTCAAGGGCATGAAATTCAATCTGGAAAACGAGGGCTACACGGTCGAGACCGCCTACGACGGCGCGACCGCCATCGACATGGCGAAAAGCGGCGGGTTTGACCTCATCATCCTCGATCTGATGATGCCGCAGGTGGACGGGCTGACGGCCTGCATGCGCATCCGCGAATTTTCCAATGTGCCCATCATCATGCTGACCGCCCGCAGTGAGGACGCCGACAAGATCATCGGCCTTGAGTCCGGCGCGGACGACTATATCACAAAGCCGTTCAACATCTTAGAGCTCAAAGCGCGCATCCGCGCGCTGCTGCGCCGCGCGAACGCCGCACCGCAGCAAAAGCAGCCTGAAACGCTCCTGTTGACCGCGGGCGGCATCACGCTCGACCCCGAGCAGCGCGTCGCCGTCAAAAACGGCGAGATCGTCGAGCTCACGGCCAAGGAATACGACCTCATCGAGCTTCTTGTCAAGAATCCGCGCCGCGTTTACTCGCGCGAAAATCTGATGGACCTCGTCTGGGGCTACACCTACGCGGGCGACTACCGCACGGTGGATGTGCACATCCGGCGGCTTCGCGAAAAGCTCGAGGAAAACCCCGCCGCGCCGCAGCACATCCTGACCAAATGGGGCGTGGGGTACTACTTGAAGGACTGATTTCCCACTAAAAGAAAGAGAAGGGGGGCAGCGCCGTGCAGATGCATGCGAGCCTGCAGCGAAAATTCAGCTTCAGCTATATCGCCATCATTCTGGCGGTGCTGATCCTGCTGAACACGTATCCGCTCATCACGTCGGAAAACCTGACGTTCCGCTCTAAGCAGAGCTCGCTGCAGGGCAGCGTCTCGGTGATGGTGACGGCGCTTTCGGGCCTTGAAGAGCTGAGCGAGGAAAACGTCGCGGGTGCGATGACGCTCGTGGAGGAGACGGGGATCTCCCGCGTGCTTGTGACGGACTCCTCGGGCCGCGTGCTGTACGACACGCGCGAAACCGACGGCGCGATCGGCCGCTACGCCTTTTATACAGAGCTTGTGCAGGCGCTTCGCGGAGAAGACGTCTTTTACACCGAATTTTCGGACAAGGCGTTCAAAAGCCGCGCGGCCTCGCCGGTCATCTACCACAGCCAGACCATCGGTGCGGTGTATGCCTACGAATACGATACCGAGCAAGCGGAGCTGCTGCTGTCCCTGCAGCGCAATCTCCTGACGATTTCGGCGGTCGTGCTGGTGTTCGCCGGCGGGATCAGCGTACTCTTATCCCGTGTGCTGACGCGGCGCTTCGGCGTACTGACCGACGCCATCCGCAAGATGCGCGAGGGCTCGTACAGCCACCGCGCCGAGGTCGGCGGGCACGACGAGATCAGCGAGCTCGCCGCCGAGTTCAACGACATGGCTGACCGGTTGCAAACGACGGAGGACGCTCGCCGCCGCTTCGTGTCGGACGCGAGCCACGAGCTCAAAACGCCGCTGGCGGGTATCAGGCTTCTGTCCGACTCCATTTTGCAGACGGAGAACATGGACGCGCAGACCGTGCGCGAATTTGTCGGTGATATCGAGCAGGAGTCCGAGCGCCTGGCGCGCATCACGGAAAATCTGCTGCGATTGACGCGTCTGGACAGCGGCATGCTGCCCGAGGCGCAGCGCGTCGACCTCTCGTCCGTGATGGCGCGCGTGGTGCGCATGCTGCGCCTTGTGGCCGAGGAAAAGCAGGTCGACCTCTCCTATGAAATTCGCCGCGAGGGACAGACCCTCGCGAGTGAGGATGAAATTCACGAAATCATCTACAATCTGACGGAAAACGCCATCAAGTATAACCGCCCCGGCGGCTTTGTGAAGCTGCTGCTCGCGGGGGATGAAAAGGACTGCCTTCTCACTGTCAGCGACAATGGCATCGGCATTCCGGAGGGGGACATGCCCCGCATTTTCGACCGCTTCTACCGCGTGGACAAGATGCGCTCGCGCGCCGCGGGCGGTACAGGCCTTGGCCTTTCCATCGCCGCCGACACGGCGCGCCGCCGCGGCGGCAGCATCGAGGTCCGCGCCCGCGAGGGCGGCGGCACGGTGTTTACCGTGCGCCTGCCGCGCTGCGAAGAGGGAGGGGATGAGACATGAGAAGACGTCTTTCCCTGACTGCGGCATTGGTCCTCCTGCTTTCGCTTCTCTGCGCCTGCGCGGCCCAGCACGCGCAGGAGATGGACGAGAACGGCTACGAGCTCTATTTTCTCAGCGATCCCAACTCCGCGGGCGGCGGCGACGCCATCCGCACGCAGGAAAAGCGTCTGACGCTCGACGGCGCGATGGAGACCGAAGACTGTGTCCGCGCGCTGATGGAGGCGCTGCTCGCAGGGCCCGACGAGCCGTCGCTCTCGTCGCCCATCCCGGAGGGAACGGCGCTCAAGTCGCTCAAGGTGTCGGGCCGCCGCGCGCAGATCGACTTGAGCGCACAGTATGCGCGCCTGACGGGCATCGACCTGTCGCTCGCTGACTACTGCATCACGCTGACGCTGACGCAGCTGCCGAATGTGAACGCTGTGAGCATCACGGCGGACGGGCGCGAGCTGCCGTACCGCGAGACGCAAGTGCTGCTCTCGGCGGATACGCTGCTTTCCTCGCGTGAGAGTGGCCTGCGGCCGATCACCGTGTCACTTTATTTCCTCGACAGCAAGACAGGCGAGCTGCGCGCCGAGCAGCAGACGCTCGCGCTCTACGAGGGCCAGACGCGCGTGAACGCGCTGCTCGAAGCGCTCGCGCAGGGGCCGGAGGACGATTCGCTCGTCTCGCTCCTGCCGGAGGACTTTGCGGTCATCTCCTCTCGCATCGAAAACGGCGTGTGCTATCTGAATCTCCCGGCTAACGTCTCACTGCCGGAGAACGAGGCGGAGCGCGATTTGATGCTGAGCGCGCTCGAGCAGTCCATTTTGTCGCTCGGCGGCGTGGACGAGGTGCAGTTTTTGATCGAAGGCTCGGCCGAGCCCGACGGCTACCGGTAAAAAAGGCCCCCCGCAGAAATGCGGAGGGCCTTATCATATCTTGCGCTATTTTACGCTCACTCGCGCGCGAGCATCGCCGCGCCGATCACGCCCGCGCGGTAGCCGAGCGTGCAGAGCTCGATGCGCGTGTGCGAGACGGCATAGCGCGAGCCAAACGAACGCTCGCGTACCCTTTCGCGCAGCGGCAGGAGCAGCGCGTCGCCCTGATTTGCTACGCCGCCCGAGAGGGCCAGCACTTCGGGGAAGAAAATGTTGACAAGATTTGTGAGCCCGCAGGTCAGATGCTCGATGTAGTCCTCCACGACCTGCGCGCCCGCCTCGTCGCCGTGCTCCTTGGCGAGAAACGCTGTGCGGCCGTCGACACCGCCCTGCTCCGCGGCAATCGCATGCAGCAGGCTCTCGGGGTGCGCGGCCATGGTGCGCTTCGTGTCGCGGATCAGCGCCGTGGCGGAGGAGTAGGCTTCGAAGCATCCGCGGCTGCCGCAGGTGCACTCTTCGCCGTTTTCCGCGATGACCATGTGGCCGATCTCGCTCGCCGCGCCCGTGTAGCCTGTCAGGAGCTTGCCGCCGAGCACCACGCCGCCGCCGACGCCCGTGCCGAGCGTGACGACGATGGTGCTCTCCGCGCCGCGGCCGCAGCCGAACAGCGCCTCGCCCAGCGCCGCGGCGTTTGCGTCGTTGCCGAGGTGGATGGGAAGCGCAGTATGCGCGCGCAGCGCGCTTCGCAGGTCGAAGTTCACAAAATTCAGGTTCGCCGCAAAGCGCACGATGCCGCTCGCGTCGTCCACCGTGCCGGGGCAGCCGACGCCCACGCCGCCGACGGTGTCCTCGCCGATAGAGAGCTGCGCGATGACCTGACCGATGCGTCCCGCGACCGCCTCGGGGCCGAGATCGACGCGCGTCGGGATAGAATGCTCCTTTAAGATCTCGCCCTTCGCACTCACGAGTGCGCCCTTGATGTTCGTGCCGCCGAGGTCGATGCCAATATAGTTCATAAAAACGCCCTCCCGGGTGAAATATGTCCTCATTGTATGCCGCGGCGGCGGAAAATGCAAGAGCCCGCTCGCAGGAGAAAAAAGTTTCTTAAAAAAATCATAAGGGTGAAACTTTTTGAGAAATTTCTCGTCTAAGAGAATGTACGGAACGAAAAAAGCTCCGCATAATCAAGATGGAAAGAAGACGATGAAAGGAGAAACAAAATGAACCGCTGGGGACTAATGAGTGCCCTCGCACTTGCCGCCGCGCTGCTGCTCATGGGCTGCAGAGAGACGGAGAAACAGACCGATATGGCGGAAGAACATCCCATCACCTATGAAGACGTCTGTGAGCGGAACACGATCTCTGCGCTGCTCGAGCGGCACGAGGTGGTGACTATTGTACGGGAGAGCACAGACAGCAGCAACGGCGGTCAGGACGTCAAGAGCACTGACCAGTACACGCGCGACGAAGAAGGCCGGCTGCAAAGCTGGAGCCACGGCTGGTATTATGATGAGTACGGCGCAGACGATATTTATAGCGTGAATGTCTGCCTGGATGAAGTGCCGGACGGTATGTGCATTATCGCTGGAACAAATGATGACGGCAGCGCTCGAATTGCCAGTGTGATCGCCTGCGGAACGGATGAGTGGTACGAAGAAAGTACCGCGCGGGAACCGTTTTTGCCCGTGGCCGGTGACGGTATCACGGTGGAGGCCGAAGAGCCGTATGAGCAGGACGGCCAGCTCGTGTTTCCGATCAAACATTATATCACCGACGATGACACGGACTACTCGCTGCGATGGCTCTATGTCGATCCAACCTCCGATGACCTGATATCGATCAAGTCGGAGCGGCACAGAAAAGACTTGCAGGGAAAAGACACCTGCTTTGCCACGGGAAGCTATACGTTCAGCTATGATCGCCCTTATGAACCGGAGGAAGACCTCTACGCGCTGATGCTGTCGGACGATGTTCCCAAGCATGAAATCACGCTCGTGTGGGACCCGGGCACCGCGCAGGAGCACGAGCAGCACTTTACCGTGCCGAGCGCAGCGTACTTTTCCCCAGAGAGTGGTAAGGGCGTCATGCTTTACTACGACGCCGCCATGACGCAGGAGTATCAAACCCCTGAGATCGAGTGGCCGGACGGCGGCAGCACGACCGTCTATGTAAAGAGCGGCAACATTCCCGACAGCAGTGAAGAACAACCATGACGCGAATGATTCCGCGTCCCAAACCCAAAGGAGGAAACCAAGGTGAAAAACTGGAAGAAAGCAGGCATTGGCGCGCTTTGTGTCGCGGCACTTCTTGCCGGCTGCGGCACGCAGGGCGGCAAGGACGATGGAAACGGCGGCAAGGACGACACGCCGATGGACGTGACGCTCGAAACGCTGCGCGAGGTCAACGATCCGTGCGTACTGCTTGCAAAGTACGACGCCGTGACCGTGAACATTCAGGGCACCGACCGGGACGGCGAGGTGGCCTACACCGCAAGATTGCAGTACACGGACGGGGGCGACAGCACGATCCTCATGTCCTCGCACTACAGCTATACCGCCAACAGCGGCCCGGGCGAGGATGAGTTGTGGAGCGAGGGGTGTGGCAGCCTGTACGCCACGCGCATGACGAGCGACGATAACGCAAGCCTGAACATCTATCCCATTCCGGGCGAGGGGACGGAGTATCTCCTTGACATACTGCCACAGTGCGCCGATCCCGCTGCCAAAAACGCCGAGGAAACGCTCGACGAGCGCAGCGAGCAGGACGGCGCGGTGCTGCTCTCGACCACCACGCGCTTTGACGATCAGGACGACTACTACTATACCACCCTCTACTACGCCGATCCCGAGACGGGCGAGCTTCTCGCCATGTCCGTGACCGACTATATGGCGGACGGCGAGGGCGGCGCGACGGAGATGGGCACGACGCTCTACAACTGGAGCTACGATGAACCCTACAAAACAGAACCCTACAAGTCAGGCCGCTACCTTCTGAACGATGTCGTGTACGCGACGGACGACACGAGACCCGCCTGCCTGCTGACGGTCTGCCTCCCTGCGGAAGAAGGGGGCGAAGACTGGTGGGTGAATGAATACCATGTGGCGAGGGGGACGTATGTCAACATCTGTTGCCGCAGCGGTTGCACGCTCTATGCGGACGCGGCGCTGACGCAGCCCATCGACGACACTGTGTCCATCGACACAAATGGCGAAGAGATGACGGTCTACGTCGTGCCCGACGTGCCGCTGAACTAAAACGGCATGAACTTAAAAAACGGCGGACTTCAAAAAAGTCCGCCGTTTTTTTCAAAAAGGATGAAACATTTTTCGATAAATTCCGTCTAAATAATACAGGAAAGAGGCTCGGTGCGAGAATTAAGGAACTCTTAAATAATTTGTAACCAAATCGCGCCTGATTGTAACGACTTCCTCATAAGATGAGATTATAATGGACCCAAGATTAAAATTGAGGAGAAACTGCGATGGCAAATGACCAGAAGCCCGTCATTTCGGTGCGAAAGCTCCGAAAGGTGTACATGATGGGGCAGGAGCACGTGGTCGCACTGCACAATATTGACCTCGACATCCCGCGGGGCGAGGTGTGCTGCATCTTCGGCACGTCCGGCAGCGGCAAATCGACGCTGCTCAACCAGCTGGCGGGACTGGAAAAGCCCACGCGCGGCGTGGTGCGCATCGGCGGCGTGCCGATCTCACTGCTCAACGAAAATCAGCTCGCGGCCTTCCGGCAGAAGCACATCGGCTTCGTCTTCCAGTCCTACAACCTGCTGCCGGAGCTGACGGCGGCGGAAAACGTGGCCATGCCGCTGATGTTCAAGGGCATCGACCCGGATGTGCGGCTGCTGGAGGCGAAGAAAATGCTCTGCCGCGTGGGACTGAAGGACCGCATGGACCACTTTCCGAACCAGATGTCCGGCGGACAGCAGCAGCGCGTGGGCATCGCACGCGCGTTCGTCACGCGCCCCGAGGTCGTGTTCGCCGACGAGCCGACCGGCAACCTCGACTCGAAGACGACGAAAGAGGTCATGCACATGATCCGCGGTTTTGCCAAGCGCTTCCACCAGACGATCGTGCTCGTCTCCCACGATCCGGAGATGACCGAGTATGCCGACCGCATCGTCACGCTCATCGACGGCAGGATCGTCAGCAACGTAGAAAATCAGGTCAAGGCGGAGATCGACGCCGCACCTTATATCGAATAACGGAGGAAATCGAACATGAAACGCATCTCAAGATCCCTGCTCTCGCTCTGCCTTGCCCTTGTGCTGTGCGCAGCGCTGCTGCCTGTGAATGTCGCCAAAGCGACGGGCGGAGGAACGACGGCACGGACGGGAACCAGCTTTCTGATCACCGGCTACCGGGCCAGCAGAAGCAGCATTTACACCGGCGATACGGTGGACATCACGGTCTACTTATCCCGCACGGACGGCAGCAACGATTCGATCCGCGTCGTGCGCGGCCTTGACAGCTTTCAGGACGGCACGGCGAGCGCTGTTGCAAGCGGACAGAACGGCGAATATACCGTTACGTTCACCGACCTGACCTACACCGGCGACAGCGGCAAGCAGCTTGCCTTTACAATTTATTATGAAGGCAACGGCGGCGGCTATCAGGACGGCAACACCGTCCCGGTGCGCGAGTGCGTGCCCTACACCGAGCCGAAGCCAGAGCCCGAGCCGACGCCGGAAACGATTCCCGAGCCGCGCGCCGTCTTCAACTCCGACGGCACGAGCACGTCTATTGCCGCGGGCGAGACGAAGACCATCACCGTTTACATCCAGAACGCCGGCACGACCGCCATGCGCGACCCTATCCTGACGCTCAAATCCTCCGGATCGCTTCTCATCATGGGCAGCCAGGACTACATGCTCGACGATATCCGCGCGGGCCGCGACACGGCCGTCACTGTGACGGTCAAGGCGCCCGACAAGATCGAGTCCCAGATGCAGACGATTGACGCCACGCTGTCGTTCTACTATGACAACGGCACGCAGCTCACCGGCGGCAGCGCCAGCGGCAGCGTGAACGTTCTCTCCACCGTTACCAAGGATACGAAGGACGAGGAGACCATTGCGAGCCCCACGCCCATCGTCATTCTCTCGAAGTACAACTACGGCGGTTCGTCCGTTGCGGCAGGCTCAAGCACGAACCTGAGCTTCTCGTTCACGAACACCAGCAAGACCATCAAGATCGAAAACGTCATGGTCACCGTCACCGGTGGTCAGGACCTGATGCTCAACGGCTCGACGAACACGTTCTACTTTGAATCTGTTGCCGCGAGCGGCAGCAAGACCGTCACCGTGCCGATGAAGGCCGCGCAGCTCATCAGCGCCAGCGCACAGGACGTCAAGATCGACGTGACCTATGAATATGTTGACCAGAACGCAAGAAAGTCGGGAAACGCCACGCTGTCGCTGAGCGTGCCCCTCTACCAGCCCGACCGCTTTGAGCTCAGCGAGCCCAAGACCTCCTACACCGGCTACGTCGGCGAGGAGACGAGCCTGACCATCGACTATGTCAACAAGGGCAAGAGCGCCATCAACAACGTTGAGGCGACCATCTCCGGTGACATTGATTCCCCCACGCCTTATCAGCGCGTCGGCACGATCGACGGCGGCAAGAACGGCACCATCGCCTTTGCCGTGACCCCGCAGCTGGAGGGCGAGAATCAGGTCAAGATCGTCATCACCTACGAGGATTCCAACGGCAACACGAAAGAGCGCGTCTTTGAAGCGACGGTCGAAGCCATGGCCTATGAGCCGACCGACCCCGGCATGGACGATCCCGGCATGATCGACCCCGAGCCGGCAAGCACCTTCCCGTGGAAGTACGTCATCATCGCGGTAGTCGCCGCGCTTATCGTCCTTCTCATCGTGCTGCGCATCCGCAAGAAGAAAGCCAAGCAGAAGGCCGAGCAGGCGCTCTGGGACAAGTGGGACGAAGAGGAGCTCGCCGAGGAGAAGCAGGAGGCAGCGGAAGCCGCGGCGGCTGAAAGCAAAGAGACTGCGGCCACGGGTGCTGAGGAGCAGAAAAAATGAGATTCGCAGACATCCTGAAAATGTGCTTTGACAGCCTGTCACGGCGCAAAGGACGCACGATCCTGACGGTGCTGGGCGTGTTCATCGGCTGCACGTCCATCATCGTGATGGTCTCCATCGGCGCGGGCATGCAGGAGTCCTACGACCAGATGCTCAAAAATATGGGCGACCTCTCCATCATCGAGGTCTACCGCGGCTACAACCAGAGCACCGGCACGCAGACGGAGAGCAAGCTTGACGACAAGGCGGTCGAGAGCTTCCACGAGATCGCGGGCGTCAAGGCCGTCATGCCCAAGGCAAGTCTCGACGGATATAATGTAGGCTTCAAAGCGGGCATCAACGGCCGCTACACGGCCAACTGGGTCGATTTTGCCGGCATTGACTCGAGCGCCCTTGAGGACATGGGCTTTGAGCTGATGGACGGGCGGTATCCGGAGAGCAGCGACGAGGTGGTCGTGGGCCAGTATTTTGCCTATAACTTCTTCGATACGCTGATGCCGGATGGCAGAAATTATGTCGACCGATATATCTGGGACGAAAACGGCAATATCGACACGGAAAAGGTCCCCGACCCGTTTTTCGACCCGCTCAAGACGAGCATCACCATGGTACTCACACCGTATGACGACGGTACAGGCACCGAACCTACCCCCTATGAGGTCGAGCTCAAGGTCGTCGGTGTGATGAAGGAAGATCGGGGCAAGGGCTACGAGACGAGCGACGGCGTGATGATGGACATCAATGCGCTCAAAGCTCTTATTCAGGACCTGACCGGCAAGACCGACACGAAGTTCGAGTATTCAAGCATCAACGTCAAGGCTGAGAGCCTCGACGCCGTGTCGGATGTGGAGCAGTCCATCAAGGACTTGGGCTACAGTACGTATTCTATGCAGAGCATGCGCGACGAGCTCAACAAGCAGACCCGCCAGATCGAGTTGATGCTCGGTGGCCTCGGTGCGATCTCGCTTCTGGTCGCGGCCATCGGCATCACGAACACGATGATCATGTCCATCTCCGAGCGCACGAAGGAGATCGGCATTATGAAGGCGCTCGGCTGCTATGTGCGCGATATCCGCGCGATGTTCCTCATGGAGGCGGGCAGCATCGGCCTTCTCGGCGGCATTTTGGGGCTTATTTTCAGCTTCATCATATCCGTCATCATCAATCTGTTCTCGTTCGGCGCGTTCGGCGGCGGGGGCGTCACGTGGGAGCTTATCAAGCAGGCGCTCATCGGCGGCGAAGGCGTGGTGCGCACGTCCGTCATCAAGCCGGAGCTCGTGATCTTCGCGCTGGTGTTCTCGGTGCTGGTCGGACTGGTGTCCGGCTATCAGCCCGCGAACAAGGCGGTCAAGATCTCGGCGCTCGAAGCCATCCGAAACGAATAAGAAAAACACAGTATTTTGCAAGAAGGCGGCGTCCTGGACCGGACGCCGCCTTCTTTTGTAAAAAGCGCGATATTGCATTGTTTCAAGCGCTTGCTTTGCTTGACCGCGCTGATGCGATGTGATATCATATATCAGTCAAAATATTTATGAAAACAGGAGGGGATCGTCTTGGCAACTGTCAAACGCAGATCCACCGTACCCTATTACGCCGCGGCGGGAACATGGGTCATTTATGCGCTGCTGTTCCCGCTTTACCGCGTGCCGCAGTTCATCTTTATTGCCATCGTATCGGCGGTGGTGTATTTCATCATGAACGCCGTGTGCGGCACGGTGGAGGTCACAGTTCCCGACCCGCCGAAAAAGGAAGAGAGCACCGGCAACCCCGAGCTCGACAAGATGATCAAGGACGGCAATCTTGCCATCTCCGAGATGAAGCGGCTCAACACGTCCATCAAGGATGAGAAGATCTCCACCGACATCGACCGGCTCGAGGACCTGAGCGCGAAAATTTTCGCGCAGGTCAAATCCGACCCGTCGAAGCTGCCGCAGATCCGCAAGTTCATGGACTACTACCTGCCCACGACCCTTAAGCTCTTGAACGCCTATGACCGTATGGGCGCGCAGGGCGTGAGCGGCGAGAACATCGACGCGACCATGCAGCGCGTGGAGAGTATGATGGGCACGATCGTTACGGCTTTTGAAAAGCAGCTCGACATGCTCTTCGGCAGCGAGGCGATGGATATTTCCACCGATATCACGGTGCTTGAGAACATGATGAAGCGCGAGGGCCTGAGCGAGGATACTGGCGAGCTGCATGCCGAGTCCGGCACGGCGACCGCCTCGCAGGACGACATCAAGCTCGAGCTATAAAGGAGTAAGCGATGCGAAAGAAAGTGATGGCGTTCAACGCCAAAGTCAATGCGTGGATCTTGAAACGGCTGAAGGGCGTGTGGCTCGACCCCATCTTCTGCGCGGTGTTTGCCATCATGTGTGTGGCAAGCATCATCGGCGCGCTGCATCTGCACAGGGATACGCTTTACTATTCCGCGCTGATCTGGGCGTTGGCCACGCTGCTGTGCCTGCGCCGCATCCAGCGCATCAAAAAGCACGAAAAAGAACAAACTCAAAGCCAAAATACGGAGGAGAAATGATATGAGCGACAACATGATGCCCGAGCTGACCCTGAACCCCACCGAAGCGGCGCAGGAGGCCGTCCCTGAGCTGACGCTCACGCCCGAAGCGCCCACGGCGCCCGAGGCGGAGAAAAAGGAAGTCGAGCCTGTCAAGGTCGATGAGAGCATGCTCACCGAGCAGGAGAAGAAAGCCGTCGACGATTTTGCGAAAAAGATCGATATTACGGATACGAACCTTGTGCTCAACTATGGCGTGGCCGCGCAGAAGAGCGTTGCGACATTCTCGGAAAATGCACTGTCCTCCGTGCGCAACAAGGACCTGGGCGAGGTGGGCGAGACGCTCTCGAACCTCGTCGTCGAGGTCAAGGGCTTCGGTCAGGAGGAGAAGAAGGGCTTCGCAGGCCTGTTCCACAAGCAGAAGGATAAGCTCGAGCTGATGCGCGCGCAGTACGGCAAGGCCGAGACGAGCGTGAACCGCATCGTATCCGAGCTTGAAAAGCATCAGGTCACGCTGATGAAGGACATCGCGATGCTCGACCAGATGTATGAGCTGAACCTCAAGTACTACAAAGAACTGACCATGTATATCATCGCGGGCAAAAAGCGTCTGGCCGAGGTCCGCTCCGGCGAGCTCGAGGAACTGCGCAAGAAGGCGGAGGCGAGCGGCCTTGCCGAGGATGCGCAGGCCTACAACGACTACGCGCAGAAGTGCGACCGCTTTGAAAAGAAGCTGCACGACCTGGAGCTCACGCGCATGGTGTCGCTCCAGATGGGCCCGCAGACGAGACTTCTCCAGAACAACGACACGCTGATGGTCGAAAAGATCCAGTCCTCGCTCGTCAACACCATCCCCCTCTGGAAGAGCCAGATGGTGCTCGCGCTCGGCATGGAGCACAGCCGTCAGGCTACGGCCGCGCAGAGCACCGTGGCGCAGACGACGAACGAGCTTCTCAAGAAGAACGCCGACATGCTCAAGATGGGCACCATTGCCACGGCAAAGGAAGCCGAGCGCAGCATCGTCGATATCGAGACGCTGCAGCACACGAACGAGCAGCTCGTCTCCACGCTCGACGAGGTCGTGAACATCCAGCGCGAGGGCGCGCAGAAGCGCAAGGAAGCGGAGGTCGAGCTCGGCCGCATCGAAGGTGAGCTGAAGCAGAAGCTCATGGAGCTGAGAAGCTGAGACGCTCCGGATAGGAGAAGCATATGAAATTCTTTCAAAAACGCGGCGTCGCCATCGTCGTGCTGATTCTGGCGATCGTCGCATCCAGTGCGTGGGGACTGCACAAGGCACCCGCCGTCTCTACGCCGGAGGGCGGGGAAAAGCTCGATCCCTCGCTTTCCACGGCAGCCTTTACGCAGTATGTGCGCGATGATGCCGGTGTTCTTTCCGGCAAGACGGAGGAGGCGGTCAGCCTCTATAACGCCAACTGGGACAAGATGTTCGGCAGCATCATGGC
>ENA-UOOA01002105-UOOA01002105.1-human-gut-metagenome-genome-assembly--contig:-P61old-NODE-2105-length-29458-cov-6.623406_pt1 | contig 29458 bp, 27 predicted proteins | sample MGYA00242467_ERZ724014 | MGnify/ENA metagenome assembly ERZ724014 | reverse complement strand
CTTCGGGTCTGTCCCCCACCACTGGCCGATTTCACTCAGCTCAATAGGAAGGCTACCATCCTTCCCAACTGAGATTCACATCCTCAGTTACGGCACATATTACTGCGCACTTCTGTACATAGCAACCTGTTTTTTGCGGTTTTTCAGATGACCCATCTTCTCCTTCACTTCATCCGGCACATCGATTAGCCCGAACCGATAGAACATTCCGTATATGTAGGTCACGCCTCGAATATCGCCCAGAGCTTTGGGTCTCTCTACTACTTCTTCTTTAATATTCTTCAGTGCCAGCAGCACTGAACTCCACGCCAGACTTTTACTCTTCTCCCGGCGGTCGATCCACAGCTCTTTCGTGTACGCTCCATTCCTGCCTTTTTTAATTTCGTAAGAGAATGGCAACCCGGAGTAGGTCTTAAATTTTACTCCAGTATAGGCCAGAACCACACCCCAGAAGTTTTCTTCTGTTGGCTCATCCCTCCACCGCTTCATTGCTCTATATCTCCGCTGCCGCTCTGCTCCGACACTGATCTTCCCTTTTTCTGCTGTGCTTGGGAAGTACACACCTTTCCGATATGGCAGGTACGAGGTGACGGAGGCTTTGGAAAGTTTCAGAGTGTTTGCAGTTGAGAGTATGGAGGTTTTGTAGTCTTGTGTTTCACGGTATTCTTGAAAGGTAGCTTGCACCTTCTCCGCCACTTCAGATTCATACACACCGGCCGTGATGAGCAGCTTTCTTACTTTTATTGGGTTCAATTCCAGCTCATCACCGATGGCCTGCAAAGACATTCCAGAATTATAAAGAGCCACAGCAGCATCCATCTGCTCTTTCAAGTTTTTCCCAGCATCGAACTCCGGCTTCAGCTTCTTCCGGCCACCCCCAGGCTTTCTGGCTTTATATGATCTTTTCTCTCCCATAGCTCACAGCACCCGTTCATACAATTTGAATGTCATCTCCCCGACCACATCATAATAAAGTGTCTTGGTCTGGATATATCGAAAGCCCAGTTTCTGATACAGCTTTTCGGCCGTTGTGTTGTTCTCGATCACATCAAGCCTCAACGCCTTCTTGCCAGCCTTTCTTTCCTGTTCAATTACATCCTCTACTAATCTCCGGGCCAATCCTTTTCCACGATGATCCGGATGAACTGCCAGAACATGAAGAACCATTACCTCATCCGAATCAACCTGCCACGGCGCATCTGCATAGCCATCGACCTTTTCATCATTTGCTATGACACACGCTGCGATTTCATCACCATCTGACAGCACATACAGTTGTCCTGTAGCAATGCTGTCCTGTATCATCCCATCAGATGGGTGGATACCTTTCTTCCAATGCGGGAATGACGGCTCATCCTGCTCCTGATCAATCAAGATCCAGTACAGGGATCTTATTTTGTAAAAATCTTCTTTTTCTGCCTTACGGAATATCATTTTATCCACCTCTCTACTCATGCAGCTCCAGCGGCAGTCCGTCCGGATCATGAAAGAAAGTCATCTTCTTGCCGGTATAATCGTCAACACGAATCGGCTCACATTCAATGCCTACCTCCGCCAGCTCATTCACTGTCTGCTCCACGCTGTCTACGCAGAAGGCAAGGTGACGCAGACCACAGGCCTCTGGACGGTTCACACGCTTCGGCGGATTTTCCTCTGCAAAAATCTCCAGTTCCGTGTGTTCGTTAACACGAAGATCCAGCTTCCAGTCCTTACGCTCCGGGCGGTAGTTTTCTCTGATGACAGAGAAGCCCAGCTTATTCACATAGAAATCCTTTGCGGCTTTGTAGTCAGATACGATGATTGCAATATGATGTATTTTTGATAAGTTCATTTTTCTCACGCTCCATTTCTTTTAATTCTGTTCTTCCCTTATTTTCGTTATAAACTATATGACAGCCTTCAAAAATTACCGTGTGAACTCCTGGAGTTCAGTTTGTCCACACGGCATTTATTTTTTTCTTGGGTTCTTGTTTATTTCAGCTTTTCAAGAATCTCATCCGTGCTCATACCGCTTGCCAGCAGTTTCTTCAGCTCTGCTTCGGCTTCATCCTTCTTTGCCTCTTCAGCGGCTTTGGCATCTGCCTTTGCCTTCTTCGCTTCCCATATATTTATAGATTCTTTAGAAAGTTTATTTTCTCTTAATGGGGTCAGACCTCATTAACCTCCCTTCAAGTGGATACGAAAATGCCTTCAAATATGTGTATACACCATTCCAAAATCCTTGATAATCTGCCACCCAACATAGGCAGCAATAAAAGTAGCTGTTCCCAATGCATTATAATTGACTACCGCTTTATCAATGTGATTTTTTATATAGTTCTGGATCACGCAATCAAGTTTTAACCCTTCTATGATTGCAACTTCTTTGGCATCCTTTTTCAGCAGAATGTCCACTTTGCCAGCATCATTTTCATTCATAGAACCGCACAGGGGAGTTCAGTTCGTCCACACGGTCGATCTTATTTCCGTTTTTCGAGAGTAGGACACAAACCTCTTTCTTATTTATATTAACTCAAGTATATCACTCAGCGAGTCTGCGATCAATATCTATCATATCATCAAATCGGCATTTTCCTTAACCTTATTCAGTACCGCATCCGATAGAGCACCTTGGCTATTCAGATGGATTGCCAAAATAATATACTCTGTCAAAAACATATCTGTATACATTTTAAATGTATCTTTGTTTGCATTGATGCTGTTCATTCGAGCTGCAACATTGCCATGAAAATTGTTGCAACGAGAAGCATAGAGAATACCAAAAAGAACAAACGATAGCCTTTCTACATCTGCGAATTTATATTTTTTCTTTGTTACCTGCACATCACAGAATGTAATCTCAACTTCTTCTCCTAGCATGAGTGCTCTTAATTTCATGCCAAAACTATGTGTTATAGCTCGACTCTTTCCTTTATTTGCATCTGTAATTCCAAAATCTACTTCATTATTAACAAGTGTCAGATTGGAAATCTGACAGTATGACTTTCCATACGCATTATCCAAAACATCTGATAGCAATGAAATTTTTCGTTTTAACGATTTATACGAAGTAGCCCTATATTTTTCTGCTATTCCTTTTTTTCCATTGCATACCCTTTAAGCATATATGATGCTACATAATGAAATGTTTTATCTGGCATTCTTTTCAAGAAAGGCTCTAAAATTACTTTATATTTATTATTCCAGTCAACTAAAATCGCATCTCGAACAAGTTCAACACCCTTTGTGTCCTGACAAAATCCTACATTGTTGTCGCTTAATTGCTGAACGTAATACGAATGATTAATTGCCTGCCAACAAAACAGTGCTGCCAAATCTGGTCTCTCGGGTAAAACATAATAGCTATCGAACAGATACGTTAATATTTCGTATGGATAAGGTACTCCTTGATTTTCCCAGTTTTCATCGTATATATAATCAAGCTTTTCCAAAATATTATTATTATCACGCGAAAGAAGCTCTAAATGGCGATTTTTCGAATAATCCTTTGCAAGTTTCAAAACAACGTCCATAATAATAGCACCTACTTATTTTTCTCTATTTATTCCTTGTCACATCTCAGTCGATCATAGATCGTTGCCTACTATTCCCAGTATATCACAAGTCTGAAAAGAAATCATTCTTCTACATGCCTTTTTCTAACTTTTTCATGAAGCTGTCCTTTACGTCTGAGACATCTTCATGATAGGTCATGCCGTACCAAATATCATTGGTTTTCAAAACCTTCACAGACATCTTTCCCTGCTCCAGCAGTTCACTGATGAAGATAGGGAGCAGGCACTCTGCCTCTAGCGGATTACCCAGTACTTCCTTCTCGAAGAACTCTTTGAAGCCTTCCTCCAGTACATCCAGAAAATCAGGAGTCAGCCCCACATGTTCATAGACATCAGAGAATTTACATCGACAGCCACACCATCTGCCTCTGCTCCATCCACCGCCTTCACAATATTCTTGGTTTCCACAACCTCGGTCAAGTTTCCATTTTCATCCATCTTGCAGATGCCACGAGTCACGCCGCCGTTATCGAACAGTGTATTCTTCAGGACAAAGCCTGCTATACAGGATCTGAACGTCCCAATGTAAACCACGTTCCAGATATTATCTAATTTTTCCTTTTATTTTCCTTAGCATTTTTAAAACCATCTCATCTTTTTTGCAAACAAAATATATCATACAAAGTATTCCATATATCAACATTCCGCAGATGATCTGCAAGAACAATGTTGACACTTTGTTTTCCATAGCACTTCCGATATAGAACACCCCTACAAACATAACCACTCCAAAAACAGCAAACATCCATATACTTTTTATATATCGTAGTACCGGGAGTTCCTTTCTTACGCTCAACGTCTGGATCACACAAACAAAAATCTCGGCTAGTATCGTACCAATCGTTGCTCCAATTGCTCCAATTCTTGAAATCAGCAGCGTGTTCGCAATTAGATTAACTACTGCCCCACCAATAACAGAAGAAAGATATTCTTTATCCTTTTCTGATGGAATCAAAAACTGTGTCCGAATGATATTTGCAAACGACATAAAAGGAATCGTAATCGAGAGACCCATAATCAGCACACCCGAAAGCATGAATTCCTGACCCCAGAAAACGGGGGCAAAAACTTTTCCAATTCCAGCCAAACCAAATGCCAGTGCAAAGGACAAACACATCACATATTTCATTGACAGCGATATATACTGATTTGTCTTTTCCTTATTGTGAGAAGCCACCAGATTTGACATTTTTGGAAGCATTACTGTCCCAAATGACGTAATGATTGTAAGTGGTATATTAATTACTTTTTCCGCATTTTCATAAAGCCCAAGTTGAGCCTTATTGCTCATCGCGCCAATCATAATTTTATCCATATATTTATATAAGCTAACTGCAATTGCTGGGATAAATAAGATCAGAAGCGGTTCGATATGCGATCTCATTTTTTCCCACGTCGGCTTTTGAAATGCAACGTATTTATTTAAAGGGAACCATAAAGAAATTTGGCTTATCAACATGCCGACAGCCATAATTGCACAATACTTCCATAGGTCATTCGCATTTCTTACGAGAACAAATACGCAAACAACATTCAATATTTTTATAATGATATTTCTTGTTACTGTCAATTTGAATTTTTCTATTCCAAAATAGAACCAGCTCACATCAAACACACCGCTTAGCACATAAGCAAACTGAATTCCTGCATATAGTTTTTCTTTGGCCAGAAAAAACACATACAAAATATACACCACACAGCAAATGAAAGAAAAAGCTATATGTAATGTCACAATATTAGAAAATGTTTCGTTCAGGTTTTTCTGGTTATCTCTGCATTGTGCAATCGCTCGGTTTCCATAGTTTGCAAGGCCAAGCATGGAAAAAAGTACAAAGTAATATGCAATTGAATAGCTGTATGAATATGTTCCTAGTCCTTCAGCACCAATTGTTCTTGCAATATAAGGCGATGTTACAAAAGGAAGTATAATAATCAGGATCTGATAGATCATCTGATAGATAAAATTCTTTTTAATACTGGTTTGACTTTTCATTTTATATTTCTCTCTTTACGATAAATACTTTTCATTTTCTATTGTCTCCAACGATCGTTCTTTATTTTTCTTGAAGAAAATAAGTGCATAATATAAGATCATTGCATAATCGGTTCGTGAAAAGAAAAATCTTATATACGACTGTATTATAAAGCAGCCAAGCAATACATAGACATATGTTAAACGAAGTGGCGCTTTTCCCTTTGCCACCTCTTGCTTTAAGTTTTTATAGGCTCTACCACATACAAATCCGAAGAAAAGTGATCCCATGATCACGCCAATAATACCTGCGTCTTTATAAAAATACAAAAACAAAGTAACATAAGAGTTATAGTTCAATTTTGGACCTATATTTACAAACGAGTCCCAGTTGACTGCAATTTCATTTGCACTATTCAATATCACCGTGGGAAATGTGATTCCAATCATTTTTAGAATATTACAGGGGAACCTTAAAAGTCCAAGCAACGACACCGCTCCATACGTATGAACTCCTGTTGCCTTTTCAAACTCCAACCAATAATCAAACAGCGGCACCGTACAAGTAAAATACATATATAACTGCTGCGTCATTGTTTTTTCTGATTCAGAAAATCGAATATTTGACACAACCAGAAACCCAACAATAATTATTATGACGGTTCTCTTAATCCATTTTTTTGCCTTTTTGGACAGAACACCTCTCTTGTAGATCAACAAAAGAAGAGTAAAATACAGCACAAGATGTGTCAAGCACATTCTTGATCCTTCTGCGTAATTTTTCAGTACAACAGCAACTACACTCATTACAATAAGGCGTCTGTTCTTTTGCCCAATAATAACATCCACACTTGTTACTAGAAGAAGTGAATAGAAGCCCGGTAAAAACACAAATGAATAGATCAACGCAAGCGGACCCTGCCGTAGCAGAACCATCCCACTTGCGTAACCGGTCGTAGAATATCCCATCATAGATGAACGTAATTCGTTCATCTGAATACCACTGCGATATGCAAAAAAAGCAACAATACTTTCAACAACAAGATAGATAAGTACAACGGTACCCACCACATATACAACCGAATAATTAATACTATACTTTCCAGATGCATTGATTGGCTGATTTTTGCGAATCAGACTTATTCTGAATCGTTTTCGGATTGACAGAGCTATATAACTCCCCAATGAAAAGCAAACGATGCCCAGAGTCATGATCGAATAAGCATAATCCGAAACTTCCTTCATTCCATATAAATGTAGAGCCGCAAATAATATGACCAGCGACCAAATCCCACAAAAGAGCGTCACTGGATTGTAGAGTCTTTTTTCAATTTTATAAGATAATACTGCCAAACTTGAAGCCAGTATTACAGCAACAATACTCATATTTTATCTTGCATGATAATTAAAGAGTTAATTATCACACGTTTCCTTTCTTTTAATAGCTGGTCTCCTCAACTTGCTTGTTCTGCATTCAAGAGTGACAAAAGAATCGATTGGGTTGTGTGTAAAAATACAAATCTTTATTTTACATCATTCGTAAATTTCACAAAAAACCCTTGCCTGATTTTCCAGCGAATACAAATTTAGTTTTTCAACTCCCATTGCGGCATGTTTGCAAATGTCGTCTACTGCTTCTATATAATGCTGCATTGCAGCTGCCAAAGCCGGTTGATTTCCAGATTCTATAACAAACCCCGTTTTTCCATCATCCACAAGTGAGGGAAGTGCTCCCTGATCACTACAGATTACAGGCATTGCATGTTTATATGCATCCAACACCACTCGGCCAAAAGGCTCCTGCCATTGAGATGGGCAAAGTAAAACATCACACTCTTTTAGCAATTCGTCGACCTGTGTCTCGTTCAAAAAACCGATAAAATGAATTTTTTTATTGTTCTTCGCCTGTTCTTCCACATAATCACGTAATTTTCCTTTTCCAGCGATATACAATTCAGCATTTTGTGACAAATCGTTAAAAGATGAAATCATCCACTGAATCCCTTTTGGTTTGCTTAATGTTCCCAGATAAACAAATTTCAGGGTGTGAGCTTCTGCATTTTTTCTTCTTGCTAACAGTTTATTAATTTCTGAAGCATCAAATTCCGTTGCATTCGGAACCACCTTTTTTTCGCTCGAAGTAAAAAATTGGTTCTTTATCAACAGATTCAGCGTAACACTGGACGGAGCTGTAACAACATCAACATACTTAGCTTTTACCCTATTTATTGCTCTGTGCATCCGACAAAATTCTTTAGGCGGCACATAAGGACACTCATCCTCCACTTTGCTGCAATGGAGAGAGGTGAATGGGCAGAGCAGGTGATAATCACGCAATGTATGCACGATCTTAATCTTCTTTTTATACGCAGCTTCCCAGACAATTGTAGAAAGGTCATATAATCCGTTTGTATGGATAACATCAGGCTTATATTCTTCCAATACTTTATCAATTTCCGCCTTATTAAACGGATTCCAAATGTCCAGGGTCCGCCTTATTACCCTTTTATACAAAGGATACTTTGCTGCTTCACATCCCCGGCATAAATTTTTGGATACAACCCTTATTACATCTATCCCGTCAATTACTTCACGTTTCGCTTCACTGCCCGTACACAAGACCTTAACAGTATGTCCCTGCTGCTTTAATTCCTCAGCCAATTTCTTTACACTGTACTCCGCGCCACCATATATCTCTGGATAATAATAAGTATTAACCAATAAAATTTTCATATCTGCATTCCTTATTTCTTCACTAATAATCTAATTTTCTTTTTTAAATCTCTTGGTGCCTTTGCCAGAATAAAGTAATATATCTTTTTATAACCGATTTTTTTCCAGTATAGCCGGTCTACTGCCTCATAGCCGTTTTGCTTATAAAGATCCATGAGCTCATTTCTGTTTGGCGGCATAGTTGTCGGTTTTAACAGATTCCCATTCTGCATAGAGATCGTTTCAAAATCACTATCAACATAATTTATCTTAGACGAAATCTTCTCAAATAATTCAGCACCGCGCTGAGAGTTTACCAGACAGAAAGAGATGCCTTTTTTCTCATCAAATATCCCGCTATTTTCTCGCAGGCAATCCGGCTGATTTTTCTCAACACCCCAAAAATCCCCTAATGTGATGTCTCCAATCCGGGACGGACAAGCATATTTGCAGTGGTAGCAATTTTCTCTATAAGTTGAAGCTTTCAAATAGTAATTGTAAAATGAAGATAGCTTATAATACAGCCGCTGCGTCTTGAGTTTACTCTTTTTTAAGTATTCATATTTTGCATCCAGGCCCCAACCAACAGATTTATCCCGAAATACAAAATTTGTAATTTTTATATTTTTCTTTTTTTCAAGAAAACTTATGTAACCCTGAAAGATCTGCGCTGTGGAAACTCCATGACAGACAATATCTACAACAATAAGATTTTCGTAATCTCGCTTCAAAAAACTTCTCAATGCCGCTGCTTGACATGGAGTGCCTGAAAATAGAACCTGTCGTCCTTTTGCCAAGTCCTGTTTTACCTTCTGATATGTATCGCAGGTATCGCTCTGAATATATTTTGAACCTTGAATAAGATAAAGCTGTGTCTGATCCTCCACACGAATGTGCTTTACCCGTAATTTGTCTTCCTGCAACATTGCAGCTCCGTAGACAACGCCACCCTTTTCCAAAAAAAACTCTGCCAACTGCGCAAACATGCCGCCGGAAGCAGATTTTTTTATCAGACTTTCATTCTTGGATGCAGCACCATAAGCCGACAGCACCTGATGTCCAAACTGGTTCTCATCTTTTCTCTGAAAATCGCATACGCGCTTACATGCCCCGCAGTCAATGCATAGTGTGTCATTGATACGAGGGAAATACTGTCCTATTTCATCCTTTTCCATTGTTATTGCAGATTTAGGGCATATATTCACACATACTGCACAACCGCAGCAATCCTTTTTATTCATAAATAATTTCATTTATCCCATTTCCCGAAAGCTTGTTTTCTGTATTTACTTATCCTCTAGTGCATTTTTTAGCCACAATGTAGAAGTTTCTCTTTCCGTCTTCATTTTCTCGTCAACAGTCTTCCATATATCATTTTCAATGTAGCTTACATTCGTTGTATTCTGCCAGATACGATCCTCAAGTCCCGTCATGTTCAAGAGGTGATATATTCTCGAATTCTGTGATTTAGGACTGGTATCCGAAAAACGCTTCAGGACATAAAAGCTCTTATTAAAAATAATGGAAAATGCCGTTGCATGAAAAGAATCTGTCAGCACAAATTCCGCACCATACAGCAAACTGAGCCAGTCTTTCGGGCCAACAGTTTTCTGCGTTTCAAAACCTAGAGCATAGCCAAATGTATTTGTTGGAATGATTTTAACTTTTATCTTCAAGCTTTCCTGCAGCTTCTCGGTCATTTTCTGATATTCAGGATTATCGCCCAGAAAATAGCACAGGATGTATTTTTCTTCTGGTTCTTTTAATTGCATTTTTTCAATCCATTTTTCTCTGGACAGCAAAAACACCGGATCGCAAACCACTTGAACCGGTTTGTCTACAACACTTTCTATCAATCTTTTACTAGATTCCTCTCTTACAGAAATTTTATCAAAGCGATCCAGATATGACTTCATTTTCCTTTTTTCGTTCTCTGTAAGCTGTGTCGTGCCAATACTCGGTGCGTATGCAATTTTTTTATTCGACTCCGAAACAAAATCCAAGAAATTACACTTCTTAAAATAATTCGGATTCCATATCTGATCGCTTCCACACAAAAATATACGATATTTGTTGTTTAAACTCTTCATCTGATTCTGCACTGGAATCATCTCCGTAAGAAAAAATGAATTTTCATAAAATTCTTCAAACTTCCTATTTTTGAGATCAATTTCATTCCTATTTAGAAATTTAGATTCAATTTTTTTATTTTCGATCTTAGCTTTAAGAGTCACAAACCTAGCTGAACTTTTGCAAAAAAATGCAAGTTTCTCCCGCTTGTTTGGTACATAATTGATGATACGATTGCCATATCCCAATTCCATTACCGTTTTTTGCAGTGCAAATGCCTGCATTGTTGACCCATAATTCCCTGAGAACCAGGTTAATGTAGCTGTTTCAGTCATTATAAGAACCCCATTATCTTCATATATTCTGTCAAATGTTCCTGGGAAATTTTTTGCACCGCATATCCCACCGCTTGGATTCCTTTGCGAATCAAACCGATTTTTCACTTAAAAGCTCAAAAATTTCTCTTGCACATTTTTTCCAAGTAAATCTGTTAAACTGCCGTATGCCTTTTTCTGACAATAACATCCGATCAGCCTCGCTTAAACCGAGGATTTTTTTCATGCATTCTTCAAGTTCCGCAGACGACATGACATTTTCAATATAAATAGCTGCGTTACCACCAACTTCCGGCAATGAAGAATTTTTAGCAGTAATAACCGGTACACCATAACTAAAACTTTCCAGAACCGGAATTCCAAAACCCTCATACTGTGATGGAAAAAGAAACGCTTCAGCATTCTTGTAAAGTCCTGCCTTTTCTTCTTCTGAGATATATCCCGTTAGAATAATACGTTCTTTGAAGCTACTCTTCTGTATTTTATCAAGAACTTTATCCATCCCCCAACCTGTTCCGCCTGCTAGAACAAGTTGCGCTGTCGATTCATTTTTTGCAAGGCGTAAAAATGAATCAACAATTGTTTCAATGTTCTTTCTTGGTTGAAGTGTTCCTACATATAGAAAATATGGCTTTTTCACCTGATATTTTTCTTCAAGTTCCTGTTCGCCTGCTGGCTTTACGCTGCTTTCCTTATCTCCGCCCTCATAAATGACAGAAATTTTCTGAGGAGCCACTCTAAAATATTCTACAAGATCCTTTTTTGTTGCATTTGACGGAGCGATGATTCCGTCAGCAATTTTGCAGGAATGATCAAGAATAATTCTCAGATACTTTTGCTGGCTGCTTTTGCTCTGCGAAATATTTCCCAAAATATGATTCGCAATGTCATGCACTGTCATATAATATTTTGTTTTTTTCTGTTTAACAATCGGCAGATTATGGGTAGGTGACCAGAATATATCCAAATTGAACTTTTGAATCTGCCATCCCAGAAGATACCTTGACCAAAGCAAGCGATTCCTGCAGGGGTACAATATATTATGCACTTTACTGTTCTCCGGAAAATGCACGGAAATTTTGCAGTTGCTAAATAAGTAGTATTCATTTTCTGTATCATTGTCTATCAACTCTTTGACGATTCTGTATGTATAATAACCTATACCAGATACGTTTTCTCCTGCCTTTAGCACTGAAACATTTATGCCTATTCTCACTTATCTGACCCCCGATCCATGTTTTTCAACAATTCCAACAAGGTTTCTGCGGATTTCTTCCAGCTGTATTTTTCCAACAGTCCAGAAACCTGTGCCTCAGATATTTCCGGAAAGTCTGACAATGCAATATTGCAGTCACTCGGATCTACATAAACTACACCATCTCCGAATATTTCATGCATAACATCCGTATCCGAAACCACCACTTGCTTTGCTCCCGCACTGATAGCTTCCAGCGGAGGGATACCAAATCCCTCATAGAAAGTCGGAAAAAGAAATGCACTGCAATCTCTCATTAAGGTTTTGGCTTCTTCATCACTGACAAAACCAAGAAGTTTCATATTAGGTGGTAGTTCAAAGCCAAGCCCTTCGGAGAAAACATTTCTGTTAATGGAACCTGCAACCGCGAAGGTCATATCTGCATTTTTTCTCGCTTCTTCTGCTATCCATTTAAAATTTTTGTTTGGTTCTAAACTACACATTGAAAAATAGTAATTGTTCTTTTCCAAACCATATGTACTAAGTGCACTTTCATCATATCCGATTCTTTCATAATGTTGCCATGCATTTGGAATCACCGTAATATTATCTGGATCAACTTTGAAATACTTCACAATTTCAGATTTAGAAAACTCCGATACTGTAATGATTTTCTTTGCTCTTTTCGTAGCATTTCCAAACAAAATTTCGTACCATAGAAGAAATTTTTTGCTAAAATACTGTGGCGTTGCCTTAATCTTCACATCATGGATGCAAACTATGCCCGGTGACGGCAATGGAGCAACATTGCACAGATTTAGGGAGATTCCTTTTTGTTTATGCACATACCACGGAAAAGAAATATGTTCCCATAGCCGATTTTTGAATTTTCCTGTTTTTATTACTTTGATATTCTGATAGACTGGCACATTTTCTATTTCTGGAGGGACAGCCATCGTTATAGATCCCGCCGGAATAGCTTTATTCAGTTCCGCAATAATTTCTCTGGCATATCTTTCTACTCCTGTTGTTCGATGAAGTAAAAATCTGCCATTTATAATAATTGGTCTCATTAATCCATCCCATTCTCAAAGGCTATTTATTACTGTATTTATATTTATACTAAACTGTGTTGACAAAAAATTGTTTTTAACTCGCTCTTTTCCTGCCTTACCATATTTAAGGCACAATTCTTTATTCTGAGCGAGCGTCTGCATTGCATCTGCATACTTTTCAACATTATGGTTTTCAACTTCAATCCCTGTGACTCTATTCAAACTGACATAATTGACACCGGAGCCAGGAATTGTAAATGTTACTGCAGGCTTTTCGTAGTACATAGCTTCCGCCAGTGCCAATCCAAATGCCTCATTTTTTGAAATGGAAGGGAAGCAAAACATATCCGAAGCAAGAATCAACGCTTTCAGTTCTTTATCATCAATACGTCCAGTAAACGTAATTTTACTGTCCCCTCTTGCTTCTTCGTGAAGTTTTTCAGTCAGTTCTCCTGTTCCCGTAATATAAATCCGAAATTGATCACCTAGTAGCTTACTGGCCTGTACCAAATAGGTGAATCCCTTATATTCAGTGTGTCGGCCTACTGCAACACATAGCGTCTTATTCTTGTTTTCTTCCCGAATTTTCGCTGCACGTTTTTCTATATCTGGTGTAATCGTCATTCGTTCCACATTAATGCAATTCGGTACAACAACGCATTTTTCTTTCACAGACTGGAGCCATTTGCTTCCTTCTATGTAATTTGGAGATGTTGCTATAACTTTATCTGCACGTGCAAGCAAACTTCTATTTTGAGGATTAAATAAGAGTTTCAGGTATTTCTGTCGAACAATATCAAGATGCCAGTACACCACAAGTTTTGCTTTTGTATTTTTCATTTCCCTTAACAGTAGGGATGCAACAAATGGGTTCGGGTAATGGAAAACAACAATATCTGGATCAAATTCCTTCATTACTCTATGTAATTGCTTCCCATACGAAGTAGACAGTGACTGTGCTGCAATCTTTGTAAAGCAACCACATTTTATCACTTCAACTCCATCAACAATATCTACCTTGTCTTCTTTACCATCATTAAACGCAATTACTTTTTGACTATACCCCCCTTTTAATGCCAGAACACAATCACGTGCGATTTGTTCTGTTCCGCCAGAAAATGGGTAATAGTATTTTGAAATATGTAAGATTTTCTTCATAATTTCTCCGCTATCGTTCTGCTTTTAGCACCGAACTTTAATCAACTCTGCATCACCAACAACCAAACATCTGCCCATTCCAGCCGGCAAAAACAATGTTTCTCCCTTGCTGAATCGCATCGGTTTCTGCTCTGCATCCATCGTCTGTACTTCACCATATCCATTCAGACACATCAGCACCTGAAAAGATGTATCCATTACAGAAAAGGCAAAGCCCTTTGTGACTTGAATCCGTTCCGTTTCAAAATATTTGCAGCGGCAGAGCAGTTCACGAGAACAGCCCGAATAGTATTTCACAATTCTCGGTTTCTGGCTCACATCCGGCTCAACATTCATATCCATAACCTGAACAGCCTTATCAAAGTGCAGTTCACGCTTTTTACCGTTCTTATCCACACGGTCATAGTCATAGACACGATAGGTCACATTAGAGCTTTCCTGAATTTCAGCCACCAGAATACCTTTTCCAATGCCATGTACGGTTCCCGCCGGGACAAAATAAGTATCGCCCTTGTGAACTTCAACTTTTTGCAGATGCTTATCCAATGTTCCAGTTTCAATAGCTTTCCGAAGAATTTCCTCGGTCACCTTGTGCTGAAAGCCATAAATCAAGTGTGCACCTTCGTCAGCGTCCACGACGTACCACATCTCGGTCTTACCGTTGTCGCCTTCGTGTTTCCGTGCATATGCGTCATCGGGATGAACCTGAACAGACAAATCTTTCTTGGCATCGATGAATTTCACCAATACGGGCAGTTCTCCGTTTTCCACCTTTGTGCCAAGATATTCCGGGTTATTAGTCAGCACCTCCGCCAACGTTTGTCCTTTATAGATTCCATTTGCCACATAGCTAGGACCATCCGGATGTACAGAGCATTCCCATGTCTCCGCCAGCGGGGTCAAATCAATCTTTTTTCCGTATTCCTCCCGGAGTCGGGTGCCACCCCACAGATAATCCTTGCCAGTCGGAATCAATTTCATGATTTCCATTAATTTATCCTCCGCAGCATTAGTCCATCGGGAATTTAATCTTGTCTGTAACGCTGATTTCTTCACCGAGCTGAACTTCGATCATATCAAGTGCTGTAATAGCCTCTACCGTATGCTTACAGCCTGCGGCAATTGTGATTACATCACCAGTGCGCAACACCTGTTCCATGCCATCTACAATTGCCTTGCCTTTACCTGAAACGATCGTCCAAACTTCCTCGCGGTAATTATGCATATGGTAGGTCATATGCTCACCAGCTCTCATGGAAATCTTGACTGTCATAGAACCCGGTTGAACATCAATGACGGTATAAGTACCCCAAGATTTCTCAGCATACATTGCTTCTGTCTCGATTTTCTCCACGTAGGGCTTCATATAACCGCTACGTTCTTTATCAGCAATCAAGATGCCATCACCACTGGCGGCAACAATCATATCCTTACACCCCATGCAGAGGATGGGAATATTCAGCTCGTTCACCACATTGGTGTTCTCGCAGGTTTCATCCAAAATGGCCTTGCCTTTGGTTTTATCTGCCATGACTTCGGCCATCATGTTCCAAGTACCGACATCTTTCCAATCGCCACTGTAACGCAGAACCTGAATGTTGGACTCTTTCTCAACCACTGCATAGTCAAAGCTAATCTTGGTCAGGGTATCATATTTATTGAACAAATCACGGTAATCCTCGAAGTCGATCATGCTATGTGCTTTATCCAGCAGATAGCCCAGCTTGAACGCAAAGATACCGGCATTCCACAGCGCACTCTGAGCCAGATACTTTTTGGCCGTTTCTACATCCGGCTTTTCTTTAAACTCCTTGACCTTGCTGACGTTTTCGCCACTTTCAGGGATGATGTAACCATACTTCTCACTGGGATAGGTCGGCTCAATGCCCATCAAAGTCAGATTTGCGCCACCCTGCTCTGCCAGCTCCTGCAGGGTCTTGACTGCTTCGTAATAGGTATTATCTACATAAGGGTCAACCGGGCAGACAACAACAGCTTCATCCTCTGCAACCCCCATTTCATCATGAAGATATGTAGCAGCCAACGCAATAGCCGGAAAGGTATCGCGGCGGCAAGGCTCTACACAAATGGATGCCTTTTCTCCCAACTGATTCTTGATAGCACTTGCCTGCGACTTACTGGTTGCAATGGTAATCTTTGTATCAGCGTCTACTGTGGTGATTTGGCGGTAAACGCGCTGCACCATAGACTCATACACATCATTATTCTTGAACAGTTTAATAAACTGCTTGCTACGCACATCATTAGAAAGAGGCCAAAGACGTTTACCGGAACCACCAGAAAGCAAAATAATATTCATGTTTTTTCTCCTCATACAACTGCCAATCTTTTTTACTTCAAATATTTTTCAGCACTCTTTCGGATATCTGCCTCCACCATCTCGGCAGTTTCCTTATTCTCCGCGCTGACAGAGATATAAGTTTTCAGCTTCGGCTCGGTACCGGAAGGACGCACCACAATGGAGCAGTTATCTTCCAGTAAAAACTTGAGCACATCGGATTTAGGCAAACCATCCAGACCCGGAGCATAGTCCAGCAACTTGACAACCTTCTTGCCGCCAAATTCCTTGATGTCACCACGAAATGCCTGCATAATGCTCTGCATCTTGGCGAAACCAGCGCTGCCGTCGAACTCATAGCTGTCCAGGGTATTGAGGCAGTAGCCATAGATCTTGTACAGATCGTCCAGCTTGTCCAACAGGCTGATGCCATTGGTCGCATAGTAGCTGAACATCTCGCAGATCATGTACGCACCGTCTACACCGTCCTTATCGCGGACGTAGGAGCCGGTCAGATAACCGTAGCTTTCCTCAAAGCCAAACACATAGCTGTCCGCCTCGCCCTGCTTTTCCAGTTTGCCAATCTGCTCACCGATAAACTTGAAGCCGGTCAGCACATTGATGGTACGCAGTCCGTAATGGGTAGCGATTTGCTCGCCCATATCCATGGTAACGATCGTCTTGACCATGACCGGGTCGGTGGGCATCTTACCATGCTTGACGCGCTGGCTGCAAATATAATCCAGCAGCAGCATACCGGTCTGGTTACCGGTCAGCAGCTCGTACTCTCCTGCCTTGTTCTTGACGGCAATACCCACACGATCACAGTCAGGGTCAGTAGCCAGCAGAAGGTCGGCATTACACTTCTTGGCATACTCCATGCCCAGTGCCATAGCCTCCTTAATCTCCGGGTTGGGGGACGGACAGGTCGGGAAGTTTCCGTCCGGCTGCTCCTGCTCCTTGACCACGGTGATGTTGGTGTATCCCATTTCTTTTAAGGTACGGGTCACAGGTTTCAGACCAGTGCCGTTTAGCGGGCTGTACACGATGGCTACATCTTTATTGACCTCTTCACCAAACAGAACCGACTGACTCTTAACCTGCTCCACGAATACAGAGTAGACTTCGTCCGGGATGTACTGGATGCTGCCGTTTGCCATGCCTGCTTCAAAATCACTGGTTTTGACGTCCGCAAAGATGTCCAGTTTCTCGATCTCCGCCAGAATTTCGGCTGCGGCCTCAGTAGTGATCTGGCAGCCGTCCGCGCCGTAGACCTTGTAGCCATTGTACTTGCTGGGATTGTGGGAGGCCGTCACCATGACACCGGCAGAGGTGTGCAGATAGCGAGTTGCAAAGGACACGGTAGGAACAGGCATCAGAACAGGCCATATATTCACCTTGACACCATTCGCTGCAAATACACCCGTAGCCACTTTTGCAAACACATCGCTCTTAAGACGACTATCGTAACCGATGGCCACGGACGGCTCGTCAAAATTCTTCTTCAGATAATCAGCCAGACCCTGAGAAGCTTTTGCCACTGTATAGACGTTCATGCGATTCGTGCCCGCGCCAATTACACCACGCAGACCGCCCGTACCAAATGCAAGGTCGCGATAGAATGCGTCCTCGATTTTGGTATCATCCAACGTTTTCAGTTCCGCCACTATATCAACATCTGCGGTGGCTTTTGCCAGCCAGTGCTCATATTCCTTTTTAATATCCATAATTTATTTCCTCATCTCTTGCATATTTTCTTAATCTCTCTGGAAAATATCTCTCGTATAAACTTTTTCTTTCACATCATCCAGACACTTATCATAGCGGTTTGCAATGATGGCATGGCTCATTTCCTTGAACTTAGACAGATCATTAACCACTACTGATCCAAAGAAAGTCTCACCGTCTTTCAGAGTTGGCTCGTAAATGATTACCGTTGCGCCCTTGGCCTTGATGCGCTTCATAACACCCTGGATAGAACTCTGACGGAAGTTATCGCTGTTGCTCTTCATGGTCAAACGGTACACACCGATGGTGACTGCCTTTTCCTTGTCTTCATCAAATTCATTCTCTGCATCGTAGCCGTAGTAGCCAGCCAGTTTCAGGACGCGGTCAGCGATGAAATCTTTACGAGTTCTGTTACTCTCGACAATAGCCTCGATCAGGTTCTCCGGTACATCTGCATAATTAGCCAGCAGCTGCTTAGTATCTTTCGGCAGGCAGTAGCCGCCGTAACCGAAGGACGGATTGTTGTAGTGACTACCGATACGAGGATCAAGGCAAACACCATCAATAATCTGCTGGGTGTTCAGGCCCTTGCTCTCTGCGTAGGTGTCCAACTCGTTGAAGTAAGCAACGCGAAGAGCCAGATATGTATTGGCGAACAACTTGACTGCCTCTGCCTCGGTGAAGCCCATGAATAGGGTGTCGATGTTCTCCTTGATAGCTCCTTCCTGCAGTAGACCAGCAAACTCGTGTGCAGCCTCTACCAATCGCTCATCACTTAAATCAGTGCCGACGATGATACGAGAAGGGTAAAGGTTATCGTACAGAGCCTTGCTCTCTCTTAAAAATTCCGGGCTGAAGATGATGTTCTTGCTGCCAAACTTCTCACGCACACTTGCGGTGTAACCCACAGGAATCGTGGACTTGATGACCATGATGGCGTTCGGGTTATATTCCATGACCAGCTTGATCACAGCTTCGACCGCAGATGTGTCAAAGTGCTGGGTATGGCTATCGTAGTTGGTAGGGGCCGCTATTACAACAAAATCAGCATCAGCGTATGCTGTCTTAGCATCCAACGTTGCAGTCAGATTCAATTCCTTCTCTGCGAGGTACTTCTCGATATAGTCATCCTGAATCGGAGACTTACAGTTGTTGATCATCTCAACCTTCTCCGGAACAATATCAACTGCGGTCACCTGATGGTGCTGAGAAAGCAATGTGGCAATTGACAAACCCACATAACCAGTGCCCGCAACGGCGATTTTGTAATTCTTCATGTTATTTACTCCTCCGGCCCTCATCGGGCATATCCTCTAATTTTCTATGTACACATCTGCTCTTCACAGATAGTATTTCTCTCTAATTCCTCATGTGTTCATCACACAGTCGACTAAGTTTTTTCTTATGCTGTCACACCCTCTCGGCGCAGCAATCATATTTCCGCCATCACACAGATCCGTCTTTCCTCAGCACCACCAACACTGTCTTAAACAGTATCTTGATGTCCAGTCCAATGTTCCAGTTTTCGATGTATTCTTTGTCCAGTCTCACCACTTCTTCGAAGTCGGTGATGTCGCTTCGGCCGCTGACCTGCCACATGCCGGTGATACCCGGTTTGATGGCCAGTCGTGCCCTGTGATGCAGCTCATACAGATTGGTTTCTGAGATGAGCGGCGGGCGTGTGCCTACGATGGACATATCGCCTTTCAATACGTTGAAGAACTGCGGGAATTCATCGATGCTTGTTCTTCGGATGAAGTCGCCGATGCCTGTTTTGTGGGTGCCGTCCGGCAGGATTTTGTTGCCTATGACACGGGGATCGAAGTCCATCTTAAACATCTTGCCGTCACCCAGTTTGTTGTCTTTCATCAGCTCGGCTTTGCGGGCTTCCGCATCCACATACATGCTTCGGAACTTGTACATCTTGAATTTCTTTCCGTTTTTGCCCACACGCTCCTGGGCAAAGAAGATCGGACCCGGTGAGGCGATATAAATGGCTGGTGCCACAAAGATAAACAGAATTCCTGTGATCAGGCAGCCCACCAGGCCTCCGGCGATGTCCATAAGACGTTTCAGCATCAGTTCTTTGGATGAAGCACAGTTGATGCTTGTTGTCAGAACGGTGTATGGGCCGATTTTTTCTACGAATTGTTTCTGCCCCGGCACGTTCTGGACTTTTGCCAGTTTCAGATGGACGGTAACACCTGTCTCTGTAAATTGTTCAATGAGTTCCTTTGGATAAGGCACCGAACCGGATGTCACGATGAGGACTTCATCAATCCACGCCTTGCAGACAAACTCCGCTGCCTTCTCCATATTGGCCACGACGATGACATCGTCAATCCATTGGCCGGTCATATCTTTGTCGATCACAACCATGCCTGCGATCTTGTATCTGGCATAATTGTTTTCTTTCATGTTCTCTACTACAATTTTCGCCACGTCCTCTGTCACAACAAGAAGCAGTGAGCGCGCACCGCCCTCTTCCATCTGTTTTCTAAGGCTTTTTTTCCACAATTCCCTCACCACATAAGTGAGCAGGATATAAATGACAAACGTCTGGATAAAGGCCAGTCTTGAATACATCTGCCCCTGCTGCAGAAGAAACAAATACAAAACTGAAATGCCGCCAAGTACCACTCCATGCTGCAGTGTCACAACAAAATTTTTGTAATATCCTCTTTTCAGGACATTTTTCAATGTACCCATGAAAATCATCAGGACAAGGTCAGTGCCCCCAATAAAAACCGCCATGTTTCTGTAAATCATGGTTTTATATGGATTAAAGCCGTAGCCGCTGACGGCATAAGCCAGAACGAATGCAATCTGCAGACAGATCAAATCCAAAATGATAAAATCTATATGCTTGATCCATTGGTTAGAATCTTTTCTATACATAAATACTAAGCTCCCTCATTGTTTCTCCCTTTGATCTTTTCTATTTCCAGTCCATGCCGATCAGATCCATCTGTCTGATCCGTGTATCATCGAGTACCATTCCGCTGGACTCCGGATGCCTGCGCTTTGCCCGGATATTGGCGATCCACCGTCCAAGCTTAACCCCGTCAACCGCATAGGCAGCCGGTACATTCAGATTGCCATGTTCTTCATAATAGGCCCTTGCCAGATCATATTTCATGTTCCACTGCTGTTCAGGTTTCGACTCATCCTGAAGACCAATTGATCTGAGCTGCTTCCGCTGCTCGTCACTCAGTGCTGACTGCCGATCCCTCACCAGCAGCTGATGTCTGAGGTTGGACAGCCATCTTCCCAGAGGAATGCCATCTTCTGTTATGTACTTTACCGGCACATCAAGATTTCCATTTTCCCGGTAATAGGTTTCTGCTGCTTCAAAGTACCGCTCCCAGTTCTCTTTGCTCTTGTCCCAGATCATGCCAAGTGCTTCCAGCTGGGACTGCTGTTCTTCGGTCAAAGTCTGCTCCAGACCGTATTTTTTTACCTTGATACGCAGATTGCTGACCCATTTCCCCAGAGCCCAGCCATCTTCTGTCACATACCGTGCTTTGATATCAAGATTTCCATATTTGTCATGGTATTTCTGCAGTTCCCTGACCGCCTCGTCCCACTTGTAATCGCTGACCGTCCAGATCATGCCAATTTTCTCAAGCAGGTGAATTCTCTCAGGGTTCAGGCTCCCGGCCTTCCTGCCTCCATGGACTTTGCGCTGGGTCTGGATCCAGCTTCCCAATGTCAGTCCGGATGGCGTCACATAACCTTTCGGCACTTTCAAATGGCCTGTTGCCTCATACCACTGTCTGGCAGCAGCATAGTAGACTTCCCATGCGGAATTCAGATTGTCCTGCAGTCTGAGAAAAAGTTTCCGGCTATCCTTTGTCTCGTCTATAATCCTGAATCTGTCTTCAAAACGACTGTTTTTCCCATAGATGGATGGAAATAACACACGGGCTTCCTGCATTTCATTCTGCAGACAGTCCACACAATATAAGCTGTCAAAATTGTTGACCAGATCAAAAATCACCGGTGTCTCCCCCGACCCTGCGGACAGTGCACGGCCGATCTGCTGCATGTAAATGATGGGCGACACTGTTGGCCTGAGAAGGATCACACCATCCACATCATCCACATGAATGCCCTCATTGAGCATATCAATGCAATACAGAAGCTTCAGATGACTGCTGTCATCTGCTTTGAATGCCGCAAACTCTTTGCTCGTTGCCGCATTATTGTAAAAGGCAGTATATATATGCGGATTCTGATCCACTTTGTGAAACCACTCACCGGCCTGATCCTTCATCTCATCCATATGTTCCTTGCTGGAACAAAAAAGAATGTATTTGCCGCTTTTCTTTGACATATGCTTTGCAAACACATCATCCAGACCATCCGCCTGCTCCAGTGCCCGGCGCAGCTGTTCCAGAAGCTTTTGATTTTCTTCGATCAGCCCCTTATTGGAAAGATTCTTAATCCGCTTCTTCAGCTGCTCCAGTTCTTTCTTATAAGAATACATAGCGATGACATACTTTGGTTCCGGCAGAATTCCTCTAATAATGGCTTCGCCAAGGGTCATCTCCGATGCGATATTTCCCTCGAAAATCTCCACCGCCATGTTGCGCTGATTATCCAGATAACGAATATTTGTCGCAGACAACCCCAGTCTTTTTGCCTCCGGATAGGTATCCAGCAGTTTTTTTACACTGCGGCCCCATTCAGCAGCCCCGCAGCGATGAAACTCATCTAAGATGATATAGTCCGGATGAAGTGTCTCAATGCAATCCTCATTCTTCATAAGCCTGCTGTAGGACATATACGCAATATTCGAAAATGCAAGTCCGGTATTCTCCAACTGAGTCTGATAAATGTATTCACTTGGTGACAACCAAAGGAAATGGCTTTCGGAATGCCGCTCTGCGAGCTTAAAGGCGATCATCGACTTGCCGCTGCCGGTGGGATGAATGACCGCCGCCATTCCCTTCTCATCCAGCATCCGCTCCGCCGCCTGATAGGCATCTTCGTTGTGTCGGTAAAGATGTATGCTCATCCAACCGCCTCCATATACTATTAGGTAAAAAGGAAATATTTTCGCAGATTAAAATAATCTGCGAAAGACCTGGCGAAAATGTGCTTCTTATAAGGATTTTTATAAGAAATGACCCTTTATCTGACCCCTTATGGGACTTTATCCAGAAATGCTTGCAAGAAATGTAATCCAAAAGTGTTTCATTTTATTTCCATATCACGAGTGATGTTTCTCTCAAAGTGAAATTAACTTTTGTTAATTTCACAATCGAATTTGACCCCATATTTGACCCCTTAAATAATAAAATTTTATAAATATGCTGATTTTTTGCGCAGAAATCGCAACATTATACACAAAACTTTCTACTTATATTGACAAAATATGCCCTTACGACTATTATAAAAGTAGTGTGTTTTCACAAAAGTATCACAAAATGGACAAAAAGGGAGACTGGAACTTTCGCAGATTATTTTAATCTGCGAAAGTTCCAGCCTCCCTTTTGTGAAAAATACCGGGTAATGACCCGATCCAGAGACAAAGCTTCAGGGCATCCGTTGTTAACGGATACCCTGAAGCTTTGTCATGTGCCTAAATTCAATTTTTATAAAATATTTTCCTTCACAAAATCTACAACTTCTAAATTCTTTTGAATAATATTTTCATCTTTTTCCATGTCCGCAATAGACATCCAATAGTAATGCCGATTATTAAGAACAAAATCTTCCTTTAGAGCCAATTCTGGCATTTTCTCAAACGAAACTTCATATAACCTATGCTGATAGACCCTATCCTCATTATGGCTTACAGAATACTTTTCCTGAACCCTTAAAACCACATAATGACAATTAATTGTTCTGGCATCTATATTAAAATCTTCAGCAATGCGGCTTATAATATTCTGCTCATTATTTCTATCTGTTGTTTTACAATTTAAAAACAACTTGCAATCCCATTCCTCATCGTAATACAGCAGGAATTTACTTGCTTGTTGATTTTTATTCCTTTTAATCACTATCAATGAATGCTTATGCTGAATCATATCTAAATCCTCAATGTCTTTCATTAATTTTGTATGATTATAACTGTCACTGTGCATTTCAATCAAGTCTTTTGCAATTTTCAGCGTATATAACACACTTATAAAACAAAATAAATATTTTAATGTGATGCTTGAAGCAAAAAATATATCATTATAACTCGCTGTAAACGCTGATAATAAAAATGATATTCCGGCAATAACTGTATCAACTGCAACTCTATTACCAATATAATCTCTCTTTTGTTCCAATAATAACGCTAAATCCTTTTTGTTGATTAACAGCCTCATAATAATCATACCTTTCCAAATTATATCATGCCCATATTTCATTGACCAGTATAAACATTATAATCTATTAATACATTATTCCCAATATATATTTCAATCACGAAGACATATCTCTCCTCCATTTTTCGTCAAAGTATCCTTTTATTGAATATCTCATGTCAAAAACCGAGCTGTCATGCCCTTCCGCTGGTGTCCTAAAATCTGCAAAATACAAATCAACAAAATCAACCAAAATACAGCTGTTCAGGTGCCGCAGAATTTGGTACAATAAATCTATACTGAACAGTTACCAGAATTTTATATGAAGCTTCATATAAGTTTATTACTGAATGGATTCGAGGGATATGATGATTTATTTTATCGTGAATAATACAGCCAGAACCGGCAAAAGCCGAGCCATCTGGCTGGAAATGAAAGAACTATTAGAAAATCGAAGCATAGAGTATAAAGCTTATCAGACCAAATATGCCGGTCATGCCACCGAACTGGCCCGGAAGATTTCTTCTCTACCCGAAGACAGGATTTATCTGATCACCGTAGGCGGTGACGGTACTTTAAATGAAGTGATCAACGGCATCTCTGATTTTTCACGCATTGTGTTAGGAATTCTTCCTATCGGTTCCGGCAATGATTTTGCCAGAGGTATAGGCATTTCCAGGGATACTCTGTCCAATCTGGAGCAAATACTGGATTTGATTGAATCAGACTCAGAAGGTACGGCCATTGACCTGGGAGAAGTCTCCTGTGAAGCATTGGATACACCGAAATATTTTGCCATCAGCTCCGGTGCCGGACTGGACGCCATTGTCTGCAAAAAGGCGCTGCATTCCAGACTTAAGAAGTTTCTGAATCATCTGCATCTCGGCAAGCTGACCTATCTTTTGCTGACGGTTGAGTCTTTGTTCTCCATGACCACCTGCGATGCTGATATTGTTTTTGATCACGGCGAGACGATGCATGTCAGCCATATGATTTTTGCTGCCGGTATGAATCTTCGGGCAGAAGGCGGCGGTGTTCCCATGGCACCGGATGCTGTCCCTGATGACGGCATGCTCTGCCTTGGCATGGCCCACGATGTCCCCAAATGGCTGACATTCTTCCTGCTTCCATTTCTCGTTGCCGGCAGGCAGAAGTACATCAAAGCTTTTGAATGTATCCCATTCAAAGAATGTACCCTGCATCTTTCAGGCTCTATGACCGTTCACGCAGACGGTGAGTACTGCGGTGAGAACACAACCATTACATACAAATGCCTCCCGGGAAAACTGCATTTTCTGAAAGTATCGTAACTGTCAAGCTTCACAGCTACGTATGCTTTTCCAAAATCCACAGTGTCCCGAGAGGCACTTTTTATTTTCTCACTTTTTTTCTAACCTTTTATAGTCTCTCCATCGGCAATCTATCATCTCTGACCTTGCAGATGAAGCAGCATGGAATTCTTCTATTATATTAATCCCTGGATCAGAATGATCAGAATCAGGATTGGAAGCAGTGTCATGAAGTACCACTTCAGCTTGCCGGACATCTTCATGCCTTTTCCGCGGTTGGTCTCTGCAAGATAATTGTCAAATCCCCATCCGCGTCTTGTAACGCAGAATAACAGATAAACCAGTGAACCGCCCGGCAGCAGAATATTGCTGACAAGGAAATCTTCTGTATCCAGAACATCTCTTCCGCCGATCAGATGCAGGCTGCTCCAGATATTATAGCCGAATACACATGGCAGACTGGCGATCAGGATAAGGATACCGTTGCAAAGAACTGCCTTTTTGCGGCTCCATCCAAAGTTATCAATGCAGCCCGCGATCAGGTTCTCAAATACAGCAATAACCGTTGAAAAGCTGGCAAATGTCATAAACAGGAAGAACAATGTTCCCCAGAGTCGGCCGCCTGCCATATTCACAAAGACATTCGGCAATGTCACGAAGATCAGCGACGGACCTGCATCCGGCTGAATCCCGAATGAGAAACATGCCGGGAAAATGATCAGACCTGACATCAGTGCAACAAAGGTATCCAGACCACAGATTCTCACTGATTCTCCGGTGAGCGTTCTGCCGCCCGGCATATAACTGCCGAAAATCTCCATGGCACCGATACCAAGACTCAGGGTGAAGAAGGCCTGATTCATGGCTGCTGTGATCACTTTGCCGATTCCTACATCTGCCGCGCGCTTAAAATCCGGCATAAGATAAAAACGCAGGCCTTCGCCGGAACCCGGAAGCACCAGACTATGAACAGCCAGTACAACGATCAAAACAAGGAGTGCCGACATCATAATCTTTGAAATTCTCTCAAGGCCATTCTGCAGGCCAAAACTGCAGACAATAAATCCGGCAATAACTGTAATTGCCATGAATACCGCCATTTCAACAGGATCTGCCAGCAAATTGGAGAATACACTGCCTACAGCATCCGCATCCATTCCGCTTTTGAAACTGCCGGTTATGAATTTGACAAAGTAGCTCAGCATCCAGCCGGATACGGTTGTATAATACATCATCAGCAGCGCACAGCCGATCATACAGAACCAGCCGTGAATGTGCCATTTCTGGCCATCCTTCTCCAGTGCTTTATAAGCCTGAACTGCGCTCTTCTTGCCTGCACGTCCCACTGCCAGCTCCATTGTCAGAACCGGCACGCCCATGCAAAGCAGGAATATCAGATAAAACAAGACAAAGACACCGCCGCCGTTTTGTCCTGCCACATACGGAAAACGCCACACATTGCCAATACCGATGGCACAGCCTGCGCTTACCAGAATAAATCCCAATCGGGACTGAAAATTTTCTCTATTCATACTTCTATTTCCCCTAAGTAAATACTTGATCTCAATTATTCGGTGTCCTTCTCTAAGCCCTGAAATGATCATCCTCTATTGATGGAGCTTTTCTGCCAGTGCCTTTCCGGTTGGCGTTGCTGCCAGTCCTCCTCTGGCCGTCTCCCGCAGATCCGGATGCATCTGATTGCCCACTGCCTTCATGGCGTCCACCACTTCATCAAATGGGATCAGACTTGTGATGCCTGCCAGTGCCATATCGCAGGATACCACTGCATTGGCCGCACCGATGGCATTGCGCTTGACGCATGGACATTCCACCAGCCCTCCCACCGGATCGCAGACAAGGCCCATGACATTCTTGAGTGCCATGGCTGCCGCATGAAAAACCATCTCCGGTGTACCGCCGCAAAGCTCTGTCAATGCACCTGCTGCCATAGCTGCCGCAGAGCCTGTCTCTGCCTGGCATCCGCCGGAAGCTCCGGCAATACTGGCATTGGAGGCAATCAGGCATCCGATCGCCCCGGCTGTCAGAAGTCCCCGACAAAGCATTTCCTCATCAAAATTTCGTTTCCGGCCGCAGACAAGCAGCACTGCCGGCAAAATACCGCTGGCTCCGGCTGTAGGCGCTGCAACGATCTTGCCCATGGAAGCGTTCACTTCAACCACAGCGATGGCTGCTGCCACAATTTCAGCCATTTCCCGGCCCATATTGCTGCTTGCTGCAAAGTGATTTAATTTGACCGCGTCGCCACCGGTAAAAACACCATGATGCAGATTCTCAGGATCAAGGCCTTTTGTGATGGATGTCTGCATGACCTGCAGATTACTGCGCAGATCCGCCATAATGTCATCCCTGCTTCGTTCGCTGCGCTCCATCTCCCGCCGCAGCATAACTTCACTGACTGACAGTCCTTCTTTTGCGCAGATCTCACACAGCTGTGCACTTCGGATAAATGAATATCTCATAACTTACATACCTCCACAATATCCTGATTCTCACTGCGGATCTGTTCTACCAGACAATCCTCGACTTCTCCGTCAGTTTCGATCACCATGCAGGCATTCTGCCATCTTGAGTTTCGGAATACCTTCATAAAAGCGATATTGATCTCATGCTCCGCCAGTACACCGGTGACGTTGCTGATGACGCCGGGTCTGTCCTGATGAAAAATAAGCAATGTCGGATAATCACAGCCAAAGGAAACATCCATTCCGTTAATCGACTGAATCTCAATATTGCCGCCGCCGATGGAGGCTCCGGTCATATGAATGGTTCTGCCGTCTTCGTTTTCAAAAACAATTCCTGCTGTATTGGGATGCTTCATTTCTTCATCAGAAAATTCTACCCGGATATCTCTGCCCCATTCTTTGGCCAGCTGCGGTGCAATCCTTAATCTGTCATCATCCGGTGCAAAGCCCAGAAGTCCTGCTACAACTGCTTTATCTGTGCCATGGCCTTTGCCTGTTTCCGCAAAAGAACCATATAAAGTCACAACGGCCTTTTTTACGCAGCCCCCTGCCATACGGCTGGCCACATAACCAATTCTCGCGGCCCCGGCTGTGTGGGAACTGGATGGACCGATCATCTGCGGCCCGATCAGATCAAATAATCCATATTCTTTCATGTTTGCTCCATTTCATTTTCTGTCACGTTACTCTGTCATAGTAAGAGCTGCCTCTGAATCGTAATATGATTATTCATCAGGGCAGCTCTTGCCTTATCTTTAGTCTCTCTTATTCCGTCATGTTGATACAATGCAGCTGTTCAACAATGCTGTTCAACAATTATAGTGACCAAAACATCGACTGCTGCATCCCGATACAAATTAATCTTCAATCTGAGCCAGTGCCTGCGCAAGGTCTGCGATGAGGTCTTCTTTATCCTCAAGACCGCATGAAATACGCACAAGGCCTGCCGGTACACCTGCTGCCGCTAACTGCTCATCACTCATCTGACGATGCGTGGATGTTGCAGGATTCAGACAGCATGTTCTGGCATCAGCCACATGTGTCTCAATAGCTGCCAGTTTCAGATGCTTCATAAATGTCTCTGCTGCTTTACGGCCGCCCTTTAACTCAAAGGAAACAACACCACAGCCGCCCTTTGGCATATACTTCATAGCACGTTCGTGGTATTTATCACTCTCAAGACCCGGATAATTCACATAAGCCACCTGCGGCTGCTTCTCAAGGAATTCGGCCACAGCCTGACCATTCTCCACATGACGCGGCATACGCACATGCAGGGATTCCAGACCGAGATTCAGATAAA